>ERZ773359.737-NODE-737-length-47058-cov-22.559220_pt1 | contig 47058 bp, 42 predicted proteins | sample MGYA00374955_ERZ773359 | MGnify/ENA primary metagenome ERZ773359 (study PRJEB29098, sample SAMN04486028) | biogas fermenter metagenome | study: EMG produced TPA metagenomics assembly of the Biogas fermentation microbial communities from Germany - Plant 4 DNA1...
TCAGTGTTCATCTCACCGGTTGGCAACCGGTCTGGGACGGGTCCAATGACTGGTCATACTGGAAGCTTTCAGGAGTCTATAGGGATACGGAATATATCCCTGTTTACATGGCCGGAAAGCTAGTTCAAGGTTTGGAACACAAACCCGGCGTAATACCCCCAACTTTTCCGCCAGGTGAAGCAAAGGTTCGTGTAGAGGCGCGGAGTGAAACATCCAACCCGGCCATCCGGTCGTTGGTCCGCATGAATATATGGAATGAGGGTCCCACATCTTTGAGTCAACTGTCAGCCAGGTATTTTTTGGACCTGACCGAGGTTTATGCTGCGGGTTATAGTGCGGAAGATGTAACAATTGATGTCTATTATACCAGCGCCGGGAAGGTGGAAGTCTCCCCTCTCACCGTTTATAACAGGGAGAATCATATCTACTATTATGAGCTGGACTGGGGAAGCTATCCAGTGGCGTCCGGCGGCCGGATCGAAGCGAATTTCAGTGTTCACCTCACCGGTTGGCAACCGGTCTGGGACGGATCCAACGACTGGTCGTATCGGGGCCTTTTGACAACCTACACCGATACAGAGCGTATTCCGGTGTACATGGACGTAGAGCTGATTCAAGGGCTGGAACCGTCTTTTTAGTTGTTGACTAATAAATAACACTAAATGTGCTTTTCTGTAAAGATGATCAAGGCCCATTGAACCAGAGGTGGGATCTAGGCTAACCATTTGCAGGAGTAAATTCCACCCCTCAGATGTTCATATTAAAGGTCGAACAAGTAATACCTCTTATGATGATTTATTTCCATAAAAGGAATGGGCGCAGGATTACTTATCGGCGGAGATAGGTTCTGCGCCCATCCTCTTGGGAAGTGCTTCTTTGCAGTTTGGCAAAGAATTTATAAGTGGTCTCGCTATCCGAATTTACTCTCTAACAGAAGTTTATCTATTTCTTGACGATAATGGAAATATGTAGTATTCTAAAGGCAACACTCTATAAAATAAAATTGGGATTTACTGGTTGTTTTGTATAAATTAAAAAGGAGTGTTCGGGATGAAAAGATTCTTATTCTTGTCCTTTTTGACCTTGTCGTTTCTTTTCATTTGTTCTCCCATAACAGCCCAGGAAAAAGATTACCTCATTATAAATCTGGGGCCTGAAGAAGACAAGGAATGGATGGACGATTATTCCGGTATCTTCATTGTTTTCTACTTTAGCCCACTGGGAGAAATGGTGATGACCGACCCTCTTGGGAGGAAATTGGGTTTTGATCCCATAAAAGAAAAAGAGTATGAAGAAATACCCAACTCCAGCTATGCGGTATATCCTGATGAGGATTGTGAAACCGGCGAAATTCTCGGCGATCCTAGAACAATATTGATGATTGTCCGGCCGGTTGAGGGAGAATACCAGCTAGAAGTAATTGGGATAGGAAGAGGAAACTATACACTCACAATTGCCTTGGACGATAAAGAATCTAACCAAACCAAAGAAATCCACGAGAAAATCCCTATTTCCCCCGGAACAATTCACACCTATAAGTTTATGTTCAAAAAGTAACCGGAACGGTTAATCCATTCCGCGGTTTGTACAAGCACAAAAAATTCCTTTGCAAAAAAACTTAAGTATGATAGAATATTATAAATATTTATAAGGGGAGCGTCGACACTTGACAGAGCGGATCATTGGTGAAGGTTTGACGTTTGATGATGTCCTTTTGGTACCGGCCAGTTCCGAGGTGGTACCGGCGGAGGTTTCGACCAAAACCCGGGTTACCAGGGATATTGAATTGAATATCCCCTTGCTTAGCGCCGGAATGGATACCGTCACTGAAGCGCGGCTGGCGATCGCGCTTGCGCGTGAAGGCGGGATGGGTGTGATCCACCGGAATATGCCCCCGGAGGAGCAGGCTTTGGAGGTGGATATCGTAAAGCGCTCCGAACACGGGGTAATTACCAACCCCATTTCTCTTCACCCGGACAACCTGATCCAGGAAGCTCTGGACTTAATGGCCAGGTACAGGATTTCCGGTATCCCTATTGTCGAAGGGAAAAAGCTGGTCGGGATCATAACCAACCGGGACTTGCGCTTTGTTACCGATTTTCAACAGCTGATTAAGGATGTTATGACCAAAGAGAATCTGATAACAGCGCCGGTGGGGACAACCCTGGAAGAAGCAAAAGCGATTTTGCAGCGGTACAAGATTGAAAAACTGCCGCTGGTTGACGAAAACTTCCACCTTAAAGGTTTGATTACCATTAAGGATATTGAAAAGGCCCGCCAGTATCCGAATTCGGCCAAAGACGAAAAGGGCCGGTTGCTGGTGGGGGCGGCCGTAGGCGTTGGTGATTTGGAGGTACGGGCTCCCCTGCTGGTGGAGGCGGGAGTCGATATTCTCGTGGTCGACTCGGCCCACGGCCATTCGAAAAATGTGATCCAGGCGGTAAAGGAACTGAAGAAGAAGTTCCCCAATGTTCCGGTGATGGCCGGTAATGTGGCCACAGCGGAAGGCGCCCGTGATCTTTACCTGGCCGGCGCCGACTGTGTAAAAGTCGGGGTCGGGCCCGGCTCAATCTGCACAACCAGGGTAGTGGCGGGGATCGGGGTGCCCCAGGTAACCGCCATCATGGAATGCGCCCGGGTTGCTAAGGAATTCGACCGGCCGCTCGTTGCCGACGGGGGAATCAGGTACTCGGGGGATATTACAAAATGCATTGCCGCCGGCGCCCACTGCGTAATGCTGGGGAACCTCTTGGCCGGGACCGAAGAAAGCCCGGGTGAAATTGAGATCTACCAGGGAAGGAGTTTTAAGGTCTACCGGGGAATGGGTTCACTGGGCGCAATGAAGCGCGGCTCCCGTGACCGTTATTTCCAGGAAAAACAGGAGAAACTGGTCCCGGAGGGTATTGAAGGCCGGGTGCCGTTTAAGGGTTCACTGGCGGAGACCGTTTACCAATTGGTCGGCGGGTTACGGGCAGGAATGGGTTACTGTGGCGTAGCTACCATTGAGGAATTGCGCACAAAGACGAAGTTTATCCGGATCAGTAACGCCGGCGTCCGGGAAAGCCATCCCCACAGTGTACAGATTACCAAAGAGGCGCCGAATTACAGTATGGATTAATTAATACACCCGTGTCATACCGGCAGCGGGTGATATGGCACGATAAAAACTGCAAAGCGGAGTGAAGAAGATTGACCATCGCCAACAGCTTGTCAATTTTGCGATTGCTCTTGTCGCCGTTGATCCTATGGGCCTTTCTCTTCTCCCGGCGAAGGGTGATCCTTCTCCTCTGGTTGGTGACCGGTCTTACCGATGTTTTGGACGGGTGGGTGGCCAGAAAACGTGGAGAAATAACCGAACTCGGGAAGATACTGGATCCGGTCGCAGACAAGCTTGTGCTCGGCTTTTCGCTGGCCGGCTTGATTTGCCGTTATAACCTGCCCCTTTGGGTGGGCCTGGTTTACCTGGTTAAAGAGACGACGCAGCTCTTTGGCGGCCTGTTTTTTTTCCGGCGGCAGCGGATGACCTTACCCAGTAACCTATGGGGAAAAGCAGGTACGTCCCTCTTCTTCACCGGCTTTTTTCTCTATTTGTTTTACCCGGAGATCGGATATTACGTGGTCCTTGTGGGGCTGGCCTTCTCGGTCTTGGCTTTCTGCACCTATACAGTGGAACTCTTGAAACAGATAAAAAAGGCACCGGGTGTGGCCAACCGGTCCTGACCACCCACTGGCAGCCCCGCTAGTTACCCCGCAGGCAATCCCGCCGGTGACCCACCGGTACCCCAGTTGTAACCCCTTAGCCCTGCCCCTCCCTGCTACACTCCTGCTCGATTCCTGTCCCTGGCAAACCTCATCCACTGCGCAACCCTTACCCCCGCGCGCGACTGCCGCGGCTATTTCGCCCGGTTCTTCGATAAAACATCAAAGGCCACTGCCATCAGGAGGACAAAGCCTTTAATCGTCATCTGCCAGTCACTGCCGATGCCCATGATGGACATGCCGTTGTTGAGTACCCCCATTACCAGGGCGCCGACGATCGCCCCGATTACCGTGCCAACCCCGCCGGTGGCGGAGGCCCCGCCGATGAAGCAGGCGGCGATGGCGTCCAATTCAAAACCGCTGCCCATAAGCGGGAAGGCCGAATCGGTACGGGCGGCGAAAACAATCCCCGCTACCGCCGATAAAACCGCCATGTTCAGATAGACAAAGAAGAGCACCCGGTTGGTATTGATCCCCGAGAGCTGGGCGGCTCTTTCATTACCGCCCATGGCATAGATATAGCGCCCGGGTACGGTTTTGGTAGTAAAAAAGTGGTAACCGGCGATAAGCGCCAGCAGAATCATTAAAATAATGGGGATACCCTTATACGCCGCCAAAGAGCAGGCAAAAAGGTTAACCGCCACAATAATAAGGAGAAGCTGGCTGATAAAGAGGACGGGCGGCATAACCCCGGTGTTACTTTTTATTTTCGCCCGGCGTTTTTTTACTTGGGTAAGCATAAGAAAGATGGAGAAGATTGCTGAAAAAACGATGGGCGTCAGGTTGAAGCCGCTAATAGCAGGAAAAAAATCCGGGAGATAACCGGAACTGATGGACTGGAAAGACCGGGGAAACGGCGATAATGTCAACCCTTTCAGGATGGTATTGGTTAGGCCGCGGAACAAGAGCATCCCGGCGAGGGTGACGATGAACGCGGGGATGCGTATATAGGCGATCCAGAAACCCTGCCAGACCCCGATAACCACACCCATCAGCAGGCCAGTGATGATAGCGGTTGCCACGTTCATTTTCATTTCAATGATCAGCTTGCCCACGATTGCCGCGATAAAAGCGGCCACTGAACCAACGGAAAGGTCGATATTGCCGCCGGTCAGGATACAAAGGGTCATGCCAATCGCAAGGATCAGGACATAACTGTTTTGCAGGATCAGGTTGGTGACATTCATCGGTACCAGGAGAATACCGTTCGTCGCAATCTGGAAGAAGAACATAATAAACACCAAAGCGATTAGCATGGCATATTGGCGGATATTTGCTTTCAAAGTGTAACCGATGGATTCAAACTTCACGGTTTGGGTCACTTTTGCTGTCTCCATCATAACACCCCCCTATTGTTCTGCATGCTCTGCATGATGCACCGCATTATTTTTTCCTGAGAGGCATCTTCCTTAGTGAGTTCGCCAACGATCCGGCCTTCATTCATCACGTAGATCCGGTCGCAAAGGCCAAGAACCTCGGGGAGCTCGGAGGAGATGAAAATAATGGCTTTACCTTCCTCAGCCAGTTGATTGATGATCGTATAGATCTCATATTTCGCCCCCACATCGATGCCCCGGGTCGGTTCATCCAGGATTAAAATGTCCGGTGCGGCAAAGATCCATTTGGCCAGCATCACCTTTTGCTGGTTACCGCCGGAAAGGTTTTGGATCTTCTGGTAAATACTTGACGATCTGATATTCAGCTTGCTCCGGTATTCCGTAGCTACGCGGGTTTCTTCAGTATCGTCAATAACCCCTCGTTTGCTGATTTTATTGAGACTGGCCAAGGAAATGTTTTGCCGGATATCGCTAATCAGGATGAGCCCGGCATTTTTCCGGTCTTCGGTGACATAGGCCAAACCATTCTCAATGGCGTTTTGAATGCTGTTAATCGCCAGTTTTTTCCCGGCTTTGATGATCTCACCGCTGATCTGCCGGCCGTAGGCCTTGCCAAAGATGCTCATGGCAAACTCGGTCCGGCCTGAACCCATCAACCCGGAGATGCCTACAATCTCCCCCCGGTGAACGCGGATACTCACATCTTTAATGACCTTTCGCCCTTCAATTTTTGGGTCATAGACGGTCCAGTTTTTTATCTCCAGGTAAACCTCGCCGATTTTTGGCTGGCGCTTCGGAAACCGGTCTGTCAATTCCCGGCCGACCATTCCTTTGATGATCCGGTCCTCATTAATCTCACCATCTCTGAGGTCAATGGTTTCAATGGTGGTCCCGTCCCGGAGGATGGTAATGGCATCGGCCACTTTGATCACTTCGTTTAATTTATGGGAGATCAGGATCGCCGTAATCCCGGATCTCTTCAACTCCAGCAACAACCGTAAGAGATTGTCGGAGTCCTCTTCATTGAGGGCAGCCGTCGGTTCATCAAGGATAAGGAGTTTAACCTCTTTTGCCAGGGCCTTCGCGATTTCCACCAGTTGCTGTTTACCGACGCCGAGATCCTTAATCAGTACGTTGGGGTTTTCTTTTAGCCCCACTTTTTCCAGGAGTGAAACCGCATCCCGGCGGGTCTTTTCCCAATCGATCACGCTCCATTTTGCCCTTTCGTTCCCGAGGAATATATTCTCAGCAATGGAGAGATAGGGGATGAGGGCAAGATCCTGGTGGATAATGGCGATCCCCTTTCTCTCACTCTCACGGATACTCCGGAAGGCACATTTTTCGCCCTGGAAGAGGATCTCCCCGCTGTACGTGCCATAGGGATAAACGCCGCTGAGGATATTCATGAGTGTGGATTTACCCGCGCCATTCTCACCGACCAGGGCATGGATTTCGCCGGCCGTCACTTTCAGGTTGACATTGTCCAGGGCTTTGACCGGGCCGAAGTATTTAGAGATATTTTTCATTTCCAGGATAACCATTTTATCCCATCCTTTACTGTTGGGGAGCGCATGAAAAAGATAATGGATAAAGAAGAATAGTGGAGAAAAATAAATAATGCTTCCGGGCAAAATCCTCCCTAAACGACCGTTTTAAGAAAAACCCGCCCGGAAGCATACTTGCCCTTTTTTATCAGCAAGATTTCTTATACTGTCCTGTCTTAAGGGATACGGATTGGGTAGCCGGGTCAGATCTGCAGATCCTCTTCTGTATAATACCCGCTGTCGATTAGGAGTTCTTTATAGTTGTTGACATCCGCATAGACCGGCTCACAGAGGTAGGACGGGACGATTTTGACCCCGTTGTAGTAGGTCTCCGTATCATTGACCGGTACTTCTTCCTCTTTCATGATCGCTTCCACCATCTCCACCACCTGGGCCGCAAGGGTTCTTGTATCCTTAAAAATCGACATCGACTGCTGGCCTTTGATCATGGCTTTAACATTGGCTTTATCACAATCCTGGCCGGTGATGATGGGATAGGGTTTCTCCGGTGTGCCGTAACCGGCGTTCGTCAGGGAGGTTATAATCCCAATCGCCAGGCTGTCGTTGGGGGAGAGAACGGCATCGAGTTTTTTGCCGTCAGCGTAATGGGCGGTAATGAGGTTATCCATCCGCGCCTGCGCCGTGGCGGAATCCCAGGCGTGGATAGCAATGACCGAAAATGCCGTTTGTCCGCTGGGGACCACCAGTTTCCCTTCATCGATATACGGCTGGAGAATGCTCATGGCGCCGCCGTTAAAGAAGAGGGCGTTGTTATCATCGGGGGAACCGGCAAAGAGCTCGATATTGAAAGGTCCTTCGTTCTCCTTGAGGCCAAGTTTTTCTTCGATGTATTGGCCTTGAATGACACCAACCTTATAATTGTCGAAGGTGGCGTAATAGTCTACATGCTCCGAGTTCATAAGAAGGCGGTCATAAGCAATTACTCTTATATCATTCTCAGCCGCCTTACGCAGGACTTCGGTCAGGGCCGAGCCGTCAATGGAGGCAATAACGAGGATTTTACATTTTTTCGTAATCATATTCTCCAACTGTTGAATCTGGGTGTTCACATCATTATTGGCGTATTGCAAATCTACCTTGTAACCCTTCTCTTCCAGCATCTTTTTCATGTTGGCGCCGTCCTGGTTCCAGCGCTGCAAGGATTGTGTGGGCATGGCCACCCCAATTAAGTTTTCATCCGCCTTTTCACTGGTCTTTTTGCCGCACCCGGCAAAACTGCCGGCCAGGGCAAGGATGAGCAGTAAAGAAATGAACCTCTTCATTTTTCTACCCCTTTCGTTTTAGATTTTTAACTCCAGCAATATAAGGAATACCTCTAATACTGCAGTACCCGGGCGATCACCCCATTTCTGCCATGAAATTCAGCCGACTGGCAACCTCATTTGCAGGCACAGTGGGCGGCTGAAGAAGAGATCGTGAAGTTGTACTAATTAATTAATATGACGAAAGAGAGAAAATTTTCCTGACTTATTCTGTAGATAGGGATCGGCAGAAAAGATTTGGGGACGGCATAAAAGAATCTCCCCCGGGCAAGATCAGAGTAAAATGGGAAAAGGGGGAATTGGCTGGTGCCGGAGGTAATCGCCGTGCTGATCAGGGCGACTGTCGCCTTTTTTCTCCTCTTAATCATGACCCGCTTAATGGGGAAAACCCAGCTCTCGCAGTTGAATTTCTTCGATTATGCCGTTGGCATCACCATCGGCTCCACCGCCTCCACCCTGGCCACCAATACGGAGACGCCGGTTGTTGCCGGTGTGACCAGTATTTTGGTCTGGGCCGGGCTGGCTATAGCCATCGACCGCCTTACTTTGAAAAGCCTTTATGCCAGTAAAATCATTGAAGGCGAGCCCAGTGTGATTATAAAAAACGGGAAGTTGATGGAGGAGGCAATGGACAGGGCCAATTATGACATGGAGGAGTTAATGACCCAGTTGCGGAATAGGGGGATCTTTGATCTTTCCCAAGTGGAGGAGGCGGTACTTGAAACCAACGGCCAGTTAAGCGTTTTGCTTAAGTCTCAATACCGGCCGGTGACCCCTGAAGACTTGAAACTGGATACCCAATATGAAGGGATGCCGCAGATCCTGGTGGTGGACGGGAATATCGCCCGGCACCGCCTCGCCGAGTTGAACCTGGACGAGGAGTGGCTCTGGGAACAACTTCGTAACCTGGGGATTAATGATCTTTCCGAAGTGATGGTGGCGCAACTGGATACCACAGGCAAGCTGTATGTGGATAAGAAGTCCGACTGGGAAGGATGGAACCGTTAATTTTTCTCTTGACTTTTTGCCGGATTAAGATAATATGGTAACGAAATAGTATTTAAATAGTGCTTAAGGAAGGGTTTTTCAGGAGATGTGGAAAAAACGAAGAACAACAGAGCAGCGGATGATGTTCGCCATCGCCTTGCCCATTATAGTCCAGCGGATAACCCACCACCTCATGCTCCTAATCGACAGAGCCTTTGTCGGTAACCTGGATGCCCGTTACTTATCGGCCATAGGGAACGTCATGATCCCTTACAACGCCATGGCTTTTGTCTTTTTTGCCATTGCCACCGGTTTGACGGTTTTGGTCGCCCAAAACGTCGGCAGAAAGGATTACCGGCGGGCGCAAGAGTTGAGCCAGTCGGCCTTTTTTTATCTTACGCTCATCTCCACCGGCCTTTTCCTCCTCTGGTTTTTCGGTGCGGAGAAAATCTTCTCTTTATTCGGCGCCACCGGTGATATTCTCCGGTTTTCCGCGGTTTACGTCCGGATTATCGGGGTTTATCTGATTTTCTTCGGTATCGAGGTTGCGGCTGCTTCAATCCTGGAAGGGGTGGGTACCACCCGCCCGATTATGGTGGTGGGGGTAGTAAGGAGTTTTCTCAATATCTTCCTGGACTGGCTCCTGATCTTTGGGCACTGGGGTCTTCCCGCCATGGGGTTGGAAGGCGCCGCGCTGGCCACCTTAATCGCCAACTTGGTAGGTTGCGCTATCCTCTTTTACAGCCTCTTCCTTCAGGGCAATTTACCTTTCTCCCTTGATAAAAAGGCTTTGTTTAGACCAAAATGGCAGCCGTTCTGGGAGGTCGCCCGCCTCGGCATCCCCAGCGGCGTGGAGATCTTTCTCTATCAAGCGGGGAACCTGGTCCTGGTCCGGTTCCTTAACTTCATTGATGAAATGGCCATCGGCATTTATTCGCTGGTCACCAGTATTCAGACGATCCCTGTTTTGTTCTATATGGGTTTTGCCAAAGCCACCACGACCATGGTCGGCCAGTACTGGGGTGAAGAAAGGTTTGACGACGCAAAAAAAATCACCCTTTACGCGCAGAAGATCTCCGTTGCTACCTGCGTGGTTATGGGGTTGATTTTTGCGCTCATCCCCGGGGTTTTAATCCGGATCTTCACTTCGGACCCGGAGGTCCTGGCAAGAGCCGGCCAGCTTCTCCGTATCTCCGGAATTTTGCTGGTCTTTCAATCATCCAATATCGTCTCGGGCCATGCCATCCGCGCCACCGGGGATACCAGATGGATGCTTTATTCACAAATTTACGGGACAATTTTTGTTCTTGGTTTCTCCGCTTTCACCATCTTTTACCTGAAATGGGGGTTGCTCGGGTTATATCTCACCACCATGTTTGATGAGCTTACCCGGGGAATCGTCAATTTCCTCCGTTTCTATTTTGGGGTCAATCCCTTAAGAAAACTGCCGGAACTGTCAAAGAACCTCAAAAGGCGGGTTATGAACGGGAAAGAGAGATCCCGTGGATCCGGAATTCGCGGATGACCAGGGCGAGAGTAATCGTAAAGGCCAGCAGATCCGCGACGGGGGTGGCGGTCCAGATCCCGGCGAGGCCGAAGAAACGCGGCAGGAGAAAGAGCAAGGGGACATAGAGGATGAACTGGCGCAGTGCGGAGAGGAAGAGGGACGGGAGGCCCTTGCCGATTGCCTGGAAGAAAGTGATGGAGACGGTTTGCGGGCCCAAAAGCGGGTAGATTAAGACCATGATCCGCACGGCCTTAATGCCCACATCCAATACTCCGGGGTCGCCGGTGAAAATCTTCAGGAAAAAGCCGGGGAAGAGGAAAAAGGCGATCCCGACCAGAGTGGAGTAAAGACTGCCGGCGCCGGCGCCTTTGAAAACGGCTTCCCGGATCCGCCGGTATTTTTTTGCGCCAAAGTTATACCCGACAATCGGGAGCAGCCCCTGGGAGATGCCGATCACCGGCATGAAGGCCAGCATTTGCATGCGGAGGATGATCCCCATCACCGCGATGGGGATATAGCCAAAACCGCCAAGGATCTGGTTGGCGATAATTATGGCCAGGTTGCCGGAGATCTGGATCAAGAGCGAAGGCAAGCCCACTTTATAAATATCCCAGATAATCCGGAGATCCGGGCGGAGATGTTTTAGGGAAGGCGACAGGGCGCTGCGACCCGTGAGAAAATACCATAATTGAATGGCAACCCCCGCTATTTTTGCGATGACCGTGGCCACCGCGGCGCCTTTGATCCCCATTCCCAGACCAAAGATGAAGATGGGATCGAGGATGATATTTATGACTGCGGAAGAGATCATAACCGCCATGGAAAAGTTGGGGTTCCCCTCCGCCCGCGTGACATGGTTCATCATCATAATGAAGAAAAGGAAAAGGGCGCCGTTGGCGATTACCGACATATACTCCACAGCCAGCTCGAGGATCTCCGGGGTGGCGCCGAACAAGACCAGCAAAGGCCGGAGATAGAAAAGACCGGTTAAGGTTGCTGCCAGGCCGAAAAGGAGGCTCAAGAGAAAAACCTGCCCGGCCACAAACGAAGCTTTCTTTTGGTCTTTGGCCCCGAGGGAACGGGCGATCAGGGAACCGGCGCCGATCCCCGTGCCAATGGCAATAGCGCCCAGGAGCATCTGCACAGGGTAACAGATGGAGAGGGCGGCGATGGCGTCGGCCCCCAGCCGCCCGACAAAGATGGTATCGACAATATTGTAAGAGGCGTTGACCGCCATGGCCAGGGTGGCCGGGAGGGAAAAACGGAGTAAAAGCCGGATGATTTTCTCCTCTCCCAGGCTATGGGTGCGGTCTTTTTTTGCAGTTTCTTTCATCCACAGGCACCTTCTCTTTCGTAACCATTGAAAGACCCCAAGGTTTACAAAGCCTCATTCATAAAACCTGATTGACCAAGAGGAATACCCAGTATCCTACAACACTGGATCCCGTTTATCCGGTTCCTAGATCTCCACCCCCAGAAGAAGGCGGATAACATAGCCGATGCTGAAACTTAAAGCCGCCACCCCGAGGCTGATTGCGGTCATTTCCCAAAACCGCCTGCGGAAAGGCAGATCTTTGACGACGGAGATATAGAAGTTAAAAACAAGGATAATCAAGATGCCCACCAGCAGGGTAATACCCAGGCTGAAAAGGTAATTCTTCAGCAGCAAATAGGGGAGGATCAAGGCGGCTACAGTAATCAGGTAGGCGATCCAGGTGTAAACGGCGGATTTGAACGGTTCCTGCCCGCCGCCCCCCTCCGCCTTGGTGGAGAGATATTCCGAAGCCCCCATGGAAAACGAAGCCGCGATGCCGGTGATCAGGCCGGCCAAGGCAATCAGCCGGGTGTTCTGGAGGGCAAAAGTCAGCCCGGCCAGGGTCCCGGTGAGTTCAACAAGGGCATCGTTGAGGCCAAGGACGATCGAACCCACGTAATCCAGGTGTTCCTCGGTAATAAGGTTGAGCAACTGGTACTCATGGTGTTTTTCCTCTTCAGCAATTTTCCGCACTTCCGGCAGTTCTTCGAATATTTCCATGTAAGCACTTTGTGCCCGCTCCTCGCCCTTCTCCATCAGTTTCAGGGTGAAAGTCAAGCCAAAGATCCGGGCCGCCCAGTAATAGAAGAAAACCTTCCGCCGCTGCGGTTTTATGTTTTTTTGGGTGTATCTCCGGTAGAACTCAGAATGGGCCAGTTCCTCCCGGGCGATTCTCTCCAATACCCTCCGGTTCTCTTCATCCTTAACTTTCGCCGCGAGCAAGCTGTATATGTGATACTCGGTAATCTCGGTTCTTTGGAAGATAAGCAGTTTTTTCAGGGTTTCTTCGCTGACTGGCACGGGTGTATGCATCCGGTCCATAGCCCCACCTCCGTTCCTTTCCTCCTGCTCTTAATCGTTGTCTATTTTAGCATATCTTGTCCGGGTATGCAATTTATAAGAGGAGGCGGGCATAGTTCGCGTGCGATCTGAAGAAAAAACTTTAAATTATGACAGGCAGTTGTCATATTACCGGTTATATAATGCAATTAACACAAGAAAAAGGAGGGTCAAAGATGACCGGAGAAAAACTCTGTCAAAGCTGCGCCATGCCTTTAACGGAAGAGTCTTTGCTCGGGACGAACGCCGACGGCACCAAAAACGGGGAGTACTGCATCTATTGTTATAAAGACGGCGCTTTCACTTCCGGAGTGACAATGGAAGAGATGATCGAGATCTGCATCCCCCATGCGCTGCAGGCAGGGGCCTATCCCGATGAAAACACGGCCCGGGCGGCAATGCAGGAGTACTTCCCCAAGTTAAAACGCTGGCAGCAAAGGTAAGCCCGTTTTCCTCTTTTTTGCCCTTTAGATTTTCATTGGTATCTTTTCCCCCGCCACCGGGGGAGTTTTTTATTGGGGTAACAATTTGCAACCCTGTGAGGTGAGAATTGTCCACCCTGTTATTCGTGCTTTTCTTGGCGGGGAAAATATGACATACTCCTGTCATATTTTATGGTATAGTATGGGTATAGGCTGGGTTTTGCGTGCGTGTTCGTGTGACCGTAAAATAACCGCCGGAAAGGACTGGTATTGCCATGCAGATCGACCGGATGCTCCGGATCGTCTTTATCCTGTTGAATAAAGGGATTGTGACGGCCCGTGAATTGGCTGCCGAGTTTGAAGTATCGCCCCGGACCATCTACCGTGATATTGATGGCTTATGCCAGGCCGGCATCCCTATCTACACCAGCCAGGGCCGGAACGGCGGCATCAAACTGGTCGACAGCTTTGTCCTGAACAAATCGGTCTTTTCCCAAGAAGAGCAAAATGAGATCCTTGCGGCCTTGCACGGGTTGAGCGCCGTCCATTATCCCCAGGCGGAAAAGGTGCTGACGAAATTAAGGGCCATTTTTGGGCAGAAATTAGTGGACTGGATTGCCGTGGATTTTTCTGGCTGGGGCCCGGCCAAACAGGAGACACTGGCCACGATTAAGGAGGCGATTCTCAACCGGCAACTCCTCTCTTTTACCTATTATAACAGGTACGGTGAGAAAACCACCCGGACCGTTGAGCCTTTACAATTGTGGTTCAAGAGCAAGGCCTGGTATCTCCGGGCTTTTTGCCGCAACAAGCAGGGCCAGCGCCTTTTCAAGCTTAACCGGATCAAAAACATCCGCCTGCTCCCGGAGGAGTTTACGCGCCGGCCGGAAAAGGAAAACCCGCTCGTGGCTGAAGATGAACCCGCCGTTCCTGAGGTCCAAATCACCATGAGGATCCATTCCACCCAGGCCTACCGGGTTTATGATGAGTTTGAGGAATCCCAGATCGCCCCGCACGCGGATGGCAGTTTCACAGTCCGCTTTTCCTACCCCGAGGATGAGTGGGTCTATGGTTTTATTCTCTCTTTCGGCATGTACGCGGAAGTGCTCGAACCGCCCCATATCAGGAGGATTATTAAAGAACGCCTCGAAAAGGCCTTGGCTTTTTATGAATAAGGGTTGCACGGGCAGGCAGGATTGGAGGTTCATCCACGAAAAGGCAGGAATAGCGAGACCGGAGGGAGAATTGAGAAAATAGCCGGTTTATGTTTTTTGCAAAGAAACGGGTTAGGAAAAAAGGTGTACACTGCGTCCTGGAGACCACGGTGAAGGGTTTATAGCGGTTTTTGCAGATCTTCGGCAGAAGAGGTCACATCAGACACAGGAGGTTATATCATGAAGAAGAGCGGAATAGTAAATATTCTTCTATTCGTAGCGCTGGTCGGTGTTTTTTCCGGGGCGGTTTTCTCCGGGGAAAAAGAGGATGCCGCCGATTTAAAAGAGGTTTTGGTGGCAAGAGGTTTCAACCCCCGTGATATCCGCCGGGTAACGGCGGATTTCCGGACGGTGGGCCCGGTTGAGATTACTTATTTTTCCGTGGATGAACCGGACCTCCCTTTCCGTAAGGCAATGCGGGTCAGGACCCATTTTGCCACAAAAGAACCCTGGCACGCCCAGGCCCGGTGGGACGCGCGGCAGCCGGCAAAGAAAGGGGACCTGATCTTTGTCCGCTTGTGGCTCCGGAGCAGCCTGCAAGGGGATATCCAGCGGGCTCCCATCACCAACCTGCTGATTAAGAGAAAGGAAGATACGAGTCAGGCCCTGCAGAAGGGCCGCCACCGGCCGGTCACGGAGGAATGGCACCCCTACTATTACTACGCGGTGATGCCCGCCGCTTCCCGCAACTGGTACCTGGAGTTCCATATCGGCTTTTATGAACAGGAGTTTGAGGTTGGCGGCGTGGAGATCGTGAACCTGGGGAACGCCGCGAGTAAAGGATACGACCTCTCGCTGCTGCCGGTGACGGATACAACAAACGCCCTTACCTACCCCGGGCAGGAACAGGACGCGCCCTGGCGGCAAGTGGCCAAAGAGCGGATACGCGAGATCCGCATGGCAAAACTCTTGGTGGAAGTGGTTGACGGGGAGGGGAGACCCCTTCCCGGCGCGGAGGTAAAGGTGGAGATGAAGCGGCACGCCTTCCCGTTCGGGACGGCGGTTACCGCCCACAGGCTCACCGGGAATCAGCCGGATGACGAGAAATACCGGCAGGTGGTGAAGGAACGGTTCAACCGGGTGGTCTTTGAGAACGACCTGAAGACCCCGGCCTGGGCCGGCCGGTGGGGGAAGCATTACAGCCGGGAGAAGGTCATGAAGGCCCTGGACTGGCTGGATGAGCAGGGGATTCCCGCCCGCGGCCATACCCTTTTCTGGGCAACCCATAGCCATATGTTGACCGATGCCGGCATGCCGGTGCGGGAGATGAAAAGCGCCATAGAGGTCCGGATCAAGGACCAACTGGGCACGCTTGCCGGGAGGCTGGCGGAATGGGATGTCCATAATCACCCGGAGATGTTTACAGAGATCACGGAGCGCATCGGCTGGGAGGCCACCCTTGACTTCTGGCGCCTGGCGCGGGAAATGGATCCCCAAGCCAGGCTGGCGATTAACGAGGGTACCATCCTTCCCTTTCCTCACCATCTGAAGGACAGGTACAAGCAGCGGATCGCCTGGCTTTTGGCAAAAGGGGCGCCGGTGGAGGCCATCGGTTTTATGTCCCATTTTTCCACGGCCACGGTGACCCCGCCGGAAAGGATCTGGGAGATCCTCGATGAATTTGCCGAATTCGGGCTGCCCCTGGTGATCACCGAATTTGACATGGCCATCAACGACCAGCACCCCGAGGAAGTACAGCTACAAGCTGATTTCACCCGCGATTTTCTCATTGCGGTCTTCAGCCATCCCGCGGTTGACTCCTTCTTAAGCTGGGGTTTCTGGGCCAGGCAGCACTGGAAGCCGGAAGCCGCTTTTTATGATAAGGACTGGAATCTCCGCCCCCACGGCCAGGCCTATATGGACCTGGTCTTTGGCGAGTGGTGGACAAACGAAACCCTGACCACGGATGAAATGGGCAGGGCCGGGGTGGATGGTTTTAAAGGGGAGTATGAGATTACCGCCACCGCCGACGGGCGGACGGCCGCAGCCCGGATTGAACTGGGTGACGGCGGGGCCACGGCCCGGCTGGTAATACAATAGAACCGAAGCGTGTATATGGTTGTATGGGTTGAAAATAGCAGACGGCCGGGTTCCGGCCGTCTGCTATTTCTATGAAAACCATTGTTTTTCCGGTTGGCCGGTTAGAATTCCCTCTCCGCGTGGGCCTCCAGCCACTCCCGGACAGGGGGGATGATCGCCTCCAGGGCGCCGCCGGCAAACGGGTTTTTCAGGTTGGCCAGGGTCACCAGTTCCAGGAAGGGTTTGCTGCCGCCGGCCCGGCAGAGCCGGAGATAGTCCTGCCAGGCTTCGTCCCGGCTGGTATTGGCCTTCTCCCAGAACTGTAAGGCGCAGACCTGTGCCAGGGTATAATCGATGTAGTAAAAGGGGCTGGTAAAGATATGACCCTGCCGGAACCAGTAACCGCCCCGCTGCAGGAGGTCGTTTCCTTCATAATCCCGGTAGGGCAGGTATTTTTCTTCAATCGCCCGCCAGGCCCGTTTCCGCTCCTCCGGCGTGGCTTCCGGGTGCTCGTAGACCCAGTGTTGGAATTCGTCGACCGCCGCGCCGTAGGGGATGAAGAGGATCGCCCCGCTCAAGTGGGCGTATTTATATTTCCCTTCGTCTTCGCTGAAAAACAGGTGCATCCACGGCCAGGTCAGAAACTCCATGCTCATGGAGTGGATCTCACAGGCCTCCAGGGTCGGCCAGGAATACTCCGGGACCGCAAAGTCTCTGCTGGAGTAGACCTGGAAGGCATGGCCGAATTCATGGGTTAAAACGTCGATATCAGCGGAGGTACCGTTGAAATTGGCAAAGATGAACGGCGACTGGAACTTGGGGATGTAGGTGGCAAATCCCCCGCCGGCCTTGCCTTTCTTGGCGATAAGGTCAAACAAACCCTTCTCAGTCATGTAGGTAAAGAACTCACCGGTCTCCGGGGAAAGCTCATCATACATCTTCTGCCCCTGCGCGATGATCCATTCCGGGCCGCCTTTGGGCACGGCGTTTCCCGTGGGAAAAGTGAGGGGTTCGTCGTAATATTTCAGGGCGGGCAGCCCCAGCCTCTTGGCTTGCTGCTTCCTTAAGGAGACGGCCAGGGGGACAAGATGGTCAAGGATTTGTTGCCGGTAACCGGCGACCGTGGCCGCGTCATAGTCGGTCCGGGAGAGGCGGGCGTAACCGAGGGCGACAAAGTTTTTAAACCCCAATTTTTTCCCGATCTTATCCCGGACCTTCACCAATTGGTCGTAGATCTCGTCGAATTGGCCTTCATGGGCGGCAAAAAAGCCGGTATAGGCTTCGTGGGCCTCCTTGCGCACCGTCCGTTCGCCGGCTTCCATGAAGGGGGCCATCTGGGCCAGGTTCCTTTCCTCCCCGGCAAAGGGGATCCGGGCGGAAGCCCGGAGCTTTGTATATTGGCTGGCCAGTTTGTTCTCGGTTTGCAGGTCGGGGATGATCTCCGGGGTAAAGGTCTTCAAATGGGTTTCGGCGATCCGGAAAAGCTGCCGCCCCCACTTCTCTTCCAACTGAGGACGGTATTCCGACTGCACCAGCGCCTGGTAGTACTTGAAAACCAGGCCTTCATAGACAGGGGAGATCTCGTCAAAATAATCATTCTCCGCCTCGTAATAAGGGTCGGTGGTATCGATGGCGTGTCTAATCGTGACCAAGGCGGCCATGGATGCAAACTCGTTGCGCAGGGCGTTGATCTCCTCCATGGCCGCATCCTGGGCGGCAAAGGATTTTGCCGTGGCAAATTCCTTGAGGAGCCGGTTGAATTCGGCTTCAACCTTTTCCAGTGAAGGCCGTTGGTATTCGTAGTCCTTAAACGTCTTTTCCATCACCAAACCTCCCGGGCTGAGATAATTCCGTACCAAACTTTGAGTTTATTCTATTATAAAACCGGCGGGGGTGCAAGAAAAAAAGCGGAGAAGAAGACTTCTCCGCCGGGACCCCGGAACGGGGCTTGGCGCACGAAGATCCGTGCATGCGAGAAAAACCGGTTGGAGTTGGAGGGTTGGCCGGGCGCCGGAGGGGCTTAGTTGCGGGACAGGTACAGATAGGCTGAGAGCGCTGCTTTGGCGCCTTCACCGGCGGCGACAACAATCTGTTTATGCGGGATATCGGTGACGTCCCCGGCGGCGAAAACCCCTGGGATATTGGTGCGGTTACAGTTGTCCACAATAATCTCGCCGTTCTCGTTCTTCTCTAATCCGCTGGTGAAGGAGGTATTGGGAATAAGGCCGATCGCCACGAAGACACCGTCTACCGCCAAATAACGCTCGCTGCCGGGATCCCCGTTCGCGTTCCGGACCTTAATGCCTTGGACAAACCGGTCCCCGGTGATCTCGGTAATTATCGAAGAGTTCATGAGTTCCACGTTCTCCGCCCCAAGGACTCTATCCTGGAGGATCTGATCAGCGGTGGGCTCTTTGGCCAGGTTGATAATATAGGTCTTTTTAGTGATCCCCATCAACTGTTGGGCGTATTCGAAAGCGGAGTTGCCGCCGCCGGCGACCGCTACGGTCTTCCCGGCATAAAACGGCGCATCACAAGTGGCGCAATAGGCAACGCCTCTCCTTTCGTACTCTTTTTCACCGGGGATCCCAAGCTTCTTGTAGGTTTTACCCGTGGCGATAATCACCGACCTGGCCGTATAGGCGCCCCCGGTGGTCTTCACCGTATGCAGGCGGCCTTCGCTTTTCAGTTCAACCACTGGTTCATCTTCTTTGATTGGAATCGCGTATTTCTTTACATGCTCTTCGAATTTATCGGCCAATTCGGCGCCGGTGATCATCTGAAAGCCCATGTAGTTTTCCACGTCCCCGCTCCAGTTGGTCTGGCCGCCGATGTCCCCGGTCACGACCAAAATGTCCAGGCCTTTACGGGCCGCGTAAATTGCGGCGCTGATCCCGGCAGGGCCCGCCCCGGCGATGACAAGGTCATAGATCTTTTCCTTGTTCATTCCGCCAACCCCAGTAGTTCACTGATTTTTCTCCGGTCGAACCCGATGACGATCTGGTCGTCAATCTCCAGGACGGGGACGCCCATCTGGCCGGTTTTCTCGATCATCTCCTCCATGCCTTCTTTATCCGTGGCCACATTGATCTCCTCATAGTTGATATTATAGGCATCCAAGAAGGCCTTGGCTTTGTCGCAATAAGGGCAAGTGGGCAAAGAGTAAATTTTCACTTTTGCCATCCCGGTTCCCTCCTTTTTACTCCTATTATTGTATTACAGAAATACCGCTATACTCTCTTATTCTTCCTCCACCAGTTCCATCGGCTGGCCGCAGCAGACCAGTTCGCCGCCGCCGACCTTGGTCACGGTAACCTCATTCCCGCAGATTGTGCAGTAGAAGCGCTGGCCGACTCTTTCAACGTACATTCTTGTCACCTCCTTTCCGCAGAGATCCCTGCTTTTACCGGTACATGAGTAGTTGCAGCAACTCCATAAGCAGGTCGCTTAAAGCAGTTTTTATTTACTATTTAACGTAGTTTATATATTGTTGGCCAGGATCTTTTCGATGAGCGCTTCCCGGTCCGCCGGCGTGGCGCTCTTGCTCCCCCCGCCGCCCGCAGATAGCCTCTGGCCAAAGGTGGGGGCTTCTTTTTTGTAGAGAATCCCCAGGGGAATTTTCTCCTGTTCTTCCCCGCCGGAACTGGCGCCATAATCCCATTCCCTTATCTTTTGCAGGGCCTGGAAATAGTCGCCCGGATCGTGGTCTTCCACTGTATAGACCCGTTCCGCATAGTACTTGTGGAGATTGTAAAAGGTGACACAGACCTGGAGTATATCAACTAAAGCAAAGCCCCGGTGGTTTATGGCTTCCCTGATGATCTCCTTCATCTGCTCCGGCTGGGACGAAAACCCCCGCGCGAGAAAGGTCGCGCCACTGGCCAAGAGAAGCTCCAACGGGTTCAGGGGCACTTCCGGACTTCCCGCCGGGGTGGAACGCCCCGGAAAACCCGGCGGCGAGGTGGGGGAGAACTGGCCGGTGGTAAGGCTGTAGACCCGGTTGTTATGGACGATCACCGTGATGTCAACGTTTCTTTTGGCTGCAAAGATCAGGTGTTCCAGGCCTTCGCCATAGGCGTCCCCGTCGCCGGCGAAACCGATGACCTCCAGGTCCGGGTTGGCCAGTTTGATCCCGGTGGCAACCGGGAGCACCCGCCCATGGATACTATAAAAACTGTTGATATTAAGGTAATCAGCGATCTTGCCGTGGCAGCCAATCCCGGCAACCATCACCAGGTTCTCGGGGCGCGTGGGTGACTCTCCTTCACTTAGTTCCTTGAGGACTGTTTTTACGGCGTTTAAGAGGGGAAAGTTCCCGCACCCCGGGCACCAGGTGTTCGTCGCAGAGGTTTCAAAATTATGGGCGGTCATGCCATCGCCCCCTTTACTTTTTCCTCCAACTCTTCAATGCTAAACGCCCGCCCGTCGGTTTTCAGGATTTGCCCGTCGGCTTTAAACCCGTAATTCCGGATTAACCGGCCAAGCTGGGCTGTGGCGTTGCTTTCTACGGTAATCAGTCTCTTCACCCCGGCAAGGGCCTTTTGAAACTGGCGGGTTGGGAAGGGGTTAAGCACAACCGGCTGGATCACTTTGAGCCCCAGCCGCCGTCCCACCTCAAGACAGGGTCCTTTATTTGACCCCCAGCAAAGAAGGGCCGTTTGGTGCGCGTGCGCGCCTTGGTCCTCTCCTTCATAGGTATTGACCGTTTTTACCGCTTCCAGGGTCCGGGCTAGATACTCCCCTTTACGCAGGCGTTTTTCCTGCATAGCCGTGGTCTGGTGGGGATCCTCCGTGGTGATCCCTGCTTCGTCATGTTCATAGCTGTTAACCTTAATGACACCCCCGGCCAGTGGGGGAAAGGCCAAAGGCGAAACGCCTGTCCCGGTCAGGGCATACCGCCGGTAGGGCAGGTCCTGGCCGGTCCTTTCGCCGGCATCCGGGTTTTCCTCCTCCGGCAGGAGGACCGGGGCCTCCGGATCCGCAGCCAGTTCCCGGTCGAAGTTATAGAAGCTTTCTCCCAGGTTTTTATCGGAAAGGATGATGGTGGGGATCTGGAACTCCCAGCTGATCCTCAGGCCCAGTGCCGACCAGTAATAAGCCTCTTCCGCATCTCCCGGCGCCACCAGAAAACGGGGGAACTCGCCCTGACCTGCATGCAAGGCAAAGAGGAGATCGGATTGGCCTGAATAGGTGGGAAGGCCTGTGGAAGGCCCGGTCCGTTGCCCCAGGACAATCACAATAGGCACTTCGGCCATCCCGGCCAAGCTCAGCCCTTCGGTCATCAGGCAAAAACCGCCGCCGGAAGTGCCAACGGCCGCCTTTTTCCCGGCGTAGGCATAGCCCAGGGCGGTCAGGATCACGCTGATCTCATTCTCCAGGTGCAGGACGTCCAGGCCAAAATCCCCGCTTACACCGGCAAGGTAGTGCAGGATCGGGGTGGTCGGGGTCATCGGATAAGAAATATAGGCGTCAAGACCTCCCTTGACCAGCCCGAGGGCAATTGCCTGGTTGCCGGTGATCAGCGGCAGGATCTCCCGGCGCAAAGGTTCGATGGTAAGCGTCTCTTCGACCGCTTCATAACCACGTTGCGCAACTTTCACATTGAGCTCCGTTTCTTTACGGAGTTCCTGCCGCAAGACGGTTTCCAAAAGAGTGAAGTCGATCCCGGCGGTTTTGGCAAAAGCCCCGATCATGCCGGTGTTGGTCATGACGGCCGGGGCTTTCTCCTCGCGCAAAATCTCGGCCAGGGGGATTCCGAAAACCCGGGGATCCGGCAAGGCCGTCTTTTCCCGGGCATCGCAAAGACAAATACCCTCTTTTTTCAGGCGGTGCTGATGGTGGGAGAAGGTCTCCCGGTCCAGCGCCAAGATGACATCAACCTCATCCCGGTGGGCGGCGATCCGGTCTTTGGCCGCCCTGATTATGGAGAAGGTATGGCCACCCCTGATGATCGAGGGGTAATCCCGGTAGATAAAGGTCCGGTAGCCCAACCGGTTCAGAAGCTTCCCCAGAACCGTGCTGGAACGGTCCACCCCGGCGCCGGCCTTCCCCCCCACCAGGACCGATAGGCTATCGAGCCCAACTTTGGTTGGTGTTTCTTTCATTAACAGCACCTCACAGAATCCCGGGTTTTTCGCGGCGCGCATCCCCGCACCCGGCTGCTGTCCGCTTATGGATGCGCCCGGATGCGCCCGCTTGCCCGGGTTTTCCCAGCCCGGCCATTTTGCCGTGGCTTGCCAATGATACGACATAACCGTGAACAATGCTATGGTTTACTCGATGATCTCTATTTCTTTGCTGACTTCCCAGAGGCCGTGGAGGTTGCATTTTTCCCGTGCCCGGAGCGGCCCGTGGGCGTGAGATAGTTTAACTGTAAAGACGGCTTCCGGGTAGCTCATCCCGGCGCTGAAGGCGGCCCGGCCCAAATAGGTGTCGCCGCAATAAAGCTCAACCCATTCTATGAAGTGGGCCGGTTCGTTGGGATGGGCCAGCAACTTGCCGACCGTCACTTTTACAGTGAACGGTTCATCCTTCTTAACGCGGTCCGGTGCTTCGATTACAGGTACGTGCTTTTTCTCAAGGTCCGAAAGGTCTTCCCAGTTTTTTGGGACATTGATGCCGCATAAAATATCCTCCTCGCAGGTCCACTTTCTTTCCACACTTATCCCTCCTCTCTTTATTTTTTTTCGGTTATTGATTCTAATAACTTTAAAAGCACTTCTCCGTCACAGGGTTTGGTTAAAAAACCCTTGGCCCCTGCGGCCAACGCCCGTTCCCTGTCGCCGGGCTGGGCGTGGCCGGTGATGAAAACCACCGGCAGGCTGGGACAAAGGGTTTGCAACTTTTTTTGCAGCGTAAAGCCGTCAATCCCCGGCATCCGCAGGTCTAAGAGGAGAATACCGTCGCCTTCCGCCGGGAGCGCCGTCAGGAAGTCCTCGGCCGAGGCGAAGGTTTCTCCCGTATAGCCGGCGGCTTTGAGCAGGCGGCTAAGGGCTTTGCGCACTGCCTCGTCATCATCGACTATATAAAATTTGGGTTTAACAGTTACTCTTTTCATCAAGGAAAATATACCAGAGGGGCAAGGTTTTGTAAATTGGACCTTGGTCCAATATCCAGGGGGACCGAAACTTTAGCCCACAGAAGAACCGGGGTTAGAACCAGGGTTTTCAGGAGTGATGCCGATTTTTTCGGCGAGGCGTACCAGGTCGGCGAGGGAGGCGGCTTTCATCTTCTGCATTACCCTGGCGCGGTGGACCTTGATGGTCTTCTCTGTGACCTTGAGTTCGGCGGCGATCTCTTTGTTCAGCATTCCCGTGATTACCCAGCGGAAGACCTCATATTCCCGGGGGGTAAGGGTCTTGACCCTGCGGCGGATCTCCGCCTTCTCCGCCGCCTCCTTTTGCAGGCGGGCGGCTTTGGCGAGGGCCTGTTCAACCGCGTTCAGCAGTTCCTCTTCGGCAAAGGGTTTGGGCAAAAAGTCCACGGCCCCGTTCTTCATGGCCTGCACGCTCATGGGGATATTCCCGTGGCCGGTGATGAAGACAATGGGCAGAATGACCCCGGCATTGGCCAGTTCCTGCTGGAGGCTGATCCCGCTGATCCCCGGCATCCGCACATCCAGCACCAGGCAGGAGGGGTCCTTTGGATTGAGACAAGGGCGGCAGGCTAAGAAATCTTCCGCCGAGGCAAAAGCCTGCGTTTGATATCCGGAGGCCCGGAGTAGCCGCTCCAGGCTTTTGCGGACCGAAGAGTCGTCGTCAACAATGAAGATTGTTGGCGTCATCTTTTCAATCCCCCTCATAGGCAGGTAGGATAAAAGAGAAGGTGGCCCCGGGTCCATCACTATTGTTTTCCGCCTTTAAAGACCCGCCGTGCGCCTCGATAATGCTCCTATTGACGGCGAGCCCCATGCCCATGCCCTCATTTTTTGTGGTGAAGAACGGTTTGAAGAGGTCTTCCGGGTTATCCACGGTAATCCCCGTCCCGGTATCCTTTACACTGACGGTAACTGTTTTCCCGTCGCCGGCGGTGCGGATGGTCAGTGCTTTCTCCCCTTCCCCGGTCATGGCTTCAAAGCCGTTGAGGGCCAGGTTGACAAGGACCTGTTGGAGTTGGATCCGGTCGCCCTTGACCGGCGGCAGGTCCGGGGCAAGCTCAACATTTAAGGAAACATTCTTTATCACCGCATTACTCCGGATCAGGGGGAGAATCTCCCGGATAGCCGTGTTAATATTCAGGGGGGCCGGTTTATGCAGGGACTTCTTTAAGTATACCCGGATCTTCCGGATGATCTCGGCCGCCCGTTTGCTGTCTGCGACCACATCAGCGAGGATCTCCCGGATCTCCTCAAGGTCCGGGCCTTGGTCATGGGACTCCGGGGCCAAAATCCTCTGGGCAGCCTGGACGTTGCCCATGATCGCCATGAGCGGCTGGTTTAGCTCATGGGCCAGAGCGGCGGTGAGTTCGCCCATGGCCGTTACCCGTGATACATGGAGCAACTCCTTTTGCAGGCGGGTTTTATCCGCCTCCTGCTGTTTATAGATGGTGATATCCTGCACTGTACCGATGGCCCGGAGAGGCTTGCCCTTTGTGTCCGTTTCCACTTCGGCTTTTTCCCGGACCCACTTAACCTGGCCGTTGACGATGATCCGGTGTTCGATATCGTAGGGCTTTCCCGCCAGCGCCGCCCGCCATTTTCTCTTGACGTACTCCCGGTCCCCGGGGTGAATTCTCTGCAGGAATTGGTTATAATCAACCGGGGTCCCCGGTTCCAGGCCGAAGAGGCGGTAAGTCTCATCTGTCCAGAGCATGGTATTGGTTAAAAAGTCCAGGTGCCAACTGCCGACCCGGGCCACCCTTTGCGCCCTGTCCAGGATCTCCTTGGTAAGCGCCAGCCTTTCTTCGGCTTTTTTCCTGGCGGTGATATCCTCAAAATGTATTAGAATTTTACGACCGGAAGGCAGGGTTAACAATTCCGCGGAGATTACCAGGTAACAATCGTGCCCGTCCGGGCCGAGCGTCAGCTTTACCTCTTTTTGCCGGCAGGGTTGGCCGGTGGCGTAGATCTCCAGGATGGTTGCTCTTACCGGACAATCCTCGCAAGAGGGGGTCCGGCCGCATCCCTGCGGGTCATCCAAGCAGTTGATACAATTGACCGCCCGGCCAAAGGTGCACCCTTCGCCGCCGGCTCCCCCGGAAAGGCCGGCAATAATGGCAGCGGCGGCAGGGGTCATCTTTTCCACACGCCGGTCCTCATTAAGGAGGAAGACCGGTACGGGAAGGCTCCGGAAAAATTCATCAATCGTCAACCGGTCCGCCCGGGAAAGATCTGCCGCTTTTTTCATCTTTTCTCTCCTGCTTTTAAAAAATGGGCGACGCAAGCATATCCCACCCCCGGTTACCTGTATAGGATCTTCGTCGCCACCGGCATCTCCATATGTAATGAAAGGTCAATTAATAATGAAAAATTGATTGATTTATTTATGTTAAATATATCAGAAAGATGACAAACCTGTCAAACAGTGATAAAAAGAGAGGAATCCCGGGAAAAAGGGAGAAACAATACTCTTGTCTGTCATGGGTAAGCAGCTGGATGGAAAAAGATTGGCTTTGGAGGAGTATCCAGGTGGCGGGAAAAACCGGGCTATTACACGGACTATTACGAGGCTTGTACCGGGACCGTAATTTTTTCCGGCAAATGCTGAAAATCGCGCTTCCGGTTATGGTTCAGAACTTCATCACCTCCTTTTTAAATATGGTCGACACTGCAATGGTGGGAAGGCTGGGGGAGACGGAGATTGCCGCGGTCGGCATCGCCAACCAGTATTTCTTTATTTTCCTCATGTTCATGATCGGCCTGGGCGCGGGGTGCGCGGTATTCATCGCCCAGTTCTGGGGGAAGAGGGATACCGGGAACAGCCGGCGTATCCTTGGCGTCGGGCTTTCTTCAGCAATTGTTTTTTCTACTGTTTTTATCGTCTGTGGCTACCTTTTCCCCGGCAAGATCATTACGGTTTTCAACAAAGACCCGGCGGTTATCGGCTTGGGCGGCGACTACCTGAAAACCGTTCTCATCAGCTATGTATTTGCCGGGATCAATATCGTCTATCATTTTGCCCTGCGCGCCACCGGCAACGCCTTTCTCCCGATGGCGGTGAGCGGGGGGGCCCTGATCTGTAATGTTTTCTTTAATTATGTCTTTATCTTCGGTAATCTGGGCGCGCCGGCGTTGGGGGTGAAGGGCGCCGCCCTGGCCACGGTGATCGCCCGGGCTGTTGAGACCGGTGCGACTATCACCCTGGTCTATACCGGGAAAAGGGCTTTGGCGGCTTCCCCGGGTGAACTCACCGGTTTCAGTTGGGAGTACGTGAAGAGGGCCTATGCCACGATTCTCCCGGTGATCCTCAATGACATCTGCTGGGGAGCGGCCAGCCTGGTCTACACGGCGGTTTTTGGGCGCATGGGCACGCAGGCGGTGGCGGCGATCCAGATTGTCAATACCATAACCAACCTCTTTCTCATTACGATCTTTGGGATCTCCAACGCCGCCGCGGTTATGGTCGGCAACAGCGTCGGCGCAGGCAAGGTGAGACAGGCCAGGCTTTATGCGCAAAAATTTGTTATCCTCTCGATCATCGCCGGGGTCTTCCTCGGCTCCATGCTTGCCGTCTTTGCCCCTTTGATTCTCCGGGTCTTTAACGTCTCCAGTAAAGTACAGAGGGACGCCCTGCTTATTCTCTATATGGCGGCGGCCGTCTTCTCCGTAAGGATTCTTGCCAATACAATCATCGTCGGGATTCTCCGCGGGGGCGGGGACGCCCATTATGCTTTTGTGGTGGAAGGCCTCACCATGTGGCTGATTGGGGTGCCGCTGACGATCACCACCGGGCTGGTCCTTAAATTCCCGGTCTATCTGGTTTACGCCGCCGGGTTGGCGGAGGAGATCGTCAAGGGTATCCTTGTCCTTTCGCGGCTGGCCTCCGGGCGGTGGGTTAAAAATGTCACCTTCGGTTTACCCTCCGGGTGACCGGGCCTCTCCATTGACGATCATTCCCGCTGGATTCACCGGTTTTACCGGACATTGCTTTACATGGCTTGACATGTGCCCCACGACGGTTCCGGTTTTTTATTCCAGTCTTTCTATAGATTTTACAATGAAAATGTATTAAGATATAAAAGGAAAAAGCAGCGTACAAAGAAGATTTACGGAGAAGGAGGATTTCATTATGGGTTTGGAATTGCGCAAAGATGCCAAATACGCACTGATTGTTCCTAGCAGTATGGGGGTGCGCATTACTCCCCTTCACGGGCAGCCGGTGCATTGCAGCGATACTTTTTACATGCACGTTACCAGCGCTGAAACCAATGTTGCCAGTGTCTCTTCCTACCTTGGCCTCCCGGTAAAAGTCCTGACGACTTTTGTGAAAGGGAGCCCCATTGCGCAAATGATCAAGAGCAACCTGAGAAGCAGGAATATGGAGTTTGAGGGGCCGGAAGTACCGCAGGGAGGCCCCTGGGGTTACCGCCACCAATTCAATATCGCCGACAGCGGCTACGGTCTCCGGGGCCCCAGGGTCTACAATGACCGCGCGGGGGAAGTCGGCCGCACCCTTAATGTGAAAGATTTTGACCTTGAGCGGATTTTTGGGCAGGAAGGCGCCCAGATCATGCATGTTTCCGGCTTGATCGCCGCCTTGTCCCCGGAAACCAGCGCTTTCTGTTTGGAGTTGGCGCGCGCCGCCAAGAAATATGATACCCGGATCTCCTTTGACCTTAACTACCGGGCTTCTTTCTGGAAAAACCGCGAGGAGGAACTAGGCAAAGTCTTTACAGAGATCGCCAGTGTCGCCGATATCCTCATTGGAAATGAAGAAGATTTCCAACTGGCTTTGGGCTTGGAAGGGCCGGAAGCCGGCGGGAAAGACCTGGCCGCAAAGGTTGAGAGCTTCAAGGAGATGATCGGCCGGGCAAAAAAGGCCTTCCCCAATACATCCGTTTTCGCCAATACCTTGCGGGAGGTCATTAGTGTCAACAGCCACCTCTGGGGGGCGATTCTGGCGGTGGGCGACGAGTGGCATGTGGTGGAACCGCGTCCCATTACCGTGCTTGACCGGATCGGAGGCGGCGACGCTTTTGTCGGCGGGTTGCTTTACTCCATTTTAAAGGGCTGGGAAGCGGAGAAATGGATCCAGTTCGCCTGGGCGACCGGCGCCATGGCCACCACCTTCCTCACCGATTATATCCAGCCCGCCGATGAAGAGCAAGTCTGGAGCATCTGGGAGGGGAACGCCCGCGTCAAACGGTGAAATAAAGAGCCTTGACCCTCTGCAAACAAGTAATTACAGGAGGTTTTTACTCAAAGCAAAAAAACGGCGAAAGCCGTTTTTCTTTTTGAAAAAACGATTTACTTTTTGTCATATAAATAGTATACTATAGTGAGAAAAATTGTCTAAGATGCCAAGAGATAGAAAAATGCTTTTTCCTTCCAGTATAACCAGGATTAAAAGCAAGGGGGGAATGTTGGAGATGATAACCGTCTATATTAATAATCAATATTTCGGCGAGATCAATAATTCCGGTATCATTTTAGATATAAACGGGTCAAAAGTCGGTTATTATACGGGCAACAAAATCCTGACCTATTCGGGGAGTCTCATCGGAGAAGTATATGACGGTTACATCCTTGATGCGGACGGGAACAAGATCGGCTGGATTACCTAAGGAAGAAAACAGGCGGCGTTCCGGCTGTTATTCGCTGTTTACCAGGAAACATTTGACCTGGTGATCTTTGCCGGCGGTAACCAGCGGCGGCTCCTCCCGGTGGCAACGTTCCTCCGCATAGGGGCAACGCGGGGCAAAACGGCAACCTTCGTCCATATCCGTGCCCCCCTGGGCTTCACCGGCTAAAAGCAGGCGCTCCCGTTTGTAATCGGGATCCGGAACAGGGACCGCCGCCAGCAGGGCTTTGGTATAGGGGTGCAGGGGATTGGCAAACAAGGTCTTGGTGGGAGCAATCTCCATGATTTGCCCCAGGTACATCACGGCCACCCGGTGGGAGATATGTTTCACCACCGCCAGGTCATGGGAGATAAAAAGGTAAGCCATCTTCATTTCCTGGCGTAATTTAACCAAGAGGTTGATGATCTGGGCCTGGATGGAGACGTCAAGGGCGGAGACGGCTTCATCACAGACGAGCAGTTCCGGCTGGAGGATAATCGCCCGGGCAATAGCGATCCTCTGCCGTTGCCCCCCGGAGAATTCGTGGGGGTAGTGGTACAAGATCTCCGGTGAAAGGCCGACTCGCTCCAAAACCTCAACCACCAAATCCTTCTTCTTTTGCGGGCTTACGCCCTGCAGGCCTTCGCCCACCAGATCCAGGACGACCATCCGGGGGTTAAGAGACGAGTAGGGGTCCTGGAAGACAATCTGCATTTTGGGCCGGAAGAGCCGCATTTTCTTTCCAGTGAGCGCAGTAATCTCCGTGTCTCTAAAAAAGACCCGGCCGCCCGTGGGCTCGGTCAGCCTTAAAATACTCCGGCCAACGGTGGTTTTGCCACACCCGGACTCGCCCACCAGGCCGAGGGTTTCGCCGGGGGCAATGGTAAAGCTCACCCGGTCCACGGCTTTCACCCATTTCCGCCCGAACCCCAGCGGGCCGGAACGGACCGGGAAATACTTCTTCAAGTCCTTAACTTCAAGGAGATTCGCCATTTCCAAAACCATCCTTTACTTCTCCTGAAACCATCCTTTACTTATCCTGCAACCAACAGGCGACGGTATGGCCGGGGGCGGCTTCCCGTGACACAGGGTACTCCTTATGACAAACCTCCATCACCCGGGGACAACGCGGGGCGAAGTGGCAGCCGGCGGGAAGGCGCAGGGGATCGGGAATCATCCCCGGGATCGCCCTTAACTCCTCTTCCCTGTCCAACCGGGGGATGGAGGCGAGGAGACCCAGGGTATACGGGTGCAGGGGGTTATGGAACAACTCTTTGACCGGAGCCAGTTCCACGATGCGGCCCATGTACATCACAGCCACACGGTGGGCGGTTTCGGCGATGATCCCCAAGTTGTGGGTGATGAGGAGAAGCGACAGGTTATAGGAGACCTGGAGCTCTTTGAGTAACTCCAAGATCTGGGCCTGGATTGTCACATCTAAGGCGGTGGTGGGTTCGTCGGCAATCACCAGTTTTGGCCGGCAGATCAAGGCCATGGCGATCATGGCCCGCTGCCGCATCCCGCCGGAGAGTTCATGGGGGTAAGCCTCGTAAGCCCGCTCCGGCTGGTGGATACCCACCCGGGCCAGCATCTCCAGGACCTGCCGGCGGAGTTCTTTTGCCGGCAGCGCTTTTTCCGGGGAATGGATGCGCAGCGCTTCACCGATTTGCCGGCCGATCTTCATCACCGGGTTAAGGCTGGTCATGGGTTCCTGGAAGATCAGGCTGATTTCTCTCCCGCGGAGTTTAATCAGGTCCCCATGGGGGAGCTGCCAGAGGTCCTTTCCCGGCTGTTTCTTCTCCGGCCGGTAGATCACTTCCCCGCCCGCCAGGACCGCAGGGGGCGTGGGCAGGAGTTTGAGAAGGGACAAGGCGGTAACCGATTTCCCGCAACCCGATTCGCCCACCAGCCCGAAGGTTTCACCGGGGAAGACCTGGAAGGAAACGCCGTCAACGGCTTTGATAACGCCGGTTGGTTCCCCACCAGCGATCCCGGTGGTCTCCCCGGCTGTACCGGGGATCTGGAAATGGACCGCCAGGTTCTTAACTTCCAAAAGAGCTGTTCCCATCTTTACTCCATCCTCTGGTATTCTTTGGGGTCAAAAGCTTGCCGCACCCCTTCCCCCACAAAGGCAATTAAGAGCAAAACCAGGGACAAGGCCAGTACCGGGAAGAGGGAAAGCCAGTAAGAGAAGATATTGTTCATCCCTTGCCGCATCAACTCGCCCCAACTGGGAGTCGGCGCCGGGAGGCCAAACCCCAAAAAGTCCAGGGCCGAGAGGGCGCCAATGCCCCCGATTAGATTGAAGGGGAAAAAGGTAATAATCGGCGTCAGGGCATTGGGCAGCATATGACGGAACATGATCTGCCAGTCGCTGACTCCCAGCGCCCGGGCGGCCTCGACAAACTGGACCTCCCGCAGGCGTAAAAACTCGGCCCGCATAAAATAGGAGATCCCGATCCAGTCAAAGACGATAAAGATCAAGAGAAGGGTAAGGAAGCCCGTACCCAAGGAACTCCCGATAATAATGACAATATAGAGAAAGGGCATGGTGGAGAAGATCTCGATCATCCGCTGCATGGTCAGATCGAACCAGCCCCGGAAATAACCTTGCAGCCCGCCGATGATCACTCCCACGGTCATACTGCAGGCAGTAATCAAAAGGGCAAAACTGAAACTGGTCCGGTACCCGTAGAGCAAGCGGGTGAAGATATCCCGCCCCCGGTCATCGGTGCCCAGGATGTTTTTGGCCGTTGGCGGGGTCGGCGGGTAGCCCGGCAAATCACGGATGGTTTCGTTGGGGCCGTAAGGAACCGGGGGAAAGATCATGAAATTGCCGGTTCCTTTGGCAAAGGCGGGCGAACGGTTCAATTCTTTATAATTGGGCCTTTCCGACGGGTCCAGCCCAAAATGGCTCCCGTCGTAAAAGCGGAGGACCGGAAAATAATATCTCCCTTCGTACCTGATCAGAAGGGGCTGGTCATTGGCGATAAAATTGGCAAAAAGGGAGATAAAATAGGTCGCCAAAAGGATGATCAGGGAATAATAGGCCCGCTTTATCTGCTTAAATTTTTGTATGCGCCGGCGCGTAATGGGAGAGAACCGGAAAATCTTCTGCACCTCCAATGCTCCAAAGCCTATTTAAACCGGATCCTGGGGTCTACCAGGGCCAGGCAAAAGTCGGAAATGATCCGCCCGACCAGCATCAGCAGGCTGGAGATGACTAGCAGCCCCAGGGCCACCGGGTAGTCCCGGTTAACAATGGACTGGTAGCCCAGGAGCCCCATCCCGTCAATGGTGAAGATGGTCTCGATCAAAAAGGACCCGGAGAGGATTACCCCGATAATCATCCCGATGTTGGTGGCAATCGGGATCAGGGCATTACGCAAACCGTGCCGGAAGACCGCCTGGCGGTAAGGGAGGCCTTTGGCCAGGGCGGTCCGGATGTAATCCTTGTTCAACTCTTCCATTAAAGAATTCTTCATCAGCAGCGTCAAAGTGGCAAAACCGCCGATGGTATAGCAGACCAGCGGTAAACACATGTGGTGGAGGATGTCCAGGACTTTCCCGAAGAAGGTCAGATCCTCAAAATAATCGGAGACAAACCCGCTAGTGGGGAAGAGCGACAGAAAGCTGCCGCCCGCCAGGAAAACGATTAAGATCACCCCCAGGGCAAAAGCGGGGATGGAGTAACCCACAAAAATCAGGATACTGGTCCAGTGGTCGTAGGCCTCTCCATGCTTGAGGGCTTTTTTTATCCCCAGCGGAATGCAGACAAGGTAAGTCAGGAAGAGCCCGGTCAAGCCAAAGGTCAATGAGACCGGGATCCGGCTGGCGATCACTTCCAGAACCGGCTTTTCGTAGGTGTAGGAGGTTCCCAGGTCCAGGCGGAACAGGTTCTTCAGCCACCGGAAATACCTGGTCAGCACCGGCTGGTCAAAGCCGTAGTATTTCTTGATATTCTCCAGTTCCGCGCTGGTGATGGCTGTTTCCAGGGCGCCACTGTAACCGGGCCCGCCTTCGCTTTGCGCCGCCATCCGCATGCGCTGCAGGGCCTGTTCCACCGGCCCCCCGGGTACCATCTGCATGATTAAGAAGGAAACCAGGGTGATCCCGATGAGGGTCGGGACAATCAAGAACATCCGTTTGAGAAAATAGGCCCACATCAATCCTCACCTGCGTAATCATCGTAGTGGATCTCTACCGGTTCGGGCGGGAGGGCCTGCCGGCTCTTTAAAGCCTCTTGGTACCTTTCGACTCTTTCCGGGTCAATCCACCAAGAAGGGATAATCCCCGAACGGTATTTGGAGAAGACCGTTGCCGGCCGGCCGAAGATATTCTTATATAAAACCCTGCTGTAATCGGCCTCCCAGAATAAGACGTAAGGCACATCCTGGTAAATGATGCGGTCGATCTCCTTGATGATCTCCGTTCTTTTTGCCACGTCAAAAATGGGCGGCAGGGAGTCGATCAACCGGTCGACTTCAGGGTTTTGGTAGCCCGGGAGGTTGCTGCCGCCGGGCTCATCAATATGGCGGGAATGCCAGAGCTGCTCCGGATCGGGGAAGAGGGCGCCGCTCCACCCAATCACCACCGCGTCAAAGTCGTATTGTTCCATCTTCTTGATGAGGGTGGCCCAGGAGTACCGCTCCAGGTTCACTTTGACCCCGGCATTTTTGCAGTCTTCTACGAAAACAGTTAAGTACTTCTCCGAATCTTCCATAACGTAGGCAACGGAAAACTCCAGGCGCCTGCCGGCCGCGTTTACCAAATAGCCGGTCTGGTCCAGGCGGTCATACCCGGCTTCCCGCAACAGGTTTTTCGCCAGTTCCGGATTAAATTCGATCATTGGGTTGGACTCTTCGCCCTTTTCGTAGAGATAGGGCCAGTACGAGGTTAGGGGTTTATATTCACTATACATAATCTTCTCCAGGATCAACTCCCTATTCAGGAGGTGGGCGATGGCGCGGCGCACCCGCAGATCCTGAAAGAGCGGCCGGCGCATATTTAAAGCCATCCCGGAAAAACCCCGGGGGGCGTAATTATAGATCTTCTGCTTGACCAGCCAGTTCTTCTCAAATTGTTCGCTGTTGGTATCTTCGATCCAACGCTTGGCGGTGATCTCAGTAAAAAGATCAAATTCGCCCTTTTTAAAGGCCTCAAAGGCCACCACCGAGTTCATCACCCGGAAGCGGAGGCGTTTGAAGTTGTATGTCCCCTTCATGTGGGGCAACCGGTCAGCCCAGTAATTCTCCTTCCGGGTCAGCACATAATACCTTCCTTCTTTTACTTCCGTCAAGTCGTAGGGCCCGCTGCCCCCAGGGAGGCTCATATTGAATTCTTTATTAAAATCCTTCCCTTCCATCAAGTGCTTGGGCAGGATATTGAACCCGGCCAGCATCTCCAGGTTCTTATAATGCACGGTCTTGGCGGTAAACTTCACTGTCCGTTCGTCAATGATCTCCGGTGGGTTGAACCGCCCCAGGTACATGCGCATTACCGAGGTGAGGTTCTCCGGGTTCATAATCACGTCGTAGGTGAATTTCACATCCTCCGCAGTGATTGGGGTCCCGTCCGACCATTCGGCGGCAGGGTTGATCTTTACCGTAATCTCCTTTTGGTCCGGGGAAATACTCCAGGACTCCGCGATCAGCGGCTGAAATTCCAGGGTCTTGTCGTCCACTTCCATCAGCGTGGCATAGACCAGGTCAAAGACCTGGGAAGCATCGACGGAGTTATTGACATAAGCATTAAAAGACTTGGGAAACTCCGAGGTGTGCAAGGTCAATTCATCCATTTTAACGGATGCGGGTCCGGGTCGCACCACAAGGATTTCTTTGGAGACAAGGATATATATGGTTACGGCAATTACCGCCAGCAGGACAATGAGAAGCAGAGTTTTCTTATTCTTCATGCCATCCCCCTCCACACAGAAAAAGGCTTGCAAATATTTTCGACAAAAGCGGGAAAAACCCTTTTCAAGCTGTAATGTATTGCTTGACTTTTTTCTTTCAGCGCGCTATACTTACATAAATTAATTGCAACCGCACGTTGCTTCAACTTTTTCTACCATGGTCTTAGCATCTGTTTAAAATGTTTATAATACAAGCTTGCTTGTGAAGAAATCTTATGAGAGGGGTGAAGAACGTGCCGGAGGAGTTAAAAATGCTGGCAGCAAGGATCAAGGGTCTGCGGGAGATCAACGGTGTATCCGTGGAGACGCTGGCCAAGGAGTTGGGGGTGAGCAAGGACCTGCTTTTGGCGTATGAAAGCGGCGAAACTGATATCCCCGTAGGTATCCTTTTTAAGATCGCCAAGCGTTTCGGGGTTGAGCTTTCCTCCCTGCTGACCGGGGAAGAACCCAAGCTGCGCACTTATGCCGTGACCCGCAATGGCAAGGGGGTCTCGGTGGAACGGCGCCGGGACTATAAATACCAAAGCCTGGCCTATAATTTCATCAACAAGAAAATTGAGCCGTTCCTGGTAACCGTCGAGCCGGAACCAGAACTGGCGCCGGTCAATTTCAACAGCCACCCGGGCCAGGAATTCAATTATGTCCTGGAAGGTACCCTCAAGGTGATCCTTAACGGCTATGAGGTTCTCTTGAATGAGGGGGATGCCCTTTTCTTCGATTCCAATGTGGAACATGGTATGAAAGCCATGGGCGGCCGGCCCGCCAAGTTCCTTGCTGTTATAGTAGGGGAGTGATGACGAATAATGCTGGAAAAATACCTGTCACGTGTAAGATTCTCTTCTTATGAAGACTTTTACGAAGGATTTGCCATCAAGGTCCCTGAGAACTTCAACTTTGCCTATGACGTGGTTGATGAATGGGCCCGGCTTGAGCCGGAGAAGACCGCACTGGTCTGGTGTAACGAGCAGGGAGAAAAAGCCAGCTTTAACTTTGGCGAATTAAAGCTATATAGCGACAAGGCGGCCAATTTCTTCCGGAGTCTCGGGATTGGCAAGGGCGACCCGGTCATGCTGATCCTCAAGCGCCGGTACGAGTTTTGGTTCTCCCTCCTGGCCCTGCATAAATTGGGCGCGGTCGCCATCCCCGCCACCCACCTCTTGACCACCAAGGATATTGTCTACCGGAATAACGCGGCGGGGATTAAGGCCATTGTGGCGGTGGACAACGGTACCCTCCAGGATTCTGTCGACGCCGCCCAGGCCGACTCGCCGACCCTGGCTTTAAAGATCATCGTCGGCGGGGAGCGCGAAGGGTGGCACAGTTTTGACGCGGGGATCGCGCAGGCCCCGGCGGAGTTTACCAGGCCGGTAGGGGCCGCGGCCACTTGCAATGACGACACCCTCCTGCTCTATTTCACCTCCGGCACCACAGGTTATCCCAAGATGGTGCGCCACGACCAGACTTACCCCCTGGGGCATATCCTGACAGCCGCCTATTGGCAGAACGTACGGGAGAACGGCCTACACTTGACGGTTTCCGATACCGGCTGGGCCAAGTCGGCCTGGGGGAAGATCTACGGCCAGTGGCTGGCGGGCGCGGCGGTCTTTGTCTACGACTACGAGCGGTTTGACCCCAAAGAACTGATGCGGGTGGTCGCCGAAAACGGGGTGACCAGTTTCTGTGCGCCGCCGACGGTCTACCGCTATCTGATTAAGGAGGATCTTACCAGATACGACCTGAGTAAATTGGAGTACTGCGTTGTGGCGGGCGAACCCTTAAACCCCGAGGTCTACAACCAGTTTTTCAAAATGACCGGCTTAAAACTGATGGAGGGTTACGGCCAGACCGAATCCGTTGTCATGGTGGCCACCTATCCCTGGATGGAACCGAAACCGGGTTCTATGGGCAAGCCTTCCCCCGGTTTTGCCATGGACATTGTGGATGAAACCGGCCGTTCCTGCGAGGTCGGTGAGGTCGGCGAGATTGTGGTCCGTACGGACCGGCATTGCCCGGTAGGGATGTTCAAGGGTTACTACCGTGACGAAGAACTGACGCGGAAAGTCTGGCACGACGGCCTCTACCATACGGGCGACACCGCCTGGCGTGATGAGGACGGCTATTACTGGTTCGTGGGGCGCACCGACGATATCATCAAGAGTTCCGGTTACCGGATCGGCCCCTTTGAGGTGGAAAGCGCCCTTCTGGAGCACCCGGCGGTGCTGGAATGTGCAGTCACCGGTATCCCGGACGAGTTGCGCGGCCAGGTGGTCAAGGCCACGGTGGTACTGGCCGCCGGGTACGAACCCAGCGATGACCTGGCCAAGGAATTGCAGGAGCATGTAAAGAAGGTCACAGCCCCCTATAAGTACCCGCGGATTATTGAGTTTGTCACCGAGCTTCCCAAGACAATCAGCGGCAAGATCCGGCGGGTGGAGATCCGGGAGAAGGATCAGAGCGAGTAATGAAGCCAAACTGCAAAGAAAGGGACGGGGAGAAAGGCCCCGTCCCTTTCGTAATTTTGGTGGGGGTTCTTCCTCCAACCCTTCACCTTTAGTATATTATTTTGTGGCGGCATCCGGCGGTGGGATTGAAGGTTCCTCCCCGGAACGCTCTAGACCGGCAGCAGGGAGCGCCCGCGCCTGCTGCCCAACGGGTAAGGGCGGTTTTTTGAAGAGGTTGACCGTATTCCGTTTGGAGTTGACAGCCCGCCGGATACTCTCCCCGGTCAGCAAATTGTAATATTCAAAATTGCCCAGGGTATCGTTTAAGGGGAGGATCTCATAAACCAGCCGCTGCTTTTTCGTGTACTTATGCACCCAGGTGGGCAAATAGGAGAAGCCGGCGATGAAGACCTCACCGGTATGCAAGTCCTTTTTAACCTCCACGTAGACGATGGCCCCGTCTTCCGTGTACTTCTTCTTCAACCGTTCGTACCTTTGGTTGGAGAGAAAATTGCCCAAGGAGAAAAAGACCAACGTGGCCTTGCTACCGTCATCGGACTGGACATATTCAATGGGTTGCAAGACATGGGGATGGCTGCCGAAGATCAGGTCTACCCCGTAGTTCGCCAAGGTGCTTGCGATTTTCCTCTGTGCCCTGTTGGGCTCCCTCTGGTATTCCTCGCCCCAATGCAGGTATAAGACGATGAACTCCGCTCCTTCTTCCCGCAGGGCTTCGATGCGCTCTTTGATCTTTGGCAGCCCGGCGCCCAAATCTTGATAAGAAAAGGTGTCAATGAGGTCTTCATACTCCTGGGGGACAATAATCCCGTTTAGGGTTTTCTTCCCTGAGACCCTGGGGGTTTCGAAGGTATAGGCGGAAAAGCCGATTTTGATCCCGTTGATATCCTTCACAATGTAACTTTTCTCGTCTTCCGGTTTTCTGGTCCCGATTGCCTGCAGGCCCCGCTCCCGGAGGACATCAATCGTCCTGAAGACGCCGTTGATCCCCGTATCGACCGTATGGTTATTGGCGGTGATAATAAGATTAAACCCGGCATCCTTTAGGGCGCCGGCCAAGCTGTCCGGGGTGTTAAACCGGGGGAACCCCGAATAGCCGATGGCCTCCCCGCCAAAAGTCGTTTCCAGGTTGGCCAGGGCGAGATCGGCCCGGAGGAGATAGGGTTTGATAAACCGGAAATTATTCGTAAAGTCGTAAGTGCCGGTTTCCTGCCGGTATTGGGCTTTATACTGCGGGCTGTGGACCATTACATCGCCGACAGCGGCGATAATAACTTCAGAATAGAGGGGAAGATCCGCAGCGGTTCGGTCCGGGGCGTTGACCAGCCCGGGAAAGACCGGCAGTGCCAAGCCCAGCATGAAGATGAAGGCTATTTTATGTATTTGCTTCTTATCCCTTTCTCTTTGTTTTTCCCGTTTCACCGCCAAACAACAACCGACCCCTTTCGGAATCATTTCCGGCCAAGTCCTCTGCACCGGTAAGAACGGGAGAGAGATTGCGGCAAAAACAGAGAGAGGTTAATAACAAGGACGGGCCGGAGATTACGGTAAATGCAGGAATTATTTCCCTTGGTAATCTATTCGGCATCTTCCGGGAGCTTCTTTAAAATTGCTTTAACAAAGGGGAAGCGGGGGGCGCGCCTGCCCGTATGGGTAGTTGCCGGGGCTGGATGGAGCAGGCCGGATGGAACAGCGGGCGGAGCCTGCCGCCAGGCAGGTAATTCCGGTTTAGCAGCGAATACCAAACTAAAGTGGGGAGAATAGCAAAAAAAAACGGATATTAATTTAAAACAATTGGGACAAGGAAGGGAAGAAATTGAAGAGGGAAACAGCCGCCGTTACAGAACGAAACAAGGCCATACTTTTTCTGGTTCTAGCTGCTATTTTGTGGAGCGCGGGAGGACTTTTGATCAAGTCGGTCGTCTCTTGGGGCCCGTTGGCCATTGCCGGCGCCCGCAGCGGGATCGCCGCCCTCGTCATCTTTTGTTACCTCTATATCCGTGACAAGCGCCTTCCCCGGCTTGAATGGTCGGCGCTGCAGATCGGGACAGCCCTTTGCTATGCCGGTGTGGTGAGCCTCTTTACCATCGCCAATAAGATGACCACCGCCGCCAATGCCATCCTTTTGCAGTACACCGCCCCTGTTTATGTGGCGCTCCTTAGCTACTGGGTACTGCGGGAACGGGTCACCGCCGCCGACTGGGTAACGGTTGGGGTGGTCCTCGGCGGGATGCTCCTTTTCTTCGTGGACGACTTGGCCCCCGGGAACCTGACGGGTAATATCTTAAGCGTCCTCAGTGGCGTTTTTTTTGCCCTCTTCACTCTTTTGCTCAGAAAACAGAAGGACGGTTCGCCGTTGGAAGCGGTGATGCTTGGGAATATCATCACTGCGCTGGTGGGGTTGCCCTTTTACTTCCAGACCCTGCCCACGGCTTTTGAATGGGGCGCCCTGGTTTTCCTCGGCCTTTTCCAGTTGGGTTTTTCTTATATCTTTTATACCATCGCCATCAAAAAAGTGACCGCCCTGGAGGCCATCCTCATCCCGGTCATCGAACCCATCCTCAATCCCGTTTGGGTCTTCTTATTGTTGGGCGAGGCGCCCGGGCCATGGGCCCTGGTGGGAGGGGTGGTTGTCCTCGGCGCAGTCACCGTTCTTTCTCTCTATAAAGCAAGGACTTCAGCAGCAGGTTTATTATAGCGGCAACGGGGACGGCAAAAACAACTCCCCAGACATTAAAGAAGGCGCCGCCGATGAGGGCTACCGCCAAGACGATAAAAGGGGAGAGTCCCAGGTTTTTGCCGAGGATAACAGGGGAAAAGACAAACGAGTCCAGGAACTGTAACCCTAGGTTCAAGAGGATTACCCATACCGCCAGGACCGGCTCTTGAAAGACCACGATCAAGGCGGAAAAGAACATGCCAATGGCCGGCCCCAGGTAGGGAAGGAGGTTGGCAACGGCGAAAATAATACTGATCAGTCCTTTAAACCTTATTCCCATAAGATACAAGGCGAGATAGCAGATAACTCCCAGTAAAAATGAGATTTTGAGCCTGCCGGTAAAATACGTTTTTAAGATATAAACTGCTTCTTTGATATAGTCCACCGTATCCCGGCCAACCGTCTTTTTCTCAGTCATAGAATTGGCCTCCTTTTTCTTGACCGCGCGTGCGCCCGCTTAATTTCATTTTACCCGTGCCCGCGGGGTTAATCAATCTTTTTTAGCGGAGAGGGGTTTTCCTTATGAACTATGCTTTGCTCGTCATTGATCTGCAAAAAGCGTTTTACGGCGGCTACGCAAAGGAGTCGATGGATGCGGCCTCTGAATCCATAAATGCGGTAATCCCTTATTTCCGGAAAACAGGCAGCCCTATTCTGTGGATTCAGCATCAGGGGGAAAAGGAGGGTGTGTTGCCGGGGACGGCCGGTTTTGAACTTATTGACCCGTTAAAACCGGAACCCGGCGATTTCCGGATCCATAAGGAACATGTCAACAGTTTTGAAGAAACAGAGTGTGCGCAGATCTTGCGGGAGCATAAAACCGACATCGTGGTGATTGCGGGCTTTTGCGCCGAATACTGCGTGCTTTCTACATACAAAGGCGCTGCGGAGGAAGGCTTTTTCCCGGTCATCCTGAAGAACGGGATTGCCAGCGGAGGCAAAGAAGGCATAGAAATGGTGGAGAACCAGGCCAACCTGATTAGTCATGAAGTCTTACAGAAACTCCTGGCGGAAAAGATCTAACTTAATAAGGTTTCTTCATGCCCCCATCTTGTTCCGGTTCTGCCGGATTGGAGATAAACTGTATTGTTAATGGCAATCCTGTTTTTTTTATCACCTTGCGAAGGAGGCATGACTGTGAACGATTTTTTGGCCAGGCGCCGTGAACTGGTTGGGGCGCTTGAAGAAAAACGTTTTTTTGACCGGATCATGTATGAACATGCCCAATTCATGCGCGCCGGCGTTGATCCGACTGAAGAGGCGGCTTTCCGGGAAGCCGACCGCTATGCCGTAACCATACGGGAACTTTGGGAACGGGTAATGGCCACGCCGGCGACGGCATCTGATGAGGAGATAAACTCCTTGATCCGGGAGAATCTGCGGATAATCACCCCCTTCCAGGAATTTGAGGCCGATGCCGCCGCGGCGATTGCCGCCTGCCGTTTGCTGGCCATAACCCCTGCCGACCTGGTACGCCACCTTGCCGTGGAAACCATATTCTTCCTCGGCATTCTGAAGAGGGTTGAGGGCCTGCCCACGCCATTCCGCAGTGAATTGGAGCTTCCCAACGGGAATAAACGGACTTTGCTTTACCCGCGGCTTTCGTTTACGGATCACCGGGAGATGTTGGGGACCCTCGCCTATGAATATGGCATGTTTTGGACCCAACGCCATATGGAACACGCAGCCGTCCTTGCCCTGTTCTTCCGTCCGGGGATCCAGGAAGAGTATGTCAGGCTAATGCTCCGGTTTGAAAGGAAATTTAAGGAAGTACTTGATCTCGGGAAAATGGTTTTTGCCCGGGCTGGCATCATTGACAACAGGGGAGAAGAGAGGCGTGACCACCCGCTCACCCCGGCCATCGTTGATTGGATTAACGAAGTTATCGCAGTTACCAAAGAATTTAGAGATACCATGGCCGCGATTGTGCGGCAACTGGTTACTTGCACCATCCCCAGTGGCCAGGCAAATTTCTGGCCCTTGCTTGGCGACCATATTCGCAGGGAAGCCGATTACCTCATCGACGCCATGGACCGGATCCTGGCGGCAACCGGGCACCCGCCCCGGAGCGACCATTTCCCGCACCCAAGGCCGTATGAGACCGACTGGCGCGGCCGGTAGCTGCGGGCGCACGCGTACAAATATCACATTGGCAAGGAAGGGCTTTGCCACGCGGCAGAGCCCTTCTTTTTTCCACTCTGTTGCTTAATTATGGAATTGTTAAACCGGTTATAACGGGCAGGAACACCATGGGATTTGTGGAATTTATGAATCGGTGGAGAAGACAGTGAGGTATTTGGCAGTGCAAGGGAAAAAACCGGTAACGCACAGGGGAAATAAGAGCTTAGTCAGGCTCCCTCTCTTATTTTTTTGCTTATTATTCCTCTCCTTTTTACCGGGGTGCGCTGTTATCCCCTATACGCCAAAAATTACGGACCAGGAAGGCAATGTCATCCCCGGCAGCATAGCACTGATGGAAAAGGTCAAAATTGGCGGGGTGGATCAATGGTTGTTAATAAGGGGAAAAACAAAAGAGAACCCAATTTTATTGATTCTCCATGGCGGTCCCGGTTCACCGGTAGGCCCCTTGACCGCTCATTACAACAGCGAATTGGAAGACTACTTTGTCGTGGTGAATTGGGACCAACGCGGCGCAGGAAAATCCTATAGCCCGGATATACCTGTAGAAACCATGACGATTGACCAGTTTATCGCCGATACCCATGAGGTTATCGAGCTAATCCGGAACCGGTTTGCCCAAGAGAAGGTCTTTCTCTTGGGCCATTCGTGGGGGAGTTATCTAGGGATTCTTGTTGCGCAGAAATATCCGGATCTTGTTCACGCCTATATTGGTGTCGGGCAGTTGGTGAAGGCCACAGAGAACGAGGAGATTTCCTATACCTATGTCTGGCAAAAGGCTGTAAAGACCGGTAACAAAAAGGCGATCCGTGAATTGCAGGGAATAAACACCCCTGGACCTTATTATAGTATTGACCCAAAGGGAGACTGGTTTGACCGGTTGATGGTCCAGAGAGAGTGGTTGCTTAAATTCGGCGGCTGCATCTATCAGGAAACCAGCTATAATAAATGGATTAGTGTGTTTATGAGTCGGCCTGAGTATTCCGTGGGCGACTCCCTGAACTGGATAAAAGGGAATGAATTTTCCCTCAAGGCAATGTGGCCGGAGATCATAAAAAGGTGCGACTTGTTCAAAGAAGTTCCCGCGCTTGGCGTACCGGTATATTTCTTTATTGGCAGGCATGATTATAATACCCCGTCTGAATTGGCGGAGCGGTATTTTCACGTACTGGAGGCCCCGAAGAAAGAGTGGATCTGGTTTGAAAGATCGGCACATAGCCCGCTCTTTGAGGAACCGCAGAAATTCAATGAGTTGTTGATCAAAAAGGTGCGGACGGAGGTTTTATAAGCGCAAGGGGTTAAGAGGAGTTAAGGGGAGTTGAATTCATTGTGCCTCTCCGGATTACGGAAACGTATTTACCAAGGGCTTAGGGTCTTGCGGGCAGCGGCCCTGGCCACATATAAGGAATGGGCGGCTTATCGCAGCCAAATGGCGGTTTCAATCTTTGTCGGCCCGGTATATTTTCTCACGCAGCTCTTTATCTGGCGGGCGGTCTTTTCCACCCGGGCTGTTGTGAACGGGTTCACCCTGGAGGAAATGGTGACCTATTACGGGATCTCAATGCTCATTGGTTACCTTACCTTCGATTCCGCCGATTGGGACCTGCAGATGCTGGTCAGAACCGGGGGGTTTATCACCTTCAGGCTCCGGCCGGTTTCTTACTGCTTTTATGCTTTCTGCCAGAAGGTCGGCCACCGGATCCTGGCGTTCTGGGTGGAGTTGTTCCCGGTTTACCTGATATTCTTCTTCCTGTTTAAGATAAAGCTTATCCCGGTGCAGCCGGGATGGGCGTTGCTTTCCATTGCTTTAAGTTTTATCCTGGTTTTCCTCACTAATTTCTCTATTGGGGCCACCGCCTTCTGGTTGACGAAGACCGAGGGTGTGAGGAGGGCCATTTTGGCGCTGCGGGATCTCTGCGCCGGCACCTTCTTCCCCTTGATTTTATTCCCCCGGGGCCTGCAAAAGATCTTGTTTTATCTTCCTTTTCAATTCATCACCTACGCCCCGATCCGGGTATTCATTGGCCATTATGAGCTGGCTGGGGTCAGCCTCCCCATCCCGGAGGTGGTAGGCCTCCAGTTCCTGGCGGTCCTGGTCATGTACGGCGTCTACCGGACCCTTTGGCACTTCGGGATTAGGCGGTTTACGGGGGTGGGGGCGTGAGGGCAGGCGGCAACAACCTCCGGATTTACCTGGCTGGGGTAAAGGCGGCCTTGGCCGCGAGAATGGCCTACCGGGGCGATTTTTTCCTGAGTATGCTCTTCATGCTGCTGGTGGAGATGGGAGCACCGCTCATCACCATCCTCATCTACCGGACCGGCGCTTCCTTTCCCGGCTGGAACATATATGAGGCCCTGCTGGTCCAGGGGGTCTTTCTCCTGGCCAAGGGGATTGCTTTCCCCTTTTTCTTCGGGATTGTCTGGAATACTATTGAGCGGGTGCAAAGCGGCAACTTGGATTTGTTATTGATTAAACCCAAATCCACGATGTTTATGGCGATTGTCACCGCCTTTGACGCCGAGGAACTGGGGAAGCTTTGTGGCGGGGTCGCCTTGTTTACCCTGGCCGTTACGAGGATACCCCCACCGGGGCTGCTGGAGTGGGCCCAGTTTTTGGCGCTGTTCATTGTCACTCTGGCGGCCTTGTTTGGCTACGCCGTAATCCTGGCGGGCTTGGGCATTGTCTGGGTGGGCAATTTCCGGGTTTATGATATCTTCGCTTCCATTACTACCTTTGGCATGTACCCGGCGGTGATCTTCTCGAAGACGTTGCAGACGGTGATTACCTTAATCATTCCCATCGCCATCCTCGGGTCGGTCCCGGCCTCGGTCTTGCTGGGCAGGCCGTCTACGGGGACCCTGGGCGCGGTGGTCCTCAGTATCATATTCTTACTGCTGAGCGTGGGGTTTTGGCACAGGATGCTAAGAAAATATACCAGCGCAGGTGGATGAGATGTTTATTAACGTGGAGAACCTGGTGAAAATCTATAAATCATACCAACGGGGGAATACCTTCCGGGAAGCCTTAAAAAGCCTGGTGGTGCGGAAACCCCTTTATATCCATGCCTTAAAGGGGGTCTCCTTCCAGATTGGCCAGGGGGAACTGGTGGGGTTTTTGGGCCCGAATGGCGCCGGCAAATCCACGACCTTGAAGATCCTCACCGGGATCCTTTATCCCACTTCCGGGCGGGTGGAGATCATGGGTTACACCCCGTGGAAGGACCGGAAGAAGTATGTGGCCAAAATCGGTGCGGTCTTCGGCCAGAAATCCCAGTTGGTGTGGGATATCCCCCCGATTGACGCCTTTTACCTGAATAAGGAGATCTACGCCATTCCGGAACGGGAATTCAAGCGGACCATGGATGCGATGGTGGAACTGCTGGACCTGGCAGATCTGATCCGCAAACCCACCCGCCAGCTTTCCCTGGGCGAACGGATGAAGTGCGAGTTCATCATGGCCATGCTTCATAGACCGGAGATCGTCTTTTTGGACGAACCCACCATCGGCCTTGATGTCATTGCCAAGGATAAAATCAGGGAGTTCATCCTGGAGATGAATAGAAACGGGGTGACCTTCATCCTCACCACCCACGACCTGGGCGACATCGAACACCTGGCGAAAAGGGTGATCGTGGTCAACCACGGGGAGATTGTCTTTGATAATTCGATCAGTACCTTGCGCCGGCTTTTGGGGGAGAAAATGATTATTAACGTCTCCACCGTTCACCCCCTGCCAGACTTGAACCTTCCTGGGATTACCGTCACCAATAGGCATTCCGATTACAGCGTGGAGTTGGAACTGGATCTCGCCGTTTACGAACTGAATAAATTCATCGCCCTGGTCAACAAGAGCAGCACCATCCGGGATCTCTCCGTTGATGAACCGGAGATTGAAGAGGTTATCAAGGTATTATACCGGTCCCGGTAGGTTGCAAGCGTCCCGTTTCCTTATCATGTTTCACAAAGTATTTCCGGTAATATAGAAAAAGATATTGCTACTGCCAGTGCTATAATGGATTCTCTTCATCTCCGAACTCTCAATTCTTGCGGCTATCGTCATCAAGTAATAGACGATAGCCGCTTTTTGTTTAGATTCTGTTGAGAACTGGTTCGCTACAATTTGGACATGCATCCAGAGGATGACAGGGTGACCAAAAAGATTGGGGGGATGATCATGGTATGTGATGGGAGAAAAGTGGCTTTTCGCAACAGAGGAGCCGCATGGGTTTTTTCACTGGTCTGGCTCGTATTATTCTGTTTTACACAGGACCGGTGAATATCCAACGCCCGCAGGATATAACGATCATGATTACCAAAAACTGGCAACCTTTTTGGAACTGCCAAACGGCGAGGGTAAAAATGGTCACAAACTAAATGCAGATTACGACCCGGCGGACCCGACGACCTGGACGGGAGTTTACTGGGATAGTGGGGAAACCAAAAGAGTGGCCAGGATTTCATGGTATTCAAAGGATTTGACCGGCAGTCTGGACCTGAGCGACTGTTCGGCTTTGAAGAATCTTAACTGTTTGCACAACCAGCTTACCAGTCTGGATCTGAAGGACTGTCCGGCTTTAGAGACTCTTTCCTGCTCTTTTAACGAACTGACCAGTCTGGACCTGAGCGGCTGTTTGGCTTTGACGAAACTCTACTGTGATAATAAC
>ERZ773359.738-NODE-738-length-46992-cov-40.557492_pt1 | contig 46992 bp, 49 predicted proteins | sample MGYA00374955_ERZ773359 | MGnify/ENA primary metagenome ERZ773359 (study PRJEB29098, sample SAMN04486028) | biogas fermenter metagenome | study: EMG produced TPA metagenomics assembly of the Biogas fermentation microbial communities from Germany - Plant 4 DNA1...
GTGTCAAGTATCTAATTGCTTAAGCCGAGATAAGCCTTCATCCCAGTGACTAAAGTCAGGGGCTTTCGGCTAAGCTATATGTAAAATGTCTATATATATCACTTATTTTATTAAAAATTTAGACATTTTTTTTAATTTTTCAACATTTCTGTTACAATTATTTCCACATATTAGTTTTTTTTAATCTAATTTTAAAATATACTAAAAACACCTTTTTATTAATTTATTCTTATATTTTATATTATGCTCAATATAATATAAAATATACCTATTATTTTATTTTATTAAAAATTTATTTTATTTATAAAATGTTGATTATTTTTTAATAAATTGATATAATTAAGTTGTAGATACAATATATTTATTAGTGTCCTATTAAGGGAGGATGCTATTTTGGAAATGATTGACAATAAAGAGAAACCAGTACAAAGAGGTAAACATTCAAGAAGAAAAAAGGTATTAATAGAACAAGCAATAAAAAATTGTAAACCAGAAGATAGGTATAATAGATATAAGATATGTGAACAATTATCATATTTAATAGAAGATAGTTATGATGGAAAAGAAAAAAATATTCAATATCATTCTGAAAGAATGGGTCTTGATACCACTTTAAAGATGTTAAAAGAAATTGATGATTATTTTTACAGAGATTTTAAAGTGAATTAATAGTATTTTTTAAGATTTTATTAAATAACATAAAAGAACTATTAGGTGAAATTTAGCTTAATAGTTTTTTTATTATTTTTTTTAATGTAAATATATAATATATAATAATAAACTAAAAGAGGTGATATTTCAGCGTGAAGAATGACTTATATGATATAAAACAAAATTTGTCGAAAACGGATTTGTTTTTTTTAAAAAACCTCTATTTATTAAGATGTCTTACTATTAAACAAGCTTATAATTCTTTTTATAAGGATAGTATTTCTAATATTAGTAAGTTCGTTGACACTAAATTAAATAAACTAATAAAAGAAAATTTAATAGAAGAAGTATTATTTAATAGAGATTATATAGCACTATTCTTAACTAAAAAAGGAGTTGATTTAGTAAAAGAATATTATAATATTCCTATTGAAATATTTGATGGAAAAACAAAGAAAATAACAAAGGGATATTATACTGCAACTCAATTAAAAATGTTGCCCAAATTAATTCCTCACCAAGTACACTTAAATCAATTTATATTAGATTTTCAAAATATTTATAATTATAAAAAAATGAAATTTAATTGGGAATATTTTGATGAAAAATATGTATCAAAATACTTTTCAATTAGGCCAGATGGTCTTATTAGTTTCTTAGGGGTAGATTTCTTCTTAGAAATGGATATGTCAAGTGAAAGTAAATTACAATTACTTGATAAATGGAAACATTATAGAACATTTTTAACATCTAATAATTATTTGAATAATCCTAAAAAGATTGTAGTTTTTTTTATAATAGAAAATACAAACAATTTAGATAATAGAAAAAAGATAGTTAAATCAACAGCAGCACAAATCCTATTAGATTTATTTAATAATAATTTTGAAATAGTAATTGGAAGTAAAAATGAGTTATTATTAAAACTATTTAATGATATTATTCCCTCTATTCAACAAACAAATTCTAAAATAGAGGAACTAAAATCTATTTTACAAACAAATCATAAATTTAATGTTTCTAATGCATATCCTTTGAAACATAGTTTAAATAATAGTGATTATGAGTTTTATGTAAGGAAAATAGATAAAGAAAATAATATAGTTGTTGAAAATGGTGTATTACAAGAATATTTTTTAGATTATTTTATTCCAGATAGTTTATCTGTTATAAATAGAATTGCTTATAATAGTCAAAATATAAATGTTTTTAAATATTATTTCAAAAGAGATTTTAAATATATTGTAGTTGTAGAGGATATAAAAAAAATCTATGAAGAATTATATTTACATGATTTAACAACTGAAAAGAATGTATATTACACAACTATTGATAGACTTAAAAACTTTAAATTTTATGAAGCATTAATTCAATTTGATAGTTTAGGTAGAGCATATTCTTTTACTAATCCTCAATTAATAAATAGAAATTACTTAAACATTGTTTAAAAGTTAATTAAATTAAACAAATAAATAATTATTTACTTGTAAATTGAAATTCAATTAAATTTATAATATTATTTCTTCGTAGAATTGGAATTTAATAAAAATTAATCCTTAAATAATATTAATATATATATAGGTTTATCTTTCGGGAGAGTTGTGGCAATTCTGAATATTCTGAAAATTTAGAAGTGTTATTAAGTAATAATTATTGTAAATTGGAAGATATTGATTTAATTTTTGTAATATTTTATAAAATAAGTTGATTATATGAAATTATAAATATATAATATGTATATACTAAAAATAAAAAAACAAATAAAAGAAAAGAAAAGAAGAATTGATTTGATGGGAATTAATTTAGGTGGAATACAACCAATGCTCCCAAACTATGGGAACATATTTTATAGAAGGAGGAATTATCTTTGAGTTTTTATAGTGATGAAAAAATTAAAAAAAATATAGAAAAAAGAAGAAGAGAAGAAGCTTATAAAAAAGAACAAGAGCGAAAAGAAAAAGAAAAATTAGAGAAATTAAAAATAAAAGAAAGTAGATATAAAGTAGAAGAAATACCTCTGCCTATGGTTTTATCTATTTGTTTTTTAATATCTATTATGGGTATTTCCTTTAAATCAAATTTATTATATGTTCTTTACTCTATAATAGGTATTGTAGTAACTATATTTGTTGGAAAAAGAACTAAATATAAGTTTGACAACACTTTAAATATTTTATTATGGAATATCTCAATTGCAATAAATGATTTTATAAAGTTTAAATTAAAAATAGATAATTCTTATGAAACGAATAAAAAAACACTTAATATGTATTCTATATTCTTTATTATCTGTTTACTTTTACTTAATTCGACAAACATTTTATATGGAATATCTTTTATCTTAATAATCTTCATTATTCTTCTTACTATTGGTAATAAAAATTTTGATTTAATAAGTGAAGTTTCTTATAAAATTGCATTATTTAGTTTTGTAGGATTAATTACTAAAACAATTTTATATAGTACAATTTATCAAAGTTTAAATATTGATTTTATGAATATAATTATGGTTGATTTATTTGGTTCGATATACGCCTATACGAAAGATTTAGAAATTTATAAACCTTAAAATAATAAAAGATATGGATTAAAACAACTTAGTTCATATCTTTTATTATTATTAGTTTATTTAAATTTAATTTAATTACTTTTTTTAATAAAAAAAGTATGCAAAAGCATACTTTCTTTATTATTTTACAGAAATGAAATATTTTTCATCTTCCATTCTTGTATATTTTGAATTGATAAATGCCTTTATGTGGGTTTGTATCATTAATGCAAATGCTTTTGCCTGTTTTGCGTTTACAGCCATCATAAGTCTTACTTCTGGTTTAGTGCCATACTTTGGAACTATTAAACCAGTTTCATTTTCTTCACCCATTCCACTTTCAAATTGGAATGTGAAAGCCATATCATCTCTTGTTGAAGGAACAATTTTAAATACTCTTGATAAAGATTTTTTATCTGCTCTTTGTTTTTGGTGAGCTTTTAAATCTTCTAATTTTTTACCCTGAGAAAGTAAATATTTTTCTCTTTCTTCAAGTTTTTTAGCACTAACTCCACCCATATCAATCCAAACTGCATCGTAATTCTTACCAGCATCTTTTAATTTTTTTATAGATTTTATGATGTTGCCGGATAGAATGTCTTGACATAGAACTAACATATCTTCGATATTTACGAAAACATCTAATTCTTGTGTTATTCTTTCTCCCTTCTTTTTACTTTCATCATATTTGTGAATATGAATTTGAACTTTGCCAATTTCAAAAGAATTTGCAAGAACCTCCATTATACTATCTTTATTGTTGAATTTAATCACTTGGTGATTTAAAATCTTTTTACTCATAATTACCTCTCCTTTTAATTAAAAATTAAATATATTTTGTTATATACCTTTTTATATAACCTATGCTTATATTATATCAAATAATATATAAAAAAAAATACTTTTAATTATGTTTTATTTTATACTTTTTATAAAAAATATAAAATTTAAATTGACTATATAAAATATAGGTGTTATTATTTTAACATGTTAATAAAACAAACTAAAATCAAAAAAAAGAAAATGAAATATTACAATCAAGAGAAAAATATGGTGATAATAGTTTGCCAGAAAAGGAAAACTTAAATGTAAGATGATTAGAAATGGATTTGTCAATCAAACTATTGCATATGTTATATATATTATTAAATATATAAATTAAATAAAAAAATAATAAATAAAGGTTGAAAAAAGGATAATATTGTTATATTCTTTATATAGGAGTTAAATCTTGCTAAGACAAAATTTAAATTATAGTAATTTTATGAGGGGGAAGTGATAAAATGAAGGCATTATTATTAAGTGTTAAAGATTTTTTTGAATTAATAAAATCAAGATTTAATCCATTAGAAAATTTAATAGAATTAATAGAAATGGACACATTATCTATTTTATTGGAAGATGAAGAAGTTGAAGTTCCAATTATTAAAATGGATATAAAGGACAATAATGTGGATTTATTTACAAATATAACCGAACTTATGTTTGATAATTTTATGAACATAAATGGGAATATATGTATTCCAACAGAAAATACAATAAAATTATTAGAAAAAGAATTTAAAATAAAATTAACTGGGAATTTTGAAATTTTTACTAAACTTAATGTAAATTCTGATGGAAAAGAAATATTAGAAGATTATATATCTTTTGAAATCGAATAATTTAAATAAAAAAAGGAACTAATTGTGTTTATAAATTAGTTCCTTTTTATTCAACTTTCTTTTAAAGGTCTTGGCAAAGCTGTAATTCCTTGCCATTCTCCATGTTTACTATCTATAAAATGAAAAGCATGGAATGGCTTTAAATTATATATATCTTCTTCTTTAAATCCATTCTTAAATCTATCTAAGAAGTCTTTCACTTGAATTTCTTTACAACCTCTAATTAATGTGAAACTTGCACCACTACTTAAAAGTTCATCTTTAAACTTCTTATTATTAAGTTGTGACATTCTATGAACTGTTAAGTTTACTTTTAATCCATATTTTCTAAGTTGAGATAAATGTTTATGAATAACATTTTCCACAGTTTTTACTTGATACACTTCATCTATCCAAAGATTTGCTCTTGGTGGTTGTTCATGTAAACCTCCACGTCTTTTTGTACTTAAAATAGTCTTCATAGTAATAAAAGTTGAAATAACATTTTTTTCACTTGGAGTTACAGAATGTTCAGGTAGTTTTACTAAGATTGTTTTTCCTTTTTCAATTAAGTCAATAAAATTAACGGTTTGACATTTAGGGTTATAAACCATATTGTATAACAAATAACTCTTTTTTAATTGAGATATACGAGCCATTATACCATTTACTTTACTGCTTAGAGTTCCTACTACAAGGTCACTATCTTCCCCTCTTCCATACTCATTTATAGTATCTACTTTTTGAATAGCTTCTTCTAATTTTTTATTTAAAACCACATCTTTATATTTTAATTTTTTTGCTTTTTCCACCATATTAATTCTATATTCATAGTCGGTAATAAAATCTATAACATTTCCAAAATTAGTATTTGGCAATGAATAAACTATTTGACAACATTGTGATAATATATCACTCATATTTGCAGTTAATGGTTGTTCTTCATTTATAGTGTCTATAATACTTTCTGTGGCATCTATTTTGGCTGAAATAGCTTTTCCTATATCCTCTTCTGACTTACATTTAGAAATATCATATTCATTAAAATCTATTCTTGGAAGGGTTTTTATATCTTCTGCATCAATTATATATAAATCTTTCTTATCAATATGCCTTTCTACTTCTTTTGAAGATTCACAATCTTTAATATAATCAATAAAAATATTAGCTTGTTTTTTTAGGTAAGCATTAACTGCTAAGTTTGTAATAAATGTAGTCTTACCTCCACCTTGTGGAGCAATTAATACATAGGCTAAACTTTCGGAGTTATAATCAGAAGGTAAGTATATTTTTGTAATGTCCCCTCTAAAATTATGTTCACCTAAATAGAAGTTCCCTGCTCTTACAAAATCTGCAGGTTTATTTTGTCTTGTTTTAATTTGTTCAATGTTTTCATTTTCACTTAACATCTCATTGTGAGGTAAAATTAAAAACTTTGATATTTCGGATAAACTTAACAAATTCTTTCGACCACCTAAATTTTTATTTTTTAAATCTGTTGGACATTTAATTCTTTTTGAAACCAATTGGTTATCATCATTTAGTATTGCAAATGTATCAGTTACATTCTTTAAATTAAATTTTCTTTTTTTATAATCATCAGACTTTGAAATAACTAAAATTTCTGTTTCAATTATTGGGCTTGCAAATTTTTCTCTTGTATATAGTGAAACTAAGTCTAATGGATTAGGTTTTCTATCTTCGGAAAATCCCTCTATTTTATCGTTTAATTTTCCAGAAAGAAGAGAAGTTGATACATCAAATATTACATTAACAAGGTCAGCGGTTAATAAATTAAACTTTTGAAGTATAAATTCGGAATTAACTTTATTATTTAAAAAATTCACCATTGGTTCTCTATTTTTTATTCTTCTAAGACATTCTTGTTTATAAATATTAAATTTCTTATCTGTTGTTTTTGTAAAATTAAACACAATTGTAATCCTATCTTTTTCTCCTAACCAATAGTGATTAAGAATCATATCTTCAAGGGCATATAATCTATTATCTACATTAAGACTAATTGCATCATTGTATTTAAGTTCTAAGGAATTAACATCTATATTAAAATTATTATTTTGTTTCTTTATTATATTTTTAAATTTATTTTTCTTTTCATCTATGCTTTCTATTTTTATTTCTTCTTTTTCAATAATATCTAAATCATCTATTTCTGTAATTGAGGCGTTTTTAAACACCTCATAAATCTTTTCTTTGAAAACTTCCTTTAATTCTTTTGGACATAGAAAATAAAAATTAACTTTTTCATGTAAATCTATTATATAACTAACTTTTATTTGATTTTCCATTAAATGATATACTGAACCATCATCTGCCTGAACAACACACTTTACTTTTGTTTGTAAAATGGAATGTATTGCTTTTGCTAAAAAATAAGTTTTTTGTTCAAACCCAATTGTTATATCAGGTGTTATTTTAAGATAACAATAATCTATTTTTTTAGATTTATTTAATTTAAATACTTTTGTTAGGGGAATTTTATTTTTAACTTCAATATTATTAACATCATTATTTTCTTTTACATTTATATTCATAAATTAATTTGGTGAGAAGTTTGTTTCTCACCATCTCCTTTCTTTATTATTTAACCAATAATTCTACTAATTTTGTTCCTATATAGACTACTATACTTCCAGCTAAACCTTCTTTTGCGATTACACTATCTTTATTTATTACAAGCCAAATCACAAATAATCCAAATGTGATAATGCATACTTCACCAGTTATGCCACATCCTTTTATAACTAATCCTTTTATAACTTTCCCTACAAAATCTACTGTTTTGTCCACAGGTGTTGAAATTAGTTTGTCTATCATAAGTTGTGTCCCCCCCTTTTATCTAAACAATAACACCTAAATTAATAATTTTTATCATAAAAATATTCCTCTCCTCTTAATTAAATAATCCATTTATGAAATCAAAGATATATCTGTAGGAAACAATTATTGTTATTATAGTTATATATTTCGCTGCAACATACCATATTGCTCTAAAATCTCCATTAACAGCATTTTGGATAATTTCTAATGCCATAAATATGAAACAAACAACACCACAAATCATTCTTACATAGTAAAAAGCAGTATCAATTCTTGAACCCATAGTACCTGTAGCCGCACAATAAAGAGCTATTCCTGATAGTGAATAATGCATTATTGTTAGTGTAAGAGCCATAGTTGTAAAAACAATAAATTTTGTTGTTTTACTGTTTAATATTTTTAATAACCTTAATGAAATTTTTTTCATTGTGCTTACTATGTTTTCATTTACATCTTCACTAAGTATGTTATCTGTATTTATTGTTTCAACATCTTTATTTAATGTTATTGCAACTTCTTTGGCCATTTTATTAAATTTTTTATTATATTTAACATCTTTAATTCTTTTTTCACAATCAAAGTATATCTTTCTTAAAGATTTATCATCCATATGGTCTATTTCATCATTAACTTTTTTAAATAAGTCTTTTACTTCTCTTTCGTTCATATTTTTCAACTTTTTAAAACTTTTTATAAATTTCTTTCTTGCATTATTTTTGTTACTGCAATACATATAAGTTATTTTCATAGATTTTTTCCTCCTATTTATCTTTATAATATATTTTCCATATTTCATTTTTTTTAATTTGATGCATATCTTTTTTTATTTCGGTACATAATATGATTAACCAAAATAAAAAGGAGAGTGTTTCAAATGACATTTGGATTTGGATTAGCTGTAGGATTATTAGTGGCTGATATGGTGTTTTACTTTACTTTGTTATAAGATAAAATGAAATAATATATCTTTTTATATTAATATAATATTAATCATTCTTTTTAATTGTGATAAAATTTTATGAAATAATTTGTCAAATCCTTTTGCAATAAAAAACAATATTTTTATTTATTTTGTTTTATGTTGTAACCCCACATAAGATGTAAAGATTAACTCTTTGCATCTTTTTTTATGTTTAATATATTTTTTATAAAAATATTTATTTTTATTTATATATTTAAAATGAATTGTATATAATTAGATATGTATTAAATTAAAGGTATAATAAAAGGTGATTATTATTTAATTTATTAAAAAAGGAAAAAAGAAAAAAAATAAAAAAGGTAAAAAGTGAAAAGGAGATGTAAGAAATGAAAGTGTTTTCAAAAACATTGGTTATGTTAGTATTAACAGTTATATTAGGAGGAAGTTTTTTAAGTGGGTACGATATAGGAACAAGTGCAGGAATATCACAAAAAAATGGAGAATTAGTGACAGAGGAAGTATTACTTCAAAAAGACAATATCATTAATGATATTGTCGTATATGAAGAAGGCTTAAATCCATTCTTTGCAACATCAAAAAGTGCATTGATAGCAAATTTAAGACTGGACAAAATAGAATCATTAAGGGAAAGGGGATTTGTTATAGAGATTACTTCAGAGGGAGATGAAAGTATATCTCAACCTGTGCAGGTAGAAAATAATGTGATTAGAGTGTCTATTTATTCATCAGATAGTGAGTTTTTAGATATTCTAAATAACATATAAGATAAATAAGATAATCACCTTTTCTATAAAAAAAGAGCTAATGGAAATATCCTTAGCTCATTTTTTTATGTTTACAATATTAATTTATATACACATCCATCCTTTTTAATTTCTTTTTCTGAATTAACTACTTTATAAAAGCGATTAAAAATACTTCCATCAGCAGTTTTAACTCTTACTCTTGAAACAATATTTCCCTCATTTATAGGGTTATCTTCCGATATGATTTGGCAATTAATCCAACCTATTAAATCTCCATCGTACACATATAATTCTCCATTTTTTAAACCTTTTAAAATATTTACTTCTAACTTTATATATTCTATTCTTTAATATATAAATAAATACATATTTTATATAAAAAAATATTAAATTATTTGATTTATATATATAAATTAGTTAATATATGATATATAATACATTATTTATTGGGAGGGTTACTTTTGGAAGAATTAAAATCAGAAAAATTAGAATTAGAGGATTATGATTTAGATGAATTAATTGAATACATATTAAATGATGAAGAAGATTTAAAGAAAGACCTAAAGAAAGACATCTAATTTAGATGTCTTTTTCTTTTCTAATTAGGTTTGTTTTGGACTTTAAATAACAATCCTATACTTAACTACCTTTTAGATTAAAATGCTTTTTAAAGCCATTCTGGGGCATTTTAAAACATATCTTTTATTTATGAAATAAAAAAATATTTTATATAAATAACAAAGGATAATAAAAAACATATATTTATATATATAAGCATATAGGTTTATTAAATAAAAATAATTAAGGGTGGGATTGTTATGGAAATTAATGTGAGAATTAAAATAAGCCAAAAGGAAATGAAAAAAATATTTTTTTTATGATGATATTATAAATGTAAGAAGATATGAACATATAGGTGATGATGTTTTTAAAGTGTGTTTGCGTATTCCAGAGTGTGATATGAAGAGTAGTAGGAAGATTAGGAAATTTGATACTATTAAAAAAGAAGTAATCAATAAATGTAAAGAACGTTTTAAAGTAGTTTCAAAAGTTTATTTTAAAAATGGAGAAGAAAAGATTATTTATTCTCCTAATAATTATTGGGAAAAAGTTAATGCAGAAGAATTTGCAAAAGTAAACGAAACAGATGTTATTAAAATAGAAAGAATTCAAAATTTTATTTAAAATAAAGAAAGAGATGGAAAGTTAATCCATCTCTTATTTTTCTTCTATAAGACCTATTGTGTTATCATCTTTAATTCTACAGTAAAAATTTCTTACTTAATATCTAAGATAATTTAATAAATATTGTTTTTTATTTTAGTATAATTCACTTTTTTTATATATTTAATAGTTTTTTATATATTATATAATAAATATATTTTAAAAATAATGGAGGAAATATGAATACAAAATATAAAGAACCCATATTAAAACTTTTTTTAAATTCTCCTTTAAAAAAATTCACAAAAGTTTCATTAAAACAAAAATTAGATGTTAAAGAAAATGAAGTTTATATATTTAACAGAAGCTTAAATGACTTAATAGAAGAAAATATTATTTTAAAATCTAAGAAAAATAAATACTTTTTAAATACAAATTTAGATTTATATTTAGGAAAATTTATACAAAATCCTAAAGGTTATGGTTTTGTAGATAAACTATTTATCCCACCAAGGAATATAAATACTGCCTTAGATGGAGATATAGTTGCAGTAAGAATAAGACAAGAAAATGATACTATCGAAGGCGAAATCATCTCTATATTAAGAAGAAATACAAATACAATAGTTGGAACATATATACAAGAAAAAGACAATAAGTTTGGTTTTGTTATAGCAGACAACGAAAGAATAATTTCTGACATATATATACCAGATGGAAATTCCTTAAATGCAAAAAGTTATGATAAGGTTATCGTAAAAATTCAACGATATGCAGAGGGAACAAAGAAAATGGTTGGCAAAGTAACAGAAGTGTTGGGTTTTAAAAACGAAATTGGTGTAGATTATTTATCTGTAATTAGTGAATATAAAATTAATGATAAATTCTCTACAAAAACTAAAAAACAAATAGAAAAAATCCCAGACAAAATTAAAGATAGTGAACTTAAAAATAGACAAGATTTAACCGATATGTGTATCTTTACTATTGATGGAATAGACTCAAAGGATTTAGATGATGCAATATCAATTGAAAAATTAACCAAAAGTCAATATAGACTTGGAGTTCATATTGCAGATGTAAGCCATTATGTAAAAGAAGATAGCCCATTAGATAAAGAAGCATTTAACAGAGGAACTTCTGTATATTTAATTGATAAAGTTATTCCTATGTTGCCTAAAAGGCTATCTAATAATTTATGTTCCTTAAATCCATTGGAAACAAGATTAACTCTAAGTGTTTTTATGAATATAAATTCAAATGGAACTGTTACTAAATATGAAATTTGCGAAAGTTATATAAGTTCTAAATCTAAACTTTATTATGAAAATGTAAATAAATATTTTGATAATTTAGAAGAATTAAAGGTTGACAAAAAAATCAAAAATACAGAAATGGAAGAAAAAATAAAACAATCTTTATCTTATGCAAAAGAACTAAGCTTGATATTAAAAAAGAAAAGACAAAAAAGAGGTGCATTAGATTTTCAACTTGATGAATGTAAAATCAAATTAAATGAATATGATAAACCAATCTCTGTTGAAGTTAATGAGAGAGGTATATCAAATAAAATTATAGAAGAATTTATGATAGTTACAAATGAGGTAGTTGCTGAACACTTTAATAAGCTAAAAATTCCTTTTGTGTATAGAATTCACGAAAGTCCAAAGGAAGAAAAATTAACAACTTTCTTAAATTTTATAAAAAATTTAGGTTATGAAACACCTTCTGATTTTTCACCAAAGACTTTGCAAAATATATTAAATGATATAAAAGGAAAACCAGAGGAAAGAACAGTTAATTTAATTTTATTACAAGCTATGCAACAAGCAAAATACTATCAAGATGAACTTGGCCACTTTGGATTAGCAGCAACTTATTATTCTCACTTTACTTCACCAATTAGAAGATATCCGGACCTTCAAATACACAGGATTATAAAAGATTATTTAAATAAAAATTTAAGTTCTGTAAAATTAGAAAGATATAGAAAGAAAGTAGTTAATACTGCGGTTGTATCATCTAAAAAAGAAAGGTTGGCTCAAAAGGCAGAAGAAAATTATGAAAAAATAAAAAAATGCGAGTTTATGGAGGATAAATTAGGTCAAAAATTCACAGGCGTTATAACTTCTGTAAGCAAGACCAATATAAAAGTTTTATTACCTAATACAATAGAAGGAATTATTTATATTAAAGCTAATGGTCAAGAAGGAAATTATAAAATCCTACAAGAAAATTGTTCAGTGGAAAATCCATTAGGGAAACGATATGTTGTAGGAGATAATGTAGAAATTAAATTAAAGAATGTTTCTATAGATGAAAAACTTATATTGTTTGAATTGGTTTAAAAATAAAGGACTTTTAATTGAGTATTATTGGAGGTTTAAATGAAAAGTAATATTTTAAAAAATAGTAAATCAGTCTTTGAAGATATTTCAAAAAGAATTGATAATTCTAATAAAATATTAGAAAAAATAATAAATGAAAACTCGTACATCATAGATAATGATAAAATATTTACCACTAATGAGGATTATGAAAGTTTTAGGAAACAATATATATTAAATTTTGGAGAAACATCTTTTAATGAATTGCAGTTATATATTGTAGAAAAAATGATTGATGAATTTGAATTGTTATTTTCTGAATATAAAATTAAATGTGAAATAAATACTGATTTTATTTTTGAAGATTTATTAAAAACATATAATATAACAATGAAATTAGAACTAAATGATGAAGAAATAGAAATTCTAAGGATAAAACCTTTTACAAAAACTCTTATTGTAAGCTTTAAGAAAAAATCTACTTATTTAAAGGATGATTTAATCTCAATCCAAAAAAGAATTACTGCTATTGAAGAAAATATAGAAAAATTAAATATATGTTTAAAAAAACCATGGATTTATGCAAGTGAAACTAATCAAATTGGCAAGGTGATTTTTAAAAAAGATAAAATAAAAGAAGAAATTAAAAAAACATTAGATACAAATTATGATAATCTTGCTTATGAAAAAATGCGTCTAAAAGAATGTTCTAATTTATTAAGCAATTTAGAGATACAAGAGAACTTAGTTTATCAGGATTTAAATGCAATTAAAAATAAATTATGTGGAAAATTTAATTTTATAGAAGATAACTAATAAGAAAATACTACATATTGTGTTTTTTTAATAAAAACAACTATATGTAGATATTTTTTGTAATTTTTTATTGACATGTTTAAAAAAACGGAATAATATATATAATATAAAGAGATTAAAATTTATATATGAAATAAAAGGGGTCTGATTGAAATGAATAATTTTAAAGATATAGATAAAAAAGATAAAAAAGAAAATAGAGTTAAAGTATTTTTAAAGGATATTGCAACAGTTCTTATATCTTCAATAATATTGGCTTTTGTGGTAGGAAACTTTATAAGATTTTCTACTGTAATAGGACACTCAATGGATAACACATTGTTTGATGGAGAGAGATTGCTGGTTAATAGACAGGCGTATAGGAATAATACTCCTGAAAGAGGGGATATTGTAATAATAGAAAGAAATGATTTATCTATAAAATATCTTGTTAAAAGAGTAATTGCAGTAGAAGGTGATTCATTAGAAATAAAAAACAATGTAGTATATCTAAATGATGAACCTCTTGTAGAAGATTATATTTTAGAAGATATGGTTACAGATGACTTAGAGAAGATTGTTATTCCAGAAGGTAAAATTTTTGTTATGGGTGACAATAGAAACAACTCTATGGATAGTAGAAACAAAATAATTGGCTTAGTTGATATTGAAGATGAACTTTTTGGAAAAGCGTTTTTTAGTATATCAACTAAGAAAAGTCTATAGAAATATACCTAAGAACTATGTAATTAATTTTATATAGTTCTTTTTTTTAGTATAAAGAAAGTTATATTTTATATTCAATAAATGTATAATTTAAAAAACAAAAAAAATAAAAGGAGCAGTACAATGAATAAATTTAATAGTCTTGGAATGGAAGTATTGGCATACAAAGAAGAATTAATGAAAGAACAACCTGAAATTATATATAAGAGTTTGAATTTTAGCATTGATTCTATGCTTGAAAACAAATTAATAGATTTAGATGTTCATTACAATTTAAAAGAAAAAAGTATTAGTATCCCTACACTTAAAGAACTATTAATGAATAAAACATCATTTCTAAAAACATATGAAGAATTATTAATAGAGTTTGAAGAAATAAGAAAAAATCTTGATAGAGAATTAGGTTTAATAGAAGACTGTCAAACAATCAGTGTTGTAGAAAAGGATAAAATAATATTAAATCAAGATTTCCTTATAACAGAAGATTTTATTAGAGAATACTTTTTAATAGAAAGTGATACTGATTATGAAAACTTAATGGGTAGAAAGAAATTCTTACACAAGTTTGCATTACTAAGATTAGAAAAAATAATGAAAGATTTTTTAGAAGAATGTCCAGAAAATAAAGATTTTGAAATAAATTATTCTCCTGTATTCTTTAGCGAGTCTAAAAATCTTTATGGTATTCAATTGGTATATAATATAGATGTTGAATTGTTAGAAGATGAAAATAAATTAAATGAAATATCTAAAAATTTAAAACTTGTTACAAGACAGGCAAGAGAATATTTCAATAAAAAAATGGTTGCTTAATTAGAAGGTTTTTAAACCTTCTTTTTACATATAAATATAAGTTATTTTTTGAAACGCTTTTTTATTTAAATGGTTTACTGTATATAATATTTATATAATAAATATTATATAGAAAGGACAATGATATTTTGTATAAAAGAACAATATTGAAAACAAAAGATAAAATATACAAAATAGATTTAAATGATAATATAAACTTAAATCTTTTTAAAAACACAAATAATGAATATTCATTATATAATGAATTATTCTATGCAATTTTTAAAAATATAAAATGTAAAATTGAAACTATTGAAGATGATTTTTTAGTATTATCCGCTTTAGGAAATATTCCGCTAAAGACTATTCATTATTTTAAGAAATATAATGACAAATATATAATAAAAATACCATTCAATGAATGTTCAAAAGTTTTCGTAAGAAGGCGACCTGTCAATAAATATAACTTTATTGACAATATAAAATTAAAAGAAAACATCAATAGTATTGAAGAATTAAAAGAGATGTTATCTTAATAAAAAAATGAAAAAATATATATGTTGGAGTGATATTTGATTGATTATTGACATATATATAGATATATAATATTATATGGAAAGCTAAAAATCATTTTGATTTAATTGTGCTTATATGTTTTTCTGATAAAAAGATTGGAGAACCCAATCTTTTTTTTACTTTAGAAATTGGCAGTATCAGGACTTAAATTAGATTAAAATATAAAGAAGATGTATTTATAATTATAAGTACATCTTCTTTCTTTATTACTTAAAGCAAATATAATCCATTTTCCTTACTTTATCTTCAAATATCTCTCTGCAATACTCTTCAACCTTTTTTTCATCTGCCTCCTCAATAGGAACTTCATTATCATAAATTATAACTGCAGAATCACAAAGCATATGTCTTAATTCATGGATTAAAGTTTGCCATATACCAATATTTAGTTCTTTTTCATAAGAAAAATGTGGGTTTTCTTCTATAAGTTCTTTTGTAAGTTTTCTTATTAACAATACATTAATAACAATAATGTTATCTTCATACCAATTGATGCCTACTGCATTTTCTAAATCCATAAATTGCGAAGGATATTCCTCTACTAATTTTGAATATTCTTCTTCATTATTTATGAAATATATTTTTTCAGGCATTAAGAATAATCTTAAATCTAAAGTCTTCAATATATTAAAAAATCTCTCTTTATCTACTTCTTGAACTCCAAATTTAAATATTTCTTCAAAATTTATATTTTCTAAAAACCTAAAATAACAATGTTTGTTTTCTTGTTCATCATAGGCATAGATGTGTTTTTCATCTTCTTTAATATCAATTAATCCTGCGCAATTACGTACTCTTTCTATAATTTCCTTTTTACTTAAAATGCAATTATCTAATTTACTTTCAATAAATTCAAAATATTGTCTTAGGTCATCAATACCTGTTTCTTCATCACACCAACTTAACCATTTTTGTTTCTCTTTATCCCATTCTTCCAAAATAGTTGAATTGCAATAATCAGGCTTAATTCTATTTTTAAATTGAAATAAATCATAATCTGCTAATGTTTTAAATATTAGTTTAGCTTCATTTAAATCATTAACTTCAACAATAAATGGCTTGCATGGTATTTGAGGGTAATGACATACCCTTAATTTCTTATTATTCATATAATATCTCTCCCCTTCTTAATAAATTATTTTGTTTTATAAACAATTCTTTATTTTAAATAATATTATTATAAAACTTTTATCTATTAGATATTCCAATTACTTTTATGTTTATAAAAATATTAAATTTTAACTATTTCTATAAAATCATCACACTCAATTGGATTAAAAATTTCTCCACTTTCATTCATACATAAAGGAATAACTTCATTTATATCTTCTACTTCTATTAATGCATAACAAACAATTGGCTTTATTGTTATTTCTCCTTCAAATTTAAATTTGGCATATAAATTGTTGTGATTATTCGGTATTATTTGAATTATTTTTTTAACATTTAAATCCTCCTATATCTTTCCATATGTTATAAATATAACATAATATATAAACAATGCTACCTATTTTTTGAATATTTAATACCATATTTTTTTATAGTATAAAAAAACAAAAATAGGAGTGAAGAAATATATTTAAGTTATTAAGTTTATTTTCTGGAATTGGGGCATTTGAAGAAGCTCTAAAAAATAAAGATGTTAAATATGAACTTGTTGGTTTTTCTGAATTTGACACCTTTGCAAGTAAAGCATATTCTCTAATTCACAATGTTCCAGAGAGTTTAAATTACGGAGATATAAATAAGATAAATGAAAAAGAATTACCTGATTTTGATGTAATGACCTATGGCTTTCCATGCCAAAGTTTTTCTTCCATAGGAAAGAGATTAGGTTTTTTAGATGAAGAAAGGGGAAACTTATTCTTTGAAAGTATGAGAATTGCCAAAGAGAAGAAACCTAAATTATTAATAGCTGAAAATGTTAAAGGATTATTAAGTCAAGATAAAGGGAAATCTTTTAAAATAATATTAGAAACCTTAAATAGTATTGGTTATAATAATTACTATTCTGTATTAAATAGTGCGTTCTTTGATGTTCCACAAGCAAGAGAGCGTTTATTTATAATTTCTATAAGAAAAGATATTGATAATGGATTATTTAAGTTTCCAGTAGGGAATTTAACAGATAAGACAGTGGCAGATATACTTAATATAAATGAAGATAGAAAACTCTGCAAAAATTCATTAAAACCATATTTAGATAAAAAATACTTTGTTAAAGATTATCAATCTAAATTTAAAATGAAAAAGTTATTTGATGGTGTTAAGGAAGGTTACTTTAAGTCATCTTTCTTAGGTAATAGAATATTTAGTATTCATGGGGTATCTCCAACCCTTACAACACATAATAATACAGTATTCTTTGAAATCAAAGGTCATTTAACTTCTAAAGAAAGATTTAAATTACAAGGTTTTAATGAAGAATATGTAGATTTGTTGAAGAAAAATGGTATTTCTAAAAGCAAAATTGATAAGATGAGTGGGAACAGTATAACAGTAAATACATTAGAAGCATTATTTGATGAAATTTTAAAATTAAATATACTGTAAAAGGAGTAAGATTAATCTTACTCCTTTTATTTCCTCATGAATTTTTCGGATTTAGGATTTAATGCTGTTTCTGCTCTTATAATTTGGTTTAAGTCATAAGATAATTTTGCTACCTTATCATAAGGAATTTCAAATTCCATATCATCACTTTTAACTTTTATTTTTTTATCTTCATTGTTAAGTGTGTAATTAATATTTTTCATTTATATATTCCTTTCTATATTTACTTTATATATATATTACGATTCTTTTTCATATTTAAAACATTTTTCTTGTTCTATAAAAACAATTATACAAATTAATTAAATATATTTATTATTTTTTATAAAATATGTTGACAAATAAAAAAAATATATATATAATAATAATTGTAAGAAATATATTTTTAGGGTTTTTCCTTCGTAATATTTTTTTTACTTATGTTTTTTTTGTTTTGTTTTTTTTGAAGTATGGTTTGAGAAAACACCTCAAACCATACTTTTTTGTCTAAAAATAAAACTATATAATAAAAAGGGGAATAAAAACATAATATATATAATATAAAAAAAGGTTTAATTAAATTAATTTAAAATAAGGGGGAGAGTTATTATGATATTTTTGGATTTAATAGAAGATGAATTTATAGAAACAGGGAAAGAAATTATTTTTTATGGATTGCTAAACCGATTTGGTACTGTATATAAGTCAGAACATGGGGATTTTGCGATTTATAGGGTAAAACATCCTTTTATAATAAAGGATAATGAAGTTAAAATATTTAATGATGATGAGATAAAAGTTCAAGGATATTGTTTTGATAATTTATATCATACTGGTATATATAGATTTAGAGCTGTGGTTGAAGAAAATAAAAAATTTAAGTACAGCATCAAAATAAAATCAGTATATCCATATATGCCTGAAAGGATTAATAAATACACACTTACTTCTTATATTAGAGAATATTATAAATTAACATATGAGAATACTATGTTTATTTTAAGAATTTTAGATAAGAAAGTTCTTTCAAGAAACACCATAGTAATAGATGATGATTTTATAAAATCCTTATATGATGATGTAAAAGGCTCAAAAGATGAACAAGTATATAATGAAGTAATAAAAAATCAAATTGAAAGATTTGTTGATATGAGAAAATCATTTGAAAAACTAAAAAGTCTTGGATTATCTGAAAAAAAGATTATACAAATGGGTAATTCCTTTAAAAGAGAAGAACTTTATAATTTATTAATTGAAAATCCATATAGAATTTTAGTTGATGAAGAAAATGGTTATAATTTCTTTAAGTGTGACAAATTCATTTTAAAGAAGTTAAATGGCAGATATGATGATAAGAATAGAATAGAAGCAGCTTGTATAAAAACTCTTTATGAATATCAACATATGGGTCATTGTTATATGTTAAAAGATATTCTCATGATGAGAGCAAAAGAAATAATCAATGTTAAAATGACTATTTCAGAAATGATTAAATTTTATAATGAAAACAATTCTGTTGATTTTGCAGAATATGTTATTTTTAATAATAAGTTTAACATTGATATTAATTTATTGAAACAAAAAATTGATAATTATAATGATGAAGAGTTTTATGAAGATAAAGTAACTCATTTATATTCATTATATGAAATTGATAAAGAAGTTTTATCCGATTATATTGAAAAGTTTTTAAATGGGGATTCATCTTTAATAAGAGATAAAGAAAAAATATATTTAAAAGATATATATGATGCAGAAATATATTTGTCTGAAAAAATAAAAGAACTTACTAATTATAAAAAGACCAAAGAAATTAAAGAAGTAGAAGAAATCTTAGATGAAATCTGCGAAGAAAAAGATATTGAACTTGAAAGTATGCAAAGGCAAGCCTGCATAGAATTCGCTTTATATGATAAGGGATTATTTGTATTAACTGGTGGCCCCGGTACTGGTAAGACTTTTGTTTTAGAAGTAATGTTAGAATTAGAAAAGCGTTTAAAACCAATTGAATTAAATCCATTTTTAAGAGGATTTTTAAATGCAGAAAGAGATAAGCCATTATTATTAGCACCAACCGGTAAAGCATCAAAGGTTTTAGAAGAAAGTGTTGGGAAAGAGGCTTATACTATTCATAGAAAGCTTCTATCATTATCAGAGGAACAAAAATTTAAAAATAGATTAATATATGTAGATGAATTTTCTATGGTAGATATAGTTTTAGCAAAAAAATTATTCTCTAAGATAGATGATGATAGTAAAATTGTATTAATTGGAGATACCGACCAAATTCCTTCAATTGGTCCGGGTAATGTTTTAAAAGATATTTTATCTTCAAATAAAGTTATAAATGTAAGATTAAATATTGTAAAAAGACAAAGCAAAAAAGGAACTGGAAAAGGTATTGTAGAGAATATAGATAATATCCTTAAAGAAAAAATGATTGAAAGTAAACCAAAAGAAGGAGATTTCTATATAATGGAAAAGGAAAATTCTAATGAAATAGTTGATGTGACTTTAAGAAGTATTGATAGAATTTTAAAGAAATTCCCAAGGCAAACAATAAATGATATCCAAGTCTTAACTCCACGAAGAACTGGTAAATTAGGTGCTGATTACTTTAATTATTTTATACAAAAAAAATATAATAAAAATAAATTAAAAGTAAAAGTTCCTTATAAAACTGTTGAAATAGATTTTGAAGAAAAAGAAATCTACTTTAAAGTTGGAGATATTGTTATGCAAAATAAAAATAACTATAACAGAGTGCTATATGATACACCAGATAAAAAGTTTTTATCTAAAAAAGATACTGGTGAAAATATTGGTGTATTTAATGGGGAAGTCGGCATAATAGAAGACATTAGATTAATAAAAAATAAGGAAGTTATAATTGTTAATTTTAATGAACGATATGCTTATTATCAAGATGGATTGTGGAGTGAATTAGATTTAGCATATGCAATCACTATTCACAAATGTCAAGGTAGTTCAATAAATTCCACAATAACAGTTGTATCAAAAGAGCATGAATTTATGTGGTTTAAGAATTTATTATATACTGCTTTATCAAGAGCAAAGAATTTTTCTGTAGTTATTGGAGATAAGGAAACAATAGAGAAATCTATACTTACTAACATAAAAACAGAAAGATTAACTTATTTAAAAAATAGAATTTGTGATTAATATTAATAAAGGGGAGTGTTATATATGTTTTATAAAAACAGAGTATTAAGTGTAGAAGTAAGTGATTTAGAAGGTTGGATTTATAATCAAATAGAAGGAGTAGAAGAGGTAACTATCAATTATGGAACTTCTTCATGTGATTTAAATTTATTATTCTAAGATGATAAAGATTATTTTGAAATTACATCTACATTGAAAGAAGTATTTGATTTAAATATTTCAGAAGATGATTTAGATTACCATATAATAGAAGGTAAAGGTATCACTATACAACTACCTTTAAATTTATTTAAATCAATTATTGAAAAAGACCAAGAAATTGAATTAAGTTCATCTATATTATCTGATTGTGATAATAATGTTATTTATTTCTTTTATTAAGAAAAGAACCTTCGGGTTCTTTTTTTGTATTAAACAACTATTTTTTATATTTATATGGAATTATTGCATATAATTTATAAAATATTATAAAAAAGGAGATAAGATGAAAAATGAGTAAGAAGGTAAGATTGATATTATTAATATTTATTTCTATAATATTAACTTTTTCAATACCATTTATAGTTTCTATAATTCCAAAGAAAACACCACCAGTTGTAGATGTTGATAAATTAAATAAAAACTTTCAAAAAACTTTGGATAAGGCATTAGCTGCAGAAAGAGAAAAAACTATTCAAGAAATGGAAAATGCTTTTAAAGAACAACAGAAATTAGAAAATGAAATAATGGTAGGATTTGCAGAAACTTTTAAGGAATTCTATGGAGAAGATACTAAGAACTTCAAAACAAGTTACACTCCAGATAAACTGCTTTGGGAGTTATCTTTTGAAACAAATGAAAAGGGAGAACCCCTTAGAACAGATGATACAACTAATAAAGGTTGGAACGCTTACGAGTTAAAACATAAGTATGAGTTTAATGAAAAAAAGACTGAATTAAAACAAGAGGCTACTATTAAAGTAACAAAAGATATAAATGCTAAATTTAATATAAATGATAATAAAATTTTATATAATTATTTAGGTAAAATGTTAGGAAGAGAACTAACAGAAAAGGATAAAAACGCAATAAATATTAAAGTGAATATGAATTTTGATGATTTAAAATCTATTGATGATTTAAAAACATATATTTATGATAATGAACAATTAAAAATAGATGAAATGATAATTGAAACTAATTTAAATGAAGATAAAGATAAAGGTCTAAAATCTATTGAATTTAAAATAAATTATCTTAAAAATATAGAAGAAAAAGAAGAAAGCGAAGAGTAATTGGAGGTTTAAATGAAGATAATTAAAAGAACTGGGGAAATAGAAGACTTTGATTTATCAAAAATAAAAACAAGTATTTTAAATTCTTCATCTGATGTAAATATACCATTAAATAATTCAGATATAAACCTTCTAATAAGAGAAATCGAAATCACATTGAAAAATATCAGGAAATTAGAGCCTACAACTGCTTATGAAGTTCGAGGCATTGTATATCATGTGTTGATAAAGAATGGGTTTGTACGCATTGCAAAGGCTTATATGAGCGATATTAACTTTTAACAATTTAAATAGTATAAATAAAAGAAGATGATTGCTTATACAATGGTAATTTATCTTCTTTTTTGTTTACTTAGATAAATTTATAAACATAAAAACAATGCAAACTTATTCATTTACATCTTTTAAAAAGGTAATAAAATTCATATAGTATAATAAATAAAATTAAAGAAAATTTTTTAATCTTAAAAATAACAGAAAATAAAAAAGATAATTATATAAAATAATATAAGATTATCTTTTTTTAATTAAAATTTAAATACTATTATATTTAAATCTTGATTGTATATTTCACATATGTTATATTGTTTATATAAAATACTTTTGTAAGAAGGTGGTTGTTTTATGAATAGATTTAACTTAAAAAAAGGTGATATGATACTTTGTGATTTATTAGGAACTGGCATTGATTATGCAAAAGGGCGAATTATTGAAATAAATCATAAAGAAGCTAAAATAGAAGTAGGTATTTGTAATAAAAAATCAGAAGACATTTATCGTGAAACATTTCAAGTAAATATTGCTAATTTGTACCCAATAACTCATAAGTTTAACAAGAAAATATCTTTATTTAAGACTCCTAATAAATAGTAAATGCAAGCATATGCTTGCATTTATTTATCAATAATCATTATCTCTCATTCTTCTACTACTACTACCAACATTTCTTGAAACAGTAGAACCGCCTCTCATAACACTATTAAAAGTACCCTTTACTGAAATAAATCCACATATAAACAATATTACAGATACAATAATTTCTTTCAAATTTTCCCTCTCCCTATAATTAACTTCATATCATATTATATGATGATGTTTTAAAATGTGTTCTAAAATAAAATAAAATGAAATAAAATGAAATATTGCATATATAAAATATTTCTTTTATATAATATATATGTTATAATAAAATAAAATGATTGTGGAGGAAGAAAAAGTGGTAAATATATTTATAGATATTAATAAAAGAGAAGTTTCGTTTAGAGATGATAAACTTAGGTTAATAAAGAGATATTCTAATATTTCAACAAAAAATAAAGAAGATTTAGATAAAACAACAAGATTATTTATATATGCTTTAAATAAGATTTTTTTAAACAGATTTTATTATGATGAAAACTATATGTTTTATGTAAATAATAAAGAAATTATAGATTTAATAAAAACTGAAAACAATAATTTTTTAAGAAGGATAAATAAAAATTGGCACAAAACTTTAACAAAAGATACAATTTCTCAGCTTGGGAACTTTTTAAGTCTATTTAATAGAATAAAAAATAAAAATCTTTTATATTGGGAAAATAAAGAGTTATATGAAATTATAGATAAAAAGGAAAAATTATATCAATTACAATCTGAATGTGATATTAAAATACAAGATATTTTACATCAAATTCAAAAATTGCCGAATGAAGAAATTGTAGAAGATATTTGTATAAAATTGATTTTGGAAATTAAAAATCTTAGATTAGAGAGAAGTAAGATAAAAAATAAAATAAAACTTTTAGAAAAAAAAGAGAAAAAATTAATTAATAACTAAGGGGAGTATGATTTTATGAATATAAACTTAAAGGATAATAAAAATGATAAAACCAATTGGAAAAAGGAAGTAGTAGCAGATATTATTACCCTAATAATATTCTTTTCTATAGGACACTTTGGATTTAATCTATTTGGATTAAAAGCAGAAGTTGAAAAAATACCTTTCACAAATTTTTTAGCCTATGTAAATGATGGACAAGTAGAAAGAGCTGAAATAATAACAGATTCTAATGAATTTTCATTTAAATTAAAAAATGATGATAAAAAATATATTTCAACAAATCCTCAATATACAGATTTTAAAAAGGATTTATTATTAAAAGATGTTGAAGTAAAAGTTGTGAAGAAATTTGATTACTTTAATATGATATATAAATTACTATTTATAGTATTTATATTGGTTAGTGTAAAATCTCTCTCAAAACAATTTAAAAAAATTGATAAAAAAGTAGGTAAAGAAGAAAATATTGAAGATTTTACTTTTAATGATGTAATAGGATTAGATTCAATAAAGGAAGATATGAATACGTTAGTTGATTTTATAAATAATCCCAAAAAATATAAAGATAATGGAGCAGAAATGCCAAAAGGTGTTATCTTCTATGGAGAACCGGGAACAGGGAAAACATTACTTGCAAAAGCAATTGCTGGTGAAACAAAAACTCCATTTTACTCTGTATCAGGTTCAGAATTCGTAGAATTATTTGTAGGTCAAGGTGCTTCAAGAGTTAGGGATTTATTTGAAAAAGCTAAAAAAAATGCTCCTTGCATAATATTTATAGATGAAATTGATGCTGTTGGTGGAAAAAGGGGAGTTAATGATAGTGAAGAAAGAGAACAAACTTTAAATCAATTATTAACTGAATTGGATGGATTTAATAATTCAGAGGGTATATTAGTAATTGGTGCAACTAATAGATTGGAAAAATTAGACCCAGCACTTTTAAGAGCAGGTAGATTTGATAAACATATATATATTCCTGTGCCTGAAACAAATTCAGATAGAATTAAATTAATAGAGCATTTTACAAAGAATAAAAAATTATCCGAAGATATAGTAATTGAAGATTTTGCAAAGGAATTTATAGGATTTTCACCTGTAGATATAAAATCTGTTATTAATGAAGCTGCAATAATTTCAGTTCAATCAAAAAAAGAATGTATAGATAAAGAATGTATAGATAAAGCAATGTTTAAAAAATTATTAAAAGGCCATTCTAAATCTAATAGTGAAAGAGCTAAGGAAGAATTAAAAGTAATAGCTAATCACGAAGCTGGACATGCCTTAATGGGATTACTTTTAGATAAAGACATCACAAAAGTAACAATAACTTCTTCTACAACAGGAGTAGGTGGCGTAACCTTTATAACACCTAAAAAACAAGGATTACATTCAAGAACAGAATTAGAGGAAGAAATCATGATATATTACGCTGGTAATATAGCTGAAAGATTATTAAATAATATAGATTATAATGATTTTTCAACAGGTGCAAGTAATGATATAGAAAGAGCCACTAATTTAATAAAGAATATGGTTGAAAACTTTGGTATGTCAAGTAAATATGGCTTATTAAATTTGAACACCTTAAATATAGATAATACAGAAGTTTTATCAGAAGTTGTTAGTATCGCAAAGGACTTAGAAAATAAAACAAAAACATTATTAACTAAGCATAAAGAATTGTTAATAAAAATTTCTAAACTTCTATTAGAAAAGGAAACTCTATACAAAGAAGAATTAGAAGAAATATTAAAAAACTTCAATAATGAATAATAATTTAAAGATGTGATTAACCTCACATCTTTTCTATAACATATATAAAATTTTATAAGTTAGTTTTATATAAATATTAAGGAGTGTTTAAAATGATAACTTCAAAAAATACAAATAACAGTTTATCAATAAATAGATTAGCAAATAGCAAGAAAAATTACATTTTATATAACATTAATGAAGAACCAACTATAATACCACTAAAGAATAATATAGTAGTAATTCAAGTTTTTGATGATGAAGAAATTGCAAATAAATATATAGAATTTAATAAATTACAAGGTTTTGCAAAGATAAAAGAATTAAATAAAGAGGAAATAAAAGACTTAATTGAATTATTATTTTTTAAGGGATTAGATGGTGTCATATATACTTATAAAGATAAAAATTCTATTAAAAATGAATATCTGGAATTTACAGAATTATCTAAAACAACTGTTTTCAAAAATTCTTTAATAAAAAAGGAATATAAAAAAATGATAGATGCTTTATTAAAATCCCTATATGACCTTAAATTTATCAATTATCTATATGATAAAAATAAACTTACTTCTGATGAAGCATTAATTGGAATAGTAAGATACTTAATTAGAAAAAATGGAAAACATAATTATATAGATTTATTTGAAACTTATTCAATTGCAGAAAATTACTGCAAAAAGAAACATTTCATTATCAATAGGGAAGAAAAAGAATATTGTTTAACAACTTTAGGAAATGATGTCTTTTATTATTCAATAAACCTATTAGCAAAGAAAACTGATAATTGTATAGTTAGATTTCACACTAAGAATAAAGTATTAAAAATAAAAGTCGAAGATTTTCTTAAAATATTAAAATTAGTAGGATTTGTGCATTTTGATTTTGGCAAATAATAAAATAAACTACGAAAGTGAATTAGAAGAAGTAATCTTAGAAAATCTTAAAGAAAGATACTTAATAAATAGTGATGAAATACTATACAGATACTTAACTATAAAATACAATCTATTAAATTATGATTATAAAAATAAATCTTCCTTTGATGAAGCGTTAGAGTTGAAAAAGTTTATTCTAAGGGAATTAAATATAGATACCTTTATTTATAAAGATGTTGAAATAATGCACTATGGAATAGAAAATAATTTATCTAATATTTGGGATAGTTTAAAGTTTAGATATGGAGATAGAAAGCTAATAGACATAAATGGAACTTCTTATACATTTGATAATTATTTAAAAGAAACTGTAAAAGAAATAAATAAAAAGGCAAAGAAATTAAGCAGTCCATTTAAAAATAAACCTAATTATAGTAAAACATTAAATTATTTTAAAATAAAAATATTAAATAAAATGTTTAATATCCCTCATATCTTAAATGTTAAAAAAATAGAAGGAATTAAGTATGATGAAAGTTTTCCTTTTAAATTAACATTAGAAGAAGAATTAGAAAGGCATTATAAAGCATTAACCTTTAAAACAAATTCTTTGGAAAATATAACAGAAGAAGATTTAGAAAGTTATATTTTTAAGAATTTAGAGAAGATAGAAAAGGGATTAAGACCGATAAAAAGACAATATGAAATAAACAACGGAAGAATAGATATTCTTGCAAGAGATAATGATAATAATTTAGTAATAATTGAATTAAAAATAACAGATGATAAGGGATTGATATGGCAAGTTATGTATTACCCAATAGCATTAAAACATAAAGAAAAAACAGATAAAATTAGAGTAATTACTATTTGTCCAAACTATCCTGATTATATAAAAATACCTTTAAAACAAATTGAGCAAGTAGAGATGTTCCAATATGAAATTAATATAATAAACAATAAAATAGAAGAAATTTACTTTGAGAAAGTAAATTAAGGAGTTTATATAAGCTCCTTTTTTTTATTAAAGCAGTCATTAAGAAATAATTTGCATTAAACCTTAATTTATTATTTATTAAGAGCTAAATTCCTATAATCTATAAAGAAAAAATTTTCTTTATAAATAAATTGGAAGGAGTAGATTTAGATTATAAAAAGTCCATTTAACTATACAGGGGGTAAGTACAAACTCTTACCACAAATAGTTCCTTTATTCCCAAAAGAAATAAATACATTTGTTGATTTATTTGGTGGTGGATTTAATGTAGGAGCTAATATAGAATGTAAAAAAGTTATCTATAATGATAGTATATTTAATTTAACTAAGTTTTTCTCTGAAATTTATTTAGTAAAAGATTTAGATAAGTTAAAAGAAGAAATATATGATTTATTATCTCATTATAATAATATTCAAACAAAAGAAGATTATTTAGAATTAAGAAAGAGTTATAATGAAGATTTTGATTACAAAAAACTATTTATATTAGGTAATAGTTCCTTTAATTATGCAATTAGATTTAATTCAAAAGGATTATTCAACGTTCCAAGTGGATTGCCTAATTGTCGCATAACAGATGATAAAATAAATAATTTTATAGATTATATAAAGTTAATACAAAACAAGAAAATAGAATTTATTTCAAAGGATTTTAATGATTTTAATATAACTCAATTAAAAGAAAATGATTTTGTTTATTTAGACCCCCCATATTACTTATCTATTGCCCCATATAATAATTCTTGGAACTTAGAAAAGGAAAAGGAACTATTGTTATTTTTAGATAAATTAAATGAAAGAAATATTAAATTTGCATTATCAAATGTAATTTTTCATAAAAATAAAGAACATTCTTTACTTATAGAGTGGTCTAAAAAGTATAATGTTCATTATCTAAATTATGATTATAGTGCTGCATGGTCACATAAAAAATTAAAGAAAAATAAAAAAACAAAAACCATAGAAGTGTTAATAACTAATTACTAATAAATATTACAATTCTACTTTTTGTTTTGATTATATTAAATATTTAATAATTCTTTTATATAAAAAACAATATAATATAATTATTAGTTCTTTGAAAACTAAATATGAAAGGAGGTTTTTAATTTAATTTAATATTCATTAATTATGTATATTGAATTAATTCTAAAGCAATGAAGAATAAAAAATATGCAAAAAAAATCTTATTATTATATCTAACATTTTTTATTTCAATTTTGTTAATTCCTAATTTGAAAGTAAAGGCTGAAACTATAAATCCAGCAGAATGGATTAAAAATAACTGGCTTAACTATCCAAATGATACTGGACAATGGACTACTAATAGTATTAATGGAAATCCAGCTCTTGGTAGTACAAAAAATGTAGATTGGACTGGTTATTTAAATACCTTTGCTATGGACACTAAGGATGCAGTTTTTGAATTTAAAATGTATCAAAATGAAAATGCTGATGATGATAATATGGGATGGACATTTAGACATAACTATATAGATAGTCCAACAGATTATAAAAACCACTCATTTTATGCATTTGTTACAAATGGTGGCTGGAGTGATGCAAATGGAAATATCCCATCTGGATTATACAAAAAATCATATGGGAAAAATATAGGTTGGAATCCTAATCATGGAATGACAGCCCTTAAAACTTTTGATTTTAATAGAGCGCCAAAAACTCTTTATAATGTAAAAATAGAAGTTAAAGATGAAATTGGTGGAACAAGAATAAAGATATGGATAGATGAAAAAGAGGTAGTTAATTACTTAGATATAGAACCTATTTTAAGTGGGGGCTATGGACCTTTCTCATTCAGTCAGGCTCATGCTTACTTCTATGATATGAATATAAATGGTTCATCTGTTTATAATATCCCACCAAGTATTTCAGTTACCTCACCTGCTCAAAATCAACAATTTTTATCAACTGATAAAATATCATTAGTTGGTTCTGCAAATGATGTTGATAATAGAGGAACACTTTCTACTTATTATCAATTTGATGATAAAACACAACAACTTATATGGACTAAAGAACAAAATGGTTCACCTCAACCTTTTAATTTAAGTTTAAGCATTCCATCTGATATTAAGTATGGAAATCACACCTTAACAATATGGGCAAAAGATAGTGAAAATGCAGAAAGTCAAAAACAAGTGATTAATTTCTTTGTAAAAGATATTAATAGACCAAATGTAACACATAGCATTGTAAATGGAACAAATAACACCAAAACTATTAATATTAATGCAACTGATAGTGAAAGTGGAGTTAAGAGAATAAAACTTCCAAATGGTAATTATGTAAATGGAGATAAAGCAACCTTTACAGTTTCTTCTAACAATACTTATGAATTTGTTGCAGAGGATTATGTTGGTAATATCTTTACAAAATCAATTGTTGTTCAAAATATAGATAAAGTAAATCCAACTATAACCTATACAAAAGAAATTGCAAGTAATAAACTAAGTGGATTTATAAACATAAATTTAAGTGATATTGGTTCAGGGATAGATTATTTATTATTACCTGATAATACAAAAGTTTATAATGTTTCAAATTACAAATATCCTATAGATAGTAATGGATATTATGGATTTTCAGTTTATGATAAAGCTGGAAATAAGACAAATGTAAATATTGAAGTAAATGAACTTTTAACTAATATAAATTCTTCTGGAATAAGTAAGATTGAATATAAATTAGAAGGTGCGACAGTACAGAATTGGACAGTTTATAATAGTCCTTTTGTAATAAGTAATGAAGGAATTACTACTATAAGAGTAAGAGCTTATGATAAAGCTGGTAACTTATCAGATGAAAAAGTAAGCACAGCAAAAATAGATAAAACAAAACCTATAAATAACTCAATTATAATTAAATTAAAGTAGTGCAAATTTTAATTATAAATGTTTTGTATAAAAACTATTATATAGTATGTATGCATACAAGATGTGTTGTTTTTCTCAATAGGATTTTACAACACAAGCCTCCAAAATAAACAAAGATTCTGTAAAAGGAACTTTGATTTAAACAAATAAAGAAAGATGGTTTAAGTCGCTGTAAAAAGCATTAAACCATCTTTCTTTATTAAATTACTTTTTTATTTTTATGAAATCTTAAAACTTCTTCCATATTATGAAGTTTTATTTTTATTTCAATAAATGAGTCAGTATCATTTAAGTCCAATTCTAAATCATTAAAAAATACTTCTTTATTTACTGATTTTAAGTAATCGTAAATATCTTCTTTTTTAATTGTTTCATCAAATTTATTTGTTTTAAAATAGTCATCTATATGATTTTCTATTGAAACTAAATTATCTGATAAAATAGTTTCAAAATTACAAAAAACAGAATTATATTCTTTAAAATCATTTAAGAAATATTCTTTTAGTTCTTTTGAAAAATTAGTTTTTTCTAAATCCTCTTTAAATATATCTATTTGTTTTTTATAATCAATATTATATACTTGAAGTTTTTTACTATCATAAACAGTACAGGATTTCATATTTTGTCTTCTATTGATAAATATATTTAATCCAGAATACTTTTCTAAAAAACTCCTATAAACCACATCATTCATTTCATAAAAATAGATATTAATAACATCATTTTTTGAATAATTCTTTAATATTTGATTATTAAAATGTTCTGAAATATTTTCTTCTAAATGTTTAATTAAATTTTCTTTTTTATTGAAGGAATATTTTAAATTATTAGTTTCATCTAAAAATAAGAAATTAGATTTATCTTTGTCCTTAAAGATATTTCTTACCTTTTCAGTAATTAAGTTATTTACCTTTGTTAATATCTCTTCATTAATATTAAATACATACTCTTTCATATGACCTTCACCTCATTTTTTTGATATATTATATTTTATATATAAAACATATTTTCTATTCATTTTAAAAAGATTTAAAACGTTTTTCATACTCTTCCATTTTTTCTTTTGAAAGTTTCCTTGTGGTATCTATTGAATAATAATCTACTTCATAATTTTTAAAGAAGTTATTAATTGTTTTATTTTTCCTTCTTATGCTTCTTATTGAAAAGTTTTTATTGTCTAATGAAGTTCCTTTTATTTTTTCGTTGGCAATTTCATTACTACTAAAAAGCAATATTGTTTTTTCTACCTTATTTTTTAACTTATTTAATCTATTTAATACTAAAAATTTATTATTCTTTTTATCCCATATTGAATATATATATTCTTGATAAAAGAAAATGTTATAAAATTTAAAGGTTTCTTTCTTTATATCATTTTTACTTGGAATTCCCTTTATATGACCAATAGCCCCATTTGTTAATTCAACCTTTATTCCCTTTTTACAATCTTTATTTGAAATTATTCTTTTTACGCAGCCTTGTGTAATTATTTGAGAAGATTTATTTTTATCTTCTACTATATCAACTACTAATCCAATGCATATATTATCTTTAATTGTTACATCTACATCTAAATACATATTTTTCTCCTTATTATTAATAATGTTATTAATATATATATATTAATAATAATTAAAATTTATAAAAAATAAAGGAAGAAAACTTTTTCTTCCCCTATGATGTTGTTAAACTATCTTAAAATCATCTAACATTACATCATCATCTAATTCTATTATTAAACATTTCTTTCCACCCTTATCAATTTTAGAAACATTTTTAATAGAATTTCCATCAACTGATATTGTTAATTTAGAATTATTTAATTTTATTCCTTTCTTCTTAGTTGGAATAAGGTTGTCTATCTTTACTTCTGAATTAGTATCAGAAACAACATCTTTTAGAGATTCTTCTGCATTTTTAATGCCATTTTCTTCTAATATCTTTCCAAATTTCTTTAAGGATATTGTTCCATCTTCATTACTTATTTTTTGATTTGCAATATCATTTATTACATTTGAAATAGTTGATAGAGGTATTGATTCTCCAACGGTTTCCTTTAAAACAGTATTAAATATGTTTTTTTCTTGTGCCGCAGTTAAGGGAACTTTACTATTTAAGATATCTTTTATAAATTTTTCATTTAAATTATTTGTTTTACCTGTGTAATACAATATCTTATTTACATTAGGTTTATAATTTTCTATACTTGGAAATATAAAACCTTCTTGTGGATTTTTAAAATCAATTACCATATTAGTTCTATTTGTACTTAAATTCTTAAATGGCAAACTTAAATTTATCTCTTTCTTTGATACCACAATTGGATTTACTCTGACACTCTGTGCAGCTAAAGCCGACAGGTTCTTAGGTACACAAACTTCTCATTACTGCACTAATTCATTCCCCTAAGACTTTCACTATCCATATAATCTACATTATATTGGCGATAGTATAAGGCTCGTGTCTAAACCTTTTATTGAATTTTATGATAAGTCTTCATCCCAGTGACTAAAGTCATGGGCTTTCGGCTAAGCCTTAGTAAAACTTATATGTTTGTGACTTAGTAATTCCTTAGTTTCTGGGTGTTTGAAATAAGTTTCTACTAATAAAGTTGTTATTACAACATCACCTTCATAATTTATTTCAGAGATTAAATCATCAATAAAATCTTCTACTACAACATCAAATTCATCTTCATTTAATCCTTCTGAAAGATATTTTAAAAATTCTAATCCTTCTGCATCATTATTTATTTCTAAGTCAAAAATTTTACTACCTATAGTTCCAGTCAATATTTTCTTTGAGTTTTCTAATAAAATTTCTTTTACTTCTTCATCTTCATATTCAAAGTGTATATCTGCCTTACCTATCTTTTTCATTTTAGTAACATCTCTTTTGCAATAGATATTAAATCCTTTTATTATTCTTGATGGATTTTTACTATTTAATTTTAATCCACTTTTTAATTTGCTTAATTCTTCCTTTTTCACAATGTATTCTCCCCTTTTATCCTCTTGATATACATATCATATCATTGTCATTTTTTATTGTCAATATTTTATATATAAAATGTTTTAATATCCATATATATTTTTGAAAAAATTATATATAATATAAATATAAATAAAGGTTTATTAAATAAAATTTAATTTAAAGGAGAGAGTTTAATATGAACAGAAATGAATTATTATTTTTAAATAATTATAAGAGAGAGGAACTTAAAAAATCTTTAAAACCAATAATTAATTGGGAAGAAGTAAAGAAAGGAACAGAAATTTATCATAATGATAGTGTTAATATATTTTCTTATGATATTTTTGAAGGAATAAATAATGCTAATGATTTTGTTGTTTGCAGAAATATAGATGGTAAACAATATTTAACAAACAAAGTAGGTTGGTTTTTCTATGATAGAGAAATCGCTGATAAAATAGAGAATAGGTGGACACCTAAGCTATGGGTAGTGAGTGGAACTGGTCAATATAAAGAAGACTATTGGTTCTTTATTGCTTGTAATGAAGAACATTTATTAAAATGTTGGAATGAAGAAAATAGAGATAATTTAACCTATGAAGAATTCTTAGAAAAGTATGAAATAAATCTTTTAAAAGAAGTAGATGATTTTACTATAAAAGTAGAATAACTAAATTTAAAAATTAAGGAGAATAAGATTATGAACATAAAATTAAAATTAAAGAAAAGATTATTAGAAATTCCAGATAGATATAGAACTTTTAGAGAAAAGTATAAATTAGCAAATGACTTAAAAGTAGAAACAAAATATGTGGAATTTTATTTAAATGAATTATCTGAAAAGGGAATTTTAATAGAAAAAATAGAGTATATTTGTCCAAATTGTACTAAAACAACCATTTTAAATAATGATTTATTAGAAGAATTATTAGATGGAGAGGTTACTTTTGAATGTGAAAATTGCTGTGATGAAATAAATCCAAATAAAAATAAGACAGGATTTGTTTATTATGATGTAATAAATAAAGAAGGGTTAATTAATTGGTAAACTTGGTTTAGTTTATAATGAATAGGAGAGATGTTTAAATGTATGAAATATTAGAAAAACACAACTTATTAACTGGACTTAACTGCGAATTATATAGAAAGTTTTCAAAAACTTTAAATAATCAAGAAGATATTATAAATGAAATAGTTAAATATAATGACTATATAAAAAATAGTAATAATAAATATAGTGATTATATAATGGATTGCTTAAGAAGAACCATAGGTAATGATAAATATGATATTTCACATGATGATGAAATAAATAAAATGTCTTCTGATGAAGTTTTTAAAGCTATGATGGAAGCTCATGGTTTATTATCTTATTCAGAAGAAATTAAAAACTGGATAAAAGAAATTTATAAAATAGAATTAAATTAATTTTTAAGATACTCTATATTTTTGTAGAGTATCTTTCTTTTTTTTTGGATATTAAATTTAACAAGTAAATAGCTAATTATTTCTTTGTAAAATTGGAATCTAACAAAAATTAATCCTTTAATAATATTAATATATATATAGGTTTATCTTTCGGGAGAGTTGTGGCAATTCTGAATATTCTGAAAATTTTATAAAAATTACTAATAAATAATACTTATCCAATATGATTTATTTAATCATTCCTCTAAAACTCGCCACAATGAGTTTTAAAGAAGGGTTTGTTTTATATGAGAAAAACTATTATAAAACAATTAATTGTCTTTGTAGAATGAATTTGGAAGGTTTAAGGCAAAGAAAAAGACCTCTAATCATTAGAAGTCTTCTTAAACACAAATAATTTACTTATAAAATAATTTATTACTACAACCAAAACATTAGTTGCTATTTTTGATGTTATATTAGAGATATTTAGTACATCTATAAATATAAACATACATAATAAATCTATTAATAAAGATAAAATTCTTCCAAGTGTAAAATTGCTAAATTCCAAAGTAGTTTCTTTTACTGATTTTGTTGTAGATTTAAAAACATATTTCTTATTAGTTATATAGGCAAATATAACAGATAACACCCAAGCAATTATTGTAGAAGTTTTATAATCTATTCCTATAAGTTCAAGACAAAAGAATGAAACAACATTAACAATAGTAGTAAATATGCCAAATATAATATAACTAAAAATATTTTTCATTTTTTTTTACCACCTAATAAAAGGTACTCTTATGAGTACCCTAATTTATTTTTTTAACACTTTATCTATTATTCCATATTCAAGGGCCTCTTCTGCATCTAAATAATAATCTCTTTCACAATCACTATAAACTTTCTCATAATCTTGATTACAAGCTTCTGACAACATTTTAATCAATTTCTTTTTCATTTTTATTATTCTATTTGCAGAGATTTCTATATCAGTAGCTTGTCCTTTTGCACCACCCAAAGGTTGATGAATCATAACTTCTCCATTAGGAAGACAATATCTATGACCTTTCTCTCCTTGCGATAATATCATAGCTCCCATGCTTGCACACATTCCCATGCAGTAAGTGTGTACTGGGGCAGATATAAGATTCATTGTATCTATTATTGCAAGTCCATCTACTACTGACCCTCCCGGTGAATTTATATATAAATTTATAGGTTCATCATGACTTTGATTATCTAAAAATAATAATTGTGCAATTATTATTTTTGCTAAATTATTTTCAATTTCTCCTGATAATAAAACTATTCTATCCTCTAATAATCTTGAAAAAACATCACTTGTTTTTGTTCCTTTTGAAGTATTTTCTGTTACATATGGTATTGTTAAATTCTTCATATTACATCTCCCTTTTCTATCACTTTATATACAATATTATATAATTTATATTCCATATAGTCAATAATAATATTATTATCTCTATATGCATGATAAGGGAGAGGGAGAACTACTTTTTATTCCAAATATTATATACATATATTAAAAAGAAAAATTAAGGAAGATATTAATAAGGATTAAAATTTGGGGAAGCCTTTTGATAAGAGGAGTTGAACATGGTGTTAAAATTTTGTAATTTCTATTATATAAATAAAATATCTTAATTTTATATTTAATTTTTCTTTTTGATAAATTAATTCTAATGTTGATAATAAATTTCTATTTTTATGATAAAAAAAAGAGAGTTGAAATTTTCTTAGTTTTAAGATTAAAAAAAGACATGAGAAATTGAACTAATAAGAAATATATTTTTACGTTATTTCTAAATTAGTTCTAAACTCTCCCTATTTATGTTTATAAAATCATTTATTTTGTTTCTTAAAATAGCACCAATATTATCAATAGAATTAAATTCTTCTTCTTTTAAAGATAAGATTTGTTCTTTAACTAAGTCATACCCATACTCCAAACAAAGTTCAGCAATATTATTTGAAATTTAAGAAAAACCTATAGCAATAGAAATGGGAATTTAAATAAAGTAATAGCGGAGGAATACAATATAAGTGAAAGAGCCTTAATTACATATAAATCCTTAAATAAATTAATAATAGAATATCAAAGTTTAATAGAAAATTCTAAATTAACTATAAAGGCTGGACTTGCAATTTCTAAGTATTCAGAGGATATTCAAAGATACATATATAATAATTATGAATATAAAACAGTAAATAAGAAATTTAAAAGTTTAAAAAAGGATTTTAATATAGAACAAATAGATAAAGTTCTATCCGAAGAATCATTAAAAAAAGTCATAACTATAACAATTGATAAAAAATATGAAATAGAGTTTCTTAAAGATTTAAAATATCTTCAAAATAAATACTTATTAAATTATTCAATAGAACAATAATAAACTTATAATTAAGGTCATTTATATATTTTGAATATTTAAAATTACACCTCTCTATAATATAAAGTAAAATATTATAGAGAGGTGTTTAATTTAATGGAGTTATTAGAATATATTTTGTTTAACTTTAATTCGGTATCAGAAAATACAGTTAAAGTTTTAGAAAAATTATTTGAAAAAATAAAAGATGATGAAACAGTAAAGGAAGAATATAAAAAGGAAATATATTTAGCTCTTGGTTGTGCAAAGGGATATACAGAATATAAAACAAAGGAATTGGCAAAAACATTAGGAGTAACTAAAACAGCTATAAAATATATGATTAATAATCTTCTAAAAGATGATAAGATAGAAGTTATAAAAGAAAGAAATATATCTTTTTTAAAACCTAATATATCTTCTATTGAAACTTTTTCGGAAGATTTTGAAGAAGATTCTTTATTATAAAAATATTTTTTTTACAATCTGTATATAATATATATTATATTTAGGGTTATAAAAAATAATTTATTAAAAGGAGAGTTTATTATGAAAAATGTAAGTAAAAAAGATAGGAAAACAATAATATTAATAGCTTTATTATCTAAGGTTATTGAAGCATTTGATAGTATTTTAGAAGAGGGAAAAGATACTAAAATGGAACAACATAAGAATTTAATATATTCTATGTATACCGATTTAATTATGGGGTTTAAAAAATAAAAATAAAAAGGGATGTGAGGTATGGATTATACTTTACATCCCATTTTTATATTAAATTTTGATATTTTTTTTATAAAAAAATATAGTAATATATTTTATATAACATATTTTATATAATATATTATATATGATATAATCAAAATAAAAGGTTTATTTAATATAACTTTAATAAGGGGGGGAATAGAGTCACTATGAAAAGTATAAAAACAAAAGAATTAGAAAATGTTGAACGTATAAGAGGGGCAGAATTAATTATTAATAATGTTATGAAAAATAAAAAAATAAGAAATATTCTTATAAATTTAAATGAATTTAATAACTATACTTTTACACATTCAATTAATGTGGGGATATTATCTGTTTTGATTGGGAATAAATTAAAACTAAATAAATTGGAATTATATAATTTAGGTGTAGCGGCATTATTACATGATGTTGGAAAGATGTTTATAGGAAATGATATAATAAATAAACCATCTAAATTAACAAATGAAGAATTTGAAATTATAAAAAAACATCCTAAATTAGGTTGTTGTTATTTAGAAAAATACATTGATTTGGATAAATCCAGTTATATAGGAATTTTAGAACATCATGAAAAATATGATGGAACTGGTTATCCATCTAAATTAGCTGGTAATGAAATTTCTTTATTTGGAAGAATTATATCTATAGCATATATATATGATGCTTTAATATATGAAAGACCTTATAGACAGAAAGTAGAACATTCAGAAGTTATTAAATTTATAAAGTCTAATGCAAATAAACATTTTGACCCCAAGATAGTAGAAGTGTTTGTAAAAAATAACTTTCTTATTTATGGAGAATATAATTTAAATTTAAACATAAATAATAATTTAATCTGTTAAAATAAAAACTCCCTTTTTTTGGGAGTTTTTATTAATCTATAACAATGTTTGAAACATTGTTTAAAGTATTTATTAAGTTTTCATCTTCTTTAATATTCCTATAAAATATCTCTGCTGCAATTTCCGAAGATATTCCAAAGTCTTCTAATGCATATCTTGATAAGACATCAAGAGCTTTAGTAACCTCTTCTGATATTTCAATATCTACTTGTTTACCTTCTACCTGTTCAAAAGAATCTTCATTTATTTTATAGGAATATTTTTTGTTTTTATCTTTTATAGTTAAATCTAATTTAGTAATTTGATATTCTTCATCAAATAAGTAATCTATTCTTTCTTCAAGTTCTTCTCCTTCATTTAGTATAAATAAAAGAATTCTGAACCCTTCTAATGTTTTAGATTTTTCAACAACAAATCTTCTATTTTTTATTTCAATTGTATTTTCTTCATCTTCTGAATAAAGTTCAATTCCTTTAAAATCAACCTTTATGTTATCCAAGATAACACTTGGGGTTTCCACTCTTAACTCTAACTTAAAAAAATCTCTTCTTTCCTTAATACTTATCATAATAAAGCTCTCCTTTTAATAAAATTATTTTTATAAACCTTTATTCCATATATACTATATATTATATACTTTAAATAAAATAATATTATATTTGATATGAGATTTCATTTTTAAAATATATTTTTTCTTTAATTTTAAATAGATAACCAAGTTTTAATCCCTTTATATTAGAAGTTTTAAAAAAAGGTGATTGATAGGTTATATGCAAATCTCCATTTTTAGTTAATAAAAATTTATTACTTTTAATTTCTTCATTTGAAAAAGAAATATACAAATTCTCCCCTATTTTAAAGTTTAAATAATCTAAATCTTTTGGTGCAATTATACTATCCTTACAGTTTAATAATAATTCTGTTTTAGGAAAACTTGAAAGAATTGAATCATTCTTAATGCTTAATGAATTTTCATTAAATTCAATTCCATTTATATAAGAATTATCTTTATAAACTTGTTTTCTAAATACCTTTTCATTATTATCATCAATAGGTAATAGAGAAATTCTTAAATCCTGATTTATATTCCTAAATTTAATTGTTCTTGAAGAACTAATATCAACAATAGATTTTTCTAAAAACTTAATTAAATCTATTTGTTCAAAAGATTTTTCATTTATATTATAATTTTCAACTATATCTCTTTCATAAGATATTTCAATACATATATTGCTTATTACATATCCCTTTTTTAATAAAATATCTATTCTTTCTTCTTCATCATTAGAATTGTTTAATATAAATAAATAAAAAGATATAGGATTTTCTAAACTTTTAAAAAATATACTTGTTTGTCTATTTTTTAAAATAATTTTTCTATTAATGTTCTCATTATACAATTCAATTTCAATAAATTCTACATCAAAATTATTTCTATTAAAGTTTTCTAAATAATCAACTATATCTATTTCTATTTTAAAATGTTTTTTTTCCATTGATTCACTTCCTATATATAAAGTCTTTTTTCTATATTGTTATATTATATAAAAAAATTTAAAATAATTAAGTAAAAAAGGTATTAGCTTTATTTGAATAAATATAAAAAAATAAGTTCATAATAAAAATAAAAGAAAAAAAGGGTAATCTTTTCTAATTAAGAGAATATATATGTTATATATGAAAAAATAGGAGGGTTTATTAAAATGGAAGTTAAATTAGTTCAAAAAACAGAAAATACTTATACAGATTATGCAAGGAGCTGCATAGATAATTTTGTAAAGGAAAATGGTGTTTTACCTAAAAAGAATGATATAGAAAATGTTTTATCAACAAATTATTTAATTAAAATGTATGGTAGCTGGAAAAATACTTTAACATCTCTTGGGTTTGCACCAATTCCAAGAATTAAAAAAGTTAAAGAAGTCACAAAGACTAAAAATAAGGTAAAAACTGAAATAGAACAAGAATCTATTAGGATAAAAGAAGAAAGATTTTTAAATGAAAAGAATGAATTATCTTTAGCAATAAAAGATTTAACAAGAGAATTAGCAGCATTACCAACTTATAATGATTTAAAAGAAGCTGGAATTAAAAAATCAGACATAACAAAGTATTTTGGTTCAATTAAAAATGTTGTATCAGAATTAAAGTTAGAAACAATAGAAAAGGAAAGTGTTTCTATTAAGATAATGGAACATCAAAGTAATGATGTAAATAAATTAAAATTATCTGACTTAAATAAATTAAACATAAAGCAAAAACAAATATATAGATTGTTTGGTAATTGGAAAAATGCTTGTGAAGAATTGAATTTAGAAGGACTTAGAAAAGATGCAATAAAAGAAGAAGTAATTAATATTACAAAGCGTACAAAAAAAGTTCCACGCCTTCAAGACCTTTCAGCTAATAATATTTCTGTTTCTTTTATTGCTAATAGTAATAAAAAATGGAGCGTATTAAAGAAAGAATGGAACTTACAGGAAATAGAGGATAATCATATTAAAAAAGAAATATATGAGTTATCTAAAGTATTAGATAATACTCCTAAATTAGAAGATTTAAAGGAGTATAAAATAAGATATAGCGGCCTTGTTAAGAGAAATAATGGCTGGGCAAATGTTTTAAAATCCATAGGACTACCTAAACGTTCAAAATACTCATATTCTCAATTTGAAATGATGGAAGAGAAATTATTAGAATTATCTCAAGAATTATCAACTGTGCCATCTATAAAGCAAGCAAGCGAGGAAGGAATAAGTACAACTGCGTTAATAAATAGATATGGTTCTTGGTCAGATGTATTAATAAATGTAGGATTAACCCCTAAACAATTCAGAAGTGAAAAATCAATATTATTTTTAGAAGAAAAAATAATATCATTATGCAATAAATTAAATAAAACTCTTACAATTGCAGATTTTAAAGAAAATAAATTACCAACAAATCCTTTAATAAAGAAGTATGGTTCATTAGAGAATTTCTATATAGAAAATGGTATAAAACCTAATAGATTTAGTAGAAAGAATTATGATAAGAATAGGACTTTAAATAGATTGTTTAAAATAGTTGAAGAAAATGAAGGAAAAGTTCCAACAATAAAAGAAGCCAAACAAAGAGGAATAAATACAAAATGTTTATGTGAAGATTTAGGTTCATGGAGTAATGTTAAGAAATATGTAAAAGATAGTCTATTATCTGAAACTCCTATAGCTGGATAACTTAAAACCTTCTCTTTATTAAAGAGAGAGAAGGTTATTTTTTATAATTATAATTCTTAAAATAAGATTATTTTTTTTATGAAATACATATTATCTTAACAAAATATAAAATAGGAGTTAAGATAAATATGTTAAAATTAAAAAAGGTAAAAAATAAAATTATGGAATTAGATGATATTTTAAAATATATAGATAATAATAGTCCTAAAAAAATTAAAAAAGAAGAAACTATTGATATAGAAGATGAAAGTGGCAATAAAATAGGAAGAATTTATAGAGTTTATGATAAACATGATATTATAAATGAATTTGAAATAAAGTGTTTTGAAGATAAATTGAAATTTTCTCATAATTTTATAAACCCCAATGCAGATTTAAATTTAGATGAAGAGGAAGATTTTATATAAAAAAGACTATTATTTATAGTGATAAAAATAGTTATAATTAATTTAATTTTGAATATACTATAAATATAATAATCCTTTAATTCTAATATTTATAGTTGAAAACTGAATACTTTTCAACGGTTAAAGGAAAATTAAAAGTAGCTGTGTAACTCAAGATTATGAGTAGCAGTAACGGGTGTGGACTTCCCATATAGGTAGTAAGTAAGAGATGAAGCGAAAGCAAATATTCTTACTAATGACTATAAAAAGAAACTCCTTATTTCAATGAGGAGTAGTTCATGTTGAATAAAACATATTGATAAGTATATAATAATATAATATAATAAACATATAACAAATAAATTCGTAAATGCATATATAGATAATAGATATATTATATTCTCGGGAAATCTCGACTGTATAAGAGGACTAAATGCCGAAGTCTCAGGTTTTTACTTGACAGATAGGCATTTTTATAACTAATGTTACCTCGGATTGTTATATCCGACATAACATTAGTTTTTTTATTTTTTATTAGTTTTGAAATGAAGAGGAAACTTTATATTAAATAGTAAAATAAGCTATAAATTACTTTATAGCTTATTTTTATTCTTCGGAATATTTACTTTTAAGTCTTGCAAAAAAATCCACTTCAGAAACTCTTAATATTTTTACTTTATTTTTTGATAGCTTTATATCTATTTTAGATATAGGTTCTTTAAATGAAAATAAATCTCCATCAATAGTAAATAATAACTTATCAGAACATCTTGCTTGTGGAACAATAGAAATCTTCATTTTATCAGAAATGATTATTCCTGAATTAAATATTGGTTGTTTTCTAAGTAGGGGAAAAGGAGCTAATGGCTGCATTTGTAATACATTTATAGAAGGAGGAATTATACAACCACCAACAGATAGATTGTGAGCTGTTGAACCTATTGGAGTTGAAATTAAGACCCCATCTCCTGCAAAATCTTCTAATTCAACATCATTTATAAATATCTTAGTTCTAAGAACTTTTAATTCATGTTCTCTTATGACAACTTCATTTAATGCGTTATAACTAAATTTTCTACCACCATAAATAATACTTATATCTATAAGCGAAACTTCCTCAACACTATAAGTATTTTCTTTAATCTTCCTTAAACATTCCTCTAAATCATTTATAGTAATATCTTGCAGAAAACCTAAAGTTCCAGTGTTAATTCCAATATAATATAGATTTTGATTATAATATGTTTCTTTTAATGATTTCAAAAAAGTACCATCTCCACCAATCGCAATTATTAGTTCCGGTCTTTTATTATCTATGATAAAATCATATTTATTAATTAATCTATATAAATTCTTTTTCAAAAGTCTTGTCTTTTCGCTTTTGTTAGAAATTATCTTAATTCTATTCAAACCCTAACAACTCCTTATATATTCATTGATTTTAATATACTATATTTTAAAATAAATATAAATGACTTTTATGAACTACACAATTATAATATATAAAATTAATTTGTATCGTTGAATATAAAAAATGTATTTGATATAATACATATTATAAAACAAAAAAACATAAGAATTATAAGAAGATATAAAAAGGGGGGGGATTAATAAATGGAGTTAAATATACCAAACAAAATAGTTGGATTAACTTCTAAAAAGAAGAAAGAAATCTATTCTAAAATTAAAGATATTAAATCTTCTATATTTAATGAATTATATTTAAAAGAAATACTACCCCTTATAGATAGGTTAGATGAAATTAATATAAATAAGTTGTTGAATATAAAGAATGAAAAATATATACAATGTAAATTTATGTATAATCACTTCTGTTGGACAAGTATTTATGAAGGTAAACAAAGATATTTTTCTAAAAGATATTTAACATATTCCTTAGATATTATTGATTTACTTTCAATTTATTTTAACTGCAGTTACAACCAATTATATAATTATTTAATAGATTGGGGATATAAAGGAAATGATTATAAGAAATTTGAAAAAGAAAAACATTTAAAGAATATAGATGTTTTTGAAAAAATAATAAATAGTAATGATTTATTGTTAAAACATTTATCTGGAAAGAGAGATATTTATATTGCATTAAATCATTTTGCAGCTAACAATACATTATCTTTTCAAAAGTATGAAGAAAATTCTATATTTTTTATATCATCAAGTTTTTTAAAAAAGGAATACAACTTACCTTATTCTTTATCTACAATAAGTCAAACTATAAACTTTTATTGTCTAATAGGGTTGATTAAAAAAGTTCCACAAGAATATCTAAAAAACCCTTATTATTTAAAATATAAAAGTGAAATAAAAAAGAAAAATATTGTAACTTTTTATATAATTCCCTTTATTGAGGATATATATTCAAATATAATAAAAAATTTAAAAACTATAGATGGAATGAATTTAAAATACTATCAATTAAGTAAATCTATTATTGAAAACTTAAATAGTAATTATGATTTTGAAGTAAATATGAATTACACCATAGGTGGTGGACATTTTTCAAAAAAATCTACTGATAGTTATTTAAATAAAGATGTTATAGGTTATCTCTTTCATTATTATTTAGATGAAAAGGGAATAGTGGCCAAAGAATGGATTTTAAGAGATTTAGAAAGTTCTAATAGAAAAGTATCAATGACAACATTTGATAAGAAATGGAACGAATTAATAAGCGAATTTAGGGGTAATGCAGTTAAACCTACGAAGAAGATGAAAGAAAGATTTTCTTTAAAAACAAATAAAGAAATATTTATTTTAAAAACCAATTAATAGAAATGAATTTAAAATTTATTTGTTAAACTAAAACTGAACTTGGTTCAGTTTTAGGGAGTAGAGAAAGAATCCTTTTTATTTCAATGAGGAGTAGTTCATGAAGATTAATATATGTTTATAAAACGCCTGAAACATTGGAAGAATTAGTATTAATAATGGGAAACTACTTAAAAGAAAAACATCAAGAAGAATAGTTAAAAAATACATCTTAATTAATAAGATGTATTTTTTTATTCATCCAAGGAATACATATTTATGTAATTAAAGATTTTATTTAAATCAACATTATTTAAATTTAACATCTCTTTATACCTAATAATCATTTCTGTTAATTCAGATTTTGATATATTTAAACTCTTAAAAAAATCACTTGTTATTAGGTTTTTAAGTTCCAGTTCTGTATTATATATACTATCATTATTTTCATATTCTAATATTTGAATAAGACTATGTTTTAAAACATCTCTTGCAATACTTCCCATTTCTTTTTTCTCCTTTTAATTTAATATATATATATATATATTATATATGACACACCTATATAATATATTATTAAATATTTTCCACAAAAATATACATAAATATTTAATTTATATCATTATAATATATTTATATAAATAAAAAAACAGATATAAGAATTAATTCCTATACCTGTTTTTGTTTAAACTCTAACTTTTTTTACATTTTCAGAATCTAAGTTAGATTTATTAATTAAAATAGTTTTTTCAGTATTTATACTTTCTAATTCCTTTGGATATTTTATAGACAAGTGTTTTTTTACAAGGTCGCATGTAATTTTAACCTTTTTAGAAGGTGAATATATTAAATCAAATAATATATCATTTGTTAATGCAGCCATAACACTTCTCATTGACCTCATTCCTATATCTGAATTTAATATAATGTTAGCTAACATATCTATTGCCTTTTCTTCAAATAAAAGTTTTCTACCTTCTAATTTAAAGATTTCTACATATTCAGATATTATTCCATTTTTACTTAATAATGCCTTTTTAACATCTTCAAGTTTTAATTTATTTAAGGTTAATTTAACTGGAATTCTTCCCATAAATTCAGGAATAAAACCAAATTCTAAAAAGTCTTTTTCATTTACAAGACTTCTCTGACACTCTGTGC
>ERZ773359.739-NODE-739-length-46968-cov-56.981817_pt1 | contig 46968 bp, 46 predicted proteins | sample MGYA00374955_ERZ773359 | MGnify/ENA primary metagenome ERZ773359 (study PRJEB29098, sample SAMN04486028) | biogas fermenter metagenome | study: EMG produced TPA metagenomics assembly of the Biogas fermentation microbial communities from Germany - Plant 4 DNA1...
TGGGAAAGGATTAGCATGAGTAATCCTATTATAGACTTAAGTATTACAATGCCTGGTCTTGGAACTTCTGATAATTCCTTGGAAAAAATTATAGCGAAAAATTACCTAAAGTATTGGGAGGAAGGTCCATGTTTTTCTATTTCTCAAGAGGAACTTGTAAAACAAATTAGGCTAACAAAAATATGGACAGCTGTTGAATTTCTAACTTCTAACTGGGATACACAAGACAAGGATACTATTTATTGGATTTTAGATGAGTTAATCAATAAGCTTTACGAGTTTGAAAAGTTAAAATGAATATAACTTTTTATATTATATTTTTATCTAAGAAATAGTAAGATCCTTTCAATTTTTAAAAAGGTAAATTAGGAAAGTTTTAATGATCTGTAGTAAAGAAGGGGGACACTATGAATAAAAAATACCTAATTTTATCAATACTCATTATTATAGTTTTAATGATATTAACTGGCTGTATGCCAGGAAATGGTAAGTATACCCACAAAAACCCTGCAGGATTTTTATCGGGTATATGGCATGGATGGATTGCACCCTTATCCCTAATAAGAAGTATATTTAATCCTAACATTAGAATATACGAGCCTATAAATACAGGCTGGTGGTACGATTTTGGCTTTTATATGGCAATAATAAGTGGATTTGGTGGCTTGTCACTCTCTAGAAAAAAATCTAAAGATTAGTAACAAATATCAGGAGTAGCGAGGAGGAAAAAATGGACAATAATTTGGAGATGCTTATTGAATTTTTAGTAGAACTTGTATCAGTGGCTGCAGTTATTGTTGGCATAGCCTTAGGCATACAAAAGCACTATATATATTTTCTGGTTACAGTATTAGGCTTTGTGACAATTTTTATTTACCAAAGGATTAAAAGAAGGATTAAGGATAAAAAGATAAAAGAGATATTGAAGGAACAATGGGGTAAGGAAAGGAATACAAAAAGAGATTTTTCAAAGATTAGAGAATTATACGACTTCCTCATAAGAAGAGAAAATTTCCATTTTACCATAGACGATATAACTTGGTCTGATTTAGATATGGACCTTGTTTTCTCAAAACTTGACCATACTATGTCCTTACCCGGTATGCAGTATCTATACCATATGTTAAGGCTTCCTGTTTACAAAGAGGATTTTCTTAAAAAGAGAAACAAAACAATAAATATGCTAATGGAAAACAAAGCTCTTTCCAACAGGTTACAATTTCCTCTTTTTATATTGGGAAAGGAAAAAGGAGAAGACATAATCAAATTTTTTGACAAAGGTATTAACGTTGATACAAGACCTCTTATAATTTATAGACTCTTATCCTTCTTGCCTTTAGTAGGAATAGCACTGTTATTTTATGATATTGGAATAGGTTTTATTGCAATAATGTTTATTGTATCAACTAACCTCTTTTTCAATAACAAAAATAAAAGAGCTATAAATCTGGAAATAGAAAACTTTAAATATATTGGAGATTTAATTTTATGTGCTGAATCTATTGTAAAATCAGGTATTGGAGAAATCGAATTAGTCCATAAGGAAATGGAAGAAGTGCTTAAAGAACTAAAGGCTCTAAAGAAAAACATACTAAAACTAAGATACAATGACTCCTATAGATCAGAAATGGAGATTATTATAGACTATTTAAACATGTTGGTCTTAAGGGAACCTAAAATATTTTATAAGACTGTTAGTCTATTAAATATACATAGAGAAGATTTACTTAGCTTATACATAATGATTGGCCAAATTGATGCCTATATTTCAGTTGCATCATATAAATCCAGCTTAAGATATTATATAGAACCTTCACTTAAAGAAAACCATGGGTTTTATCTATATGCAGAAAAGATCTATCATCCTCTTTTGGAGGAGCCAGTGCCATATACTGTAGAATTAAATAATAGGGGAGCACTAATTACAGGCTCTAATGCTTCAGGTAAATCTACCTTTTTAAAAACTATGGGAATAAATTCTCTATTTGCCCAAACCCTTTACTTTACATTTTCAGAGAAGTATTCTTCATGTTATTTTAGACTATTTTCTTCCATAGGTACGACAGACAGCATAGTAGAAGGAGATAGCTACTTTATGGCAGAGGCTAAGGCCTTAAAGAGGGTAATTGATTCTATAGATGGAGGTTCACCAATATTATGCATTCTTGATGAAATATTTAGGGGAACTAATACAGCTGAGAGAATTAGTGCAGCCCAGGTAGTATTAGACTATTTAATTGAAAAAGGTAACTGTGTAATTGCTGCAACTCATGATTTAGAACTTACAAGCCTTGTAAGTGAAAAATATGAAAACTATCATTTTAGGGAAACCATAGATGATAATGATATTAGTTTTGACTATATATTACGAACTGGTCCTTGTGTAAGCAGCAATGCCATAGCCATATTGAAATACATTGGATATCCTAAGGAAATTTATGAAGCGGCCAAGGAAAAGGCAGAAAAATATTTGATTAAGGCTTAGAGTATTATGATTAGTTGAAATCAATATAAAAATTTGATAATATATATAAAAAAGTATAGAAAGGACGGATTTTTGAGCAATGAGAATATAACCCTTTTCAATTAAAGGAACATGAATTCAAAGTTTTTAGCCTGTATAAATAGGCTTATTTGTCGTGCAAAAATGTTCTGGAAAGGGTTATATTTATCTCAGATGAATATATTCTATATTCATGCTATTTTTCATGGGATAAATATGCCCTTCCGATAAAGGAGGGTTTTTTATGTTGGTATTGGAAGTAAGTAATGTGGAAAAATACTTTGGATTAAGAAAGATACTTGAAATTAAAGATTTAAAAGTATATAAGGAAGATAAAATAGGTGTAGTAGGCCTAAATGGAAGTGGCAAAACTACACTACTTAATTTAATAAGTGGAGATGTTAAAGCTGATAAGGGACATATAAGAACCTTTGGAAAAGTGTCCTATATTAGACAACTAGAAAACGAATACAAGGACACTATAGAAGGAAAATATGAATCCCAGTTTAGATTGAAGGATAAGAAAGCAGAATATATGAGTGGTGGTGAACAGACTAGACTTAAAATAGCTAAGGCCTTTAGCCAAAATCCTCTTTTACTTTTGGCAGATGAGCCTACTTCCAATTTAGACTTTGAAGGAATAGATATGCTCATTGAAAATTTATTGCAATATGATGGAGCATTATTAGTTGTATCTCATGATAGGGATTTACTAGATAAGGTATGTAACAGAATACTTGAAATAGAAGATGGACAAATTAAGCTATATGAAGGGAACTATTCTCAATATAAAGAACAAAAAGAATTGGAGAAGAAAACAAAAGAGGCAGAATATGAAAAATATATAAGAGAAAAGAAAAGGCTTAAAAAAGCCATAGTAGAAACAAGAAATAAGTCAAAAAGTATTAGAAAGACCCCTAGAAGGATGGGTAATTCAGAGGCTAGACTTCACAAAATGGGGAATCAAGCTGCAAAAAGAAGCTTAGATAACAAGGTGAAGGCACTGGAAACCAGACTAAGAAAGCTGGAGGTAAAGGAGAAGGTTAAAGAAATAGAAAGAATAAAGGTGGACATATTAGGAGATGAAATTTATTCAAAGGTGATTATAGAAGGCAAAAATGTAAATAAGTCTTTTGGGAGCAGGATCCTCTTTAAGAATGGAGACTTCCAAATATACAATGGAAGTAAAACTGCCCTTATAGGTCCAAATGGCAGTGGTAAAACTACTCTTCTAAGGATGATAATTAATGAGGACGATGGAATATATATTTCTAAAAAAATTAAAATAGGATATTTTAGTCAGGATTTGAGTATATTAAATGAAAATAAAACTATCATTGAAAATGTAATGGAAACAAGTATATATGATGAACAAACAGTAAGAACTATTCTAGCAAGGTTTCTATTTAAAAGGGATGATGTATATAAAAAGGTTAGTGTATTAAGTGGAGGAGAAAGGGTTAAAGTATCTTTAGTCAAAATACTAATGTCTGATTTTAATGTGCTAATAATGGATGAGCCAACAAATTATTTAGATATTTATTCCATTGAGTCCCTTGAAGAAGCCTTAATATCCTATGAAGGTACAATATTGTTTGTATCCCATGATAGAAGATTTATTGAAAAGATAGCTGATAGGATAATATATATTGAGGATAATAGGATAAAAAATTTTAACGGTACATTGGAGGAATATGAAAACAGGAAGACAAAGGTTTTAAATGAAAACAAGAAAGAACTTCAAGAAAGGATAGCAATACTGGAATACAGAATGTCAGAAATACTGGGTAAGCTTTCCATGCCTTCAAAGGATGATGATATTGAAGCCTTAGATAGGGAATACAATGAGGTTTTAAAGGAACTTAATGCTATGAAGGCAAAGACCCTCCATTGATAACAATGGGGGTCTTTAACTAGTCATTAAGTATTTTTCACCTAATTCACTAAAGTGATTAAATATGTGCAACAAATCTTTACCAAAGGGCTCTAATTGGTATTCAGGCCCATTATCTGATTCTTTTCTGGAAATAGCGTTTTTCTCTTGCAATATTTTTAATTTCCTTTGTAACTCTGTATGGCTTAAATAGGGAATACTATTTAATATATCCGTATATCTTTTGTTGCCATTACCTATGGATTCGATAATTTCTGGAACCCACTTTAGGCCTATAAATTCATGTATAATTTCAAAACCAGTTGTAAATTTACTCATTCTGCACCTCTACAAATATATTTGTTCAAACTAATTTGTTCCTTTACCTTATGACTATTATAATATATAATGTGTGTAGAAACAATAAATAAGGAGGAGATCAAATGAAATACTTTGACAAAATCAATGAATACTTATCAAACCTGGTAGTATTAAATGTTAAATTTCACAACCTACATTGGAATGTAGTAGGCATACATTTCCAAGAACTACATGATTTAACAGAAGAATTATATGATGATTTATTTGAAAAATATGATTCTGTAGCAGAATTACTTAAAATGAAAGGAAAAATGCCACTAGCTAGAATAGCAGATTATCTAGAGAAGGCATCAGTAGAAGAAGTGGAACCAAAAGACTTTAATGAAAAAGAAGTTCTAGAAATTCTATTAAATGATATAACTAAGATGAAAGATCTAGCACTTGAAATTAGAAATGAAGCAGATGAAGAAGGAGACTTTGTAGTTGTTAACGAATTTGAAGATCATATATCAGGATACAATAAGAATATATGGTTTATAAGCTCAATGCTTAAATAATAAAAACCCACTTTCAAGGTGGGTTTTTATGCTTACTTACTGATAACCTCTATATCTCCTGAACTTGTTTCGAGTTCTATAATATTGTTACCACTTCCAACAGTTCCAGATATTTTATCCTTTTCATTTTTAGTAATTCTTACTGGAAAATATATGTCAATATCTCCAAATGAGCATTCTGCATCAATTTTAAAATCTGAGTTTTTAGGTAAAGTTACTTTTATATCGCCAAAGCTTGAATCGGCTTTAATATTATAGTCAAATTCTGAGTATTTCAAATCTATATCTCCAAAAGTAGTCGAAGCTATTAAATTTCCTGAAAGATTGTTTACTACTATATTTCCATAACTGGTTTCTGCTTCTATTTCCCCGGTTAAATTGTTGATATATATATTGCCAAAACTTGTGAATAGTTCTAGTTTTGAAAGATTCATATTGGATATATTAATATTTCCAAAAGAAGTAGAGCCTTTTACCTTATTTTCATACTTTTCTGGAACATATATATCAAGCCTTACATCTATGGTCTGAATATTAGATGATATGGAGGAGTTTTCCTCAAGATAAATAAAAAGGGTATTATTAGAGCTTTTAGTTTTTAATTCAGGGATAAACCCTGATTTAATATATCCATGATAATGTATTCTTATATCTTCCCTTTTTTCAGGAATTATATTTACTTCTGAAAATGATACATTGATATCAATAGTTTTAATCCCATTAATGCTTACTATTTTTTCTTCATCTATATTTTTTTCAATATAATCTGTAGAATTATATTGGAAGTTTTTTATAAAATCACTAATGGCAAAACTGAAGTTTAGGCCTAAATTATTTACTTTATTACTAAATCCAAAGAGTTTTAAGCTTAACAGCCCAATACCAAAGGCAATTAGCATCACGCCAAATAGTATGGCAACTATCTTTTTAGTCCTCATTTTAATACCCCCTATTTAGTAATAACATTTATATTCCATCGCAAATATCTGATAACAACTTGATAGAGATATTTTGTAAGGTAAAAACATCCTATCAGTATTAAAAGACCTAAAGCAAAAAAACCAATTCCAAAGGATAATGATGTTATTGGATGTAAGTTTATGTTTATATATTTAGGAAAAAAAGGTTCTAAAAATGTTCCAAAAAATAGGCCAATACCCCCTATAGAAAATCCAAAACCTATACTGTAGATACCAACTAATAAACCAACCAATCCAATAAAGGGGCCTAGTACAAAGACCAGATTAAAAAATCCTAGGGAAACTGCTGCAAGAATTGCAGAAAAAAGATTTTTCGTAGAAGGATTATTTTCAGCATTATTTATTCTATAATTTGCTTTATAGGATTTAGCGATTGTTTTTGGATTGCCTAACTCCTTTGCAATTTCTTCTTCTGTTTTTCCCTTAGATAAGCCTACTTCAAAATGCTCTTCATAATCATATAGTATGTCTTCAACTTCAGCCGAGGGAAGATTTTTTAATTCTTCTTTTAAAATTGTTATAAATTCATCCCTAGTCATCTAACTCACCCCTTATTATCTTATTAACTCCTATTGAAAAAGCCTCCCATTCTTCCAAAAGTTCCTTAAATGCTTTTTGCCCTTCATCAGTAATCTTGTAATATTTTCTAGGTGGTCCTTCTGGAGATTCCTGCAAGTAGGTAGTAACATATCCGTCTTTTCTAAATCTGCGTAGAAGAGGATATATGGTGCCTTCTGATATGTTTATAAATTTTGATATATATTCAACTAGTTCATATCCATAACAATCTCGTCTGTTTAAAAGGGATAGGACGCAAAGTTCCAATACTCCTTTTTTAAATTGAATATTCATAGGCATTTCCTTTCATTCATATTTAACTATATTATATATTATACTACCTTACATTGCAAGGTAGTATAAAAAATAAAATAGCTGCAAGAGCAGCTAAAAATTTAGTCCTTCTTTATGAACACTAATACTTAATGCTATGCCTATACATAGTAGGTTGATTAGCTGGAAGGTACCTCCATAGCTCATAAAAGGTAAAGGAATTCCTGTTATAGGCATAAGTCCAATGGTCATTCCAATATTTTCCCATACATGGAATAAAAACATGGCGGCAAAGCCTATTAATACCATGGAACCAAAGGTATCTTTGCAGTTTTTAGCTAATTTAATGAGTCTATACAATAATACAAAATATAGAATTATTAAAGCTAATCCACCAATTAAACCCAGTTCTTCTCCTACTACAGCAAATATAAAATCTGTTTGTTTTTCTGGTATATAGTTGTATTGGGTTTGGACACCTTCAAATAGGCCTCGTCCAAAAATCTTTCCTGACCCTATAGCTATTTTTGATTGCATAGCTTGATAACCTGACCCTGATAAATCACTTTCAGGATTTAAAAAGGAGAATATTCTTTTTTTCTGATAGTCTTCAAGTCTAAGCCAAATAATAGGTAGACTTACTAGTCCAGCTAAAAAAGCATAACCAAAATATCTTAACTTTAATCCTGCAGCAAATAGCATTGCTACTATAAAGAAAACAAATACTATAGCTGTTCCCAAGTCTGGTTGCATTAATATTAAAAGTATTGGCAAACCGCATAAAGCTAGTATTTTTAAAAGTGTAAAAGGTTCGTTTATTTTAGATTTATTCTTTTCAAGTAGTTTGGAAAGAAAAATAATAATTCCAACTTTACATATTTCAGATGGTTGAAAACCAAAACTTCCAATATAAAGCCAGCTATTGGCACCCCATTGTTCTTCACCTGTACCAAATAATACTACTGCCACCAGTAAAACTATACTTACTATATAAATAGGTATATAAAATTTTCCTATTATTTGATAATCCATCAGAACCAATATTAAGATACCAATAAAGCCTAAAATAGTAGAAAGGGTTTGGACCTTTACATATCGGTCATTTTCGAAAGATAAAGTTGCGGACCTTATCATTATAATTCCATATATACAGAGCAACAATACAGTTATAAACAATACAAAGTCAAAATTCTTAAAAGCCTTTCTTTTTAAGTTAAACATATTTATGCTCCTTTACATATTGCTAGAGAAATTATATCATATTTTAATGGTATGGTATATAATTTCTATCTATAAAAATCTATAGTAGCAAAATTAAGAATCAATAAAATTATAAAAAATTATTTTAAAAGCAGTATGAGAAATTATACTAGGAAAGTAGTTTTTCAATATAAGAAAGGATGGTTAAATGTACATAGGATGCCATTTGTCAATTTCAAATGGGTATGAAAATATGGCAAAAACTGCAGTTAGTATTGGAGCCAATGTATTTCAATTTTTCAGTAGAAACCCTAGGGGTTCTTCCAGTAAGGCTATTGATATGGAAGATATTGATAAAATGCAAAAAATATTAAAAGAAAACAATTTTGGGCCTATACTAGCCCATGCACCCTATATACTAAATTTAGCTTCTTATAAGGGAAGAATATATGGTATGAGTAAGGCTATACTGAAGGAAGATTATGAACTATTAAATAGTATTGCAATATCATATTTTAATTTTCATCCAGGAAATCATGTAGGAAAAGGTGTAGAATATGCAATAGAAAGAATAGCAGATGCATTAAATGAAATAATAACAGGGAATGAAAATACTATGATTTTACTTGAAACTATGTCAGGGAAGGGGACAGAGGTAGGTAGAAGTTTTGAAGAGATAAAGGCCATTATTGATAGGGTAAAATATAATGAGTTAATTGGAGTTTGTTTAGACACTTGCCACATATATTCTGCAGGATACGATATAGTAAATGACTTAGATAGAGTACTGGAGGAATTTGATGATATTGTAGGATTAGATAGATTGAAAGCGATTCATTTAAATGACAGTATGATGGAATTTGGCACAAATAAGGATAGGCATGCCAAAATTGGAGAAGGAAGCATAGGATTAGAAGCTATAAAAAATGTAATAACTCATCCAGCATTAAAGGAACTACCTTTTTATTTGGAAACTCCAAATGACTTAGAAGGCTATAAAAAAGAAATAGAACTTTTGAAAGGGATTTATTATGGGCATTAGACAGTATATAATTGATAAATCAAAAGAATTGAATATAGACATGATAGGTTTTACAGATGCTGAACCATTTGATAACTTGCGGGACTATCTTATGGAAAGAAAAAGACTGAATAAGCAGACTGAATTTGAAGAAACTGATATTGAGAAAAGAATAAATCCAAAGATTGTATTCCCTCAGTGTAGATCTATTATTGCAATAGGCATATCCTATAACAATGATTATAAAGAAAAACCAGATTATAAACTAAGGGGTATTATATCCAAGTCTTCATGGGGAATAGATTATCATATTGTTTTAAGAAGTAGAATGGAAAGTTTAATAGATGAAATAAAGAAGGTGACTAATTTTACCTACCAATACTTTGTAGATACAGGTCCACTAATTGATAGAGAAATCGCAAGAAGGTCTGGTATTGGATATTATGGGAAGAATTGTTCAATTATAAATGATAAATATGGTTCCTTCATATTTATTGGATATATATTGACAGACTTAGACATTGACGTGTATTCAACACCTAAGGAAAATGAATGCGGGGATTGCAACCTATGCATTAAAGCCTGTCCAACTGGTGCGCTAGAAGGTGCCTTTAAGGTTAATCCAAAGAAATGCATATCCTATTTAACCCAAACAAAACATAACATTCCCTACGATTTAAGGGAAAAAATGGGATGCAAAATATATGGATGCGATACTTGCCAAATGGTATGTCCAAAAAACAAGGGTGTATTTAAACCAAATCACAAAGAGTTTATACCTAAGGATACAAAAGGGTATGTGGATATAGAAAAATTGTTATATATATCCAAAAAAGAGTTTGATAAAATTTATGGAAAAATGTCTGGAAGTTGGAGGGGGAAAAATATACTTAGAAGGAATGCTATTATAGCTTTAGCAAATAATAAGAATAAAGATAATATAAAACTTCTTCTGCCTTTACTGAGGGATTCAAGTCCTATGATTAGGCAATATGCTAATTGGGCAATAAAAAGGCTGAAAGGATAAAATATTTTTTTCACAAAAATCTTCCAATTGATAAAAGATATGTTATATTATAATTAGTTCAATAAAAAGGAGGGAAAAGCAAATGTCTAATGTTCACGAGTTAAATTTCTTAAAGGAAAAAATAGAAGAGCTTAAAAAACAAGGAGTTTACAGACAATTACCTGTATTAGAAGGACCCAATGAAGCTGAAATAATATTAAATGGCAAAAAAGTCATTAATCTAAGTTCAAATAACTATCTAGGCTTTGCCAATCATCCAAGATTAAAGAAGGCTGCCATAGAAGCTGTTGAAAAATATGGAGCTGGAGCTGGTGCTGTAAGAACAATAATTGGAAACATGTCAATTCATGAAGAGTTGGAGGAATTGTTAGCTGAATTTAAAAGAGAAGAGGCTGTATTTATATACCAGTCAGGCTTTAACTGCAATGCAGGAACAATTCAAGCTATTACTGAAGCTGGGGATTTAATTATATCTGATGAATTAAACCATGCTTCAATAATAGATGGTTCAAGGTTAAGTAAGGCAGATAGAAAAATATTCAAGCATTCAGATATGGATCATTTAGAAGAAATATTAAAGGAAAACAGGGCAAAATATAAAAATGTTCTCATAATAACAGATGGTGTATTTAGTATGGATGGAGATATTGCTAAACTTCCTGAAATAGTTGAATTAGCCGAAAAATATGAAGCAATGACCTATGTAGATGATGCTCACGGTTCAGGAGTTTTAGGTGAAAGTGGAAGAGGTACAGTAGATCATTTTAACCTACATGGAAGGGTTGATTTTTCTATTGGTACTTTATCTAAGGCTATAGGGGTAATAGGAGGATATGTAGCCGGATCTAAGACAATGTATGAATGGCTAAGTCACAGGGCAAGACCAGTACTTTTTAGTACATCATTACCACCTGCTGCTGTAGGGGCCATAATGGAAGCTGTTAAAATGCTTATGGAATCAACAGAGTATACAGATAGACTATGGGATAATGCTAGATACTTTAAAGAAAAACTAGGAACTTTAGGATTCAATACAGGAAATAGTGAAACACCTATTACACCAGTTATAATTGGAGATGAGGCAAAAACAATGGAATTTAGTAGAAAGCTACTAGAAAACGGAGTATTTGTTTCAGGCATTGTATATCCAACAGTACCAGTAGGAACAGGTAGAGTAAGATGCATGGTTACTGCAGGCCATACTAAGGAACAATTAGACAGGGCTGTTGAAGTATTTAAGAAAGTTGGAGAAGAAATGAGAATATTATAAAGAGGACTTTGTCCTCTTTTTTTATGGCTAAATTGGGAATAGTTAATGTCATATACAAAAATGGATTTTAAGAAGAATTTTCTTATGCTATAATTAATAGTTGGTATTAGCAGCAATATTTTCTATTATTGAGGTGAGCATGTGAGAGTAGGAACTTGTGAAGTAAAAATTTTAATTTTAGAATCAAATTCACTAAAGGATAAAAGGCAAATTGTAAAAAGTATAATAGGGAAAATACAGTCTAAATTTAAGGTTTCAGTTGCTGAAGTTGGATTAAATGATAGCTGGAAAACTTCAGCCATTGGATTTGCATGTGTTACTAATGATCCTGTTCATGCAAATCAAATAATAAATAAAATAATTAAATTTATTGATGGAGATAATAGGGTTGAAATACTAGATTATAGTATAGAAATACTATAGGTGATAAAATGAAAGAAAGATTAAATAAAGAAGAAGCAAAAAGGGTAATTGAAATACTTTTAAAGACTTATCCAGATGCAAAATCAGAACTTAATTTTTCTAATTCCTTTGAACTATTAATAGCTACCATACTTTCTGCTCAGACAACGGATGTTCAGGTAAATAAAGTTACAGAAAAACTGTTTAAAGAATTTAAAACTCCTGGGGATTTTTTGAAATTAAAAGAGGAAGAGTTGGCTGAGAAGATTAGAAGCATTGGATTTTATAGAAATAAAAGTAAAAATATATTGGCTACATGTAAACTACTGGTAGATAAGTATAAGGGTCAAGTTCCTGATACACGTGAGGAACTTATGAAGCTTCCTGGAGTTGGTAGAAAAACTGCTAATGTAGTATTAAGCAATGCCTTTGGCAAAGATGCCATTGCAGTTGATACTCATGTATTTAGGGTGTCTAATAGGATAGGCTTAGCTAATAGCGACAATGTATTGGATACAGAAAAAGAATTGATGGATATAATAGATAAGAATATATGGAGCAAGGCCCACCACCTATTAATATTTCATGGCAGAAGAATTTGTAAAGCCAGAAAGCCCTTATGTCATAAATGTCCTTTAACGGAGTACTGTCTTTACTATAAGAAGACTTCCATGGATAAGGAATTGTAAAATATTAGGATTTTATTTTGCAGCTAAGGTATATATTTTTATTAACTATCCTTTAGAAATGTAATAGGAGCTAATTTAGAAGAATAGTATTATAGTAAAAAGCTCTGGGAGGCCTAAATGAGGGGGATAGTTAATAGAAAATATACCTTTAAACTTATTATATTGACATTGTGCCTTATTATTCTATTAGGAATATACTCTTTATTTAGAATTATAAATTCTAACTTAATATATGAAGGAATTAAGGTGGATGAATTTAATGTATCAAATATGACAAAAGAAGCAGCTGTAAAGCTTCTTAAAGACAAAAAAGAAAATATGAAAAAAAGAAGCATTAAGCTTATGTATAATGATATGGAATATAATTTTTCCATTGAAGATTTAGAATTCAAATTTTTATACCAGGAAGCAGTAAATGAAGCCTATAGAATTGGAAGAGAAGGCAATATATTTAAAAGGCTTCTAGATATAATAAAGATAAGATATAAAGGGGTTAAAATAGATTTAAAGTTTGTATATAATAAAGATATAATACAACAAATTGTAGAAGAAGTATCTAGTGAAATAAATGTAGAAGCAAAAGATGCTGAGTTTCATATTAATAATGGTAATATATATATTACCGATGAAGTAGTTGGAAAGTCTGTTAATAAGGATGAACTGATTAAAACAATTGAGGAAAATTTATTAACAGCAAATACAATAAAAATTCCTGTTGAAAGTACCATGCCAAAGTTATCCAAGAGTTTATTATCTAGAATAAATGGTATAATTGGAGAGTATTCAACTTCCTTTTTAGGAAGTTCTCCAAATAGAATAGAAAATATAAGACTTTCTGCTGAAAGCATTAATGGTACTATCTTGTTACCGGGACAGATTATGTCCTTTAATGAGGTTACTGGTCCCATACGAGAAGAATTTGGATACAAGGATGCTACTGTAATAGTTGGAGGCCAATATACATCTGGGGTAGGGGGAGGAGTTTGTCAGACTTCCACTACTTTATATAATGCTCTAATCCTGGCAGGAGTTACAATTTTAGAAAGATCTCCCCATTCTATTCCACCTAGGTATGTTGACTTAGGACGTGATGCAGCAGTAGCTGAAAACTTACTAGATTTAAAGTTTAGAAATGACTTTGATTATCCTATATATATAGCTACAGAGACAAAGAATAATAGAATTTTTGTATACATATACGGAGATATAAGCCATAGGGACTATACTGTTAAAATAGAATCAGAAGTAATAGAAACCATTAAGCCAGGAGAGGAGCATATAGTAGATGAAAAGTTAAAGGCAGGTGAAAAGGTATTAGTACAGGAAGGCAGAAATGGTTATAAGGTTAGAACTTACAGATATATAATTAAGAATGGTATTATTGTGGATAAAGAAATTATTAGTACTGATTATTATAAGGAGAAAAACTATATATACAAGATAGGTAGATAATAATATGAAGGGAGTAATGAAGACATTGGAGCAATTATATGACAAAAATGTAAATTGTCCAGTTTGTAATTACGAATTTACGACAAAGAAAGTAAGAACCAGATCTTTGCGTTTAATAAAACAGGATACAGATTTTATGCCATTTTATCAAGGGGAAAATCCAATTAAATATACTGTGTTTGTATGTCCCAACTGTGGATATGCAGCTACCGAAGAGAAGTTTGATTCTATTTCCAACTGGTCCAAAGAAAAGATTCAAATAGAAGTATCTTCCAGATGGAAAAAAAGAAGCTATGGAAATGTAAGAAATTTAGATGAGGCCATAGATGCATGTAAACTTGCCTTATATGAAGGGCAACTACTGGAAGAAAGCAGATTATATTTAGCTTCTATAGCTTTAAATATAGCCTGGCTTTATAGATTAAAAGAGGATAATAATGAAGAAAAAAGATTTCTGAAAATTGCCAAGGGATTATATGAAGAAGTCTATTACAAAGAGAATTTACATGATACTAATATGGATGAATTTAAATTAGCCTATTTAATAGGTGAACTTGCTAGAAGATTAGGAGATATAGAAAATGCAATTAAATGGTTTAATATAGTTGTATCAAAACCTGCTTCCAATTCCAATCCAACCATAAGGAAATTAGCCATAGAGCAGTGGAGGTTTATAAAGGAAGGTTGATTTAATGAATATGAAGTATTATAGTTTTAGAACACCTATAGGTGAGATGTCCATACTTTTTTCAGAAAAGGGAATAGTATATTTAAATGTTAAACATAAGGATGATATCCGTCTTCTGAAAAGAAAATATGGACAAGTTATGGAGGTAGATATTAAAGATTATAACTATCATAAAGAGATAATAGAATATCTTACAGGCAGCAGAAAAGAGTTTACCCTTCCATTGGATTTAAAAGGTACCTTTTTTCAAATGAAGGTTTGGAAGGAATTAATTAAAATACCTTATGGACAAATTAGGACCTATAAGGACATTGCAAAGGCTATAGGAAACCCAAAAGCCTATAGAGCTGTAGGAAATGCTTTAAATAAAAACCCAGTACTTTTGATTGTACCATGTCATAGGGTGGTAGGTTCTAATGGTCAGTTGACTGGATTCGGTGCAGGAATTGAATTAAAAGCCTGGTTGTTAAATCTGGAAAATGGCTTATGTAAATACGGGTAAAATTTTGTTGACTTATTGATTTTTTATGGTATATTAGATTTTGTGACAAGATTAGGGGGAATGTTGTGAAGTACAAACTGGTAGCAATAGACATGGATGGCACATTGTTAAATAGCCATGATAATATATCAGAAAGAACCAGATATGCTATAAATAATGCTATAGATAAAGGAATAAAAATTGTATTATCAACAGGAAGAATATATTTATCAGCTTTATACTATAGAAGTTTAATAGATTTAAATAGTCCTATTATAGCTTGTAATGGAGCCATTGTTTCTAATCATAAAGGAGATGAAATATTATATAAAAGCCATATTAACAAGGATATACTTAGAAAAATAATAAAATTAGCAGAGGACAATAATGTCTATTACCATTTTTATGATTTATCTACTTTTTATTGTAAAAAAGGAAACAATAATTTTGCAAAATATTATGAATATTATGAAGAAAACTTTAAAAAACAGGGAATAAATATAATTGGATTTGATAATCCTAGTGAAATAATAAATGTTAATTCAACTTATTATAAATTTGTAATTATTGAGGATGATATTGATAAACTACAATACTTAAGGGGAAAAATGGAACAAATAAAAGGTATAAGTGTATCAAAATCTTGGCATAACAATATGGAGATAATGAATGAAGGAGTATCTAAAGGTAAAGCCCTTAAATTTCTTGCTCATATGCTCAAAATAGATAATGGAGAAATTATAGCCATAGGAGATAATGAAAATGATGTTTCTATGTTCAAAATTGCAGGTTTAGCAGTTGCTATGAAAAATGGTGATAAAATTGCCAAAGAAAATGCCCATATTATAACTGATACTAATGACGATGATGGGGTGGCTAAGGTAATAGAAAAATATATTTTAAAGTATTAAAGGAGAGCTGTTTATGGCTATAAATATAGTTTTAGTAGAACCTGAAATACCACAAAACACAGGCAATATTGCTAGAACATGTGCTTTAACCTATTCCAGTCTTCACCTTGTAAAACCCTTAGGTTTTTCTGTGGATGATAAACATTTGAAAAGGGCAGGGCTTGATTACTGGCCACTGGTAGATATTCATTATTACGAAAATTTTCAAGAACTTATAAATAAATATTCTGATAGAGTTTTTTATTTTGCTACAACTAAAGCAGAAAAATTCTATACCGACGTAAAATATGTAGATGATTGTTTCATAGTATTTGGCAAGGAAACTAAAGGGTTACCTGATTATATACTGGATAGATACTGGGATAGGACTATAAAAATACCAATGAGGAAGGATTTGAAAAGGTCTTTAAATCTAGCTAATTCTGTAAATATCATCCTGTTTGAGGCCTTAAGACAATTAAACTTCCCAAATTTAGTATGATTAGTATATTTTTTATATATTTTATAATTTATTGAGGAGGGAACAAATGGATATAGCATTACCAGTACTTGGTGGTTTAGGACTTTTTCTCTATGGAATGAATACCATGGGGACAGGCCTTGAAAAAGCAGCTGGGGAAAGGTTAAAAAGACTTATAGAATTACTTACTAATAATAGGCTAATGGGTGTAATAGTTGGTGCTGTAGTTACAGCTATTATTCAAAGTAGTAGCGCTACAACTGTAATGGTAGTAGGATTTGTTAATGCAGGTTTAATGACATTGCCTCAGGCAGCAGGAGTTATAATGGGAGCAAATATAGGTACAACTGTTACTGCTCAGTTAATTGCATTTGATTTAACAGATGTAGCTCCCTTTGCAGTAGCCTTAGGTGTAGCAATTTTTCTTGTAGCTTCAAATAAAAGGTTGAAAAGTATAGCAGAAATACTCATAGGTTTTGGAATTCTATTTATTGGAATGGATATGATGGGTAGTGGATTAAAGCCTTTGGCTGGTAATCCAGTTTTTACTAAAATATTATCAAGTTTAAGAGATCCAGTTTTGGGAATACTAGTTGGTTTAGGAATGACAACTTTGCTCCAAAGTAGTAGTGCTTCCATAGGATTGTTACAAGCATTAGCATCACAAGGTCTGGTGGATATGCAAATTGCTTTTCCTATTCTATTTGGAGATAATATTGGAACCACTACAACAGCATTAATATCAAGTATAGGAACAAATAAAACTGCAAAAAGAGCTGCAATTGTTCATTTTATATTTAACTTTGTAGGCACTATAATATTTATGTTTGGTTTAAGATATCCTATAGAAGCAGTTGTAGTAAGGATTTCACCTCTAGATATACAAAGGCAAATTGCTAACGCTCATACTTTATTCAATTTAGTTAATGTTGCTGTTCAACTTCCTTTTGCAAATTTCTTAGTTAAGATAGCTACTAAATTAGTACCTGGTGAAGAAAAGGAAGTAGAAGAAGTAAGGTTGAAATATCTTGATTCAAGAATTTTAGAAACTCCATCTATAGCCATAGGTCAAGCAGTAAAAGAAGTTACTAGAATGGCTCAAATTGTTCAAAATAATTTAGAGTTAGCGTGTAGAGCTTTTATAAATAAAGATGAGAAATTAATTGAAGAAGTATTGAAACAGGAAACTGTTATTAATAAGTTAGAAACTGGGATTGTAGAATATTTGGTTCAATTGTCTAAGGAACCATTGACAGGAGAGCAACATTCTAAAATAACTGAACTAATAAATGTGGTAAATGACGTTGAGAGAGTGGGAGATCATTCAGAAAATATAGCTGAATTAGCTCAGGAAATTATTGAGGGTAATCTTCCATTTAGTGATATTGCTGTTGTTGAAATGAATAATATAACAAATAAGGCCATTGAAGTTTTTAAAAATGCAGTTGAGTCTTTTAAAGATACAAATTTTGATAAAGCTAGGCATGTTGTTAAACTAGAAGAGGAAATTGACGAATTAGAACAAGAATATAGAAGTAATCATATAAAAAGGCTCAATGAACAAACTTGCAACATACATGCAGGAGTATTATTTTTAGACTTATTAAGTAATTTGGAGAGGGTTTCTGACCATTCATTAAATGTTGCTTATTACGTGTTAGATGCCTTAAAGAACAAAAAATAAAAAAAATAAAAAAATAATGTTGTATTTTTTTCAAATTATATATTATAATGTTAGTGCATAACTGTTAAGAACTTGACAAATTCATATGGTTGGGATGACGAATGCGGGAGAGACCAGTTTATCTGGCGCCGAAGGAGTAAGTCATAGACTTGCCGTTTATGATGAAGCTCTCAGGCAAAAGGACCGTATTCCGACTAGACTCTGAAGAGCGTAAGCGCCGAAGGAGCAATCCTTAAAAAGGAGAAACTCTCAGGCTAAGGACAGAGTAGAAGGCAATATTTATACTTTCTGCTCTTTTTTAATGCTTGAATTTAAAATTGTATTTTATTGAAATATTTATTGGGTACAATATATTTGGGCACAATATGTTATGTAGTGTTGAAAAAAATATTTAAATTAAATGTAAATTTATTGTATAATTACATAAAACAGGTTTATTATACAATATTTTACTATTTAACTCTGTAATTATTCCAACAATTAGGATAAAAGGAGGAGCAAGAATGTCAGATATTTATGATGTTATAATAATTGGCGGAGGGCCAGCGGGACTAGCAGCAGGATTATATGCTTCAAGATCCAGACTTAAGACACTGATACTTGAAAAAGAAAAAATGGGAGGACAAATAGTAACAACTGATGAGGTAGCTAATTATCCTGGATCCATAGAAAATGCATCTGGACCATCATTAATTAAAAGAATGGTTGAACAGGCTGAAGAATTTGGAGCAGAAATAAAATTGGATGAAATCAAGGAAGTGGATTTCGAAGGAAAAATAAAAGTATTAAAAGGAAGCAAGGGAGAGTACAAGGCTAAGTCAGTAATCATTGCTACTGGAGCTCAACCAAGAAAAATTGGATGCCCAGGCGAAGCTGAATTTACAGGCAGAGGAGTATCATACTGTGCAACTTGTGACGCAGCATTCTTCGAAGACATGGAAGTGTTTGTAGTAGGCGGTGGAGACACAGCAGTTGAAGAAGGAATGTATCTAACAAAATTTGCAAGAAAAGTTACTATAATACATAGAAGAGATGAACTAAGAGCTGCTAAATCAATTCAGGAAAAGGCCTTTGCAAATGAGAAAATGCACTTCATGTGGGATTCTGTGGTAAAAGAAATAAAAGGTGATGGAATAGTTGAATCAATGGTAGTTGAAAATGTTAAAACAGGTGAGCTTACAGAAATAGTAGCAGATGAGGAAGATGGAACATTTGGTATCTTTGTATTTATAGGATTCTTGCCAAATACACAACTATTCGAAGGTATAATTGATATGGAAAATGGTTATATTGTAACAGACCAAGACATGAAGACAAATATACCTGGAGTATTTGCAGCAGGAGACGTTAGAGCCAAATCATTAAGACAAGTAGTTACAGCTACAGGTGATGGAGCTATAGCAGCTATTCAAGCTGAGAAGTATATAGAAGAAAATTTTGAAGAATAATATTTAGGAGGGGTCAAAATGATAGAATTAAACAAGGAAAATTTTGAAGAGGAAGTACTAAAGGCAGAAGGTCCAGTATTAGTAGATTATTGGGGACCAACATGCGAACCTTGTAAAGCATTAATGCCACATATTCACGAATTAGCTGAAAAATATGGAGATAAAGTAAAATTTGCTTCACTTGATATAACAAAGGCAAGAAGATTAGCTATAAAACAAAAAGTATTAGGTTTACCAGCCATAATCATGTACAAAGATGGTGAAGAAGTAGAAAGATTAGCAGAATCAGAAGCAACAGCAGAAGCAGTAGAGGAAATGGTTAAAAAATATATCTAATTAAATTTGCTGATGAACTTAATTCCAAATTCCTTCGGGGATTTGGAATTAAGATAGATATTCTTTAACAATAAGGGGAGGTGAAGACATGCGTCTTGAATTAGGTCACGTAAATATTAGTGACGTTCAATTTGGTGCAGAAACCAAAATTGAAAATGGCGTACTGTATGTAAATAAAGAAGAATTAATTTCCTTAATTAAGGAAGATGAGCACTTAAAAGAAGTAGACGTAGAAATTGCAAGACCTGGCGAAAGTGTAAGAATTACACCTGTTAAGGATGTAATTGAGCCAAGGGTTAAGGTTGAGGGTCCAGGCGAGATCTTCCCTGGAGTACTAGGAAAGGTTGAAACTGTTGGAAGTGGAAAAACTTATGCACTTAAAGGATGTGCAGTAGTTACAACAGGTAAGATTGTAGGCTTCCAGGAAGGTATAATTGACATGACTGGACCAGGAGCAGAATATACTCCATTCTCAAAAACAAACAATGTGGTGTTAATATGTGAACCAGTAGATGGTTTAAAACAACACGACCATGAAAGAGCAGTTAGATTTGCAGGATTAAAGGCTGCTAAATATTTAGCAGAAGCTGCAAGAGAAGTAACACCAGATAAGGTAGAAGTATTTGAAACATTACCACTTCTAGAGCAACTAAACCAATATCCTGATTTACCAAAGGTAGCATATGTTCAAATGCTTCAGTCTCAAGGATTACTTCATGACACTTACGTATATGGAGTAGACGCAAAACAAATAGTTCCAACAATCTTATATCCAACAGAAATAATGGATGGAGCTATAATCAGCGGAAACTGCGTATCTGCATGTGACAAGAACACAACTTACCATCATCTAAATAATCCAGTAGTTGCAGATTTATATGAAAAACATGGTAAGGAACTAAACTTTGTAGGAGTTATAATAACAAACGAAAATGTGTATCTAGCAGATAAGGAAAGATCATCAAACTGGACTGCTAAACTAGCAGAATATTTAGGATTAGATGGAGTTATAATATCTCAAGAAGGATTTGGAAACCCAGATACAGACTTAATCATGAACTGCAAGAAGATTGAGCAAAAAGGTATTAAGACTGTTATCATTACAGATGAATATGCAGGTAGAGATGGTTCTAGCCAATCCTTAGCTGACGCTGATCCATTAGCAAATGCAGTAGTAACTGGTGGAAATGCAAATGAAATAATAGAATTGCCAGCAATGGATAAAGTAATAGGAAGTTTAGAATATATAGATACTATTGCTGGAGGATTTGATGGAAGCTTAAAGGAAGATGGTAGCATAACTGTTGAACTTCAAGCTATAACAGGAGCTACAAACGAGCTTGGATTTAACAAGATGTCTGCTAAAGGATTCTAATATAAAAATCATAGCATAGATAACAAAAGTAAAGAAAGGAGAGTTGGCATGTCAATATTCAATGAAAACACAAAAGTGATAATCATTGGCGATAGAGATGGCATACCAGGACCAGCTATCGAAGAATGTGTAAAAACTACTCCTGCAGAAGTAGTGTTCTCATCAACTGAATGCTTTGTCTGAACTGCTGCAGGAGCCATGGACTTGGAAAATCAAAAGAGGGTTAAAGAGTTAACAGAAAAATATGGTGCTGAAAATATAGTAGTTATTGTAGGAGGAGCTGAAGCAGAAGCTGTAGGTTTAGCGGCTGAAACTGTAACAGCAGGAGACCCAACTTTTGCAGGTCCATTGGCAGGAGTCCAGTTAGGACTTAGAGTATATCATCCAGTTGAACCAGAATTCAAAGAAGCTGTAGATCCAGCTGTATATGATGAACAAGTAGGTATGATGGAAATGGTTCTAGATGTTGATGAAATAATTGAAGAAATTAAAAGCATAAGAGAGCAATATTGTAAATTCAACGACTAATTCCCTGAGATAAAATACAGAGAGGGGGGAAAGTAATGGGGAAAATTAAAGTTGTTCATTATATAAACCAATTCTTTGCTGGAATTGGTGGAGAAGAAAAAGCTGATATTAAACCTGAAGTAAGAGAGGAAGTTATTGGGCCAGGAATGGCTTTAAATGCAGGTTTTAAAGGAGAAGCAGAAATAGTTGCTACAGTTATTTGTGGTGACAGCTATTTCAACGAAAATGTTGAAGAAGCAAAAGCTGAAATATTAGAAATGGTTAAAAAATATGAGCCAGATTTATTCATAGCAGGACCAGCATTTAATGCAGGTAGATATGGAGTTGCTTGTGCTACAATTACAGCAGCTGTACAAGAGGAGCTTGGCATCCCAGCAATGACTGCTATGTATGAAGAAAACCCTGGTGTTGACATGTTTAGAAAAGATCTATATATTGTAGCTACAAAGAACAGTGCTGCAGGTATGAGAGATGCAGTTAATAAGATGGTTCCTTTAGCATTAAAGTTAGCTAAGGGAGAAGAAATAGGAACACCTGACGAAGAACATTACCATGCTAGAGGTATTAGAAAGAACTTCTTTGCAGATAAGAGGGGTTCTGCAAGAGCTGTGGATATGCTTATTAAGAAGCTAAAGGGAGAAGAGTTCCAGACAGAATATCCAATGCCAGACTTTGATAGGGTTGAACCAAACCCTGCAGTTAAAGATATATCAAAAGCTACAATTGCTTTAGTAACATCTGGTGGTATTGTACCAAAAGGAAATCCAGACCATATTGAATCTTCATCTGCATCAAAATATGGTAAATATGATATAGAAGGATTTGAAGACTTAACAAGTGAAACCCATGAAACAGCCCACGGTGGATATGACCCAGTATATGCAAATGAAGATGCAGATAGGGTATTACCAGTAGATGTACTAAGGGAAATGGAAAAAGAAGGCAAGATTGGAAAACTACACAGATATTTCTATGCTACAGTTGGAAATGGAACTGCAGTTAAGAATGCAAAAGCATTTGGAGAAGAAATAGGTAAAGAACTAAAAGAAGCTGGAGTGGACGCAGTTATACTAACTTCCACCTGAGGCACCTGTACACGTTGCGGTGCAACAATGGTAAAAGAAATTGAACGTGCAGGATTACCTGTAGTTCACATGTGTACAGTAGTACCAATTTCATTAACCGTTGGAGCAAATAGAATTGTACCAACAATAGCTATTCCTCACCCACTAGGAAATCCAGCATTAGATCCTAAGGATGAAAAGAACTTAAGAAGGAAGTTAGTAGAAAAAGCATTAAAAGCACTACAAACTGAAGTAGAAGATCAAACTGTATTTGAAGACTAAACTAAAAATGGGTGATTGTACAATCACCCATTTTTAAAACTATAATATTATTTTAATAATATACAAAAATTTACGTATAATTAATCGGAGGTGGCAGTAATATGAATTATGCAGTTGTTAAAGGAACTAGCTACATTTTAGTACATGCTAGGGATATGGTAATTCACAATGGGACAACTCAAACAACAGAAAGAGTAATTAATCCAGATTCAGAATATCTAAAAAAGTTACCAAACCATTTACGTAGCTTTGAAGATGCAGTAGCTTATCTACCAAACCAAATTTATATAGGAAATTATAAACCAGAAGAATTAGAAAAACATCCACAACCATGGTATGAAAATCCAGTAGAAGGTGCAGACAGATTTGGAAAATATGGTGAAATAATGCCAGAGGATGAGTTTATTGGACTTATAAAGATTGTAGATACTTTCGATTTGGTAAAACTTACTGAGGAATTTACAAAGGAAGTAAAGGCTAAATTAGAAGCTCATCCATTAATGAGAGAAGATTTAATTGCAAGATTAAAAACTGGAGAAGATATAAGTACAATTGAAAAATTAATCGAAGAACAAGGAGCTGAACCTCTTTTAACAAATGGAAAACTTGTGGGCTGTGTAAAGAGAGCTCATGATGTGGATCAAAACCTGAATGCCCATGTTCTATTTGAAAACCTTGTCGTGAAGGCTTCAGGAGTATTGGCAGGTTTGAACCTAATTGCAAAGAACAATATAAATCCAGATGATATAGAATATGTAATTGAGTGTTCAGAAGAAGCCTGTGGAGATATGAACCAAAGAGGTGGAGGAAACTTTGCTAAATCCATTGCAGAAATTGTTGGATTTAAAAATGCTACTGGTTCAGACACAAGAAGCTTCTGTGCTGCACCAACTCATGCCTTAATAGTAGCAGCTTCCTTGGTACAATCAAAAGCAGCTAAAAATGTAGTAGTTATTGCTGGTGGTTCAACAGCAAAACTTGGTATGAATGGTAAAAACCACGTAGAAAAAGGAATGCCAATACTAGAAGACATGGTAGGAGGTTTTGCAGTACTATTAGGTGAAAATGATGGTGTAAATCCAATCTTAAGAACAGACCTAATAGGTAGACACACAGTGGGAACAGGTTCTTCACCACAAGCAGTTATGTCTTCATTAGTAACAACACCATTAGAAAAAGCTGGACTAAAGATTACTGATATAGATAAGTATTCAGTTGAAATGCAAAATCCAGAAATTACTAAACCTGCTGGAGCAGGAGATGTTCCACTAGCCAACTATAAGATGATTGGTGCACTAGGAGTAATGAGAAAGGACCTAGAAAGATCTGAGTTAAATGACTTTATTAAGAAACATGGAATGTCCGGATGGGCACCAACTCAAGGTCATATACCTTCAGGAGTACCATATCTAGGATTTGCTAGAGAGGACATTCTAGAAGGAAATATTCAAAGAGCTATGATAGTAGGTAAAGGAAGCTTATTCTTAGGTAGAATGACTAACCTATTTGATGGTGTATCAATAATGGTAGAGAAGAATCCAGGAAAAGTTGAAGAAGAAAAAGGAGTATCTGAAGAAGAAATAAGAAAACTTGTTGCTGAATCAATGAGAGAATTTGCTTCTCATCTACTTCAAAATTAGAGGTGATAAAATGGCAGAAAACAACGTAAAAAAGATGATAGGAAAGGTATTTAATGACATAGCTGATGCTATAGAAACTGGCCAATTTGGTCAAAGAGTAAGAGTTGGTATTACAACCCTAGGCAGTGAACATGGTGTAGAAAATGTTATAAAAGGTGCGGAAATAGCCCAAGAAAGAGATCCATCAATAGAAGTTGTACTAATTGGGCCAAAGTCTGACTCAAAGTTGACCCAAGTAGTTGTAGAAAATGAGGATGAAGGTTATAAGAAGATGGAAGAAATGCTAGATAATGGTGAATTAGATGCATGTGTAACTATGCACTATAGCTTCCCTATAGGTGTTTCTACAGTAGGTAGAGTTGTAACTCCAGGAAGAGGTAGAGAAATGATTATAGCAACTACTACAGGTACTTCATCACCTCATAGGGTAGAAGCTATGATCAAAAACGGAATATATGGAATAATTACAGCAAAAGCTTTAGGAATAGAAAATCCAACAGTTGGAATACTAAATGTAGATGGTGCAAGACAAGTTGAAAGAGCCTATTTAGAGCTTATAAATAGAGGTTATAATATTAATTTAACAGAATCTATAAGAGCCGATGGCGGAAGTGTTATGAGAGGAAATGATCTACTTGCTGGAGTACCAGATGTTATGGTAACAGACACACTAACAGGTAATATATTGATGAAAGTATTCTCATCCTATACAACTGGTGGAAGTTATGAATCTCTAGGATATGGTTATGGACCTGGAATAGGCGAAGGTTATGATAGGGTAATACTCATTATTTCAAGGGCATCAGGTGCTCCTGTTATAGCAAATGCAATAAGCTATGGAGCAAGTGTTGCTAAAGGGAACATTAAGGAAATAGCTAAAGAAGAATTTGAAAAAGTAAATAAGGCAGGACTTAAAGAAATATTGGCAGAATTAACAAAGACAGAGAAGAAGGCTGAGGATGTTGAAGAAGTAGAAGCGCCACCAAAAGAAGTTGTAACAGAAGAAATAGCAGGTATAGATATTATGGATCTAGAAGATGCAGTTAGAGTACTATGGAAAGAAGGAATATATGCAGAAAGTGGAATGGGTTGTACAGGTCCAGTAGTATTAGTTAGTGAAAACAATTTAAGTAAAGCAATGGAAATACTAGCTAAAGCAGGATATGTAGCTAATCCGTCCAATATTTGCTAATAAGAACCGCTCCCTATAAAAGGAGCGGTTCTTATAGGGTTTATGGTTATACTTTACATATTGAAATGTAAGGAGAAGTATTATATAATGAAAATGTTAAAGAAATATACATAGTATATTTTCAGCACAAATATATATATAATTTATGATGAATAAATTATATATAAGGGTATTTATTTAAGAGAACAAAAAAGGGGGAATTTAAGTGAAGAAGCTAGTATCAATTACCTTGGTAATGGTATTATTAGCCATTAGCTTAACTGGATGCGGCGGAGCAGATGGAAATCAATCATCTAGTGAAAGCTATGAAATTGTACTTATTACGGATAAAGGAAATATTGACGACAAATCCTTCAATCAAGGTTCATGGGAAGGAGTAGTAGAATTTGCAACAAAAGAAGGCATTTCACATCACTATATTAAGCCAGAAGAAGCTTCAGATGCTGGATATTTGGCTGCTATAGACCTTGCTGTACAAGGAGGAGCAAAGGTAATTGTTACACCTGGATTCTTATTTGAAGTACCTATATTTGAAGCACAATCAAAATATCCAGATGTTAAGTTTATTTTGCTAGACGGAGCTCCACATGATCCAGATTATACAGATTTTACCATCAAAGAAAACGTTGCTAGTATAATGTATGCTGAAGAACAATCTGGATATTTAGCTGGTTATGCAGCTGTAATGGATGGAATGACCAAATTAGGATTTATGGGAGGTATGGCTGTACCAGCTGTGCAAGCTTTTGGTTATGGATACTTACAAGGCGCTGAAGATGCAGCCAAAGAACTTGGTCTACCAGATGGTTCAATAGAAGTAATATATCACTACACAGGAAACTTTGAAGAAAACGATACAAACAAGGCAACAGCTAGAACTATGTATCAAGAAGGAGTAGAAGTAATATTTGCTTGTGGTGGATCTGTTGGTAAATCTGTAATGTCAGCAGCCAGCGAAGCAGGAGCTAAGGTTATAGGGGTTGACGTAGACCAAAGATATGACAGTGAAACTGTTATAACATCAGCTACAAAAGGACTTGCAGCTTCAGTAATTCAAGTTCTTGAATCCATATACAAAACTGACAGTTGGGATCAATATGGAGGAAAGACAACATATTTCAATGCAGCTAACGATGGTGTAGGTTTACCTACTGAAGTAATTGGAGATGAAAATGCAGATGCATTTGATAGATTTGAACAATTCACAAGAGAACAATATGAAGAAATATATGCAAAACTTGTTGATGGCACAATAACTCCAATTCGTTCAATAGAAGTTGCAGACCCATCAGGATATGCTACAGCTGAAGAACTTACAGAAGGTTTAAATCTTGTGAAAGTTAAGGTTACTACAAGGTAATTTACTACATTAGCTTATGAGAATATATTGAAAATGGAGGAGGTTAAAAATTCCTCCATTTTCAATATGAAATTTTCATATATAATAAAAAAATAAATGGTGAAAGTGGTTGATATGGGAGAATATATAATTGAAATGCTTAACATAACAAAAATATTTCCGGGGATTGTTGCTAATGACAACATTACCCTAAAACTGAAAAAGGGAGAAATACATGCACTTTTAGGAGAAAATGGGGCAGGAAAATCTACTTTAATGAGTATATTATTTGGTCTTTATCAGCCTGATAGTGGAGAAATAAGGAAAAATGGGAAGGTTGTACAGATAAACAATCCTAATGATGCTAATGACCTGGGCATTGGGATGGTACACCAGCACTTTAAGCTTGTAGATATTTTTACTGTTCTAGAGAATATTATACTTGGTGTTGAGCCTAATAGGATGGGTTTTATTCAAAAAGAAGAAGCTAGGAAAAAAGTTGTGGAATTAAGTGAAAAGTATGGTTTAAAGGTAGATCCGGATGCCTATGTTGAAGATATAACTGTAGGGATGCAACAAAGAGTTGAAATTCTAAAGATGTTATATAGAGATAATGAAATACTTATATTTGATGAACCTACAGCTGTTTTGACACCACAGGAGATCAGAGAACTTCTTCAAATTATGAAGGGCTTCGCCAAAGAAGGAAAATCAATACTATTTATTAGCCATAAACTTAACGAAATAATGGAAGTTGCTGATAGGTGCACAGTTCTTAGAAAAGGTAAATGTATTGGTACTGTTAATGTCAAAGATACCACTAAGGAAGAGCTATCAAGAATGATGGTAGGCCGCGACATTAGCTTTAAAGTTGATAAAAAAGAAAGAAAACCAGGAGATGTAGTACTTTCAGTTAAAAATCTTAATGTGGTATCAAAGACTCATGGTAAAAATTTAGTTAAGGATGTTTCCTTTGATGTAAGAGCAGGGGAGATAGTATGTTTAGCTGGTATTGATGGAAATGGTCAAAGGGAGATTGTTAATGCAATTACAGGCTTGGAAAAGCCTACTTCAGGTACTATAATCCTATGTGGCCATGATATAACTAAAGCTTCCATTAGGGAGCGTTCTATTAGAGGTATAAGCCATATACCAGAAGATAGACATAAACATGGTTTAGTATTGGACTATAAATTAGAAGAAAATCTGGTTCTCCAAAGATATTGGCAAAGAGAATTTCAAAATAGAGGATTTATTAAATTTGATTCTGTTAGAAAATATGCTGAAAAACTTATAGATAAGTTTGATATTAGATCCGGCCAAGGACCAATAACAATAACAAGAAGTATGTCCGGTGGAAATCAGCAAAAAGCCATTATAGCCAGGGAGATTGATAAGGACCATGAGCTTCTAATAGCAGTTCAACCTACAAGGGGCTTGGATGTAGGTGCTATAGAATATATACACAAGCAATTGATTTCAAGACGTGATGCTGGTAAGGCAGTATTGCTAGTTTCTTTGGAACTGGACGAAGTTATGGATATAAGTGACCGTATTTTAGTTATATATGAAGGAGAAATTGTAGGGGAACTTGATCCTAAAACAACGACTGTTGAGGAATTAGGGCTTTACATGTCTGGTGCAAAACGTGATAATGTGAAGGAGATTAATGATGGAAGGGAAGAATAATATTTACAATGATAATAAATTTAATATAAGAAACATGATGAATAAGGGAATATTATCTTCATTTTTCTCAGCACTAGTGGCTGTATTTCTTGGTTTAATTATTGGATTCTTTGTAATGCTTATTGCGCTACCAGCTAATGCCTTAATAGGATTTAGGCATATAATTGTAGGTGGTTTAAATCGTATTGGTGATGTTTTCTATTATGCTACACCAATATTAATGACAGGTTTATCTGTTGGATTTGCTAATAAAATGGGGCTATTTAATATTGGTGCCTCTGGACAATATACCATGGGAATGTATTTTGCTCTTTATGTGGCTTTTATGTGGGATTTGCCAGACAGCATTCATTGGATTGTAGCGTGTTTAGCAGGTTTTGTAGGAGGAATGATTTGGGGCGCAATTCCAGGAATATTTAAAGCATTTTTGAATGTAAATGAAGTAATTACATCCATAATGTTCAACTATATAGGTATGTACTTGGTTGACATGCTTATACAAGGAAACTCTGCCATGTATGTATCTGATAAAACCAGGACTCAATATATACCTGCTGAAGTTCAGATGCCATCTTTAGGGATTCCTAATTCTAATGTGAATTTAGGAATTATACTGGCAATTTTAATAGGAATTCTACTATATATAGTTCTCCAAAAAACCATCTTTGGTTATGAACTAAAGGCAACAGGATTTAATAGGTTTGCCAGTGAGTATGCAGGTATGAAGGGTAAGAGAAATATCATACTTACAATGGCAATTGCAGGTGGACTATCAGGTCTTGGAGGTGCCTTTGGCATATTAGCACCATCTGGTATAGCTGGAAGTAGTATGACCTACGAGCCTATTAATATAATAGCTCCCGCAGGATTTAATGGTATTGCAGTTGCACTTTTAGGAAATTCACATCCTATAGGTATTATTTTTTCAGCTATATTTATTTCTTATATACAACGTGGAGGTACCTTGGCAAGCTTGGCAGGCTATAAACCTGAAATAATAGATATTGTTATTGCTGTCATAATATATTTTTCAGCTTTTGCTAATATTATGAACACTGCAATATTAGGTTTTATTGTTAGACATTTTGGGAAAGGTCGAAAAAGTGGAAACACTTTAGCTAATGATGATATAAAGGAGGCGGAATAATGGAAACTGTATATTACCTGATTCAAAATACGCTTCCTGTAGCAATACCATTGCTTCTTGTAGCATTAGGTGGTATGTTTAGTGAAACAAGCGGGGTTGTAAATATAGCCCTTGAAGGTATAATGCTTTTTGGAGCTTATTTTGGAGCTTTATTTGTCTATTTTGTACAGGATTCTGGCCTGGATCCTCAAACAATACTAGTTTTAGGTATGCTTATAGCTGCAGTAGCAGGATTGATTTATTCTTTACTTTTATCTTTTGCAGCAGTTAACATGAAAGCAAACCAGGTTATTACAGGGACCTCCCTTAATATGTTAATACCAGCAATTATACTATTGTTCTCAAAAATGTATTTTAATAGTGATGGTGTTACTACAAGCATTAATTTTTATATACAGAAAATACCAGTACTAGGAGATATACCAGTATTAGGGAGGATGTTTTTTCAAAAGACATATATTACAGTTATTATAGGTTTTATACTTCTTGCTATAGCCACCCTAATATTTTATAAAACTAAATTTGGTCTAAGACTCCGCGCCTGTGGAGAGCATCCTCATGCTGCCGATTCAGTAGGTATAAATGTATATAAAATGAGGTATGCTGGTGTATCTATTTCAGGAATATTAGGAGGTATAGGAGGCTTCTTTTATTCAGTTGGGGTCATGGATGGAAATGTAAATGGCCATACAGGTGTGGCAGGATTTGGATTTTTGGCTTTAGCAGTAATGATTTTTGGACAATGGAGACCAGGGAAAATATTATTTGCATCATTATTCTTTGCCTTCCTCAGGACTTTAGCTTATTCGGTCTCTTTGATACCATTTTTATATAATTTAGGGATTAATCAAACTTATTATAGAATGCTACCTTATGTAGCCACCATGGTAGTACTTGCATTTACTTCCAAAAAATCCAGAGCTCCTAAAGCTGCAGGAATTCCTTATGATAAGTCATTAAGATAGATAAAAACATCAAAACTTTTAACCTCAATACAAGTTAAAAGTTTTGATGTTTTTTTGTGCTTTATCAGTTTTTTTGGTATAATAATACTAACAATACAATATGTATATTATTAGTAATCTATATGTTTACAATCTCAAATTTGGGAGTGAGCTTGATGAAATTGGGATACAATCTAGCATTGGAACAAGTTCAAAAATTAATAATGACACCTGAACTAAGACAAGCTATACAATTACTGCAATTTAATTGCCAAGAACTTAATGAGTACATAAAAAAAGAAATTGAAGAAAATCCAATGTTAGAGCCTATTAATTTGGAAATAGAATATGAAAATATAGAGGATTATCACAGTAAAAAAGATGAAATTGACTGGAAAGAATTTATTGAAAGATATGATGATATTAGTTATAAGCCTGAAGTGGAAAAAAATGAAAAAGAATATAATTATGAAAATTTTATAAGTGCCTCATCATCTCTAAAAGAGTATTTATTGTTTCAATTAAATGTATTAAAATCAGATGCCATTGATTATATAATTGGAAGAACAATTATAGAAAATATAGATGATAATGGTTATTTGATGGTATCAGTAGAAAAATTGTCAAAGGAAATCGGAGTTAATTGCAAGAGAGTTGAAAACGTTTTAAGTATCATTCAGACCTTTGATCCCTGTGGAGTAGGTGCCAGAAATCTAAAGGAATGTCTTTTAATACAGGTAAAAGAAAGAAAGGTAAAAAATCCTCATGTTGAACAAATTATAAAAAATTATTTGGATGATATAGCTCATAATAGGCTTTCTAAGATTGCTAAGGAATTAGATATAGATGAAAAAGAAGTACAAGAAATTTGTGATTATATAAAAACTTTAGAGCCTAAGCCAGGGAGGCTTTATGAGGATGGTTCTGCTGATGTGAAATATATTATACCTGATGCAATTATAGAGTATATTGATGGTGAATATGTTATAATTTTAAACGATGTTACAGCTCCAAGATTAAATATTAATAAATTTTATAGGGAAATGCTTAGAAAAGAAATGGATATAGAAGCCTCTGAATTTTTGAAAGAAAAGCTTTCATCAGCCATGTGGCTTATTAGAAGTATTGAGCAGAGAAGAATGACCATATACAATGTAGTAAAATCTATTTTAAAACACCAAAGGGAATTTTTTGAAAATGGAGAAAAAGCTCTTAAGCCTTTGACATTAAAGGAAGTTGCTGATGATATTAATATGCATGAGTCAACAGTAAGTCGTGCAACAAATGGAAAATACATACAAACTCCTAGAGGATTATATGAATTAAAATATTTCTTTAGCAGTGGACTTTCTACAAAGGAAGGAGAAGATATATCATCAACAAGTATTAAGGCTATGATCAAGGAAATCATAGAAGATGAAGATCCTAAAAAGCCATTAAGTGATCAAAAAATATCTAATATGCTTAGGGATAAGGGGATTAAAATTTCAAGAAGAACTGTAGCCAAATATAGGGATGAAATGGGTATTCCATCATCTACTATGCGAAAGAGGTACTAATTACATTTATGGTTTTATATTGCACTTATAAACTATTTCTATTTTAAAAGTATAAGGTAAAATAGAAGCTCTGTATCGTTTAGAGCTTTTATTTTATTCTTGAAACTTAGCCTCATATGATTTATAATGGTATTGTCAACATATGTTTATTTTTTGAAAAACCTGGGACAAAAAATATGCATAAGGGACAAAAAATGACCCTATTAGTTATTGATTATTTTTTGTGTACAAGGGTTATATACTATAAGAGGTGCTGTTTATGAATTTAATAGAATTAGAGAAAAAAATAGTTCCAGAAATAGTAGATTTATTAGAGTTAAGATACAATATCTTAAGAAATATTTTATATAATGAGCCTATTGGGAGAAGAGGACTTGCCGTTAAATTAAATATGGGAGAACGGACAATTCGAACTGAAGTTAACATTTTAAAGGAACAAGGTTTAATAACTATTGGAACAATGGGTATGTATGTTACTGAAGAAGGGAAAAATCTTATTGACAGTCTGGATGATGTTGTAAGGGAATTAAGAGGTATTTCTGAATTGGAGAAGGCTTTGAAGGAGATATTAAATATAAAAAATGTAATAGTAGTACCAGGAAATTCAGATGAAAGTGAATTAGTGTTAAGTGATTTGGGAAAAACTACATCTATGCATATGCAAAATTTAATAAGGGACAATTATATTATAGGAATTACAGGCGGAACTACCATGGCTAAAATAGCTGAAGAAATGCCAATGGGGAAGGTTGCAAAAAATATTCAAATTATTCCTGCCAGAGGTGGACTGGGAAAGGATGTAGAAACTCAATCCAATAGTATTGCAGCCAAAATAGCAAAGAAGTTAAAGGCTAGCTATAAATTATTACATGTACCCGACAGTATAGGTCAAAAAACTTTATATGGACTTTTAGAATTACCAGATATTAAAGAAGTAGTTGATTTATTGGATGAAATAGATATGCTTATCTTTGGCATTGGTAGGGCAGATGTAATGGCAGGTAGAAGAAATCTTTCAGAAGATATAATAAGATTACTTAATGAAAAAAAAGCAGTAGGTGAAGCCTTTGGCCATTTCTTTGATATTTATGGTACTATGGTCTGGAAAATGCCAACTATAGGCATATCATTAGACTCTTTTAAGAAAATAAAACATGTAATAGGCGTTGCTGGAGGGGAAAAAAAAGCTGAAGCTATTATGGCAATATCTTCTTTAAGGGATGATGCCACCATTATAACAGATGAAGCAGCGGCTAAGAAAATTATTAGGATTGCCAATAAAGCTACTAAGTAGCTTTTAAAATATATTAAAAGGAGGAATTTATATGGGTATGAAAGTGGGATTAAGCGGATTTGGTAGAATAGGCAGAGATGTACTAAGAATTTATTTTGAAGAAGGTCATACAGATGATTTTGACCTAGTTGCATTGAATGCATCAGGCGATTTAAATACATTGGCACATCTGTTTAAATATGATTCCTTATATAGGAAATTCAATGGAACTGTAGAGGTAGCAGAAGATGGATTAATAATAAATGGAAAGAAAATAAAGGTTGTAGCTCACAGAGATCCTGCTGAGATTCCATGGAAGGAATTAGGTGTAGACCTTGTTATTGATTCTACAGGAGCTTTTAGGAATAGAGAAAGCCTTATGAAGCACATTAATGCAGGTGCCAAAAAAGTAATACTTACAGCACCAGGAAAAGATGTTGATGCAACTATAGTTATGGGGGTTAATGACAAGGACTATGATCCTGACAAACACCATCTGATTTCAAATGCTTCCTGTACAACAAATTGTCTGGCACCAGTAGCTAAGGTTATTGTGGATAAATTTGGAGTAAAAAATGCAATGATGACTACTGTACATTCATATACCAATGACCAGCAAATACTAGATAAGAGACATAAAGATTTAAGAAGAGCAAGAGCAGCTGCAGAATCAATCATTCCCACTACAACAGGAGCTGCAAAGGCAGCAGCCTTGGTAATACCAGAATTAAAAGGTAAGATAAATGGATTTGCCATGAGAGTTCCAACTCCAACAGTTTCAATAGTGGACGTAACCTTTGAAGTAGAAAAGAAAACAAGTGTTGAAGAGGTAAATCAAGCACTGAAAGAAGCAAGTGAAGGTGAAATGAAGGGTATACTAGGCTATACAGAAGAACCATTGGTATCAGCAGACTATATAGGAGATTCCCGTTCTTCAATAGTTGATGGATTACTTACAATGGTAATAGATGATATGGTAAAAGTAGTAGCCTGGTATGATAATGAGTGGGGATATTCAGCAAGGGTTATTGATCTTGCCAAGCTAGTAGCAAATAAATAAAGGACAGGATGACTTAATAGTCATCCTGACTACATAAGAAACAAAAATACATAGAATTACTAGTGGGGTGATTTTATGCTAAATAAAAAAACCATAAAAGATTTAGATGTAAAAGGAAAAAGGGTATTAGTAAGATGTGATTTTAATGTTCCTATGGATGAAGAGTTAAATATTACTGATGATAGAAGAATTAGAAGTTCACTGCCTACAATAAATTACCTAATAGAAAATAATGCAAAGGTTATACTAATGTCCCATTTAGGAAGACCAAAGGGAGAGCCAAATCCAAAATTAAGCTTAGAGCCTGTAGCAAAAAGATTATCAGAACTACTAAATAAGGAAGTTATATTTGCCAAAGACGATAAGGTAGTAAGTGATAAGGTTAGGGATATAGTATCCAAAATGGAGGAAGGAGACGTAGTCTTATTAGAAAATACTAGGTATAGAAAAGAAGAAACAAAAAATGGAGAAGATTTTGCAAAGGAATTAGCATCTTTAGGTGATTTATTTGTAAATGATGCTTTTGGAACCTGTCACAGAGCCCATGCTTCAAATGTAGGTGTTGCCAATCTGCTTCCTTCAGCAGTAGGCTTTTTAGTAGAAAAAGAAATTACAGTAATGGGAAATGCCCTTGAGAATCCAGAAAGACCATTTTTGGCTATATTAGGAGGAGCGAAGGTATCAGATAAAATTGGTGTAATAGAGAATTTATTAAATAAGGTAGATTCTATAATTATTGGTGGAGGAATGGCCTATACCTTCTTTAAGGCTCAAGATTATGAAATTGGAACAAGTATAGTAGAGGATGACAAATTAGAATTAGCAAGGGAATTAATGAAGAAGGCAGAAGAAAAAGGTGTAAAGCTACTGCTACCAGTAGATATAGTTGTTGCAGCAGAGTTTAAAAATGATACAGAATTTAAAACTGTACCTATAGATAAGATACCTGAGGATATGATGGGAATGGATGCTGGAGAAGAAAGTATTAAAGCCTTTACACAAGAAATTAAAAAGGCTAAAACTATAGTATGGAATGGCCCTATGGGAGTATTTGAAATGGACAACTTCAAAAAAGGTACAGAAGCAATAGCTAAAGCTATGGCAGAAGCTGATGCTTTAACCATAGTAGGTGGTGGAGACAGCGCATCTGCTGTAGAGAAGGCAGGTTATGCTAAAGATATGACCCATATTTCCACTGGAGGAGGAGCATCCTTAGGACTCTTAGAAGGAAAGGTTCTACCAGGAATTGCTGCTATTGACGATAAATAGGAGGAGATAAGATGCGTATTCCTATAATTGCAGGTAATTGGAAAATGAACAACACTATTTCCCAATCCATAGATTTAGTAAAAAACATAAAGAAGGAAGATATTAAAGATAAAGTTGAAGTAGTACTGGCAGTTCCTTTTACTAGCCTTTATGAAGTAAAAAAGCATTTAGATGGAACAACAATTAAATTAGCTGCACAAAATATGCATTGGGAAGATAAGGGAGCCTATACAGGTGAAATATCTCCACTAATGCTGAAAGAAATAGGTGTTGATTATTGTATAATTGGACATTCAGAAAGAAGACAATATTTTAATGAAACTGATGAGACTGTTAACAAAAAAATTAAAGCTGCTCTAAAACATAATATAAAACCTATAGTTTGTGTAGGAGAATCTTTAGAGGAAAGAGAAAGAAATATTCATGAAGATATAGTTAAAGACCAGGTTATAAAAGCTTTAGAAGGAATAGACAAATCTTTTATAAAGGATATTGTAATTGCCTATGAGCCTATTTGGGCTATAGGAACAGGAAAGACAGCATCAAGTGAAGATGCTAATACAATGTGTGGCTTAATAAGAAAAACTATAGGCCATATGTATGGTGAAAATGCGAAAAATACTATAAGGATCCAATATGGAGGTAGCGTTAAACCAGAGAATATTAAAGAACTTATGGAAAAAGAGGAAATAGATGGTGCCTTAGTAGGAGGAGCTAGTTTAATAGCTGAAGATTTTATCCGTATTGTAAATTATTAATGGAGGAAATAATATGAGAAAAAATCCAGTAATGCTAATAGTACTAGATGGTTGGGGCCTTGGGAAAAATTATGAAGGCAATGCTATTTATTTAGCCAATACTCCTAATTTTGATAAACTTATGAAAGAATATCCTAATACAAAATTAAAGGCAAGCGGGTTAGCAGTAGGACTTCCTGAAGGGCAGATGGGCAATTCTGAAGTAGGCCATTTAAATATTGGTTCAGGAAGAATTGTTTATCAGGATTTAACAAAAATCACCAAATCCATAGAAGATGGAGACTTCTTTAAAAAAGAAGAATTCTTAAATGCCATTGAGAATGCCAAGAAAAATAATTCAAAACTCCATATAATGGGTTTAGTTTCTGATGGTGGTGTCCATAGCCATATTACCCATTTATATGGTTTACTACAGTTGTGCAAAAAAAATGGTTTTGAAAAAGTATATATTCATGCTTTTTTAGATGGAAGGGATGTGCCCCCAACAATAGGTAAGAAGCATTTATTAGAACTAGAGGAGAAAATAATAGAAATTGGGGTAGGAAAGATTGCTACTGTATCTGGTAGATATTATGCTATGGACAGGGATAGAAGATGGGATAGAACGGAGCTAGCATACAGAGCCATGGTACAAGGCATAGGAATTTTAAATAGTTCTCCCATTGACGCTGTTCAAAAGTCCTATGATGAGGGTATATATGATGAATTTGTTATACCAACAGTAATAACAGAGGAAGGGAAACCTATTGCAACAATTGATAGCGGAGATTCAATAATATTTTTCAATTTTAGACCAGATAGGGCAAGACAGATAACTCGAGCATTAGTAGATAAAGATTTTGACGGGTTTATAAGAGAAAAAGAAGTAGAAACCTATTTTGTTACTATGACTGAATATGATAAAACTATAAAAAATGTTCATATTGCCTTTAAGACAGAAATGCCAACTAATACCTTAGGGGAGTATATTAGCAATTTAGGCTTAACACAGCTAAGAATTGCAGAAACTGAAAAATACGCTCATGTAACCTTTTTCTTTAATGGTGGAAGGGAAGAACCTTTTGATAATGAAGATAGGGTTTTAATTCCTTCTCCTAAAGTAGCTACCTATGATTTAAAGCCAGAAATGAGTGCTATTGAAGTCAAGGATGAGGTTTTAAATAGATTAAATATGGATAAATATGATTTAATTATACTAAACTTTGCCAATCCAGACATGGTTGGCCACACTGGTAAAGTTGGTGCTGCTATAAAGGCTGTAGAAACTGTTGATAAATGTTTAGGGGAGATAATAGATCTTCTTCTTAAAAAAGGTGGTAAGGCATTAGTTACGGCAGACCATGGAAATGCCGAAAAGCTTATAGATGAAAGAGATAATAGCCCTATTACTTCCCATACTACAAGTATGGTACCATTGATAGCAGTGGGTGTAGGGAATATTAAGTTAAGAGAAGGAATATTGGCAGATATAGCACCAACTATATTAGACATAATGGGCCTTGAAAAACCAAAGGAAATGACAGGTGAAAGCTTAATATACAATTGACAATTTAAAATTAATAAAAATGAGCAAAATCCAAGGGTTGACCAAAACAATTGTCAACTGTTAATAATCCATTGTCCATTGAAAAAGAGGGAGGAATAATAATGAGTTTAATTACAGATGTGTATGCAAGAGAGGTACTAGATTCCAGAGGTAATCCAACAGTCGAGGTTGAAGTATGGACAGAAATGGATGCCTATGGAAGAGCTATTGTTCCATCTGGAGCAAGTACTGGAGCTTTTGAAGCAGTAGAGTTAAGGGATGGAGATAAAAAGAGATATCTTGGAAAAGGTGTTTTAAATGCTGTGAATAATGTAAATACAATTATAGCTGAAGAAATAATCGGTCTTGATGTATTTGATCAAGTTGGAATAGATAATTTATTAATAGAACTGGATGGAACAGAAAATAAAGGCAGATTAGGTGCCAATGCAATACTAGGAGTGTCTTTGGCTGTAGCAAAAGCAGCAGCAGACGAATTAGGACTACCTCTATATAAATATATAGGTGGAGTTAATAGCAAGGTCCTTCCTGTTCCAATGATGAACATATTAAATGGTGGGAAGCATGCTGATAATAATGTGGATATACAAGAATTCATGATTATGCCAGTTGGAGCACTTAATTTTAGAGAAGCTCTAAGAATGGGTGCAGAAATATTCCATAGTTTAAAGTCAGTATTAAAAGGAAAGGGATTAAATACTGCTGTAGGTGATGAAGGTGGCTTTGCTCCAAACCTTAAAAGCAATGAGGAAGCATTAAAGACAATAGTTGAAGCTATAGAAAAAGCAGGCTATAAACCAGGCAGTGATATAATGTTAGCTCTTGATGTAGCAGCTACAGAATTATATGATGAGGATAAAAAAGTATATAGGCTTGAAGGTGAAGGAAGAGAGTTTACCAGTGATGAGATGATAAGTTTCTATGAAGAATTAGTTGAAAAATATCCTATTATGTCAATAGAAGACGGCTTGTCCGAAGAGGACTGGGATGGATGGAAGAAGCTTACTGATAGATTAGGAAGCAAAATACAGTTAGTAGGAGATGACTTATTTGTAACTAATACAAAGAGGCTAAAGAAAGGAATTGAGCTAGGAGTTGCAAATTCAGTTCTTATAAAGTTAAACCAGATTGGTACTCTTACCGAAACTTTAAATACAATTGAAATGGCAAAAATTCATGGCTATACTGCAGTTATATCCCACAGATCTGGAGAGACAGAAGATACTACAATAGCAGATTTAGCAATAGCAACTAATTCAGGCCAAATAAAGACAGGTGCACCATCAAGAACTGATAGGGTTGCCAAATACAATCAGTTACTAAGAATTGAAGATCTTCTTGGTCCCAATTCTGACTACAATGGAAAAGAGGCTTTTTATAATTTAAAGAAATAGCAAGGTATGTCCTTGCTATTTCTTTAAATTTGCCAACAATTAATCATGTTGATTTTGAAGGACTTGTATGTTAAAATATTCTTGTTTATGGCAATAATAATAGATAATATTATTGATGTGGGAGGTGTAAATGTGGCAACTTTTTTTACAGCAATATTTTTATTATCCAGCATTTCTTTAATCATATCGGTAGTGTTACAAGATGAGAAATCAGAAGGCTTGGGAGTTTTAACTGGAGAAAAGGATAGTTTTTTTGGAAGTGCAAAATCAAGAGGTAAAGATTATATTCTTAATAGAATAACCACAATTTCAGCAATTGTGTTTATGATATCTGCTTTAGCATTAGTAGCATTATAATATAATAGGGGGTATGTTTAAATGGATTTGTTTTTAATTGCTGCTCCCGTAATAGGAATACTAGCTCTTGTATTTGCTATGTATAAAGTAAACTATGTAGAAAAGATGAATCCTGGAAATGACAGGATGAGGGAAATAGCTTCCTACATAGAAGAAGGAGCAATGGCTTTTCTAAAGAGGGAGTACAGAGCAATATCAATTTTTGTTATAGTACTTTTTATAATTCTAATATTTGCCATTAATTGGCAGACAGCTATATCCTTTGTATTCGGTGCATTATTTTCAGTTCTTGCAGGATATAATGGCATGAATGTAGCCACTAAAGCAAATGTAAGAACTGCTAATGCAGCTAAAGAAGGTGGCATGAATAGGGCTTTGAACATAGCCTTTTCAGGTGGAGCTGTAATGGGAATGAGTGTTGTTGGACTAGGACTATTAGGGGTTGGTGCTTTATATTTAATATTCAAAGATGCCGGTATTGTTACAGGATTTAGCTTAGGAGCTTCATCTGTGGCTTTATTTGCTCGTGTTGGTGGTGGAATTTATACAAAAGCAGCCGACGTTGGAGCTGACCTGGTAGGTAAGGTTGAGGCTGGAATTCCAGAGGACGACCCAAGAAACCCTGCTACTATAGCAGACAATGTAGGAGACAATGTAGGAGACGTTGCTGGAATGGGTGCTGATCTATTTGAATCCTATGTAGGTGCAATTATTTCAGCTATTACATTAGGACTAGCAGCTTATGGAGATGTTGGTGTAAAATATGCATTAGCCTTAGCAGGCGCGGGTATATTGGCTTCAATAATTGGAGTGTACTTTGTAAGAGGAGATAAGGATCCTCAAAAGGCATTAAACAATGGAACACTTGCAAGTGCAGTTATAACAGTTATTGCAGCATTTGTATTGAGTAATTACCTATTAGGTTCCTTAAGACCATTTATATCTATATTAGCTGGGCTGGTAGCTGGTTTGATTATAGGAAGAGTTACAGAGTATTATACTTCTGCTGACTATAAACCGGTTAAAAAAATTGCACATGAATCTGAAACAGGTACAAGTACAAATATTATTGGTGGACTTTCTGTAGGTATGATGTCTACGGCAATACCAATTATAGTAATATGTATTGGTATCATAGTTGCTTTCTATGCTGCAGCCACAGGTGGCAATGAGGTAGATATAGAGTCAGGATTATATGGAATAGCTTTAGCAGCTGTAGGAATGCTTTCCACAACTGGTATGACTGTAGCAGTGGATGCTTATGGACCAATTGCAGACAATGCTGGTGGTATTGCTGAAATGTGTGAATTACCTGAAGAGGTAAGAGAGGTTACAGATAAATTAGATGCTGTTGGAAATACAACTGCAGCTGTAGGAAAGGGATTTGCTATAGGTTCTGCAGCATTAACTGCTTTAGCTTTATTCTCATCTTATACTCAAGCAGTTGATTTAAGTGGTATAGATCTTACTAAACCAGCAGTAATAGTTGGAGCGTTTATTGGTGGAATGTTACCATTCTTATTCTCTGCTATGACAATGGATGCTGTAGGAAAAGCTGCAAATGAAATGATTGAAGAGGTTAGAAGACAGTTTAGAGAAATTCCAGGTATTATGGAAGGAAATGCAACTCCAGAATATGCTACTTGTGTTGATATAAGTACAAAAGCTGCATTAAAGGAAATGATAGTTCCAGGACTACTTGCAGTAATAGTACCAGTTTTAGTTGGTGTACTTCTAGGCGCCGAAGCTCTAGGTGGTTTACAAGCTGGTGCTTTAATAACTGGTGTCCTTATGGCTATATTCATGTCCAACTCAGGCGGTGCATGGGATAATGCAAAGAAATATATAGAAGAAGGAAATCATGGTGGAAAAGGTAGTGAAGCCCATAAAGCAGCAGTAGTTGGAGATACAGTAGGGGACCCATTTAAGGATACTTCAGGACCTTCACTAAATATTCTAATTAAGCTTATTACAATAGTAAGTTTAGTATTTGCAGGTCTATTCGGATCTGGTATATTATTCTAATGTAAAACATAAGCTCTCCAAAGGGGGAGCTTTTTTATTGGCAAATATTATTAGCTACTATGTTATATTAGCATATATATAGTTAATAATATTTATTATAGAAATAAAATGTATGAAAGTTCTACAGATAATAAATTCGATTTTTTATATTACAATATATTTGTGTTTATATTTAAAGTAATTTTATTAGCAGATATGGACAAGGTTGCAGATATTCATGGGGGTGGATTATTTGGTATGGTTATTACTATCTTCCCTTTTATGGCTTTATTACGTAGTCATGGCTTCAAGCTTTTATTTACAAAAGATGCAAGAAGAAGTAGATAATCTAGATGGGTATATGAAACAGATAAAGAAAATTGATAATATAAATACAAAAGATTCAAGAAACATTTTTATACTAATTTTAATTATGACTTTTATATATTTACTCATAATTGTTTCAACAACTTATGAAGAAAATATAAAGAATACAGTACTAATTTTATATATTATTATTTGGGTACTTTCCCTATTTGTTAACAGTAAAAAGGAGGGAAAGTTAAAAAAGTCTTTTAAATTTGCCAATTTTGCCAATAAAGCTAGGATACAATTTATAATTAATATTATGCTAAATTTAATACTTGTATGCATTATTATATATATGCACATTACTTTTTATAATGGAGAAATATTATATTTACCCTTTATACTATTTATATATACGCTAATATATTTTTTTCAACCGTATCTTATATATTTATCTGATATAATAGCAGGTCCTTTAGAATTACTTATAAATAGATATTATTATATTAAGGCACAAAAGAAGATAAGATCTTTTGATAAGTTGCAAATAGTAGGTATTACAGGTAGTTTTGAAAAAAATAGTATTATATTTATTGCAACAACCATTTTAAAACATAAATATAGGGTATTAAATACAGCAGAAAGTCATAGTACTTTCATGGATATAAGTAAAACTATAAATGAGAAATTAAATGAAAAACATCAGATTTTTATAGTAGGGATGGATACAAAAAATATAGGGGACATAAAGAAATTATCAAGCCTTGTAAAACCAAACATTGGAGTAATTACGTCAATAGAAAAAACAAATTTAGAAGCTTTTAAGAATATTGATAATATAATGAAGGCAAAATATGAAATAGTTGAAGTATTACCGGCTGATGGGTTAGCCATATTTAATTATGATAATGAATATATTAAAAAACTGGCAGATAAAACTTTTAAAGAAAAAATACTATATGGACTGAAGGAAAATGAAAAGCTGGATATATATGTTGATGATATTGAAATAGTAAAAGAAAAAATCAACTTTACTATTAAAGATAAAGATGGATATAGTATAAAATGCAGCACTAAGATTTTGGAGAAAAAGGATTTATATAATTTACTAGCAGGAGTAAGTATTGCATATGCCTTAGGATTAAATTTTAATGAAATCAAAAAAGGAATATCAAAAATAGAATCTATCTGTGTAGAAGCTTAGAAATATGAAAAATTAACTAGAGATAAGATTGGAGGATGCACATGGGAATAAAGTCAAATATTATAGAGTTTATGGAAGAAAAACTATATAAACCAATGTTAAAAGAAGAATTAGCCATTCAATTTGGCATTAAGGATACTGAAATAAAAGAGTTTTATAAAATATTAGACGAAATGGAAAGGGAAGGTATTATAATCCAAACTAAAAATGGCAGATATGGACTAGTATCAAAACTTAATTTAATTGTAGGAAGACTTGAGGGCAATCAAAAAGGATTTGCCTTCCTTATACCTGATGATAAAGAAAGGGAAGATATATTTATACCAGCTGAAGCAACTAATGGTGCAATGCATGGAGATAAGGTAATTGTCCAGCTTACTGATACAGGATTTATGGGAAAAAGAGATGAAGGAGAAGTAATAAGGATACTTTCCAGAGCTAATCAAACCTTAGTTGGTACCTATGAAGATAGTAATAATTTTGGTTTTGTAATACCTGATGATACTAGAATTGCTTATGACATTTATATACCAAAGAAGTATATAAATGGAGCTAAAACCAATCAAAAGGTAGTTGTAGAAATTACTTCTTGGCCTGAAAAAAGAAGAAATCCAGAAGGGAAGATAGTAGAAATATTGGGTAATATAGGTGATAAGGGAGTTGACATTCTTTCCTTGATAAAACAGTATAAACTTCCTGAAGACTTTCCAGCTAAGGTAAGAAAAGAAGCAAAAAAAGTAAAAGGTATCATAAGCCAGGAAGAAATAGATGACAGGGTAGATTTAAGACAATTAAATACCTTTACTATAGACGGCCCAGATGCTAAGGATTTTGATGATGCTGTATCCATAGAGAAAATTGGAGATATTTATAGATTGGGTGTCCATATTGCCGATGTATCATACTATGTTAGGGAGAATTCCCCTATAGATAAGGAAGCCTTTAAAAGAGGAAATAGCATCTATTTAATAGACAGGGTAATACCAATGCTACCTGAAGAACTATCCAATGGGATATGTAGCTTGAATCCTAATGAAGATAGACTTACCTTATCAGTTTTTATGGATATTGATAAAAAAGGAAATGTTGTGAGACATGAAATAGTAGAATCCATTATAAACAGCAAGGCCAGATTAATATATGATGATGTATCAGACCTATTAGAAAATGGAGATGAAACTGCTTTTAAAGGAAAAGAAGGGATAATAGAGGATTTAAAGCTTATGGAAGAGTTATGTCACATACTAAGAGAAAAAAGGGATAGAAGAGGAAGTATTGATTTTGATTTTCCTGAAGCTAGGATTATATTAGATGAAGATGGCAAACCTATAGACATAGTAAAGGAAGAAAGAAGAATTGCAAATAGAATGATTGAAGAATTTATGCTGGTTTGCAATGAAACTATAGCAGAATATATGTATTGGGCAGAAGTACCTTTTATATATAGAATTCACGAGGAGCCAGATGAAGAAAAAATAGAAGCTTTTAACAAGATAATAAGTAATTTTGGTTATATGATAAAAGGCAGCCAGGAAATCCATCCTAAAGAGTTACAGAAAATTACCAAGGAAATAAAGGGCAAAAAGGAAGAAGTATTAATAAATACACTCATGCTACGATCATTGAAAAAAGCTAGATATAGCAGCAAACATGAAATACATTTTGGACTGGCAGCTAAATACTATACCCATTTTACTTCACCAATAAGACGTTACTCAGACTTGCAAATTCACAGGATAATTAAGAAGTTTAACAAGGGAGAACTGACTCCAAAAGAAATAGCAAAGCTCAATAATATTTTACCAAAGGTAGCTGAACAAACTTCAGCTACTGAAAGAATAGCTGAGGAAGTAGAAAGAGAAGTAGATGATTTAAAGATGACAGAGTATATGTCTCAAAGAATAGGAAATGTATATGAAGGTATGGTATCATCCTTGACGCCCTATGGAATGTATGTACAACTTGAAAACACTGTGGAAGGTTTGGTACATTTTGAAAATATGATTGATGACTATTATGAATTTGATGAGGAAAATTATTATATTATAGGTGAAAGGACCAAAAAAATATATAGGCTAGGGGATATAGTAAAGGTAAAGGTATTGGATACAAACCTTATTAATAGAACCATAGATTTTATGCTAGAACCATAATAATTGAATAATTGTCAAGTCATAATAGACAATTGACAATTAAAAAATGGAGAAGTTCACCAAATTGTTATGGTTGATGGATAATATTAATGATAACTTAATGAATATAATAAAGTTATATATTATACTTGTAGGGCAAACATTTAGTTTGCCCTAGAGATGTTTTGTAAACTAAATATTAAGGAGCTTAAGGCTATTGACAAGCCTTTAAAAGGTTGATAAACTTTTCATTAGACTAATAAAAAAAGACGGTGATAGCATGAAAGATGAGAATATAAAAGTAGTTGCCACAAATAGAAAAGCAAGGCATGAATACTTTGTTGAAGATACTATAGAGGCAGGATTGGTTTTAACAGGTACGGAGGTTAAATCTATAAGGCAGGGCAGAGTAAATGTTAAGGAAAGTTATGCTGCTATAGAAAATGGAGAAGCCTTTATATATGGCATGCACATAAGCCCTTATGAGCAAGGAAATGTATATAATGTGGACCCATTAAGAAAAAGAAAGCTGCTTCTTCATAAAAGGGAAATTAGAAGGCTAAATTCTGTTATAATGCAAAAGGGTTATACATTAGTGCCATTAAGAGTATATATAAAAAATGGATTGGTTAAATTAGAACTAGCAATAGCAAAGGGTAAGAAACTATATGATAAAAGGGAAGATATAGCTAAAAGAGATGCTGAAAGAAGGATGAGACAACATCTTTCTGAAAAGTATAAAATTTAAAGCCTAAAGCTATCAAACACT
>ERZ773359.741-NODE-741-length-46952-cov-8.710664_pt1 | contig 46952 bp, 42 predicted proteins | sample MGYA00374955_ERZ773359 | MGnify/ENA primary metagenome ERZ773359 (study PRJEB29098, sample SAMN04486028) | biogas fermenter metagenome | study: EMG produced TPA metagenomics assembly of the Biogas fermentation microbial communities from Germany - Plant 4 DNA1...
TGGAGGTAACTAAATGCAAGTGCTTGACAAAGTAAGAAACTTTATAGATAAAAATTTGACTGCTACTGTTTACTACCCTCATGAAGAGATGAAAAAGCACACGACTTTTAAAACAGGCGGTCCAGCAGATTTATTAGTTGAGCCAGGCCGCATCACGGAACTACAGCAGCTAATACAGTATGTGCGCCAGGAGAAAATCCCCTATCTCATTATCGGTCGGGGCAGCAACCTGATTGTTGGTGACAAAGGAATCAGGGAATTAGTAATTAAAATCGGCAAAAAGCTCAGCCGCTGCGAAGTAAAGGGGGAGGAGGTTACGGCAGAGGCCGGGGCAGCCATTATTGATGTGGCTCAGGTGGCACAGGCACATGCCTTAACCGGTCTGGAGTTCGCCGGCGGCATTCCCGGTTCGGTAGGGGGAGCAGTTTTTATGAATGCAGGCGCCTATGATGGTGAAATAAAGGATGTATTGGAGGAAGTACTTGTTTTAACCGTTAGTGGAGAACTAACGGTGAGAAAAAAAGAGGAATTAGCCCTTGGCTACCGCACAAGTTTGATGCAAAAAAACGGTGATATTATTTTGCAGGCTAAATTTAAACTGCAAAAAGGGGATCAAGCGGCGATAGATCTGCGGATGAGGGAGTTAAAGCAGCGCAGGGAAAAAAGTCAGCCTTTAGATCTGCCCAGTGCCGGCAGTGTTTTTAAGCGGCCGCCGGGTTATTATACAGGTAAATTAATTCAGGATGCCGGTTTGAAAGGGTGCCAAATAGGGGGCGCCCAGGTTTCACCCAAACATGCAGGCTTTATTGTTAATACCGGTAAGGCCACCAGTAGTGATATTGTCAACTTAATCAGACATATTCAGGCAGAAGTTAAAAAACTTTTCGGCGTAGAGCTGGAAACAGAGGTCAGAATAATCGGCGAGTTTTAATACTGTTCTTAACACTAAGGCTTTGCCTGCCCCAGGATGATAACGGTTTTCCGGGGGCAGTTTTTATTTAGCGGTTAGGGGACTGCAAATATTTTTAGCATAAAGCTGACAGCATGATCATAGCCATGTGATAAGTCTGAGAAGGTTGCCGCAGACTGCCTGCTTTGGCTTTACGCCTTAAGTAAGTTTGCATTTCTTGCCTGGTGCTGACGGATGGATTCCAGTACTCTTTTTTCCACAAAAAAAGTCATTTTTATCCCGAGAAGTACATGTAAGCTGCTGCTGCTAATCACCCTGCTGGCAGCTTCCTTTTGGCTGCTAAAAAGTTGTTATCGCGGTTCTGCCAGTGCCGGTATCAGCAGCCAAGGACTGCAGGAGCTTGAGGTGACATCCAGCGCCTATCCTTATTTTGCTTATCTTGTTGAACAGGAGCACTTTAGTGCCTTCAACAAAAGGTCGCTGTACTACGAAAAGTCTGCCGCACTAACCGGTGTGCCGCCCCATGATTACTATACTTTTACCTTTAAATATGCAGACGGACAGCTGTTTATTTTGCATTATAGTCCACTTCTAAACGAATTTTATGATCCTGATTATCAGCTGCTGGCGGCTTCACCACCACTTAAGGAAAAACTGCTGGATCTGATGGCCCTTTATAGACAGGCAGCAGATAAACAATATGGTGTTCTGCTGCTGTGGGAGGAAGCAAATGAGTTGTTCCCGAAATATGCTGTGGCCAAAATAACCGATATTTATTCCGGCGCCTCTTTTTATGTACAGCGTAGAGAAGGCAGCAGCCATATTGATGCTCAGCCGCTGACAGCAGAAGATACGGCGATTATGAAGGAAATTTATGGCGGTAATTGGAGTTGGGAGCGTAAGGGGATTATTGTCGAGATTGGGGGCCACCGGATTGCCGCTTCAATGCACGGCATGCCGCACGGCGCCGGTAAGATTCCTGACAATGATTTTCCCGGGCACTTTTGCATTCATTTCTTTGGTAGTGTTATTCATGGTGGGGGTATGGATCTGCGGCATCACCAGGAGATTCTGAAAGCAGCCGGGAAGCTGCCATTAGATGGAACAAGCGAAAGCGAAAAATAGCTTGCGAAAATTGTCACTAGAATTTATAATATAGGTAAGTGAGGCCATGAAGGCGTCTGTTGTGTAGTCAGTATTTATTTTGTTTTAATATAATGGGTGAAAATTTTAACCATGAAGGTTAGCGGCTGGGCTGAACCCAGTACTCTTCGTGGTTTTTTATTTTGCCAGAAAACACAGCTTGCAGACAACCAAGCAGGGAGGAAAAAAGATGCAGAACCGAATTGAGCAGTATTGGCAGGGCGAAGCCGCCCGTTATAGTGAAAATATCAGGAGGGAAATGGAAGGGTTTAAGAAAGCAGCCTGGCAAGGGTTGATCGCCGAGTATCTGCCGCCGGGACAGGAGTTGAAAATCCTTGATATTGGTACCGGTCCCGGTTTTTTTGCCGTGATTCTGTCTGAACAAGGACATAAAGTTACCGCCATCGACTGTGCCGACAAGATGTTGGAGGAGGCGAAAAGGAATACGCAGATAGCCGGCTATGAGGTAGAGTTTTATAAAATGGATTCTCATCTGCTTGCTTTCCCCGATGATTATTTTGATGTCGTCATTAACCGCAATCTTACCTGGATTTTGTATGATCCTCTGACTGCGTACCGGGAATGGCAGCGGGTGCTAAAACCCCAGGGCAGACTGCTGATTTTTGATGCTAACTGGAATTTGCGCTTACATGATGCTCAACTGCAGAAACAGTATGAGGAAGATCAGGCAGAGGCGGAAAGATTGGGCATTATCAGAAATGATCATGTTGATCCGGATGAATGTGACAACATAGCGAAAGATTTGTTTTTTAGTAAAATACTGCGGCCGCAGTGGGACGCGGAAGCTTTATTAAATCTTGGCTTCCGCCGTCTGTGGATTGATACTAATATTTCGGACAGGATCTGGGACGAAGAGGATAAAATTCTCAACCGTTCCACACCAATGTTCTTGATCTGTGGGGAAAAATAAGGATTAGGACGATAAAATATCAGGGCTAAGAGGAGTATTATGGGAAAAAGTACTGTGATTTTAAAGCGACTCGGCAAAGTTTTTAACCGTGAGGAACCACAGATGTCGGTCATTCTGGCCTGTTTACTTATTTTAGCGCTAATCTCAATTATTTTGGCTGTTGGTCTGGGACCGGTCAGCGTAGCACCTGCTGCGGTAGCCAAAATTGTAGCCAGCCGGCTGCCGCTTTTAAAAGATTATATTGAGCCTGCCTGGCTGCCGGTGGAGGAAAATATTGTGTGGGGGCTGCGTCTGCCCCGTGTCCTGCTGGGCATGATAGTGGGCGCCTCCCTTTCCATGACCGGGGTAGCCATGCAGGCCCTGGTCAGAAACCATCTTGCCGATCCCTTTATCCTGGGGGTCTCTTCCGGCGCGGCGGCGACTGCAACACTGGGCATGCTGTTTGGGGTTTTCACCTTTTTGGGGCGCTACTCCTTATCCCTTAGTGCTTTTTTGGGAGCAGCCGTTACTATTATTCTTGTTTATGTGATCTCCCGGGTACGGGGCAGGATTAATATTACCCAGCTGCTTTTATCAGGGGTAGCCCTGTCGATGATTATGGATGCCCTGACACGAATCATTACTTTGAGTGCTCCCAATGCTTTAGGTCTGCATAATGTTACTTACTGGTTATCGGGGAGTCTGGCGGGAACCAAGTGGGGCTATTTGACCCTCCCCCTGCTGGTGATCATCGTCTGCATGATTGTGCTGCTGGCTAATCACCGCGCTTTAAACGCGCTGTTAATGGGTGATGAGACAGCGGGAACGCTGGGCTTCAATGTGAGCCGCCTGCAGAAAATGCTTATTTTGGTGTCTTCACTCATGGCAGGCACAACGATTGCTGTCAGCGGTACCATTGGTTTTGTTGGCCTGATGGTGCCCCATTTTACCCGCCTGCTGGTGGGTTCAGACCATAAAAAAGTGCTCCCGGTATGCGCTCTGCTGGGCGGCATTTTGGTGGTGTGGGTAGATGTGGCGGCCAGGTTGCTCATTGCCCCTGAGGAACTGCCCTTAGGTGTACTGACTGCTCTGTTTGGCGGACCTGTGTTTATCTGGTTGCTGAAGCGGAAGACGGGCTAAAGCGGGAGAAGAGTGAGGTGCAGAAGATGAAGCTACAGGTTGAAAACTTAAGTTTTGCCTATGACGATCAACCGATTCTGGAAGATATCTTCCTTCATGTAAATCAAGGAGAATTTGTGGGACTGATTGGCCCTAACGGCAGCGGCAAATCAACCATTCTGAAGAATATTTACCGGGCACTGAAACCGGCAGCCGGTGTAGTGAAAGTAGACGGAGAAAACTTATTTAATCTCTCCTATAAGCAGGCGGCGGTTAAAATAGGCGTGGTGCCCCAGGAGGATGTGCTGCCCTTTGATTTCAAGGTAGAAGAAATTGTGGCCATGGGCAGGAGCCCTTATAAAGGACTTTTTGACGCGGATACCCCAGAGGATAAAGAAATTATCCGCAGTGCCCTGGCGCGTTTGGGGATAGAGGAGATGGCCAAAAGAAATTTTCTGCATTTATCCGGTGGTGAAAAGCAGAGGGTTTTAATGGCCAGGGTGCTTGCTCAGGAAACGGAAATTTTGATTTTGGACGAACCGACCAACCATTTAGATATATCCTATCAGCTGCAGATACTTGATTTTGTCAAACAGCTGCAGGTGACGGTTTTAATGGCTATCCACGACTTAAATATGGCTGCTTTATACTGTGACAGGATTTATATCTTAAAGAACGGCCGCATTTTTACCTCCGGTACACCGGAGGAAGTATTAACGGAAGAAATCATTGCCGATGTTTATGGTGTTAAGGCTGATGTCAGGGTGCACCCTGTTACAAATAAACTTACCATCACTTTTTTACCACACAGCATTAACTGTATTTAAGGGAGGACGATGATAATGAAGCGGAACAAGAATCTGTTTTTGCTTGCCTGTATTCTGGTCATGGCCTTTTTGTTTACCGGCTGCGGCAGTAAAGCGCCTGGGCAGAGAGATGATACTGCAAATGGAGGCAGCTATGAAAAAGTGGAGCTGCATAATTACGGCAGGGAAGTGGTAATTGAGAGTATGCCGCAGAAGGTGTTGACTTTGGGTCCCAACTGCAGTGAATTGTTTGTTGCCCTGGGGTTGACAGACAAAATTATCGGCAACAGTTTAGATAATCACAGTCGGGGTCCCCTACCGGAATATGCAGCTGAATATGCCAAGATCCCGGAACTTAATTATGCTAACGCCACCCGGGAAGCCGTCATCAGCAGCGGTGCCGATTTTATCTATGGTATTGATTGGGAATTTGGTGACGGTCGACTGGAAATTGAGGAATTAAAAGAGTATGGCATTAATGTCTACATGAATAAAGCCTCTACCCTGGAAGAAGCATATCAGGAGATAGCGGATCTGGGTAAAATCTTCCGTATAGAGGATAAAGCGGCAGCCTTTATTCAGGAGCAGCAGGAAAGAATCGGGGCGGTAGCGGAGAAAGTCAGCGGACAGGAACCGTTGAGGGTGTTAGTGTATGATTCGGGGGGAGACGGTGTATATACCTGCGGCGGGACTAACTTCGAAACCTTATTAATTGAAAAAGCCGGCGGCAAGAACATCTTTGCTGACGTCACAACAAAGCAGTGGTTCATGGCCAGTTATGAGGAAGTACTGAAAAGAGAGCCTGATGTAATTGTGGTGCATGATTATGATGTGCCTGCCTTAGAAGATAAAATCAGGGCGATTAAAAGTGACCCGGCACTTGCCCAGTTAGAATGTGTAAAAAATGAAAGATTTGTTCCCATCACCCTGGAAAGCGTGCTGCCCGGCGCGAGAATGGCCTATGCAGTTGAGCTGTTGGCAAAAGGATTTTACCCGGAATTGTTTAATTAATATGGGTAAAGGCTATTGCTGCCGGCCCGATGACGGTCCGCAGAGATTAGCTGATCATTTAATGATGTTGGGAGATTAGAGTATGCGCATAGCTGTTGTTGACGGACAGGGCGGCGGCATCGGGAAAAATATTGTCGAGAAACTGCGCGCAGGCTTGCCCGATGATGTGGAAATAATCGCTCTCGGTACTAATGCCATAGCAACAACTAACATGTTGAAGGCCGGCGCCAATGAAGGCGCATCAGGGGAAAATGCCATTCTGTTTATGGCCGATAAAGTTGATTTTATTGTCGGGACAATTGCCGTACTTGCTGCTAACAGTATGCTGGGTGAATTAACACCCCGGATGGCAGCAGCCATTGCAGCTTCTCCGGCCAGAAAAATTCTGCTGCCGCTAAACAGAATTGGTATTGAGGTAATTGGTGTTGTCAGTGAGCCCTTACCGCATCAAATTAGTCAGCTGGTAGAAAGAATTTTAGAAATCTGGGAGGACGAAGATAGTGTGTGAAGCTAATGCCTATTTAAAAAAAGGCGATAAAGAAGAATTGTTTCTGGAGAGTGTTGATAGAATTGTTCCCCAAAATGACTATTTAGAGATGGAAAACATTTTTGGCGTAAAAAAGATGATTAAAGCAGTGATTAAGGAAATGTCATTGGTGGAACATAAAATTATCCTGGAAAAAGTTGATTAAGCTGCTGCAGAAAATTCACCCGCTCCTGGCTGAGCGGGTGTTGTTTTAGACATTATCTTTAACTCTGGCCACTGACAGACCGTCACCGCTGGGGATGATAATGCTTTCCAGACGCCGATCTTCAGCCAGCATTTTATTAAACAGACGTACTGCTTTAGTAGTGGGTCTGCTGCTGGTAGGGTCGTAAACTCTGCCTTTCCATAAAGTGTTGTCAGCCGTAATGATGGCACCCGGCGCAGCCAGCTTGAGCGCCAGTTGTAAATATTTAGGCAAATTTAGTTTGTCGGCATCGAAAAAGAAAAAGTCAAATTTAGCGTTGTCCTGCAGTAAATCTTCCATGACTGCCAGGGCATTGCCGCTTTGTACCTGTACTTTGTTCTGCAGACCTGCCAGGCGAAAATTTTCGGCAGCCACTTGGGCAAACTGCGGCTTGATTTCCAGTGTCAGCAGTGTGCCTGTCTCCGGCAGGGCACGGGCCAGCCAGATGCCGCTGTAGCCGGCCAAGGTTCCTACTTCCAGAATTTTTTGTGCCCCGCTCATTTTTACCAGGAGATAGAGAATTTTAGCTGTCTGGGGTGGGATGGTGATGTCAGGCATGCCGTGCTGTGCCATGGATTCTCTTGTTTTCAGCAATACTTCATCTTCCTGGAGATAAAGATCGGTAATATATTGTATTTCTGACATATTGCACCCCGCGCTTTACGATTGTTTTACTGCCTGCAGGCAGTGCTCATGCCATTAATTTTAACAGCGTTTTCATGCTGAAGCAACTAAACCTATCAAGTGAGCCTTCGGTTTCAGCGGTAATGTAGTGCTAATATTCTAAATATTAATTGAACTGTTTGCCCCGCAAATGCTATAATGAGGGCGAACAATTACTGATCTTCAGTCTGAAAGGGGAGTTAATATGAGCATCTTGGTTGCATATTCATCACAAACCGGCAATACAGAAAAGGTAGCTAAGGCGATCCATGAAGCATTGGGTGAAAAAGCAGAGTTGAAAAAGCTGCCGGATGTAAATTGTGAGGGCTACGATACAGTTGTACTGGGCTACTGGGTGGACAAAGGTACTGCCAATGCAGAAGCTTTGGAGTTTATGAAAGCATTATCCGGGAAGCAGGTTGTCCTTTTCGGTACTTTAGGCGCCGGTGACGCCGGGGGCTACCACCAGCGGGTGCGCGAAACTGTCGAGAAGGAACTGCCCGCCGACTGCACTCTTTTAGGTCATCAACTGTACAGAGCCTCTTCCATGAGGTTAAAAGCCCTCAGGAAACAGCATGCCGAAAACCCTGATGATATGGAAATTAAGAAGCTTTTAGACGACTATGAGCAAAATAAGCATCGTCCGGATGCTCAGGATCTGAAAAATGCCCAGGAATTTGTCCTGGCCGCTCTGTCCTAAAGACGACAAAAAACCAGCCCAAACCGCAGTGTTTGGGCTGGTTTTTTTAACTGTTTTATTGGATAAATCTCCTGGAGGCCAGCACCTGATCCAGCTCTAAAGTTTTGATGGGAGCTGTTTCCACAAGCTTAATCAAATCCGCTGCCGTGGCATGCACTAAAACACCGTAGCTGTACACACCATGTTCCTCCACATAAGCCAGGGCTGCCTGATAATATTGATGCTGCCTGGGATGATTACTCAGCGCCGTGACAGCTTCCTTTCTGTCTGCCAGATATCGTAAAAGACTCTTATAGTGCAGCTCTGCCGCTACAGCCCATCTGGCCCTGCCGGAGCTGCCAGGAGGCAGCCCCTCGTTACCTGTGAGCCAATCCCAAAAGAGAAAGGCTGGGTATCTGGCGGTGTCGGGTTGGTCACCGGAATGGAAAACTGTGTTGGGGCGCAGGTTAAATCCGGAGAGGAAGTCCATGCGCTGCCCCTGAGGAGCCGTTCTGATGCCGGCCCAGACAAAATCAAGGAAGTGATTTTTTTGTACTACTAAATCTTCTAACTCATCCATACTTAAGTCGTTTTCAAAGGTGAGGTAGGCCGCAGCATAAGCCACGGGGTTCAACTGCCGGAGATGGTTTAATACGCGCTCTTTTTGCCGTGCCAGATCCACGTCGCTGAGAAAGCCGGGAGCTTCCACGGCCGTAAAATGCGGCTGCTCAACACGGAAAAGATCTTTGCTGTAATTTTTATTACGTTTGATGCGCATCGTAATTTCTGCCGTTTCCTGCGTAAGGAGATTGGTGCGATAAAAATAACTGTCATAGCGGCCAAAGCCTAATTTGTCCGTTTCTGCCAAGCCGGCCAGGGCATATCCCGGCTGCGTCAGTTCTATCAGGGCTGCCAAATCGAAGTTGATATCATCTTCCCTGCTGCCTACAGAGACTTTAGTAGGATTATAATAGAAGCTGTCGACCAGCGGCGAGATAATAAAAACGATACTTAACAGGCAGGCTGTAATGATCATGACTGAGGTCAGCACAATTTTTCGCAACCTGCTGTTTACGCTTTTGATGATTTGACGAGCTTCCTCTTCTTGTGGGTCAGCTGCTGCCGGGTCAGGGAGCGGGAACTCCCATTGTTCAGCAAAATATGCTTCCAGAGCCTCATATTTTTCCAATTCTGCTTCTACTTGACGTTTTTCGTCGTCGTTTACTTCACCTGCTTGATATTTACGCAATAAATCTTTAAATTTCATTTTTCTCCTCCAAAGCGCTTTTTAGTTTCTTCCTGGCTCTAAACAGCAGCACTTTCACGGCACCCTCCGTTGCCCCAAGGGCGGCGGCAATTTCCTTGACAGTCAGATCACAATAGTAAAAAAGAATAATAACTTCGCGGTAGGAGGGACGCAGCTGCAGTACCTGAGCATAAAGGTTTTTACTCTGCTCATTATCTATCAGCCTGTCTAAGGGATTGGCCTCAGTTGTAGCAAGGGTTGGAAAATCATCAGTCAGGCTTACTTTTTGCTTTTTTCTCATGCTGTCCAGATAGAGATTTTTGCAGACCCGAAAGAGCCAGTATTTGATGTAAGGGGTGCTTTCCTGCAGGGAGAGCAGTGCTTTAAAAAAGGTTTCGCTGGTTAAGTCATCAGCCTGATGCCGGCTGCGGCATAAGGAGAGGGCGTATAGGTAGACTTGCCGATAATATTTACTATATAGTTGTTCCAGCCGGTCATTGAGCATGAGGAAAATCTCCTTTTATCAGATAAACGAACTACAAGCCTTTAGGTTACACTTTTTTTATGGGATAGCAAATTATTTTAGCCTTATTTCTTTTCCATCCGCAGGGAGTTGTTAATTGCTACCACCATTATAACGGCAGCTTGTCTTCCTGCAAAGCGCTAGGTCTGCAGCAGGAGAAAGGTCCGGGAAAATAACTGATCTTGTAATTTTTAGCAAAAAGGTGCTATAATTAAGCTGAGTTGGCAGCTTTTCCAACTCAAAAAGCAGCCAAGAACTACAGCCTTAGTTGTCTAATAATTTAAACAATGGTAAATAATCTGCCATCGTTGCTGCTGCTGGCCCCTGTCAGTCAGCCGAACGAAAAAGATAACAAGGGAGGTCCAAAGCTTATGGGTGGAGATTTATACAGCAGGAGGGTGCAGAATATTGTTGATGCAATTAACTTCAGAGAGCCGGAGAAAGTGCCGGTAGGGCTGGAAATCCTGATGTGGCCGTTTGCTTATAAGGGTAAAACTTATCAGGAAGTCATGCATGACCCGCAGCTGGCGGCCGATACCTACACTGAATTTCTGGATGATGTAAGTCTGGATTACCTGGCCTTAATGCCCGGTGTATCCCATCCGGTGAAGGTCTACCAGAAGCTGGGCAACAATGAGTATGTGATTGCCAAAGACGGAGTAGGTATTGAACATCTCCAGGCCTTAGTAAAATTTATGTCACCAGAGGATTATGAGCTTTTGATTAACGATTTTCCGGCCTTCCGTCAGTACATGTTTTATCGCAAATATCCGGTGTTTAAAAAATCTAAAGAGGAAGCATATGCCGCTCTGAAGGAAGCAGCCAAGGAATTTAAAACTTACTTTCTGGCTAATGCACTAATTAACAAAAAGATCCATGAAGAAAAACAGATTGTCTCACTCCACGGCCCTGAATCACTGCATTATTTTTCAGCTTTTAACTCCATTTTTGATTATTACCGCGGCATGACTAATGCTTTAGCTGACCTTAGAAGAAGACCGGACGTGGTGAGAGAAGCATGTAAAGTAATCAGAGATCATACTTTAAGTCAAATCAAAGCTAAACCTGAAGATTACCAGGGTAAATCTTTCCCCCTGAGCATGACAGTCTATCATAGTGAATGTTTCCTCTCTCCGCAGCAGTTTGATGAGTTTTTCTTTAAAGACTTTAAAGAGTTTTATGGTCCCTTTATGGAAGCAGGTGTTAAGTTTTTCCTCAAGGGCGAAGGCAGTTTTCTCAAGACCATTGACCGCTATCGTCAGCTGCCCAAAGGGGCGATGGTGATGATGCTGGATGAGGACGATCCTTTTGAAGTGCATAAAGCAATTGGTGACTGGGCCACACTGTGTACCGGCATTCGCAGCGATCTGCTGAAATACGGTACCAAACAGCAGTGTATAGATTATGCGAAAAAATGCTTTGATACTTTTGCCCCCGGCGGCGGTTTCATGTTCCTGCAAAACAAACCCTTCTTATATGCGCAAGACGTAAACCCGGAGAATGTGGTGGCGGTGTACGAATTTGCCAATGAATACGGGAAGAAATAGGAGGGAGAAAGATGAGTGAACGCGATTATACGGTAGAAGAATTATTTGCGGAACTAAAGAATGATGATTCCTGGGAAAGTGATCCCGAGTTAAGAAAAATACTTGCTGAAGCACTGTATGCTACACTACAAAGAAGTGTTGGTTAAAGAGAAGTAGATAAATAAACAGGCAAAAGGCAAAGAGTGGCTTTCTAAATTTAGGGAGCCACTCTTTTTAGGGAAAAACAGCTGCCGCAGAATTAAAACAGCCGCTACTATTCTGAATTTTTACTTTAGTCACTTTAATTTTCTCTCAGGAGATGATATACTATCAGTAGAAATTTTCCATCAGGCAGCAGCAAAAGAAAAGAATAAAAAAGAAGGAGATTGATTATGGCAACACATTTAACTCAGAAGGAAAACTTTTTGCGTGTTGTTCGAGGAGAAATGCCGGAATATGTACCGGTGTCATCAATGGGTCCTGACTCAGCACCTTTAATGACCATGGCTGATCCCAGCATTATTGGTAACTTCCGTGGGCCGCAGGGCGGCAAGGATCCGTGGGGAGTAACATTTGTCACAAACAAAGAAACAAACTACGCTGCCATCCCTGAGCCGGGCAACTTCATCCTTGATGATGTCAGAAAATGGAGAGATGTTATTAAGAGACCGGATTACTCGGGTTTCGATTGGGAAAAGGCTGCCAAGGAAGACTGGGCCAAATATGTGAAAGATCCTGACCAAACATTATTTACCATCAGCGGCTTTGCTGACTTTTTCCAGCAGTTTATCAGCTTTATGGGCTTTACCAATGGACTGATGGCCCTGTATGAAGAGAAAGAAGAAGTGGAAGAGCTGCTCGACTACATGTTAGACTTTTCACTTTGGATCACGAAAAATGTTCTGTACTACTATAAGCCCGAAGGATTCTATTTACTTGATGATTCTGCTTCCAAACTGCATCCCTTCATTTCGCCGCAGCTTTTTGAAGAGCTTTTTGTACCCCGCTACAAAAAAGTTTTAGAGCTGGCTATTGACGATGGTCTGCCGGTCTTCTATCATAACTGCGGCAGATGTGAGGATTTTCTGCCGGCAATGGTGGAAATCGGCGTTAATGTTTGGGATCCGGCCCAGGTAGAAAACGATCTGGTTGCAATTAAGAAAAGATTCGGCCGCAAACTGGCCATTAATGGTGGTTTTGAATACCCCATGCCCAGTACATGGCCTGAAGTTGACGAAGAGCATGTGCGTGAAGCTGTCCGCGAAACATTTAATAAGTTGGCTCCGGACGGAGGCTATATTTTCAGCGGTATGCTAAAGTCACTTGACTGGCAGGACCCCAAAGTTCAGGAAGTAAACGGCTGGATTAGGGATGAAGCCCGCAAGCTGAGTAAAACATTCTACAAATAGTAATGTAATGAATTGGGCGTTCTGGTAACGCCCAATTCTAACTCGGTTATTAAACTAAAACTAGAACTAGGGTGTTAGAAATGAAAATAGTAATTTTAGGCGGCTTTTTAGGTTCCGGCAAAACAAGTGTTGTTATCCAGCTGGCCAAATATGTTGTCGGTGATAACCCGGAACAGGCGACAAAAGTAGTGATTATTGAGAATGAAATAGGTGCCGTTAGTATAGATGATAAAGTGCTGCGGGCAGGCGGTTATGAAGTGCAGAACATGTTTTCCGGCTGTGTTTGCTGTACCATGTCCGGCGAGTTGGTCCTTGGTCTGCATAACATCATCCGCGACTTAAACCCAGAATTAATTATTATGGAGGCAACGGGTGTAGCTTACCCCCATAATATCAGGGAAACAATACTGCGGTCACTGCCTGATCTTGATTGTCGGGTAACATGTGTTACTGATGCCCAGCGCTGGAAAAGACTGCTGAAGCCCATGGAAATGCTGCTGAAGGATCAGCTTGATTCAGCTGAAGTTATTCTGATTAATAAGGTAGACCTGGTGGATGCAGAGACGCTGGCGGAAGTGGAAGCCTCAATCAAAACTTTTAATGATCAGGCACAATTTTTTAGAATTAGTGCGTTGGAAGAGATACCGGCTGCAGTTTTTGCTGCCATGCTCGGTGAAGCATAAACAGCCGCGGGCTTAAGCACAAACAGCCCGTGCAAAAAACAGATCCGATAACCATCAGCATGTATCGGATCTGTTTTTTATTGTTCATGGCTTTATTCCTTCCGCACCGGGATCCAGATTTCACTATAGGCATAGTCTTTCTTTGCCTGATCCATTTTCGTAAATGAAAAGGAGGGGGCGTTGATGACTTCATAGCCCGAGGTGGGAAGCCATTCTGCATAGATGTTAGCCATGGTTTGCTGCAGGGTAGAAGGGAAAGGACCTTCGTTGGGAAAGACTGCCCAGGTATAGGCCGGAACGGGCACTTTGTCTAACTGCTCACTTACCTCTTCTTTTGTTGTTAAGACCCCGATTAAATGAGTTAAATAGCCTTCTTCTTTGAGAAAATTTGCGTCAGCATCATAAGAAGCATTGACAATTTCATAAGGTTCAATATTCTGCAGCGCATGCATTTCGGCTCTCTGTGCTTCCGTAATGCTTTCCGCCAGTTTGACTATCTCCTGATTTACTCCTTCAAACTGCATTGGTACACGCTTACTTACACCTACCAGATAAAAAGCCGGCTTCTCTTCGATTCTAAACTCCATTGGTATTCCTCCTTTAACGGTAATGATAAATGACAGTTTGGGAAACGACTTTATCAGGCCCGTTTTCATGACCTCCGAGGGTAAGTACCCACTCCACTTTTTAAAGGCGCGCGTAAAGCCGTCCAGGGATTGGTAGCCATATTTAAAAGCAATATCTGTTACTCTTTCTCCGTTTAATAAATCTTCATTTGCTGCTGCTAATCGTCTCTTTTTGATATATTCGCTCAGGGTCATTCCTGCAAGATAAAAAAAGAGCTGGCGCAGGTGAAAAGCGGGGATTTCTACAGTTTGGGCAATTATTTCCACAGACAGTTCCTCGGTCAGGTTTTCTTCAATATAGGCCGTAACTTGATTTAGTTTATTTAACACCGGTTTCCCTCCTTTCCCTATCAGTATCATACCAAAGCTCCTGCGTCAGTGCTCGACTTTTCTTTGATAAAAATGTCGTATTATATGCCTCATGGCAAATGCGGCCGGGACATAAGCGAGGGGGCAGGTGTTGACACTTTGTTAATAATCCTGTATACTGTTGTTCGTGTCCAAGCGCGGAGCTGTGGTGTAGAGGCCTAACATGCCTGCCTGTCACGCAGGAGATCGCGGGTTCGACTCCCGTCAGCTCCGCCATTATATTATTTGCATAGAAACTCAGGTCAGCCTGAGTTTTTTTGTATCTTGAATTAGCATAAGCTGGACTGGGCCTGCTGCTGCGGAGAAAAATCTGTCTTCGCTTAGCTGCCTGCAGGGTAACTGCAGTTTAAAAGCGAATTATGGCTGCATAACTATAATTAAGGAGGAGCGCGACTGCATGAAGATCTGTATTTTATCCGGTAATCCGAAAAAAGAAGGTCTTTGTCAATCTGTGATTGAAGCGGCAAAAGCCGGCGCGGCAGAAGCAGGAGCAGAGGTAGATGAGATCAGGCTTGCTGATCTGAAATTAATACGCTGTCAGGTTTGCGCTGATGGCTGGGGCCCTTGTCGTGATGAAAATTACTGCCGTTATGGCAGCGACGGCTTTGATGATGTCAGAGCCCGTTTAGCAGAGTGTGATGCCATTGTCATGGCTACGCCTGTCTATTGGGGAGAAACTACGGAAGTGTTAAAAAGCTTCCTTGACAGGCTGCGCCGGTGTGAGTTTAATCAGGAAAAAGTCCTGCGCGGCAAACAGGTACTGCTCATTGCTTCACCCGGCGGTTCGGGCAACGGTTTATTAACATGTCTGGAGCAAATGGAACGTTTCTGCCTGCATACCGGTGCTGTGATCTTTGACTATCTCGGCATTAATCGCTGGAACAGTGATTACAAGAAAGCTGCCGTGCAGGCTGCCGTGGCTGCCATGGCCGGCGGCCGCAAAAGGGGTGATACCGTCTAAAGACGGCTTATTACCTGACCAGGAGATAATCATTGCAGATTTATTACAGTTAACATAAATCTATTTCCAAAGCAAGGGCTGCGGGATATAATAGAAGCGGCAACATACATCTAATAAGATTGGAGATAAGAGATGACACTGGAAGCGAAGTTAGAAAAAATTCTGGAATTAGGTGCTTATAAAGCGGCAGTAATTGATGTGGAAAAAATCCCCTTTGATGAAGGACTGCGGCGCTTTTGTGAGGTAAATCACTGTGGACATTATGGGAAGAATTATAGCTGCCCGCCGCATATTGGTGATGTGGAGACAGTTATCGCGGAGGCAAAAAGCTATCAAAGGGCTATAATTTACCAGACTGTTACCGAGATTGAGAATTCCTATGATTTTGAAGGCATGATGGCGGCAGCAAAAAAGCACAGTAAAGTGTCCAAGCTGATTGATGCAGAGCTGCAAAAGGATTATAGTGACTATTTGATGCTTACGGCAGGGGGCTGCGATGTTTGTAAAGTTTGTGCCGTGATTGATAATGAACCCTGCCGGTTCCCGGAAAAAGCAGTTTCCTCTGTGGAGGCCTATTGTATTGATGTGTCCCTGCTGGCCAGGGACTGCGGCATGAAGTATGTTAACGGCCCCAACACCGTTACCTATTTTGGCGCATTTTTATTTAAATAACAGAACTGCCAGGACCTTCCGGGTCAAGGAACAAGAAGCTGTAAGGGGCAGCTTCTTGTTTTTCGCAGAAAAACAGCAGATAATAATCTTGGCAGGCAGGAAACAGCTGCCGGGAGTAAGATATTCCAGGGGGGTATCAGATGTCAGATTATCTAGTCAGAGCAACGGCTGCGCAGCACCAAATTCGCGCCTTTGCCGCCACTACACGTGAATTGGTAGAAAAGGCACGGCTGATTCATCACACGACCCCGGTCGCCACGGCTGCTTTGGGCAGGCTGCTGACGGCAGGCAGTATGATGGGCGCCATGTTAAAAGGTGAAAAGGATATTTTGACTATCCAGATTAAGGGAGACGGACCGCTTAAAGGACTGCTGGTGACGGCCGATGCCAAGTCTAATGTGAGGGGTTATGTGCATAACCCGCAGGTGGAACTGCCGCTGCAGGCCAAAGGTAAGCTGGATGTAGGCAGAGCCGTAGGAGCGGGTATTTTACGGGTCATTAAAGATTTGGGCTTGAAGGAACCATATGTGGGACAAACTGCCTTAGTTTCCGGAGAAATAGCCGAAGATCTCACTTATTATTTCGCCGCTTCTGAACAGGTTCCGTCTGCTGTCGCTTTAGGAGTGTTAATTGATACAGACTATAGCGTTAAGCAGGCCGGTGGTTTGATTATCCAAGTTATGCCTGGCTGTGGTGAAGAAGTAATCGGGCTGCTGGAAGAAAAAATTGCTGCCATGGAGAGCATTACCGGACTGTTGGCTGCAGCCATGTCACCGGAGCAGATTTTAGAACATTTGTTAGGTGATTTTAGTCTGGAAATACTGGCGACAATGCCGACACAGTTTCACTGCGGCTGCAGTCAGGAGCGTATAGAGAAAGCAATTCTGAGTATTGGCAGACAGGATCTCCAGGAAATCATTGCTGCCGGGGAACCACTGGAAGTAAACTGCCACTTTTGCAATACCAGCTATCAGGTCGAGGTTGCTGACCTGCAAAAATTTCTCTAAACCAAAACCTGTGGGGCAAATATTGGGTAAAGACAATAAGTACACCTGAAGTGTCAGCCAAGCGCTAACAGCGGAGGGTGTACTTTTAATTCATTTAAGAAGTGTTATCGAAAAAGGCTGCTCTGAAACAGCACAAGGCAGACTGCCGGGTTAAGAAAAGTCTTTCTTGTGTTTAACCCCATGGGCGTATAGGAAAGATTAGGCGAGCTATTGGAAGTTTATCTGCTTTAACAGCTGTTACCGGCAGTACATGGTGTTAATTTATTACCAGTCGTTAACAGTAGATAAATTATAGACAAGAAAATAAACATCTGTTATAATGGTTAACAATTATATTGAGAGCAAGACTATTGTTTCTTGAGGGAAAATTTCAAATGGTGCGAAGATAGGGACTGATAAAGATGATAAAAATGGTAAACGTGGACAAACAATTTGGAAAACTTTGGGCACTTAAGAACATAAATTTAGAAATAAGTGCGGGCGAAAAACTAGTTGTTATTGGCCCTTCCGGTTCCGGAAAAAGCACGCTGATCAGATGTATGAATTATCTGGAGAAGCCAACTTCCGGACAAATTTTTGTTGACGGTATCGAGATTACTGCCCATAAGGCACCGGTTGCCAAAGTGAGACAATCGGCAGCCATGGTTTTCCAGAGTTTTAACCTCTATCCTCATAAGACAGTTTTGGAAAATCTGACCCTGGCTCCCATTAAGGTACAGGGAATCGAGAAAAAGCAGGCGGAAGAGTCTGCAATGAAGTATTTGGAGCGGGTGGGGCTGACCGAAAAGGCCCATAATTATCCTTCACAACTTTCCGGGGGACAGCAGCAGCGTGTAGCCATTGCCAGAGCTTTAAATATGCATCCGAAGATTATCCTCTTTGACGAGCCGACTTCAGCCCTTGATCCCGAGATGATTCAGGAAGTTCTGGACGTGATGGTCGGACTCTCCAAGGATAATATTACGATGGTGGTAGTAACCCATGAAATGGGTTTTGCCAGACAAGTTGCTGATCGGATTATCTTCATGGATGAAGGAGAAATAGTAGAGCAGGGCACGCCTGAACACTTTTTCTCAAATCCCTCCAGTGAGAGGACTAAATTGTTCCTAAGTAAAATACTTAGATAGATAAACAAAGAGGGAAAAATGGAAAGGAAGGGACGGTTAGAAATGAGAAAGACAGTATCTGTTTTGCTGATGTTGGTCATGCTGTTTGCTTTAGTTGGCTGTTCCGGCGGCAGTAATGGGGGGCCGTCAGGGGAATCTGAAGGGGATCTGCCGGCAGATTTACAGGCTATCGTCGATCGCGGCGTGCTGCGGGTAGGTACCAAGGTAGATGTACCAGGTTTTGGCTACCAAAATCCGGACACCAATGAAGTAGAAGGTATGGAAATTGATATCGCCAAGGCATTGGCGAAAAAGTTACTGGGTGATGAAAGCAAGATTGAGACACAAGCCGTGACTGCTCAGACACGCGGTCCTTTGCTGGACAACAATGAAGTTGATATTGTCATTGCCACCTTCACCATCACTGAAGAGCGTAAACTATCTTATAACTTTACCCAACCTTACTACACAGACGAAATAGGCTTCTTAGTCAAAAAGGCAGCCGGTTACAAAGATATTAAAGATCTTGACGGCAAAACTATTGGTGTAGCTCAATCTGCTACGACCAAGGCGGCACTGGAGGAAAAAGCTAAAGAGCTGGGGATTTCCTTTAACTTTAGTGAATATGCAAGTTATCCGGAACTTAATGCGGCTTTAGCCTCCGGTCGTATCGATGCCTTCAGTGTTGATAAGTCAATTCTCTTAGGTTATGTGAATGAAACCAGTGAAATTCTCGATTACGGCTTTAAGCCCCAGGAATACGGTATTGCCTGCAAATTAGACAATAAAGATTTGGCAAAGTATCTTGACGACTTTATTGGCGAGATTAAAGCAGACGGTACTTTAGACAGCATTATGGAGAAATGGAATTTAAAATAAGGCTCGCTTAATTTTTGTTTAGATTAAACGGCATGAAGAAACACCGCCTCCTGAACCCTTCTGGCGCTTCACGCCTTGAACCAGTAAAGAGGCGGTCCTCTTTTTGCCGGAGTGCCGGCTTGTAAGTCCCGTGCCTGATTTGTGTGCGGTGCAGAGCCTTTGAAAGGACGATCGGGTATGTTTTCTAGTACTGGACCCTTTGCATGGTTTAAGTGGCAGGCTTTGTTTGCTGATTGGCAGATTTTTGCGCAGGGCTTTGCTTATACTTTAGTTGTGGCGTTTAGTGCTCTTGCTTTAGCGCTGCTGATCGGCATCATCCTGGGTATAGCTTCCTGCTCCAATATTAAACCTCTGGAGCTGTTTTCCAGGATATATGTTGAGTTTTTTCAGAATACGCCCTTATTGATTCAAATCTTTTTCCTTTATAACGGCTTGCCGTATGCAGGCATTGTTTTAAGCGTTACTACCATTGGTATTATCGGTGTCGGCATGTACCACGGCGCTTATATCGCCGAGGTTGTGCGTTCCGGCATCGGCTCCATTGCTAAAGGGCAGCTGGAGGCAGCTTATTCGCAGGGCTTTACCTACTGGCAGGCCATGACGCATATCATTTTGCCGCAGGCCAAAACCATCATTTTGCCGCCTCTCACCATGCAGGCAGTGAATCTGATTAAAAACACTTCAGTCCTGGCAGTTATTTCCGGTGCTGATATTATGTTTACGGCCAAGTCGTGGTCATCATCCAATATTTATTATGGACCTGCGTACGTAGTGGCAGGCTTACTCTACTTCATCCTTTGTTATCCTTTGGCTAACCTGGCAAAAAGGCTGGAGGATAAAGTGAATGCCCTGCCGGCTGAGGCAGGAGGCAAAAAGTCGCGCCTGGCAAAACAGGATGTAACAGTCGGGAACTCTTGATGGCGCCGGTGAGGGAGTCCCGTCTGCTAAGTAAAACCGGCGCAGAAGTGAGGACCATATGAAAGATATTTTTACTACAGCCAATATGCTTTTTGTCCTGGAAGGACTTAAAATGACTTTATATATCTCTTTCGTCTCCATCCTGCTCAGCACCCTGTTTGGTACAATTCTGGGTGTACTGCGCAGTTTGACCGGCGGGATTTTTAGACTGCTGGCTGCGGCCTATATTGAAATAGTACGTAATATTCCTAACCTGTTATGGATTTATGTGATTTTTGTGGTTTTCAGACTGAAGTCAGTTGAGGCGGGAGTAGTTAGTTTTACCATCTTTACCTCGGCTGCTTTAGGTGAAATTGTCCGTGGCGGTCTTAACTCCGTGGGTGCCGGTCAGTGGGAAGCAGCCCGCTCACAGGGGTTTAACACTTTTCAGGTACTGCGCTATGTGATCTTACCGCAGGCTTTTCGAAATATGATACCCGCCATTGTGTCACAGTTTGTAACAGTTATCAAGGATACCAGTTTCCTCTGGTCTGTTATTGCCATTCAGGAATTAACAGGTAAAGTAACTATCCTCATGGGACGTTATTTTCAGGTAGGTCAAGTGTTTACCCTTTATCTGATCCTGGCCCTGATTTACTTTGTTGTTAACTATACCCTCTCGCTTTTATCCCGCAGGCTGCAGCAAAAATTAACTTATTAGTCTGGTTATTGTAAGATCATGGAGGAGAATCCATGGTCTTATTTTTATGGCCGGATTATTAGTTTACCGGCACTGCCTGGTGGAGAAAAGCAGGGAAGGCCGCGACGGAAAAGAAAATTTTGGTGCAAATTGTCAAAATATCACTTTTCGTTAATATTCTGACTGGACAGCTGGCTTAATATTGACATAAATGCACGATTATGTTTTTATCACCAGGCTAAGCAGGCCGGGAGGTTCAGAAGGTGTTCATAAACAGCCTATTATCAAAACTGCATTCCAGGCGCACCCTGACCATTATTACTGTCTCACTGCTGCTGATGAGTATTTATATTTTGTTTCATGCCTGGACAAGCAGTGTCAATGCAACGGCAGAGCAGGCTTTAACCCTGGCAGCGGCAGCAGAGGCCGCGCTGCCCAAGTCTTTAGTCAGTGAACTTGCTGGCGTGTCGAGGGGAGTAAGAGAAAACTCTGCTTATGACCAAGTTAAGGATAGTTTGCGCCGGCTGGCAGCATTAAATAGTAAGATTGCTTTTGCTTTTCTTTATACCGTTAATGATGATCAAGTGTATCTGCTGGCAGATTCAGGACCGGAAGGTGCACAGCATTATGCTCCCTTTGAACAGGAAGGTACAGCAGCAGAAATATTTGCTGAGGCGGTGCGCCCGCCGGAAGCTCCGCTTATAGCTGCCGTTGCGGAGCGGCGGGGAGACTGGGTTAGTGTACTGGTACCTGTCAGAAATCATGAGGTTCAGCAAAATATGGCTGTGCTGGGCATAGTTTTTCCGGCAGCAAACTGGTATGACTTTGCCGTAACACGCACTATCCAGGCGGCAATTATTGTCTTTTGCTTATTCGTGATTTTATTTGTGCTGTCCGAACTGGCCAAAAGGAATTGGTCACTGCAGCTGGAACAGGAAAAAGTCCGGCATACCGGTGCTGTGCTGAAACAAAGGGAAGCTTTATGGCGGGCTGTTTTTGAACAAGCTCCCATTGGCATCACTCTGGGCAGTCGGGAGCATGAGATTTTGGATGCTAATCCGGCTTTTGCCGCCATTGTCGGCAGAGCAAGGGAAGAGCTGAAGGGACTAAAATGGGAAGAATTTACCCATCCAGATGATATTGGGCAGGATGCAGAACTGTTTGCGCAGTTTGCCGCCGGGGAGATTTCCGGTTACAGCATGAAAAAAAGATATTTAAAACCGGATTACTCCGCGGTGTGGACGAATATCAGTATTGTGCCCCTGCATTTTGCTGAAGTACAGCTTGCAGATCATTTATGTTTGACTCAGGATATCAGTGAACAAGTGTCAGCGGAGCAGGAACTGCGTGAAAGTGAGCGCATGAAGGCAATGATGCTGGCTAATCTGCCGGGGATGGCTTATCGCTGCTATAATGACGAGGATTGGACGATGCAGTATGTGTCGGCCGGCTGCTGCGAACTGACAGGTTACCGGGCAGAAGCCCTGATCAACAACCGGGAAATATCTTATAATGAGCTGATAGCGCCGGCATACAGGGACATTTTGTGGCAGGAATGGCAGAGGGTTTTGGCCGCAAAAACAGTTTTTAAATATGAGTATCAGATTATCACGGCAGCCGGTGAAGTAAAATGGGTTTATGAGCAAGGTCAGGGTATCTATGATGAAGAGGGACAGGTGGAGGCCTTAGAAGGGTTAATTATAGATGTATCGGCACAGAAAAAAAGAGAAGCACAAATAAAGTATCTAAGTGAACGTGATTTCTTAACAGGCCTCTATAATCGTCAGTATTTTGAAGAACAAAAACAACATCTGGACGCTAATCTGCCCCTAACGGTTATTTATTGTGATATTAACGGTGTTAAACTGATTAATGATGCTTTTGGCCATGCTGCGGGTGATAAATTAATCATTGATGCGGCCAGGATTCTGAACAGCTGCTGCCGGGATCAGGATTTGATTGCACGTACCGGAGGCGATGAATTTACAATACTTTTACCGGATACAGACAGCAGGACAGCAGAGAAGCTTGTTGCCCAGATTAGGGCTCGCTGTCGGGAGCATAATGCCGCTCAGACCAATGAGGCTTTTTGTCTGCATATCTCAATAGGCTTTGCCACACGTGAGCTGCCGACAGAGGAAATGAGCCTGATCATCAAACGGGCGGAAGATAATATGTACCGGCGTAAGCTGCTGGAGCAAAAAAGTTCACATAGTGCCATTGTTTCATCGATCAGGGCTGCCATGTTGGCGCGCAGTCAGGAAACGGAAGAGCATGCGGAGAGGTTAACTAGTTGGTGCCGGCAGCTGGGACAGGTTCTCGGCTTAAAGCAGACTGAAATTGATAATTTACTCCTCTTGGCTACACTGCATGATATTGGTAAAATGGGAATAGATGATGCTATTTTAAATAAACCAGGCAAGCTTACTGAAGAAGAGTGGATAATGATGAGAAAACACCCCGAAATCGGTTATCGCATTGCCATGTCTTCGCCGGATTTAATACATATAGCCGATTATATTTTATCTCATCATGAACGCTGGGACGGCACGGGCTACCCGCAGGGGTTGTGCAGAGAAAAGATCCCGCTCTTATCCCGCATTTTAGCGGTGGTAGATGCCTATGATGCCATGACTGAAGATCGTGCCTACCGTAAAGCACTGTCTCCCCGGGCAGCCGTGGCTGAACTGCAGCAGCATGCCGGAACCCAATTTGACCCTGTAATAGTGGAAGCGTTTGTAGAAAAAGTTTTAGGCGGGGAAAGTAAATAATTGGTGTGATTTGAACAGGGGTTGGATGGTTGATGAAAAGGATACTGATTATAGCGCTGTTACTCTTTCTGCTGGTGGTGCCGCCTGTGACTGCTGCTGCGGCACAAACTCTAACTTTTGATTTTACGCAGGTGTCTGCCGCACACGGCACTGTCATGCTGCTGACAGAGCCGCAAACAGGAGAGATGGGTGTGCAATCAGAAGCTGCCAATGCCGGGAGCAGAACTGCGCTCTTGCTGGCCTTAAGCGCGGCTTTAGTGGCTTTGCTGTTGTTTAGTACTGTTTTATGGCACAATAACCGGCAGCTAAAGGCGCAAAATCAACGCCTCAACAGCTTAAATCAGCTGCGGACAACTTTTATTGATGCAGACGACAGGCTGATTTATTTAAAAGATGAAAACTTGAAGTATCTTTTTGTTAATAAAGCTTTTGAAAGGTTTTATCAGCGGCAGGCGGCAGAAGTGATTGGCCGTGATGATTTTGCTCTTTCCGAGCCGGAACTTGCGCAGAAATTGCATGCTGCTGATTTGGCAGTGCTTGAAGCGCAAAAATTGCTGGTAGACGAAGTTTTTTGGCAGGATAGAGTCTATCAGACAAGAAAATTTCCTGTGCAGTTAGATAACGGTCAATATGGTGTCGGCGCTTATGTTCAGGATGTCACGGCAGAGTACAGCAGCAGAAAGGATGCAGATAAAGTTCAGCAGCGCAATGCCGTCCTGGTTGATGTTTTAAGCAAAGATTTTAAGTCTGCGCAGGAACAGTTAGATTATGTTTTGCAGGAATCTTTAAAGCTAACAGGCAGTGAATATGGTTATCTTTTCCTTTACGATGCGCAAAAAGAGGAGTTTAATGTGTATTCCTGGTCGCAAAGTGCCATGGCTGTCTGTAGGGTCAGGGAAATACAAAGGCTGTACCGGCTGGAGCAGACAGGGCTGTGGGGAGAAGTGGTGCGGCAGCGCCGGCCTATTATTGTTAATGACTATCCCGGTTTGACTGAACTGAAAAGGGGTTACCCCGCAGGACATGTACAGTTAGCTAATTTTATGTCCGTTCCTGTGATAATCGAAAATGAAATTGTGGCAGTGGTAGGTTTGGCAAATAAACCTACCGACTATGATGAAAACGATGTCAGTCAAATTACCTTACTGATGCAGGGCGTGTGGAATGCTAAAGTTAGAAGAGAGACCCAGGCCGTTTTAGCGGTAGAACGGAAAAAGTATTTGCTTACCTTGCTCTCCATCGGTGATGGCGTCATGGTAGTAGATCAAACAGGCAAAATCGAAATGTTAAATAAGGCGGCAGAAAAGCTGACAGGCTGGTCATATCAGGAAGCTGTGGGCCGACCTTATCAGGAAGTATTTAAGATTGCCCATGAACTGCCGGAGAAAAAGGTTGCCGATCCTATTGCTGCTGCTTTGTACACTAATCAGGTTCAGCAGTTGGAGAGTCGTGCTGTTTTGACGTCAAAAGAGGGACGGAAGTATTTTATCGAGGACAGCGCAGCGCCCATTATCGATGATAGTGACGGTCATACCATTGGCGTAGTTTTAGTATTTAAAGATGTTACTGAGAAAGAGGTGCAGAGGAGACAAATAGAATATTTAAGTTTTCACGATTCACTCACCGGCTTGTATAATCGCCGCTTTTTTGAAGAGGAAATGAACAGGCTTGATACGATAAGGAATCTGCCCATAGCAATTCTGATGGGCGATGTTAACGGGCTAAAACTAACTAATGATATTTTCGGTCATGCGTATGGTGATTTGCTGCTGCAGCGTGTAGCCGTGGTGTTAAAGAAAGTATGTCGGGCAGATGATATTATTGCTCGCTGGGGCGGCGACGAATTTGTACTGCTGCTGCCGAAAACAACTCTGGAGCAGGCGGAAAAAATCAAAGAGAGGATAAAACAGCAGATTGCTCAAGAAGAAATTAAAGCAATCAAAGGCAGTATTGCTTTGGGCTGTGGTGTTAAAGAGCAGGAGCAGGAAAGTATCTATGCAGCTTTAGATCGGGCAGAGCATGAGATGTACCTGGAAAAAACGTTAACCCGCCAAAATACTGATAATTTATTATTACATCATATTATCAACAGTCTGCATACGATGAATCCGCTGGAGAAAGCACATGCCGATCGGGTAAGCGAGCTGTGTGTCAAGGTGGGCCGGGCCCTGCAGCTGCCTGAACAGGAGCTGCGCAAGTTAAAAGAAGCCGGTTATTTGCACGATATCGGTAAAGTTGCCCTGGAGGACAGTCTGCTTAATAAAGGTGGAGAGCTGCTGCAGCAGGACTGGCAGGAATTAAAGCTGCATCCCGTAATTGGTTTTAGAATCTTAAATTCTTTTGAAAATACGATGGAGTTAGCCGAATATGTGCTTAATCACCATGAAAGACTGGACGGTACCGGTTATCCCCAAGGATTGCAGGGTCCGGAAATTCCCAAACTGGCCAGAATTATTGCTCTGGCCGAAACTTATGATGCCATGACTAACGCTGCTCCTTATCGCAGGGTATTGAGTAAAGAAGAGGCACTGCAGGAAATTAAAACACATAGCGGCACTCATTTTGATCCTGAGATTACTGCCGTTTTTTTGAAAGTAGTATCGTAATACTACTTTTTCTTTTGAAATTCGCGTCTTATCAAGGTTTTGCCGCTTTTCTGCCGGGTCAGTGGCTTTATACAAAGTCTAGCAAGGTTGACAGATATAATGAACATTGTTAAAATTTAGATGGTGAGAGCAATTTATAGCAATAAAATGTAGATAACCACTTATAATTAAGTGGTTTTCATTTACCATAGAATAGATAAAAAAGAAAAAGGAGGTAACTTATGGAAAGGAAAGTTGGGAGAAGCCTAGGCTTATTACTAGTGGTGCTGTTGACAGTTACTAGCTTCTTGACTGGCTGTGGCCAGAGTTCAGGGGATCCGGATGAACCAGCCGTAAAAGAATTAGTAATTGCCTTCGATAGAGATGCAGAAATTCTGGATACCATTAAAACGAGCTGGTTCTCGGATGGGTTGATTTATATTCATGACCGGCTGATTAGCAGAGACTATGAATTTAACTACCGGCCGGGTCTGGCCGAGTCCTGGGAAACATCTGAAGACGGCTTAGTGTGGACATTTAAGCTCAAAGAAGGTGTCAAGTTCCATGATGGTACACCGCTGAAAGCAAGTGACGTCAAGTTTACCATTGAAAGTATTATTGACCCGGAGGTAGCATCCCCATCGGCCAGTGATCTGGCGGCCATTGAAAAGGTAGTAGTTAAAGATGATTTGACCTTTGATATCGTGCTGAAACACCCCTTCCCCAATCTGTTGTTTATTCTCTCCAATACAGCCTGCGGCATTGTTAGTGAGGAAGCCTATAAAAAGTATGGCGATGAGTATGGTGTGAAGTATGTTGTTGGTACAGGCCCGTATGTATTTAAGGAATGGATAAAAGGTGACAAGCTGGTGCTTGAGAAAAACCCCGATTACAACTGGGGACCTGACTGGATGGAAAACAAAGGCAAACCGATCATTGATAGAATTGTAATGCGTGTAATTCCTGAGGAAAGTACCCGCAGGATGGAGCTGGAAGCCGGAAACGTACACATCTTAAGAAATGTACCTGCCAGCTTTGTGGAAGAACTGGCGGGCAATGAAGACATTGAAATGATTCGCGGCGATGCTACCAAGCTGTGTTATCTTGCTTATGCCTGTGATAAAGAACCTTTCACTGATGTGAGGGTGCGGCGTGCCATTAATCACGCTATCAATAAAGATGAAATCGTTAACTATTTACTGCGTGGTGTAGGACAGCCCGCCTATGGTTATCTGCCCCCGGCGCTCAAGAGTGAGTATTATGACGGCAGTAAAACAGACAGTTACGGGTATGATGTTGAAAAAGCCAAGGCCCTTTTAAAAGAAGCCGGCTATGAAAATGGTCTGCAATTAACTTTATCTGCTGAAAATACAAGTGAATTCAAGAAACTGGCAGAAGTGCTGCAGAGCCAGTTGAAGGAAGTAGGCATTGAAACGACAATTCAGCTGTACGACAGCTCCAGTTATACCGATATGCTGAAAGAAGGTAAGCAGGAACTGTTTATCAGACTGTACAGCTGGCCCAATGCTGATATTCTAGACTATTTCCTCCTCTCGAGCCAGTTCCCCTATCCCAACCATTCCAGATGGCTCGATGAAAAGACAGATGAGTTAATTAAAAAAGCGGCCGGGTCTGCCACTTGGGAAGAAAGGGCAGCCGGTTACCATGAAGTACAAAAATACTTGATCGAGCAGGCTGTTTGGGCACCAATTTATATTCCCGACAGCGTTTTGGCGGTAAGAAAAGAAGTTAAAAACTTCAAATTCCATCCGTGGATACCGCAATATAACGACGGCTTCGATTTGGGAGTCGAATAGCAGGAGTGAGTCGACGGCATCAGCAGTCAGCCGAAGCACTTAGACAATGAAAGAAACAAGCATGCAGCGATCTGTTTAAATAGATCGCTGCATGCCCTTAAACAGGGGTGAGATATGCTCAGGTATTTAATAAAAAAATTGTTGTTTATGATCCCTATTATTATCGGTTCCACTATCATCATCTTCTTAATTCTGCACCTGTCACCCGGAGACCCCGTCAATATGATCGTTGGTCCCAATGTGACACCTGAAGTTTATGAAAATATCAGCAGAAGTCTTGGTCTGGACAAACCCCTGACTACGCAGTATTTTATTTTTCTCGGAAAATTGTTAAGAGGTGATTTGGGCCAATCTATTTTGCAAAAGAGGCCCGTACTTGATATTGTGTTAGAACGTTTCCCCCGCACCTTAACCATCGGTGTCTTTTCTTTATTGCTGTCCTTTAGTATTGCCATACCCATGGGTATCATTGCGGCTGTGAAAAGGAAAACGGCTGCCGATTACATGTCAATGTCTTTCTCCTTAGTAGGAATTTCTATGCCTACCTTCTGGTTCGGTTTACTTCTTTTATATTTTTTTGCTTACAAGTTTCGTATTTTTCCCCTTTCCGGTTATGAGACCTGGAAACATTATGTACTGCCGGTGATAACTGTAGGTTTGACCGATGCGGCAGTTACGGCACGTATGATGCGTTCCAGTATGCTTGAGGTAATCAGGCAGGATTATATCCGTACAGCAAGGGCAAAGGGTGTCAAGGAAATCATAGTAATAACGAAACATGCCCTCAAAAATGCTGTTCTGCCCGTGATTACCTTATTAGGAATGAGAATTGGCTGGATCTTTGCAGGTTCAGCTGTGATAGAAACGGTTTTTAGTATTCCCGGCATTGGGAGATTAATGGTAGATGCAATTTTCTCCAGAGATTATCCCATTGTGCAGGGCTCAATGTTAATCTTGGTTATTTCTATTACGCTGGGCAACATGTTAGCTGATATCTTGTATGCTTTGGTTGATCCGCGTATTAAATACTAGCAGTAGAAGGGTGAAAACGTGAAAAAAGAGTATCAAGAACATGCGGATCTGATAAAAGTAGCAGATAAAAGAGTAAATTTTTGGTCCAAGCTCTTCAGTAGTAAACCGGCAGTACTGGCGGCAGTACTGATCGTTCTTTTTATCTGTTCTGCCCTGTTTGCTGCTTTTATTGCACCTTATCCCTATGATAAACAGAACCTGCCTGAAATGATGCAGGCCCCCAGTAAAAAACATTTATTTGGGACAGACGAGCTGGGCAGGGATATTTTCAGCAGGGTGGTCTATGGCACCAGAATTTCCTTAATGGTGGGGTTTCTGTCTGTTCTTATCTCCACCAGTGTGGGCACAGTGCTGGGCGCGCTTGCCGGGTATTACGGCGGTGTTGTCGACCAACTGGTCACAGGCTTTACTGATATTGTTTATTCCTTTCCCGTGAGTTTGCTGGCGATAGCGGTAGTCGCTGCCTTAGGTTCCAGCTTGTTTAATTTAATCATTGTCATCTCCATGGTCAGCTGGGCCGGCTACGCCAGATTAGTCAGAGGGCAGGTGCTCAGTTTGAAAGAGTGGGATTTTGTTGAGGCCGCCCGGGCACTGGGAGCAAGTAATCTGAGAATTATTGTGAAACATATTCTGCCTAACACTGTAGCTCCCATTATTGTGATGGCCACTCTGGAAATACCGAAAGCCATTATTATTGAGTCGACTTTAAGTTTTCTGGGCCTGGGAGTTCCCCCGCCAACACCGAGCTGGGGAGCGATTATGAATGCCGGGCGGGCCTTTATTCTTGATGCCCCCTGGATTACCATGGCGCCGGGGCTGGTGATGATGGTGCTTGTTTTGGCCTTTAACCTTTTTGGCGACGCTTTAAGGGACGCCCTTGATCCCAGATTAAATGATTAATAAATAAAATAATTACTTGTATATCTCCGGTGCAGCCAATAAAAGCGAAGGCGGCAGGAGGGAAATACCTCCGCCGCCTTCGCTTAATTTGTTTTGCCGATATCAGTTACTTTCCCTCTTCGGAAGCGCCTGGTGCTGATGGCTTGGCCGGGGATTTAAGATTAGCCAGGGTATAGATAACTACAGCAGCCACATAGGCGCAAAGAGCGATAAAAATAGGAGATTTAATAGCCGGTTCGCCTGTGACGCGGGCGATGAACTCGATATAGTAGGTAGAGAGAAAAGCAAAAGCATTCATTACAGCCATGAGGATACCTGAAGCGATGGCAAAAGCATGTGGTGGTACAATGGTGCCTAAAATCATCATTACAGCCGGCATGACTAAACCAAAGCCAATACCAACTCCGGTAGTGCCGACAGTAAGTGTTAAGAGGCTGTTGGCATAATAGACCAATGCCATGCCCAGGGCCGTAATTGTCAAACCGACAGAGATAGTGAATCTTTGAACGATCTGGTGCAGCTTACCAAAGATAGAGCCTGCCACCATACCACCCACTGTAAACATGGAGAGAACCATACCGGCAGAAGCTGCCGTGCCAAGATTACCGCTTATGATGATTGTGGACATATTCACAAGCATGGGATAATTAAGCATCATAGCTATCCCGAACAGCAGGGATATCACATAGACGGCAAGGGGCATGGTAGCCTTGGGTCCGGCCGGTACCTCCACTTTTTCCGGTTCAGGCAGCAAAAAGAGCACTACCAGTAAAGAAATTACAGCTAAACCGTGGGCTAAAAACGCATAGCGCCAGCTGATGGCTGCCAGGAAGCCACCCAACATTTGAAAGGCAATACCACCGAGGTTCATGACAACGCCGCCCAGTCCCAGCATATTGGCGCGTTCCTGACCCTCAAACAACCCCAGCACCAGCGCATTACCGAGGGGTGACAGCAGACCGATGCCGATACCGAAAACTGCCCGGCTGAGCAAAATGGTGGTAAAGTTGTTCAAAAAGGCCGGTGCCACACCGCCGGCAAGAAAAAGAATCAGGGCCACAAGCAGCAGTGGGCGATAGCCAATTTTTGTACCTGCCATGGCGCCGGAGAATAATGTTGCCGGAATAATTAAGAGAGAAGGCAGTGTAGAAACCAGCAGTAAAGTGCTGAAGGCGACATCAGGGAAAGCGTCGGCGATACTTTGGATTGCCGGGGTAATAGTACCGATGCCCATGGCGACAAAGAACACGGACATTACTGCAAATGTTACCATACTTCTACTTTTTGCCATAATCAGACCTCCCAGATATTTTATTTTTGCAGTTTCTGGGTGTCAGCTGTAATACTGATGGTTAGCTCTCTCCCCCCTCCCATTTAATGTTAACTACAAGTCCATTTTAAGCGATTCGTGCTGCAAGTGCAATACTAGTCTGAAAATTGGCTATATTAAATTTTACTGTGACGCGTGTTTATTAATATGAAAATAATTCTCTTTGCATACTCTGCTGAACGAGCATTTCTTATTGACTAACCGACAGTCAGTAGTAAAATAGAACTAGAAAAGCCCTTTGCCTTTTCCGGTAGAAAAAATGAGGTGGTATCAGCATGGCTTTTGTGGAGCTGCATAACGTAGTAAAAAGATATCAAATGGGTGAGGTAACGATTACCGCAGTAGATGGTGTCAGTTTTGCCATTGACAAGGGAGATTTTGCCGTAGTTGTCGGCGCCTCAGGGGCCGGCAAGACGACAGTTTTAAATCTTTTAGGCGGCATGGATAAACTGGATGAGGGCCGTATTATTGTGGATGGCCGGGAAATTTCCACTTACAGTACGAAAATGCTGACTGAATACAGACGCTATGATATTGGTTTTGTCTTTCAGTTTTATAATCTGATTCAAAACCTGACAGCAAAGGAAAATGTGGAGTTGGCGGCACAAATTAGCCGCAATCCCTTACCGGCGGAAACCGTCTTAACACTGGTGGGTCTGCAGGATAGAATGGATAACTTTCCCTCCCAGCTGTCAGGGGGGGAGCAGCAGCGAGTAGCAATAGCCAGAGCCTTGGCCAAAAATCCGAAACTGCTGCTCTGTGATGAACCGACCGGTGCTTTGGATTATCAGACCGGCAAAGCCATTTTAAAACTGCTGCAGGATACCTGTCGCCAGCAGGGGATGACTGTCATTATCATTACACATAACTCGGCTATTCAGGGGATGGCAGATAAGATCATCAAAATGAAGAGCGGCAAGGTGGCAGAATTTATTGTCAATGATAACCCGCAGCCGGTAGAAAGGATCGAGTGGTAATGATCAAGCAGTCCTTTTATAAGGAACTGGTGCGTTCTATCTGGCAGAGCCGGGGCCGTTTTTTCTCCGTGATGGCAATTATTTTTTTAGGCGTCAGTTTTTTTGCGGGCATTAACGCGACAGAGCCGGATATGGTGCTCTCTGCGGACAAATATTTTAAGGAGCAGCGTTTATCCGATCTGCGCATCTTTTCGCCTTTGGGCTTTAAAGAGGAAGATCTTGCTTCTTTAAGGCAGCAGCCAGGGGTGGCTGTGGTGCAAGAGGGGTATAGTAAGGATCTGTTTTTCACGACATCTTCCGGGACTACCTCTATCGTCAGGCTGCTGAGCTATGAGCCAAGCAGCTTTGCGGGACAAGACGGTGTTAATATACCTTATCTGGTAGACGGACGCCTCCCGGAAAAAAGCGGCGAAGTGATGCTGGTCACCGGTGGGCTGCCGGCGGAGCTGGCGCTTGGTTCCACTGTCACTGTGACGGCACCGGGCGCTGAAGAACTCTCAGCCATTTTGGCAGTAGAGCAGTTCACAGTAGTAGGTTTCATACACAGTCCCTTATATATAACTTATGAGCGTGGCCAGACTAATATCGGTGACGGTTCAATAGATTATATCGCCTATGCGTTAGAGGAAGATTTTAAGTTGGCAGCTTATAATGAAGCTTATGTGCTGCTGCAGGATACGGATAAAGAGCTGGCGTACTCTGCTGCTTACGAGGCCTTACTGGCTGAACCGCAGGCAGCAGTGGAAAAGTTAGGGCGGCAGGCCATGGCACGGGATACCAGGGCGCTGCGGGCAGAATTAGAAGAAGGTAAACAAACATTTCTGGCAGAAAAGCGGGAGGCGGAAAAGAAACTGGCAGAAGTGCAGCAAGAATTGGACGCCGCCGAACGGGCCTTAATAGAAGGTGAAGCGCGCTTAAAAGAGCAGGAAAAACGTTACACCAAAGAAATGGCTGCAGCTAAAGTGGAGCTGGCACTGGGAAAAGAAGCTTTGGAACAGGGCAAGCTGCAGTATTTTGACGGTTACGCAGCCTGGCTGGAAGGCTATAATCAGTATCAGGACGGCAGGGCAGACCTGCTGGAGGCCAAAGCTGAACTGGATGATGCGAAAGTCCGCCTGGAGGCAGGAGAAAGGGAGCTGGAGGCGGCGCGGAGTGAACTGGAAAATGCCAAGCAGCAGTTAAACTATATGCAAAACATTATTGCGCTGCTGCGGGAAATTGAAGCCGGCCTGCCGGACAGTGAAGGCGGGTTAACGGAAGAAGAATTGCGGGAGCTGAAGGCACGTTTAGAGCAAATTGACCCGGCCTTGGCCGCGCTGCTGGAAAACTATGACCCCAACCTCATTAACTCGCTGCGCTCTGCTTTACAGGAGACCATTGCTGAACTGGAAAAGCAGTATGAGACAGGCCGAAAACAGCTGGAGGAAGGAGAGCGGCAGCTGGCAGCAGCGGAAAAAACACTGCAGGAGAACAGAAAGCTGTATGAGGAAGGTTGGCAGGCCTACCAGGACGGGCTGCGTAAACTAAGCAGCAGTAAAAAGGAGCTGGAGCAGGGGAAAATTGAACTTGACCGTGCCCGCAAGGAAATTGCCGAAAATTCCCTGCGGCTTTTGCAGGGGGAGCGGGAGCTGCTGACAGCAGAAGCAGAATTACAAGTATCCCTGGCGGCAGGCAGGGAAGAACTGGAGAGCGGCAAAGAGGAACTGGCGGCAGGCAGGGAAGTTTTTCTGCAGGAGAAAGAAGAGGCGCTGCAAAAGATAGCTGAAGCCGAGGCAGAAATTAAGGAGGCTGAACGCCGGCTTTTAGAACTGCCGCAAGGATGGTTTGTCTATACCCGGGACGGCAATCCGGGTTATACCGGCTATGGTGATGATGCGGCGCGGGTAGGTGCGGTGGCCAAAATTTTTCCCCTTTTCTTCTTTTTAGTAGCTGCTTTAGTCTGTTTGACGACCATGACCCGCATGATTGAAGAAGAACGTACGCAAATTGGCACACTGAAAGCACTGGGGTATGGGACCTGGATCATTTCTGCCAAATATTTGGTCTATGCTTTATTGGCCAGTATGACCGGCAGCATTTTAGGTTTTGCCGTTGGTTTCCAGCTTTTTCCCAAGCTGATTATGACCATTTATGGTGCCATGTACGACATCCCACACCTTTTATGTCCCTTTCATCTTAATTACGCTCTCATTTCTTTGGCCATTGCCATCTTAACTACCGTGGTGGCGGCGCTGGCAGCATGCCTGGCGACACTGCAGGCCACGCCGGCGCAGTTGATGCAGCCGAAAGCGCCAAAACCGGGTAAACGCATTTTTCTGGAGCGTCTGCCTTTTTTCTGGGAGCGTTTAGGCTTTATCCAAAAGGTGACGGCAAGAAATATTTTTCGCTATCAGAAACGTTTTTGGATGACGGTACTGGGTATTTCCGGCTGCACGGCCCTGTTATTAACCGGATACGGTATCCGAGATTCTGTAAATGTCATTACAGACAAGCAGTTTGCAGATATTTTTCTTTATGACGGTATTGTTATTGTAGATGCCGACAGGGAAACAGATCTAAACCGGCTGCTGGCAGAGAGTAGTGAAATTAATACTTATACCTCGGCCCTGATGGAAGTGGTAACAGTTTATCAGCAGCAGGGTAATAAGGGTTATGAAGCTAATCTGCTGGTACCGGAGCATGAAGGCAATTTTATCAATTTCTTTGCCCTGCAGGAAAGGGTGAGCGGGAATCCGCTGCCGCTGACAGCAGAAGGGGCAGTCGTGACTGAAAAACTTGCGCAGTTATTAGATGTCTCCAGTGGTGACAGATTAATCTATCGGGACACAGATAATCGTACCTATGAGTTTGTCGTTGCAGGCATTGCGGAAAATTATTTCGGCCACCATCTTTTTATGTCGCAGGAATATTTTGATGCCGTGACCCTGCGGGAGCCGCGTTATAATGCGGGTATCTTTACACTGCAGTCCGCTGATAATTTTGACGACAGGCAGTTTCGCGAGTCCCTGCTGGCTGAAGACGGTGTAGTTGGTATCACTCTGACCAGCAGCTTTCAGACTACTTTCCGTGATACCCTGAAAAGTTTAGACTATGTAGTGTGGATTTTGATTTTAGCTGCCGGTGCCCTAAACTTTGTGGTACTCTATAACCTGACTAATATTAATATCACGGAACGGCTGCGGGAGATTGCTACGATCAAAGTTTTAGGCTTCCGCGATGGGGAAGTGGCCTCTTATGTCTACCGGGAAAATATGATCTTATCTTTGCTGGGTACACTGCTGGGGCTTGTGCTGGGCATTATCCTGCATAGATTTGTGATAGAGACAATGGAAGTGGATAATATGATGTTTGGTAAGAACATTTTGCCTGTAAGCTTTTTGTACGCGGTGCTGCTGACAATTTTGTTTTCCGTTTTGGTCAACTTCATCATGTATTTCAAATTAAGACAGGTGGACATGGTGGAATCTTTAAAGTCTGTGGATTAGGGGTGGTTTAATGAGAGTGACAAAGGATGCAGAAGTGCGCAGACAGGAGATATTGGAGACAGCCATGCTGCTTTTTGAACAAAATGGCATCAATAAAACATCAATGAACGATATCGCTAAAGCCGCCGCTATTACCAAGGGACTGGTTTATTATTACTTTTCTTCCAAGGAGGAATTGGTAACGGCAGTAATTGACCTGGTGGTGGAGCAGATTAATCAACAGCTGCAGGAAATTGTACAGGCACCGTCACTTAATTTTTACGAGAAGCTTGCGGAGATTTTGCTGCTGTATCTGGTGGCGATCAAGGAAAGACATAAGCTGATCGACTTTTCTCCCGCCACCACCGGTGTTTATGAACTGGTGAAAAACAGGCTGACTGAATCAGCACTGCTGTACACAAAAGATTTTATACGTCAGGCTGTGGAAGCAGGTATTCTGACTATTGACTATCCTGAGTACACGTTAAAAATATTAATTAACGGTCTTGCTGATCTTTATGTGGAAGGTGTGCAGGAACCAAAAGTTCTGGCTGTGCTCATTGAACAGTCTTTAGGGCTGCCCAAAGGCTCTATCAAACTGTCTTAGGAAAATATGGTTGAAAAAATAGTTTGACAGATACTATAATCACTGATATCATATTCTGCATATAGAAATTTCATATTTTGTATCTTATCAAGAGTGGTGGAGGGACCGGCCCAATGAAATCACGGCAACCCCAATTTTTAATTGGAAGGTGCCAATTCCTGCAGGAATTTACCTGCGAGATAAGAAGAGCAAGATCTTTAAAGCCTCTTCTTGTCTTGAAGAGGCTTTTCGTCTGAACAGGTGCGCCATTAGGGCCTCGCAGTAAGTTATGCCTTATGTGCAAACAGTATCAGCCACTGCTTATTTAGACCTGTAAAAGTTCCAGCTTTTGTTACTGGGGGGGATGTAATGAAGAACACTAAACCAATTATCCGCATCGTCGGATTAAGTAAATGCTTTACCAGCGCTAACGGTGAAGTCAGCGCGCTGGAAAATATAAACCTTGAGATCAGAGAAGGCGAAATTTTTGGCATCATCGGCATGAGTGGAGCAGGTAAAAGTACTTTAGTGCGCTGTATTAACTTTCTGGAGCTGCCTACAAGCGGTACTGTTTACTTTGCCGGGCGGGATTTGGCGCAGCTCTCACGCCAGGAACTGTATAAAGTCAGACAATCCATGGGGATGATTTTTCAACAATTTAACTTACTGATGCAGCGGACTGCTTTGGGTAATGTTTGTTTTCCGCTGGAGATTGCCGGCGTTAATAAACATGAAGCCAGACAGCGGGCGGCAGAACTGCTGGATTTAGTAGGTTTAACTGATAAAGCCGATGCTTATCCGGCTCAGCTGTCAGGAGGGCAGCGTCAGCGTGTAGCCATCGCCCGGGCCTTGGCCACCAATCCCGAGGTCTTACTGTGTGATGAGGCTACCAGTGCGCTGGATCCGGCCACAACCCGGGGTGTACTGTCGCTGCTGCGTGATATTAATAAAAGGCTTGGTATTACTATCGTTGTTATTACCCACGAGATGAGTGTGATTGAGGAAATATGCCAGCGCGTCACCATTATTGATGATGGGCAGATAGCGGAAACAGGCACGGTAGAGGAAATATTTTCCCGCCCCAAATCACAGGCGGCACGGCGTCTTGTTTATCCTGCAGAACAGCAAATTGAGCAGATCATCGGCAACCGCAGTATTCGTATTGTTTTTGACGGCAGTTCTTCTTTTGAGCCGATTATTGCCAGTATGGTTTTGGAGTTTAAACATACCGTTAATATTCTTTTTGCCGACACGAAAAACATTGACGGCAAAGCTTTCGGACAGATGGTTATTCAACTGCCGGAAACAGATAAAATTGCCGATGGCATGATTGCCTATCTACGAGGCAAAGGGCTGACGGTTGAGGAGGTGGAGGGAGTTGTTTAAAGCTGCAGTTATCAAGATGATTGTATTGGGCTTGGGCGAAACTCTGTACATGACACTGCTGTCAACAGCCTTAGCTTATTTATTGGGACTGCCCCTGGGGATTATCTTGGTAGTAACAGAAAAGGATGGTATTCGTCCGCAGCGTTTCCTTAATCGGATTCTCAATTTTATCATTAACGTCATACGTTCTGTACCCTTTTTAATTCTGTTAGTCGCAGTAATTCCTATCACCCGCTTTATTGTGGGTAAAATAATCGGCTCCAGTGCGACCGTGGTGCCCTTAGTCATCGCAGCCGCTCCCTTTATCGCCCGTTTAGTTGAATCATCACTGAAAGAAGTGGACAAGGGAGTGATTGAGGCTGCCCAGTCCATGGGAGCATCACCGCTGCAGATTATTACTAAGGTCATGCTGCCCGAAGCGCTTCCTTCGCTGATTGTGGGCGCGGCCATTGCTGTGACTACTATCCTTAGCTATTCGGCGATGGCTGGTTTTGTTGGTGGTGGCGGGCTCGGCACCATTGCTATCAACTATGGTTATTACCGCTACCAGAATGATGTGATGTTTGCTACTGTTGCTCTGCTGGTCATCGTCGTCCAGGTACTGCAGGAAATTGGCACCTGGATTGCCAATTTAAGCGATAAAAGAAATTAAAACAATGGAGGGGAAAAAGATGAAAAAGTTTATCAATTTGTTAGTAGTGGCAGTTTTGTTGGCCTCACTGCTGGTAGGCTGCGGGAATAACGGTGCGGAAACCGGCGGCACCATCGTAGTTGGTGCTTCACCAACTCCCCATGCTGAGATTTTAGCCGTAGCCAAAGAAGTCTTGGCCGAAGAAGGGTACGAACTGCAAATACAGGAGTTTAATGATTATGTTCAACCTAATTTAGCGCTGGACGGTAAAGACCTTGACGCCAACTACTTCCAGCACCAACCCTATCTGGACGATTTTAATGCAGAAAATAATACCGATTTGGTTTCCATTGCAGCTATCCATTATGAGCCGCTGGGAATTTACCCCGGTAAAACGAAAGACTTGGCGGAACTGCCCGATGGTGCTGAAGTTCTGGTGCCTAACGATACAACGAACGAGGCAAGAGCTCTGCTGCTGCTGGAAGCTCAGGGACTGATTAAAGTTGATCCGACGGCCGGTTTCAAAGCAACAATCAATGACATCATTGAAAACCCCAAAAACCTGAAAATTACTGAAATTGAAGCGGCACAGCTGGCCCGTTCCCTGCCTGATGTAGACATTGCAGTAATTAACGGTAACTATGCTATTCAGGCCGGTTTAAATGCTGCCACCGATGCCCTGGCTAAAGAAGAGAAGGATTCTTTGTCCGCCACCACTTATGCAAACATTATTGCTGTACGGAAAGGTGACGAAAACAGGGAAGACCTGCAGGCACTGGTTAATGCCCTGAAAAGCGATAAAGTGAAACAGTTTATTGCAGAAAAATATCAGGGAGCGGTAGTACCCGTGTTCTAACTCTTAGGCACTTGATGCTGCTCCTGCACAGCACAAAAAAGGAACTGCTTTGTTCGCAGTTCCTTTTTGCTTATAATTAGTTCAATAAAAATAGCCGAAAAGACAGGCTCTGTTAAGTATTAGCTTTTTTTACATATGTTCTACAAATTGAATGCTAACACCATTGGGGTCTTTAACAAAGAAAAACTTGACATGAGGATTGGGTTGAGTTGGTCCGCTCACTACTTTAATGCCCTTGCTTTGTACAAAATCAATCATTTTATCAACAGAATCTACCTCAAACCCTAAAGAAATGCCTTCAATTACACCTGGGGCTTTAGCTTTCGGGTTGTACAGCAGCTCTACTTCTGTTCCACTATCACCAAGAAAGGCAATTTCCGTGCCTCCGCCGGCTGAAAAGCGCCGTGTAACAGAGAGGCCGACAATTTCCTGATAAAACTTTATCGATGCATCTAAATCATTAACGGTAATTGTGCACCAACAAAATTTCATTTTACCCCTCCTTATGTTGGTAAGAATAAGCTATCAATTTTAATTATAGCATAATCCTGATCAGAATAGCAGTAATATGACAGCCGCAGGGCAATTTTGTCGTTGTGTTTCAGTATAACTGCACCGTGCAGCGGCTGATAATATAATAATCACAAATTAATAAATAATGAATAATGATCATACCCTGCAGGAATAACTTAAGAATCCTTGACGATGTATGGTGCATGGAGTACAATCAAAAAAGAAAAGGATATGGCTAATTATCAGGAAGGAGGATTTGCATGCAGACAATCACTCAAGATATGACGATCGCACAAGTGTTACGCCTTAAGCCTAATTCTATAAAAGTATTTATGGAAGTTGGTATGCACTGCTTTGGCTGTGCTGTTGCAAATAAGGAAACTGTCGCCGAAGCTGCTGTAGCACATGGTGTAGATGTTAATAAACTGTTGGCTGATCTCAATAATGTACAATAAAAAACCGCAGTAGCGGTTTTTTTTTATCGGTAGAAAGTTTACAGCAGCCTTTCTTTCTGAAAAAACGCAGGTCCTTCTTGTGCTAATAAATTATAAAAATGTCTGAAACCCTATTGTTTTAATCAGTTAAAACGTTATATAATCAAAATAGTTGGAATAATTAGAAAATAGATTCCAGCTGCCGTTTTGCCCTGGGCAGAATAACAGACCGGGTGCAGTTAATTAAACAGCCAACAGCTCCAGAAATGCTCGTCCTCTTGCTCAACTTTTTTATCTTAACACTGTCCAGATCAGACAGCACCTTTAAGGGGGGATGGAATGCGCAGCTAAACCATGTGCAGCTGATCTGTCGTTACTGTGTTTCTATCTGAATAAAAAAGGAGCGTGAGTTGTTTGAAAAAACCGTTAAGCCCGGCGCTTAAAACATTCTACGGTTTCGGTGACATGGGGTTTTCTTTGATGGCTTCCGTAGAAACTTTCTTCTTTGTTTATTTTCTGACCAACGTGGCAAAGTTTTCCCTACCGATGGTAGCAATTATTGGTACCATTACCAGTGTCGCTGATGCTGCCTTATCACCATTTTATGGTGGTATCATTGACGGTACAAAACCTATGAAGTGGGGGCGTGTTCGCTCTTGGATACTGATTTGTCCGCCCATTGTTGTGCCATTTTACATCTTCCAATACAGCCGTATTGGTCCTAACGAAGCAGTAGCTGCGGCCATTGTCTGTGCAGGATTTATCATCAGCCATATTTTCTGGAATCTACCCTGGGTGGCCAACCTTTCTTTAATTTCCGTGTTGGCTAATAATCCGGAAGAAAGAGCGCTTTTATCTTCCCGCAGAGCAACCTGGACCATGTTGGCAGGGATGATTTTCTCCTTTATTGGTTCTCCACTGGCGCTCAAAATTGGTGAGCTGACCGGTAATGAGGCTTTGGGCTACCAGGCATTGGCAGGAATAATGGGGCTTGTTTTCCTCATCGGTTACTGGACAATATTCAAACTTACAGATGGTTATGAAGAAACAGGTGAGCAGGCACAGGCCAGCGCAGCAAAAGCTAACAAAGTTTCAGTCGGAGATATGCTGAAGAGTGCCCTGCAGAATCCTCCCCTCATTGTACTGCTGATAGGTGACTTTTTCCGCTACATGGTGAACTTTATTATGTCATCGGCGGCTGCTTACTACTTTACCTATGTGGCTAAAAATATGGCACTGCTTCCCATCTATATGTTTGTCGGCTCCTTAGGGGGCGTCATCGGTGCTTATTTTGCCGGTATTCTCTGCAATAAGTACTCTACCAGGACAGTTTCTATCTGGGGTCTCTTTGGCATGGCGCTATCTTTAATTGGCTGTAAGTTTGTGGCTTTCAGCATTATACCTTTCTTTGTCTTAATTTTGGTGGCTAGATCAATCCTGGGTGTGCTGTCTGCTTCCGTCGTAGCGCTGTATTCAGATGCCGCTGTCTACAGTGAGTGGAAAACCGGTAAGAGCGCCGCAGCTTTTGTGATGGGTTTAATGACCATCTCCTTAAAAGCTGCTGTGATTTCCCGAGGAACCGTTATTCCTTTCGTCTTAGCTACAGCAGGCTTTGTGGCTACAGCTGATCCGGCAACGGCTTCCTTAGAGCTGCAGAATGCTGTTGTTAACGTCTTTGTCTTTATTCCCGGCATCCTGGCACTGATCTCTGCCTTTATTATCGGCTTTGGCTATCGCCTCACCAGAGAACGACTGGCCGAATTACAGGCAGAAATTGATGCCCGTAAAGCCGCTGCACAATAAGATGGGGGAAAATTCAATCATAAAAGAAAGGCTGTTAATAACTGATCTTATTAGCAGCCTTTTTTTGTTTTGTGTCAGACAGCGGTGCAGGCCTAGTACTTAAGTCCTATTAATAAGTACGCGGCAGGATAAAAGGATAAATCTGTCGAAAAAGGTAAAAAAGCTTCTATTCAGCATCCAGGGGGTAATGTTAAGTGGAGTTTGAGCATACTGTGTCATTGGTAGTTCCCTTGTTTGCCTTTTTTTTGTATACAGGGTTAATGATTTTAAGCATAAAATGTTCCCAATCTAAAATTACCAAGCTCTTCCAATATTATTTATTGTTAATGATGGATTGGAGCTTTGGATCCTTTATGATGCGGACAGGCTTCGCGCCGGGCCCCGTTTTTTGGAACCGTATGATGATTGTCGGTATGGCCGGGGTTCCCTTCATCTTTTATCGTTTTAGTGAAGCGCTCCTCTGCCGAGCGCAGTCCTTAACGGCAAGATTGGGTTATTTTTTTTACGTACTCTTAATTTTCGCCAATTTTAAGGGCCTCATTGTGCAGGACGTCATTTTGACAGCGGAGGGTTTTGATTATACTCTCGGTCCCTTAGCGGTCACATTCGCCCTGACAGCCGGCGGCTATGTTTTACTGTCAACCATCCTTTTGGTGGGTGAAGCTTTTAAGAACCCGGATTCTTTTTGGACTAACCGCCTGTTTTATCCTTCCGTCGGTGCAGTCTTGATGTTTATCGGCTGCACACTAAACTTATTTCCTGCCATTGGCAAATATCCTCTGGACATTCTGACAAACACCATTAATGCCTTTTTACTTACATACGCCATTTACCGCTATCAGCTGCTTAACGTTACAATTTCCATCCGCAAAGGTTTAGTTTATTCCGTACTAACGGCAATGTTAACGGGGAGTTATCTCCTGCTTGTTTATCTGTTAGAAACGGTGATCCGCAACAACTTAGGCTATACAGCCTTTATCGTTGCCGTGATGATGGGGGCCGTTATTGCCCTGATTTTCGAGCCGGTAAAAAACTGGCTGCGTGTGCGGATCGATAAAGTGATGTTCGGTGACATTTATGATTACCGGGAAACGCTAAAGCAGTTTAGCTACCTCAAAGCCTCTATTCTTGATTTGGAAGAATTGACTTATTCAACTTTAGATCTGTTAACAAAGGCCCTGCAGGTTAATTCTTTAGCTCTGTTGGTGTTAGATAAAGAGAGTAACTATTTTGTTTATGCCAGTGTCAATATTGATGAGACTGTAGCCAAGACGATGCGGCTTGATAAAACCAGTCCTATTGTTCGCCGCTTGGCCCAGCACAGTCCCATTCTAACCTGGCAGGAGATTGAAACGGCTCCGGAATTTCAGGGATTATGGCAGCGGGAGAAAGATTTTCTCACAGCAATGAAAATTTCTCTTTTTGTGGGCATTAAATTGGGGGGAGAACTAATTGGCATTTTAGTTTTGCCTGATAAAGCTTCCCGGGATCCTTATTCAGATGATGACCGTGCGATGTTATTAATGCTGGCTAACGAAGCCGCCGTTGCCATTCAAAACGCGCAGATTTACAGTGAAGTAAAACGGCAGGCTGTGCATGATGAGCTGACTAAACTATTTAATTATCGCTTTTTTCAGGAGTTTCTGGATAAAGAAATAGCTCGCTGTCAGCGCACGAATCAGATCTTCTCCGTGATTTATTTAGATTTAGATTTTTTTAAGGCCTATAATGATATTTTTGGTCATTTGGCGGGTGATGAAGCTTTAGTTTATGTCGGCCAGGCGATTAGCCAATCGATCCGGCCGTCTGACATTGCTACCCGCCTGGGTGGGGATGAGTTTGGTATCATCCTGCCCGGTGCCGGGGAAAAAAGCGCGCTGGCGGTAGCCAAGAGCATCAAGAACGCAGTACAAACTTTTTTCCCGGGTACCAGTAGTGACAGTGTACTTACCATCAGCCAGGGCATTGCCACTTTCCCCGTACACGGTCAGAGTAAGCAGCAGCTGCTTTCCTGCGCTGATGCTGCCTTGTATGAGGCCAAAAGTATGGGACGCAACCGGATCTGTGTATATAATCTGCAGTTGGTGAAAGGCAAGACAAGCACCGACAATCTGCATGCCGAATTTGAAAGGGATTTTCTCAGACAGCAGGTGGAAGATGCTTACCTCTCAGTAATTTATACCCTGGCGGCGGCTATCAACGCCAAAGATAACTATACCTATCAGCACTCCGAAGCTGTTACATATTATTCCGTGGCCATAGCAGAAGCTTTAGGGTTTTCAGAGGAACAAAAGAAGATGCTGCGTTACTCTGCCATGCTGCATGATATCGGCAAAATAGGTATCCCCGAGTATATCCTCAACAAACCTGCTGCTCTGACTAAAGAAGAACGGGAAATTATTGAAAGCCATGTGCTTGTCGCTGAAGCTATTGTCAGTCATACCCCTTATCTAAGAGAAGTGGCGCCGATTATTTTGCATCATCATGAGTTTTATGACGGCAGCGGTTATCCGGATGGCTTAAAGGCTGAAGAAATACCCTTGGAAGCAAGAATCTTAGCCATTGCCGATGCTTATCACGCCATGACCAGTGATCGTCCCTATCGTAAAGGAATGCCGCCGGAAGCAGCGCTGCAGGAAATGGAGCGGCTGGCAGGGAAACAGTTTGACCCTCAGCTGCTGCCGGTTTTCGTCAGTATTATCAGGGAGCAGCTGACAAAAAAAGCAGCCGGAGGAACTCATGCTTAATACGGCGGAAAAAATTATCAGCGCCGGTGTTCTTGGTTTTCTGTTTTTATTAATCTATGACCTGGTTTCTTTAAAAAAATTGTCAGACCGTTTTCTCTTTAGTTTGTTGGGCTACAGTGTACAGGCTTATGCCGTGGTCAGGGCAGCTTGTTATGACCGCCGGCTGATGTTGGGCAGTTCTCTTCGCTGCTTAGCCTGGCCGCTGATGTTAAGTGGCTTAGGCTGGCTGCTTTACTGTCTTTTCCTTTATCAGCCGCTGCGAAAAACTTATTTTGACCGGCAGGGGCCCGTCTTAACAACTGAAGGCCCATATGCTCTGGTCAGGCATCCCGGTGTTTACGGCTACACAGTCTTTATTTTGGCACTGGCGGTGGTGTGCCGTTCCCGGCTTTTATTGTCAGCCGGCTCCCTTTGGAGCCTGATCAATATCATCTATGTTTTTATCCAGGATCGTTTTATTTTTCCAGTTTTACTGGTTGGTTACGATGAATATCGTCGTCATACACCAATGTTAATTCCTACTGCCAAAAGTTTCCGCCGCTTTTGGGCCACTAAGTAAATATTCGAGGTGCAACTATGGTTACTTTAAAGCAACTGCTCAATGAAGATCGCCGTAAAGATGCTTGGCTTAGACATTGTGGTTTTATCGATTTGTCTTTAAGTGAGTTCCAACAGGTGCAGGAAAGATTACTGCTGGAACAGCTTGAACTGCTGGCCAAAAGTTATCTGGGGAAAAAACTTTTACATGGTACATTACCGCAAAACGGTGAAGAATTTCGTCAGACTGTTCCGCTGACTACTTATCAGGACTATCATCCCTATTTTAAAGATAAGCAGGAGGATGTGCTGCCGCTAAAACCTAGTTATTGGGTCTGTACTTCCGGCGCCATCGATGCTTATGAATACAAATGGGCTCCCTTCCCACCAGGTTTAGCCCAAACCCACATAAAAAATTTTTTGGCTGCTGTCATTTTTGCTGTCTGCACCAAAAAGGGTGAATTTTCGCTCAACGAGTATGATAAATTTTTGTACGCCATGGCGCCCCCGCCATATCTGACAGGTATGGTGCCGTATGGCGTTGAAAAGGAGTTCCCCTTTACTTATCTCCCCTCCCTGGCAACGGCAGAAAAAATGAGTTTTGAAGAACGTAATGAAGTCGGTTTCCGCTTAGGGTTAACATACGGCATCGATCTCTTCTTCGGCGTGTCCAGCATTTTAGTCAGAATGGGAGAAAAGTTTGCGCAGACAAAGGAAAAATTTTCACGCCGGGAAAAAATGAATTTGCGTGCGTGGCTGCGCCTGGCAAAGGGGCTGATGCGCAGCAGGCTGCAGAGCAGAGAACTTTTGCCCCGTGATCTTTGGTCTTTAAAGGGAATTATTTGTGCAGGAACAGATACCCACTTTTATAAAGAGCGGATTGAATATTACTGGGGTAAAAAGCCGTTGGAAATTTATGGCGGCACGGAAATTGGTATTGCCGCTACGCAGACCTGGGATTATGAAGGGATGACTTTATTCCCTGATGCTAATTACTGGGAGTTTATTCCCGAAGATGAGTATTTTCGTTCCAAAGCAGATAAAAACTATCAGCCGGCCACAGTTTTACTGCCGGAATTAGAGGCAGGCAAAAGATACGAAATAGTAATTACCAGCCTGAAGGGCGGGGCCTTTGTTCGTTACCGTGTTGGTGATATGATACGTGTCCTCAGCCGGAAGAACACAAATTTAGGTATAGATTTGCCACAAATCGTTTATGAAGACCGCATTGATGATGTCATAGATCTGGCGGCCTTTACCAGGATCTATGAACGCACCATTTGGGAAGCGTTGAAAGAGGCCGGTATTACCCACAGCAATTGGGTGGCTGTCAAAGCATTTGCAGGTGGTCATCCCCTGGTGAAGTTATACCTACAGCTGCCGGCCGGCTGCACGCAGGAAGTAATGGAAGACAGAATTCATCAGGTGCTCTGCACAATTAATGATGACTATGCTGATTTAACGCAAATGATGGCCTATCGTCCGCTGCAGCTGGTACCGGTAACCGCTGCCGCTTTTGCCAGGCTAAAAGCAAAACAACGACAGGCGACCGATCCGGCTCTCTGGAGAAAATTTAATCCCCCGGAAGACTTAATCAAGGAGATTTTAACAACAACCTGACATGAGTTCAGGTTGTTTTGCTTTTTTAGACCCTATTTACCATTGGTAATGCTCTCTGTCAGCAATAAGAAAATTCTTGACTAAATCTGAATTTTGGAGTAACTTAATATTACTGGTTAGCTTGTTTAGTTTACTATATAAGTAAAAAACTGTAAGGGAGGCGATGTGTTGAGGATAGCTATTGTCACTGATCGCTCAAGAATGGATTTTCTGCCGTCGGAAGAAGCAAAACAGGAAGATGAACAAAAGCGCCGGACTGTGGAACAGGTGCAGGAGATACTGGCTGATCATTATGATTGTATTGCTTTAACGGCTGATGATGAAATTATCAGCAGATTAAGGGCGGAAAAGATTGATTTAGTTTTTAATTTATGTAACGGCCTCAGA
>ERZ773359.746-NODE-746-length-46735-cov-8.510304_pt1 | contig 46735 bp, 40 predicted proteins | sample MGYA00374955_ERZ773359 | MGnify/ENA primary metagenome ERZ773359 (study PRJEB29098, sample SAMN04486028) | biogas fermenter metagenome | study: EMG produced TPA metagenomics assembly of the Biogas fermentation microbial communities from Germany - Plant 4 DNA1...
CCTGTCACGCTTGACTTTTTGCATGGCATAAATTATGATACAGTTACAAAGATATAAAGCAAAGGCGTTGAGAAGGAGGAGTACATACTCACCTGAAGCCCAGAGAGAAGATGGTTGGTGTAAATCTTCGTGACGGGGGTATGGAAGTGGCCTTTAAGCCGTGAACTGAAAGATTATCTCGAGTAGGTTTCACCGGAAATTTCCACCGTTACCAGGGAAGCAATATCGGCTGCTTACAGCCCGTATTGGCAGAGTGCAGATGTGATATCTGAATTTAGGTGGTACCACGGACGTAATGGTTCGCCCTAAGCGATTTAGCTTAGGGCGATTTTTGCTATATGCCGGAAATAAGAGAGGGAGGTACAGCTATGGAAAAGAAATATGATTTTAAGAAAACAGAAAAAGCAATGCAGCAGTTGTGGGAGGAAAACGCTGTTTATAAATTTGCTTCTGACAGCTCACGGCCTGTTTATTCTATTGATACTCCGCCTCCCACCGTGAGCGGCAGTTTGCATATCGGTCATATTTTTTCCTATACGCAGGCGGAAATAATTGCCCGTTTTAAGCGGATGCAGGGCTATAATGTTTTTTATCCTTTTGGTTTTGATGATAACGGCCTGCCCACAGAACGTCTGGTGGAAAAAGAAGAGGGGATAAAGGCTAAAGATCTGCCCAGAAGTGAGTTCGTTAAAAAATGTTTGGCGACAACAGCAAAATATGAACAGGAATTTAAGGATCTGTGGCAGAGTTTAGGCTTTTCCGTAGACTGGACACTGCAGTATGAAACAATTAGTCCTGCTGTGCAGCGCATTTCTCAGCGCTCATTTCTCCGGCTGTTTGCAGACGGAAAAGCATATATGAAAGAGTCACCGGTCTTATGGTGTACTGAATGTCAGACTTCAATCGCGCAGGCCGAATTGGAGGCGGTAGAACAGCAGACCAATTTTAATTATTTGCCCTTTAGAGTCGGGGAGACGGAGTTAATAATTGCCACAACCAGGCCTGAACTGCTCTACGGTTGTGTTTGTTTATTTGTACATCCTGCCGATGAACGATATCAGGCTTATATCGGCAGGACGGCTGTTGTCCCTTTATATAATTACGAGATTCCGATTTTGACCGATGATAAAGTTAATCCGGAGAAAGGCACAGGGGTGGTGATGTGTGCCACATTTGGTGACAGCACAGATTTGGAATGGTACGAAGAACACCGGCTGCCCTATCGTCAGGTTGTCCTGTCTGACGGCAGCATCGCCGCAGATGTGCCCTTTATTGGCGGTTTGTCTGTTAAAGCCGCTCGCAAAAAAATTATAGAAATGCTTGCTGAAGAAAACCTTTTGCGGGAAAGTGAACAAATCTGCCATACAGTGGCTGTGCATGAACGATGCGGCACAGAAACAGAAATAATCCCCTCCCGGCAGTGGTATATAGATATCCTGTCTCATAAGGAGCTGTTTCTGCGGACGGCGGAACAAATAAACTGGTACCCTGCCCAGATGAAAAACAGATATCTCTCCTGGGTGGAGAATCTGAAGTGGGATTGGTGCATTTCAAGACAGCGCTATTTTGGGGTGCCAATACCTGTTTGGTACTGCAAAAATTGTGGGGAAGTCATACCGGCCAGTCCGGCAATGCTGCCGGTTAATCCGCTGGAAACACAGCCTGATTCGGCCTGCACCTGCGGCTGCGTGGAATTTATCCCGGAAAGCGCTGTCTTTGATACTTGGGCCACTTCTTCCCTGACACCGCAAATAAATGCCGGGTGGGGGGAGCAGGAGGATATTTCCGACAAACTGCTGCCCATGAGCATGAGAACACAGGCGCATGAAATTATTCGCACCTGGGCTTTCTACACTATAGTGAAAAGCCTGTACCATACCGGCGACATTCCTTGGCGGGATATCATGATTTGCGGCTTTGTTTTAGCCAAGAAGGGCGAAAAAATCAGTAAATCTAAGAGTAATGCCGCGCTGTTACCTCCTGCATTGATTGCAAAACATTCTGCTGATGTTATCCGATATTGGGCAGCTAACGCCAAACTGGGCACCGATACCTTTTTTAGTGAAGATGAGTTAAAGATTGCCAAAAGATTTATCACCAAACTATGGAATGCAGCCAAATTTGCTCTTTCTCATTTACAGGATTTTGAGCCTATAGATAACGAGGCAGCGCTGCTGCCCGTTGACCGCTGGATCATCGAACGCTGCAGACAGACCACCGCTGCTGCCAGAAGGCAGCTGGAGCAATATGAAGTCGGTCTGGCCCGTCATCAAATAGATGATTATTTCTGGAAGGATTTTTGTGATTACTACCTGGAAATTGTCAAGGAGCGGCTGTATAAGCCGGAAAAGCACGGTTACAAAGAGCGCCGGTCGGCACAATTTGCTCTCTATTATTGCCTGCTTAATATCATGAAACTATATGCTATTTATATCCCACACCTGACTGAATATCTCTACCAAACATTTTTCAGACAGCATGAAAAGGCTCTTTCTTTACATCAGTTAATGTGGGAGCAGGAAGCAGAACCGGCTGAAGAGCTTATTAATTTTGGTGAGCGGCTAAAAGCTGTAATTGCTGAGGCCAGAAAGTATAAATCAGAAAAAGGACTTTCCCTGAAAACGGAAATAGACGAAATTAATATTCTGGCCGCAGAAGAAGAGCTGCCCCTGTTTCAACAGACAGTGAATGATCTTAAAGCTTGCTGTCAGGCAAAAGCAGTCTGTATTAATGATTGGCGGTATTAGTTCCAGGCACATGACAAGGCGGCGGGGAGATACCCCGCGGCCTTGTCAGTCATTTTTTACATGAGGCGGACAACTACTTTTGCTTGACATGAAGAGAAATGAAGCTTATACTGGCATTAGTAAACTAGTAGTTTAGTAAATTAGTAAGCTGCAAGTTAAGCAAGGAGAGAGTCAATTGATGAAACTACCTACTACTTTAAAGCATAAACCGGTCATTGTTGCTGAAGATTATGAGCATGTGGACGGTAGGAAGGCCTATCAAAGTGATGCCAAAGGCCTGTCCTTAGGCCTGGCACAGTGGAATGAGCGCGGCAAAGTTGATATTTCTGCTAAAGTCTGGCGTCATACGGGAACAAAATGGTCGCGGCAGTCAGAGGAGCTGCCCCTGCATCGTGTTTTAGATTTAGCAATTTTAGTTTGCCGTGCACAGCAATATTTTCAAGAAGCCTACCGCTATGAAAACTTGTATGATCCGCAGCAGCCCATTATTGACCGCGTCGGCCTCCAGGGTGATGCTATGACTGTAGCGGTATGTACAGATAATGAGAAAATCAATGAAGATATCCAACTCTTTAGTCAAGCCCTTAGTGAAGACGGGGAGCTGATAGGTGAGCGCCTGTTTACCTTAGCAAGGATTCTCAAGGAGATGGGATATTAGCATGGATCCCCAACGCAAAAAAGAGCTCAAAGAGCTGTATAAACAACTGAAACCTGACATGGGTATTTTGGCTGTTAAACATACCTCCAGCAATAAATATTATCTCGAAGGGACTCAGGATCTAAAGAGTACGGTCAATAGCATTAAGTTTAAACTAAACTTTGGCAATCATCCTAACAGGGCACTGCAAAAGGACTGGCAGCAGGAGGGACCGGGAAGTTTTACTATTGAGGTGCTGGAAAAGTTAAAATATGATAAGGATGAAACTAAAACCGATTACAGTGAAGAATTAGCGATTTTAAAAATGCTGTGGGAAGAAAAGCTGCTGCAGCAGGGCGCAGAGTTATATTGATAAGGAAAGGGTGCTCTTGGGAAAGAGCACCCTTCACATTATTTGTTTCTTGCTTTTGTCAATCTTGTCTCAACATCCGGCCAATTTACCAGGTTCCACCAGGCTTCGACCCAGGCAGCCCTTTTATTTTGATATTTGAGATAATAGGCATGTTCCCAGACATCACAAACTAAGAGCGGGGTTACCCCCCAAATAGCCAAATCTTGGTGTTTTTCTGCGGTCATAATTTCCAGCCTGTCAGCATGGGGATTCCACACCAGAAGCCCCCAGCCTGACCCCTCAACGGCAACGGTTGCCGCGCTGAAATGCTTTTTAAAGTCTGCAAAGCTGCCAAAATCCTGCTCAATCTGCTGGGCCAGAACACCCTGAGGCGCGCCGCCACCTGAGGGGCTCATATTCTCCCAAAAAAGGCTGTGCAGTATGTGCCCCGCTCCATGAAAGGCCAGTTCTCTTTCCCAATGCTTAATGAGGGAATAATCACCTGCTGCCCGTGCTTCGGTAAGTTTGGCTGCAGCATTGTTAAGTCCATCCACATAACCTTTATGATGTAAATCATGATGAATTCGTACCGTTTCCTGATCATAGTAAGGTTCAAGGGCATCATAGGGGTAAGGTAGTTCCGGCAGCGTATAAACCATAAACCACACTCCTTTGTATAATAATCGTATATACTTTGTCTTAAGTATACCATGCTTAACAGACAATAGATTAACAGATGATAAAAAATTTTAGTTAACTTAAGTTGATGCATTACCGCCTGCAGCTCCGGCGCAAACATAAAATTTTTATTTAGGCAGGAACCTTCCGGCTGTTTTCCCGTCTTAACTAGAGACAGATAATCAGGAAAGAGGGATGTGGATGAAGAAATATTTATGTCTGTTTTTAGTACTGGCAGCAGTATTTATTTTCGTGGGCTGTCAGTCAGCAAAAACCGGTCAGGGAGACAATATCCTGGAGGGCAGCCTGGAAGATGTTTTAGCTGCAATCTATGAGACGGCGGAAGTAGATGACTACTTTAAAGAGTATATTAAGGAAGGTTTGCAGGTAACAGAGATTACCGCAGAAAACTGCAGCTATCACCTGGGAACGGAAGTAGATTTTGCAGAAGCCATTGCTTCGGAGCCGGTAATCATGCCTTCCGCTTATGAGTTATGTCTGGTGCGGGCCAAAGAAGGTGCCGATATAGAGCAAATAAAGACAGCAATTAAGGAAAATGTTGATCCTCAAAAGTGGATTTGTGTCGGTGTTGATCCGGAGAAGATAATCGTTGATAATATTGGAGACATAATCATTCTCATTATGAGTGATGACCAGGGTGAAGCGCTGCATAATGCTTTCCTGGCACTGGCAAAGTAGACTAATCATTAGCAAAAAGACGCGCTCGGTTTGACCGGGCGCGTCTTTATTATGCTTAAACAGCCTGTGCGGATAAATTGATGGCTAAAACTCAAAACTGCTCCGTTTTGGGGCATACTAGCAGAGATGAATACGCAATCGGGAGGCTGTTATAATGGCAGAAAATGTTTTAGAAAGACTGGAAGGACGTGTTAGTTATCATGATTCCGTCGAGGAAATGCTGAAAAGGATTAGGGATGACGGATTATCCAGTGTGTTTTCCAGATGGGAAGAACAAGAGAAAATACGCTGTAAGTTTTGCCTCCAGGGCTTAAGCTGTCAGTTATGTACCCATGGCCCCTGCCGGATCAGTGAAAAAGCGGGGGCAGAAAAAGGGGTCTGTGGTATCGGTCCCGATGCCATGGCTATGCGCAACTTTTTAATGAGAAATATTATGGGGGCAGCCACATATGGACACCATGCCTTTGAGGCTTTTAGAACACTCAAGGCAACAGCTGCAGGAAAAACACCTTTTAAAATAACTGATGTTGATAAACTGCAGTGGCTGTGTGAACAGACAGGTATTAATCCCAAGCAGGAGACGAATGAATTAGCTGTTCAGCTGGCGGAGCTGCTGGATCGTGAATTAAAGGTAAATCCTGATCAGGAAAGCATTATGGTAGAGGTTTTTGCCCCTAAAAAACGCAAAGCCATATGGAGAAAACTGGACTTATACCCTGCAGGTGTGCAGCATGAAGTAGAAAACTGCATTGCCAGCTGTTTAACCAATGTTGACGGAGATTACGTTTCCTTAGCTAAAAAAGCGCTGCGCCTGGGACTGTCAACCATTTATACGGCGCAAATCGGCTTGGAAATGACGCAGGATATTCTGTTTGGTACCCCTATGCCGCATGAAGTAGACGTAGATTTAGGCATTATGGACCCGGATTATGTAAATATTGCCTTTAACGGCCATCAGCCCTGGATTGGGGTGGCAGCACTGCAGAAAGCAAAACAGGCAAAATATCAGGAGCTGGCGCAAAAAGCCGGGGCCAAGGGACTGCGGATAGTTGGCTCCATTGAAACCGGTCAGGAGTTACTGCAGCGCTTTGCGGTAGACGATGTGTTTGTGGGACTGATGGGCAACTGGTTAGCCATTGAGCCCTTATTGGCGACCGGTACTGTCGATGCCCTGGTGATGGAGGAAAACTGTTCGCCGCCGGCGATGGATCAATATGCGGAAAAATATCAGGTGGCGCTGATTAGTGTCAGTACCATTATTGGTGTACCCGGCACAGAACATAACATGGCCTATAATCCGGTTAAGGCTGATGAAATGGCAGAAAAATGTATAGAAGTGGCCATTGAAAACTTCAAAAAGCGTCATGGCAAGATTAAAGCTATGGTGCCGCAGCATAAGCGTAAAGCCATAGCCGGATTTTCTACAGAGGCTGTTTTGCAGGCTATTAATAACGACCTAAATGTGTTGGTAGATGTTATATCCAAGGGTAAAATTAAAGGAATAGTGGCTTTAGCCAACTGTGCAACGCTGCGCAATGGTCCCCACGACTGGAATACTGTCAATATTACCAAGGAATTAATTAAGCGTGATATTCTGGTAGTGGCCGGCGGCTGCGGCAATCACGGCTTGGAAGTAGCCGGTCTCTGTAATTTGAAGGCCATTGAGCTGGCAGGTCCGGGACTGCAGGAAGTGTGTAAAGCTCTGAGTATTCCGCCTGTCTTAAGTTTTGGCACCTGTACCGATACCGGCAGAATTTCCATGCTGGTTACTGCTTTAGCTGACCATTTGGATGTTGATATCCCTGATTTGCCCATTGCTGTCACGGCTCCGGAGTGGATGGAACAAAAAGCGACCATTGATGGCATTTTTGCGGTAGCTTATGGTGCATACACTCACCTGTCGCCCACGCCATTTATTACCGGTGCACCAAAGTTAGTGAAGCTGCTGACTGAAGATGTAGAAGAGATGACAGGAGGAAAAGTGGCGCTGGGTGATGATCCCGAGCAGGCGGCACGTGATATAGAAGCTCACATCATAAAAAAGAGAAAACAACTAGGGCTTAAATAAAGTAAGTATACATTTATACGGCGCATTAGTCAGGCCAGGGAGTGTTCCTTTCTCCCTGGCCTTTGGCATACGGTATTTATACTTTTTCTACCCTGACAGCGGCAACTTTTAGTTCCGGAATCTTGGCCATCTTGTCGGTTACTGTGTTGGTTAGATAATTGACTTTGGCATCGGCAAAATGCATCGGCATGAACATAACTTCTTCTGCAATTCTGTCTGTTGCTTTCACGGTTGTGATGAGGGAACCGCGGCGTGAGGTAACTTTGACCTGGTCACCGTCCTTTAATCCTAAACGTTCCACTGTTGCCGTATTTATTTCGATGTATGATTCAGATGCTTTTTTATTCAGTTCATCAACTTTACCGCTCATGGACATGGCATGATATTGGTAAAGATTTCTGCCGGTAGTCATGATGAAGGGATAATCATAGTTTGCTAATTCTGCGCTGGAGATATTATCCACAGTCACAAATAGTCCTTTGCCGCGTTCAATCTTATCCTGATGCAGGATTGGTGTTCCCGGGTGATCCGCAGAATAGCAAGGCCACTGAATACCTACTTCATCCAGACGCTCATAGGTAATGCCGGCATATTCAGGTACCAGACCGGCTATTTCTGCCATGATGTCAGCCGGCGAGCGATAAGACTGCGGCCTTCCCAAGCGGGCCATTAACTCTGAGAAGATTACCCAGTCCGGCTTAGAATCCCCGATGGGCTCAATGGCTTTTCTCACTCTCTGTACCCTGCGTTCAGTATTAGTAAAGGTACCATCCTTTTCAGCAAAGGAAGAAGCGGGAAGTACCACGTCAGCCAGGGCTGCTGTTTCTGTTAAGAAGATATCCTGCACAACCAGGAACTCCAGGCTTGTTAAAGAATGACGCACTTTCTTTAAATCAGGATCGGTCATCATGGGGTTTTCACCTGTAATGTACAGGAACTTAATTGTGCCGTCGGCACCGCCATGTATGATTTCAGAAAGTGTTAAACCTGTTTTGGCCGGCAGACTGACTCCCCAGGCCTGCTCAAATTTTTTCCGTGCTTCGGGATGATAAACTTTCTGATAGCCGGGGTAATCACCGGGCAGGCAGCCCATATCACTGGCGCCCTGCACATTGTTTTGTCCCCGTAAAGGATTTATCCCTGCCGCTTCTTTGCCCAGATTGCCGCAAAGCATGGCCAGGTTGGAGAGAGCCATGGTAGCATGGACGCCTGAGAGATGCTGCGTGATGCCCATGGCGTAGAAAATTCCGGCTTTCTCAGCGGCAGCATACATCTGCGCTGCTTTTTTAATGTCCTCGGCACTAACAGCGCAGACCTCGGCAACTTTTTCCGGCGTAAAATCCTGTATGTGCGCAGCGAGCTCCGCAAAGCCTTCCGTTTGTGCGGCAACAAACTCTTGGTCATACCACTTATTTTTGATAATTTCATGCATCATAGCATTGATTAGGGCAATATTGCTGCCTGGTTTTATTTGCAGATAAATGTCGGCAATTTTGGCCAGGTCAATTTCCCTCGGGTCAGCGACAATAAGTTTGGCGCCGCGTTTTTTGGCCTGCCGCATAAAATTAGCAATGACAGGATGGTTCTCGGTCGTATTGGAACCGATCACAAACATTAAATCTGTCTCACGAATATCGCTGATACTGTTGGTCATGTTCCCGTTACCTAACGTGGTTGCAAGTCCTACAACCGTGGAAGAGTGTCAGAGACGGGCGCAATGATCAACATTATTGGTGCCGAAGACTGTTCTGACCAGTTTTTGAAAAAGATAGTTTTCTTCATTGGTATATCTGGCTGAACTTAAGCCGGCAAAAGCATCGCTACCGTATTTACTTTTAATTTCTTTTACTTTTTTTGTTATTAAGTCATAAGCCTCATCCCAGTCGGCCTCCACAAGTTTGCCATTTTTCCTGATCAGCGGTGTTTTTAAACGGGTGGGATGATTAATAAATTTGTGGCCAAACTTACCCTTGACACATAGTAAACCGTTATTGGGCGGCACTTTAACCGGCTTAACATCGATGACTTTTTCGTTGAGCACAACTAATTCTAATTGGCAGCCAACCCCACAATAAGAGCAGGTAGTTTTGACATGGCGTGTCTGTTCAGACGCCTGTTCTTTACCCATTACTGCCAGTTCTTGTGCATATTCTTCGGCAAACCTTTTGGGTATAATCGCCCGTACAGGACAGATATCAATACAGTTACCGCAGGATTCACATTCAACTGTAAGCTTGCGCTGTACATACCCTTTATCATTTATTTCCAGAGCGCCAACACCCTGCAGTTCACTGCAAACGCGTACGCAAAGCTCGCAGGCAAGACATTTGTTGGGGTTGATAATGTAAAAGGGATTGCTTTCATCAAGTTCATAATTTTTATTGCTGCTTTTTTGCGTCGGGTGGGGGATTTCATATTCCTGAACATATGCCTGCAGCTTGCACTGTACTGCAGTTGAGCATTGCTCGCAATCAAGGGGATGTTTCGCCAGCAGGTCAGTTAACACTTTCTTTCTTGCTTCCCTAACCCGCGCAGTCTGCGTCTGGATTTTCATGCCGTCACTGATGCGCTGGGTACAGGCATTAACCAGCTTTTTTTCACCTTCCACCTCGACAACGCTTAAATCACAACTGGCTACAGGTTCCAACCTGTCATCATACATTAAGGCGGGAAGAATAATCCCCGCCTGCCGACAGGCTTCATAAATGGTTAGATTATCTTTAACTTCATAGCTTTGCTCATCGATAATGATCTTTGCCATCTGCTTACCTCCCTGCAGCAAGAGATGAGAGGAGGGCCGGCCAGACCCTCCCGCTTAAGGCCGTGGCTGTACTATTCACTCATTTTTCTGATGCCGGCAGCATTGATAATGTCGGTCACATCACGCCATTTATTTAAAGCATAGATATGCAGTCCGTCTATGCCGGCGCTGATATATTTGTGAATTTGCTTCACAGTATATTCTTTACCGGCCTTTTTAAAGTCTTCCGGGTTATTTCCGTATCTGGCAATAATCTCAGCCAGATCGCGCGGGATAGCGCTGCCGTTCATCACCGCCATGCGGATTGTAGGGTCTTTCTGCAGGACGGGCATTACACCGACATCAATAGGCAAATATACACCTGCTTTGCGAATTGCTTCGACCCACCATTCGTAGTGCTCTACGTCATGACAGAGCTGTGTCATAATAAAGTCAGCGCCGGCATCCTGTTTCATACGCAAATGTGCTATATCAGCGGCGAAAGAATCGGCCTCAAAATGTTTTTCCGGGTTGCCGGCAACAGCAATGGTGAACTGGGGAAAGTTTGTTCTAATGAATTCCACCAATTCATTGGCATAATTAAAATCTCCCCGCGTACCCTCCCAGCCTTTGGGGAAATCCCCGCGCAGAGCAAGAATATGGTCGACCCCGATATCTAAATATCCCTGCAGTTCTTTGGCGATAGTTTCTTTAGTGTTGCCGATACAAGTATAATGGGTTACCGGAATGGTTCTGCCTCTCTCTTTCATGGCTTTAACAATTTCCACATTACGGCCGGCATTAGAGCCGCCTGCTCCATATGTACAGCTGATAAAATCCGGGTTAAACTTATAGAGATGCTCTAAGGTTTCTAAAAGCGGTTCTAACGGCTGGTCATCTTTGGGCGGAAAGACCTCAAAAGAAAAGCTCATTCTTTGTTCCATAATTTCCAGTACGTTCATCTTCAAACCCCCAATATTATTTTTGTGTACTGTTATTTTTCCTATCAAGTAAGCTATTATTACAGAAAGCAGCCGAGAGTTTCTTCTCCGGCGCGGGAAGAGCTATCAGGAAATGTTGTAGAAAAGGACAGCTCTTGATAAAATATTCTTAGCAGCACTGACCGGCTGCTTTATCTCGGTACGGAGCGGAAAAATGTTGTTTATCTTCCCCACCTGCAGAGAGAAAAGGGAGCCCTAAACAGAAATATTACTTGTAAATAAACGGAGATGAGTAAAAATGTTTTTTGTTTTTGGTGCAGCTACCAAACAGGAGCAGTTAGATTTTAACCAGCCTGTAGTTTGTACTCAATGCGGTCGCTATGGTAACTACACAGTAATTATGGAGTATACGTCCTTTAGTATATTTTTTATCCCCCTTTTCAAGTGGAATAAAAAATACTATGTGAGAAGCAGCTGCTGCGGCAGTCTCTATACCATAGCAGCAGAACTGGGTGAGCGCATTGCCAGGGGCGAAAATGTTACCCTGACAGAAAATGATTTACACTTGTTCAGAAGGGGGTACCGGGAGACACTGAAGCGCTGTGCCAACTGTGGCTATCAAACGACAGAGAATTTCCGCTTTTGCCCTAACTGCGCCCATCCACTGCAGTAGCCGTTTTTCAGTCTTCCAGCAAGAAAAAGACCTTCGCTCAAGTTGACTTGAGCGAAGGTCTTGTGTTTTTATGTCCTTGTGTTTTAACTTTCAGTTACTGCAGCACCCTGTGCCGGTGGAGGAGCTGCTGCAGCTGTTTTGGGTTTAACCACCGTTTTCCAGGCGTGCATAGCCAGTGAGACGGCAATAACACCGTAGGCTACGAAAACCCGGAAGTATTCCCCTAATTGGGCATTGTTAAAGAGCTCTTGACCGGCTTGCGGGGCCACAATGAACAGTGTATGGAAAAGGATTACCCCGATAATAGCTTGTTTGTTGTCGGCTTTTTGTACTGAAGCTCCGCCTACTAACAGGGCGGCAATGGCAAATTGGCCTACTTGTGTATGCGCGCCATAAGTGGAAAAGGTACCCATATTCTGCAGGTAGATTAATTGCCCCCAGCAGGCCAGGACAGTGGAGATGATCATGGCGATGATTCTATAACGATCAACATCAAGACCGGCAGCATTGGCTACCACCTGGCTTTGTCCCACTGTGCGCATATTTTGTCCGAGGCGGGTGCGCAGGATCAGGGAGTTAAAGAGGCACAGGGCTACAATACAGAGATAAGTCATGACCGGAATTCTGACAAAGAGCAGGATATCTTCTACCGGCTTGAGATAGGTGGTAAAATATACCCCAATGGCTGCCGCTATCACTATGAGCGGACGCATAATTGGATAATCTTGCTTTTTCTTAATAATTTTATTACTGACAAGCTGCCACAGCTGGGAGACAATGGCTATAACAATGCCGATGGTGACAGCATCTAAGAGCAGTAAACGATCGGTACTGAGGAAATTAGTAAGGGGAGGTATTAAGGTGATAGCCGCAAAGCCTGCAACGGCGGCCACCATGAGCAGCACATTTTCCCCTATTGAACCTGCCTTGCGGGTAAAGTAAAGGATCAATTTAATTACACCGGCTGCTAACATGGCCGCAAAAGTAAGTTTAAGAATCGTCAGCATGGAAACTGTGTCTAAGGCATACTTTAGGTTATCAGCCAGGTCAATTGTATTTTTTACGCCGATGCCGCCGGAAATAATTAAGCGCGGATTATCTGCCGGTATGATGCCGCCGATTATATAGAGGAAAAAGAGCTGATAGAGCCCGTCCGCAAAATAGCCCAGCACCAAGCCGGCAATCATTTCCGCACCTTTCATCTTGTTAAAGAGGCGGCCTACCAGCCAGCCGAAGAAGACAGCGATGGGTGTGGCCATCAGGACACAGAGCAGAAAACCGGTAATGCCGGTATAGCCCCAGTAGACGACCCAGAAGACGGAAATTTGCGCAGCAATGGCGCCGATGACAATGCCGAAGTTAAGACCCATGCCTGCTAAAACCGGAATCAGCAGGGAAAGGACGGTAAAACCATTACGGCCAAAACGAGTAAACAGCTCACTTGCCACAAAAGTCAGGGGGCTTTTGGAAGCGTAAATAGCCGCGATACATAAGAGGACAAATAGAATTACTACCTTATTTTCAAGGACTGCTTTAATTGTTTTGTCTTTAGTGCTCACCTTATTTATCTCCTTTCGTTTTCGAGATGGCATAGAGGATAATACCGTTGGAGATGATGAGGCGAATGACGTCGGGTAAGTTGCTTTCCGGTAGTAATTGGTTAACGACAGGCAGCGCCACGGCTAAAATGCCCTGAAATAAGAAGGTGCCGATAATCACATTGGCGATTGATGCTCTTTTTGTAGTGGCACCACCGATTAAAACAGCCGCCACACAGTGGAAGCCCATCCACAAAGGGGCATTATAAAGCTGTAAAAAACCATAGCTCTGGGCATAAGCAATGATGCCAACAGCACCTAAGGCTGTAGATATTGCTGTGCCGATGATACGCATTTTGTTGACATTAATGCCTGAGGCCCGTGTAAAAGCCGGACTGGAACCTGCTGCACTTAAAGCAATACCCGTCTTACTTCTCATGAATAACCACATAAGTACACAGGCAAAAAGGAAGAATAATATCAGTCCCGTGGGCACATAAAGGCCTGTCCCGCTTTTGCCGATGGTAAAGCCCCAGGTGTTATTTAACAATAAACCAAAGGATTCGGAAAGGCTGATGGTATTCCGCATACCAACCTTACCGATGGGCCAAATAAGGTTTCCGTCTTTGAAAGGTAAGGTGAGCCACAGAATATTCATAAAAGCAATTATGGAAAAACCTACATAGGTGGAGACTGTCATTTCTGACCCTTTAACGTTATTCAGTAGTAATCCATATAAAATACCTAAAACGGTAGCCATAATTGCTCCAAGCAGCATGGCTGTTCCCATGGCCGCCCATTGGTTGCTGATGCCAAGCTCAATACTAATGGTTGCACCTAAAAGACCGCAGACGATACCTAAGGAGATGGCGAAGTTAGGGCCGATACCACTTTGAATGGCCGGTACCATCGCTAAAACTAAAACTCCGTACATGGCCCATCTGCGCAGCGTATCCCCTAACAGGCTGAGTACATTTAGTCCTAAGGGTGCGGCGAGAAAGAGCATCAGGAGAAAAAAGCTGATGATGATTAAGCGAGGCAAACCAATATTATCATATGCTTTTTTTAGCTGTTCCTGCATAATGTATTACCTCTTTCTTTATACCTAAAAAGTTATAATTTTTACTGTTGGTGGCTGTTTAACCTGCAGCCATTGCTAAACCAAATTCAGCATCTGGTGCGTCAGGCTCAATAATGGCGGAAATTTTACCGCCGGAAACAATGGCGATGCGATCACAAAGCGAACGCAATTCCACAAGTTCAGAGCTGACGACAACAATGGTCGTACCTTGTTCGCGGTTTAGTTTTACCAAATATTCCAGGACAAGTTTTTTGGCGCCGATATCAATACCTCTGGTGGGTTCTGAAACAATCAAAATGTCAGGATTCATGGTCAGCGCCCTGGCAAGGCAGACTTTTTGCTGGTTACCGCCGGAAAGACTGCCTACTTTTTGTGTTGGACCGGTACAGCGGATGTCAAGCAGCTTGATCATGTCTAGCGCGTGCTGACGCATTCTTTTCTTGTCCAGCAGCTTGATGGGTCCAAAATTGTGCAGGAACTCGTTTTTTACCTGCATAGCGGAAAAGGCAATGTTAAGTTCGATAGATTCGTCCAGCAGGAGACCAACCCCCCGCCTGTCTTCGGAAACGAAGGCGATGCTGTTCGTCAAAGCATTGCCTAACTTGTTAAGATCAAGTTTTTTACCGAAAACTTCAACTGTACCCTGAGACTCATACAGCCCCATGATGCCGTTGGGAATGCCAATTTTACCCTGCCCGGCCAGACCGCCGATGCCAAAGATTTCGCCCTTATAGATTTCTAAATCAACACCGCGGACCCTTTCTCCCGGCATATCGACGTGGAAGTTTTTCAGGGCTAAAGCAACACTTTGCTCTGCAAAGCTGCGGGTATCATCTTCCAGGTCGACCAACTTCTCAACTTTACGGCCAATCATTAATTCGGCAATTTCTACAATGCTGGTATCTTTCACTTCTTTACGCGTAATTAGTTCGCCGTCACGCAGCACCGTCATGCTGTCAGCATATTCCATGACTTCGGAAAGGCGGTGTGTAATAAAAATTATGGCAATGCCTTTAGCGGCAATTTTTTTCATAATTTTGAGCAATCTTTCTGCTTCACTTTCGGTCAGAACAGCTGTGGGTTCGTCAAATACCAATAATTTAAGACCGGTTTTGTCAATTTCCCGGGCGATTTCAATAAACTGCATGTAACCTACCGGTAAGCCGGCAACTTTAACATATTCCTCAATATTGAGGCCGATGGTTGAGAGCGCTGTACGAGCATCCTGCGCCATTTGTTCCAGGTCTAAAGTTTCCAGTTCCTTCCCAAAGATATGACTTAACAGGGAGGGGTGACTAATTTCTCTGCCAATTTTAATATTTTCTGTCACGGTAAAACCAGGTATCAGCATAAATTCCTGGTGTACCATGCCAATGCCGAAATCAATGGCTTTATTGGGAGAATCAATGTTAGCCTGTTCCCCGTTAATCTCCACACTGCCTTCAAAGCCACCGGTTGTATGAATCACCGGCATGCCAAAAAGAATATTCATTAAGGTTGATTTGCCGGCACCGTTCTCACCGACGAGAGCGTGGATTTCGCCTGGTTTTACTTGTAAGGTAACATTTTTTAAAACCAGATTACCGTCATATTCTTTGGAGATGTTTTGCATGTTTAATAAATATTGAGCACTCAAATGTACACCCCCGCTCTTGTAGCAATAAATGTGCAAAAATGATAATGAAAATAGATACGCCGGCTTGCCGAGCAAGCCGGCGTTTATTCAGCCGATAGCTTTAACAGTTATTTGCTGAAATCATAGAAATCGCAGAGCAGCAAGAAGTAGTTGTCAATAACTCCTTCGGCGTCTTCGTAGTTGCTGATCTCGCAGGAGCTGTCCACTTTGTTGATGGAAGCAAAGAGTACATCTTTGTCGAATCTGCCGTTTGTTCTGCCTTCACAGAACTCGATAGCATAGTCTACGCCGGCTTCGATCATTAACATGTTAATGGGAACACCCCAGGTAGACATTCTGCCTTCTTGGCCAGCAGCGACCAGTTTTTCCTTAATAGCATCAAGCATGTATTGAACATCACCTTCATGACCTTCAACATTGATGTTCAAAGCTGCCGGATAGCCATGGTAAGGACTGGGGCAGCACTGCTGCGGATAAATGGCGCCTTGTTCCAGAATCGAGCGAATTAAGGGCTCCTGCATGGAACAGTTGGTAGAGAAGAAAGCAGTATCTTTACCATACTTCTCAATCTGACGGGGCACATCTTCCAGAATGAACTGCTGCGCACCGGAAACACCGGCATCACCGGTGGGGTCGGGAGCAGTTACGTCAACAAACTCAATGCCGAGCTCATCGCAGGTTTCAATCATTAACTCACGACGGGCAGCAATGGTAGCATAGGAAAGGTGACGTGCAAAGGAATAGTGGATAAATGTTTTAGCACCCATTTCAGCAGCTTTTTGCGGGATTGTTCTACCCATAGAAATCTCGTCTACAAGTAAAACAATGTCAGCTTTGCTGGCAATGGTTGCCGGATCTTCCGCGGCAACACCAGCAATGAAAAGCATGTCTGGACGGGTTTCACGAACTTTGTCAATGGCAGCAGCTGCCCCTGGTACAGCCTGCACAAAAACAATGGCCTTCACATCAGGATCAGAAGCTAACTCCACAACCCTGGCAATGGTAGTTTCTGTCTCGGAAGAGAAGTTGTCAGGATAGGTAGCGGTGACAATTTTGTCTTCACCATATTTTTCTTTCATTCTTTGTGCAGCCTGGTACTCCTCTTCACCCTGTGAAACTGTACCGGTGATGATGCCAATCTTGTAAGTGGCTTCGTCTTCACCACCATTGTCTCCCTGGTCGCCCCCTCTACCACATGCTGTTAAAGTGAACAACATCATGGCAACCAAGAGCAGTGCAACTAATCTCTTTGTCATCGGTTCTTCCTCCTTTTCTCTTTATGTAAATCTTTAATGTTTTCATTATATCGTGACTTGTCTTTTAATGCAATAAATTATTACAAAATTGTGAACTTGCCTTGGTGCAAGGTTTGCAATCTTGCTCGGTTATAATCAGCTTAACTACAGCTGCTTAGTTTAGCACTGTTTCTCACCGCTAAGGGAACAGCACTTTGTATCTGTGTTAATCTCTTTTACCTCTGCAAAATCACTCACGGTAAAAGTCTTGCTGCCGTCCGGCAAAATAAAAAACGGGATGCCGATTTTGCCGTTTGCTTTGATTGAGGCAAACATCTCCTCATGATCACGGAAGGCTAAAAATTCCTTTAGGTTTGTCGTATTTTCAGTAATATTCCGGTACTCTAATTCGATCTCGGGTAAAGCAAGCAGCTGCTTTTTGGCGGCTACGCAATCCGGACATATTTCTGAGCCATACATAATCACTTTCATCAATTCATCTCCCAACTCTAGTGTGTGTGTTATGTAAAAATTATAGCTTGTCGAAGCTATCATTGCTATCCTTTAATAATAAATAAAAACAGCCTAATGCCTGTTCACGTCTGACATTACGCTGTTAAGGATTAGCCTTAATCATATCTGCAAAAAAGGGGTGCATTTCTAAACAGAAAGTATTTTAACACCGCTTATTTTTTAGTAATATGTATTTGGGCATCACTAAAATCGATACGCTTGATGGTGCCTGTAAAAATTTGTTCTTCACCAAATAGTGTGGTGAAGATCAGCCGGTCATTATCTACTGAGACGCTCGTTACACTATCCAATAAAGGCTCTGCTCCTTCTTCATTGTAGACTTTGGCCAGACACATCTGTTATCTCTCCTTTGCCAGCAGTTTTTCTGCTTTTTCCAGCGAAATATTAGAAACACGAAGCTCTTCAGCAGATTTTAGCAACAAGTCATGCACTTCATCATGTCCTAACTTTTTTGCTTTTTGTGCCAGTTCAATTATCTCCTTGGCATGATCTTCATTATGCCCTTTGAGATGGTTAATTAAAATTTTTAATTTTTCCGTATTCACGGCTTTTGTCAACCTCCTCATTATTTTATCGGCAGTGAAACTGAAATAACTTGAGGTGCCTGCTTTTTGTCTTGCTGTAAGTTGTAAAAACATTTTATCAAATTACCGAAATTAACTCAACAGTCGGGTAATGTCGGTCCTGAGAGTTTGTTTGAAAGTTTTGTATAATCTATGTTATAGTTGCCATAAAAGATCTTTTCGAGCTATATTCCGGTGTACAATAGGGTAAGAGAAGATAAAAGCAAGCTTTTGAGAAAAAGCACGGAGGTGGCAGGGCAGCATGTTTAAGGAAGAGTTAACGCCTAGGGTGCAGCAGTTAGCTCGGTATGTACAGGGTCTGATGCGGCAGGAAAACGGTAAAGAGCTCTACCTGCAGTATAAGGAAGAGATTGAAAGGGTTACGCCGCAGGAGGTCTTCGCCATATTTTATCTGCTGCTGCAGAAAGGGTATCAGCCGACAGAAATCTTGCCCCATCTGGATAAAGTGATCAACGTTTTCTATAAAAGTTTAGCTGCGTATGTTTGGGAACCGCCTGCAGAAAGTAGTTTCCTGGGCTATCTTAGAGAAGAGAATAAGGCACTGGTTGCCAAACTAAACGAAATCAAAAAGATTATTAAACAGGAAATCAGTTTGGCTGAAAAGCAAAAACAGCTGCTCCCCAAACTGCGAGAGCTGCAGGAATTTACTGCGCACTATGAAAAGAAAGAAAACATTTTATTTCCGCTGTTAGAGAAAAAGCGGGAGAAGTTTGCCGGTCTGTCCATTATGTGGGCTCTGCATGAAGAGATAAAAACTTTATTAAAAGCAGTAATCTCCTATCTGGAGAGGGCAGACTGCACAGAGAGCAAGCTTAACAACCTGCTGGCAAAACTTATTTTTGCTATGCAGAGACTGGTGAAAAAAGAAGAATTAATTCTCTTCCCGGTGGCCAGTGAGCTGTTTGCGGCTACAGAGTGGCAGGAAATGCAGATGCAAAGTCTGGAATACGATTTTCCTTTTATCCGCAAACCAAAGACTTCAGAAAAAGCAATGGCTGCCGCAATGCAGAAAGTGCAGTCAGATGCTGCCTCAGGTTTATGGCAGACGGCAACGGGCAGCCTGGATTTTGAGCAGATTGCAATGATACTAAACACTTTGCCGCTTGATATAACTTATGTGGACGAGCAGAATAAAGTCAGGTTTTTTACCAGACCAAAGGACAGGATCTTTCCTCGTTCCCCGGCAGTGATCGGCAGGGATGTAAAAAATTGTCACCCGCCCGGAAGTGTGAACACAGTAACTGAAATTATTGAAAGTTTTCGTTCCGGCAGGCAGGATCAGGCTATGTTTTGGCTGCAGGCCAAAGGGAAAATGATTTTGATCCAGTATTTTGCCCTGCGTGACGCAGCCGGCAAATACCGTGGAGTGCTGGAAGTCAGTCAAGATATAACTGAAATCACTAAACTGGAAGGTGAGCGTCGTTTACTGCACTGGGACAACAAGTAGCAAGCTTGGCCGGTAAGTTACTGCTTCAACATGTTCATATTAAGCTTTTATCAGAGAACAAAAACAATTACTTCATCATTTTTTTATGCTGCTAATACTGCTGATTTTCAGCTGAAGTTAGTGTAGGGGAGGAACCATCATGCTGGAAAACAACAATTTACTGTTTGCTTTTGGGATTACAATGTTTGCCGGTCTGTCGACGGTGGTAGGAAGCTTATTCGCCTGTTATGCTCAACAAACAAATAGAAAATTCTTATCGGCAGCACTGGGCTTATCTGCCGGTGTGATGATTTATGTGTCCATGATTGAAATATTTCCGGAGGCCAGGGCCTCCTTATCGCTTGTCTATGGTGATGTCAAAGGTTACTGGCTGACGACCATTGCTTTTTTTGCCGGCATCGCCTTAATCGCCATTATTGATATGCTTGTGCCCAGTGCCGATAACCCTCATGAGATTCAGGACCCGCATGATAATACTGATAGTGCCGGCTTGCTGAGAATAGGCTTGTTTTCTGCTCTGGCTGTGGCTATACATAACTTTCCTGAGGGTCTGGCAACTTTTGTCAGTGCCATGGAAGATCCCAAACTAGGTTTATCTATTGCCATCGCCATTGCCATTCACAATCTTCCCGAGGGGATTGCCATTTCCTGTCCAATCTATTTTGCGACAGGTAATCGCAAAAAAGCTGTTCTTTATTCGCTGCTGTCAGGGCTTTCAGAACCGATCGGCGCTTTGGCCGGGTATTTTCTTTTGTCCAGTTTTTTAAATGAGGCAATGTTTGGGATCACCTTTGCCGGGGTTGCCGGTATCATGGTCTATATTTCCCTAGATGAGCTGCTGCCGACGGCAGAAAGATACGGGGAACATCATCTGGCTATTCTGGGTCTTGTTTTAGGCATGGCGGTGATGGCTTTAAGCCTGCTACTATTTGCCTGACCTCAACTTTTACTGCAGTAGATAGCGAAGATTTGTTGTTGACTACAACATATTGAGTTGGTAAAATATACATGCACTATATATTGTGTTTACTGCAATACATAAGTTATTTGATTACAAAAGAAAGTTGGGGATTAGCTTGGATGGTAACGGGAAAGTGCCAGAATCCTGGCCCAAAATGCAGTTGACGGCCACAGCCAGAGTGATACTGGAAAAACGCTACCTGAAAAAAAACGAAGAACAGGTAGTAATAGAAGAGCCGGAGGATATGCTGTACAGAGTGGCCAGGGTTGTTGCTCAGGTTGAGCAGCAGTATGGTAAGTCGGCTGAGGAAATAGAAGATCTGACTAAGCAGTTTTACGAACTGATGGCCAGGCTTGAGTTTATGCCAAACTCACCGACCTTAATGAATGCAGGCAGAGATTTAGGGCAGTTAAGTGCCTGTTTTGTTCTGCCGGTAGATGACAGTATGGAAGCTATTTTTGATGCGATAAAATATGCTGCCATCATTCATAAGTCTGGCGGAGGTACCGGTTTCAGTTTTTCCCGCCTGCGTCCGAAAAACAGTACTGTGCGTTCTACCGGTGGTGTCGCCTCCGGACCGGTTAGTTTTATGAAGGTCTTTAATGCTGCCACCGAGGCCGTCAAGCAGGGCGGTACCCGCCGCGGCGCCAATATGGGTATTTTACGGGTAGATCATCCTGATATTATTGAATTTATCCAATGTAAAGAAGACAATAGTGAGATTACTAACTTTAATATTTCCGTAGGTCTCACGGAAGAATTTATGCAGGCCCTTAAAGAACGGCGGAATTATGATTTAGTGGATCCGCATACGAAAAAAATTGTGGCGCAAATCTCTGCCGTTGAGGTTTTTAATAAAATTGTTGATCATGCTTGGCGCAATGGCGAACCAGGGGTAATCTTTTTAGACCGGTTGAACAAAGATAACCCTACCCCTCAATTAGGCGATATTGAAGCAACAAATCCCTGTGGTGAGCAGCCGCTGTTACCTAATGAAGCTTGTAATCTTGGCTCTGTTAACTTAAAAGTGATGGTAAAAGAGCAGGAGGGAGAATTAGTTGTTGACTGGGAACGTTTAGCTGCAGTGACCCGACTGGCGGTGCGTTTCCTTGATAATGTCATTGATGCCAATAAGTATCCGCTGGAAATGATAGAAAAAATGGTGCTGGGTAATCGTAAAATCGGCCTGGGTGTGATGGGCTTTGCCGATTTGTTATCTCAACTGCAGATTCCCTATGCCTCGGCAGAAGCGGTGGAGTACGCAGAAAGAATCATGAAGTTTATTCAGCTGCAGGGATCCCTGGAATCGGAACGGTTGGCTAATGAGCGGGGAACTTTTCCTAACTATGAGGGTTCAATTTATGATGGTAAGCGGAAAATGCGCAATGCGACCATCACGACCATTGCCCCCACCGGTACTATTTCCATGATTTGTGGTGCCTCAAGTGGTGTCGAACCCATTTTTGCCGTGGCCTATACAAAAAATGTTTTAGACGGCACTGCTTTTGTGGAAGTTAATCCGATTTTTGAACGTTATGCTCAGGAGTATGGTTTTGCCTCTCCCCAATTACTGGCTAAAATTGCCGAAACAGGTTCCGTCCAAGGGTTAGCTGAAGTGCCCGCATGGGTGCAGAAAATTTTCCTGACAGCGGCGGAGATTGCGCCGGAATGGCATATTCGTATTCAGGCCGCCTTCCAGAAATACACCGATAATGCGGTATCCAAAACTATTAACTTTGCCAATTCAGCAACCCGGGAGGATGTTGCCACCGCTTTTCAGCTGGCTTATGAACTAAACTGTAAGGGACTGACTGTTTACCGTGACGGCAGCCGGGAGGAGCAGGTGCTGTCCGCCGGTACTGCTAAGGGTAAAAAGGCAGATGATACGGCTGCCGGCCAAGTGCCGCCGCCTAACTCGATCACTCCCCGGCCGCGACCGGAAGTGACAATGGGAGTAACAGAGAAAATTAAAATTGGCTGCGGCAATCTATATGTCAGCGTTAATGCGGATGAACAGGGTATTTGCGAGATCTTTACCAACACCGGCCGGGCGGGCGGTTGTGCCTCCCAATCAGAGGCGACAGCGCGGTTAATTTCTATCTCCTTACGCTCCGGTATTTCCATCAACTCCATCCTAGATCAGATCAAAGGTATTCGCTGTGCCGCCTGTATTCGCCGTGAAGGGGTTAAGGTCATGTCCTGCCCCGATGCCATTGCACGGGTTATTGAGAAGTATATGGATGTAGGCAGTAACGACCAGGGACAAGCAGTAGCAAAGAACGGCGCCAATGGTAATGGTTTGTCCAAGGCACTGGAGAAACTATCTGAGGTGGCCGCCAGATCCGGTGAGTATGTAAAAAAGATACCTGTGAACAGCTTGAAAAGAAAAGCCAGCTCAGGTGTGGCTGTTGACCAAGCCTGCCCGGACTGCGGCATGCCGATCAATCATGAAAGCGGCTGTGTTGTCTGTATACATTGTGGCTACTCTAAATGCGGTTAAATAAATTCGCGACCCGGCTAAAAGTAAGCAATTTACTTTAGCCGGGTTTTTTGTTTTAGTAAATTTTTCTGATTATGCTGTAGATATTGACATATGCCCAAAATGTTGTATAATAGAAGTGAATAGGGCATATGTCAATAATGAAGGGAGGTTAGCTTAAATGCCAGGTTGGGACGGAACAGGTCCGCTGGGACGTGGTCCATTAACCGGTAGGGGTTTTGGTCCGTGCGGCAGAGGTTATGCCGGCTTTGGAGGCGGAGGAAGAGGCCGTTGGTGCGGTTACAGCAGGGGATTTAGAGCAGAACCTGCATATTTACCTGCCGGCAAAGATTTTTTACTGGAAGAAAAAGAGATACTAGAACGAAGACTAAATTTTATTAAAGACAAATTAGCAGACCTGGAAGAGGAAGATGAGTAACAGGTTTTCATGCCTGTTACTCATTTTCGTGATATAATTGCATGGTAAGTGAACTGCTCTGAGAAGATTAATGAAACTGCTGACAGGGGTGAATAATAATGGCAAGACCGCGAAAACGGCGCAAGGTTTGTTGTTTGCCGGAAAGGAATCTTTTTGGCCCATTAAGTTCGGTCCCGACGGATCAAGATGTAACGATCCTGACTGTAGATGAATTCGAGACAATACGTCTTATTGATTTAGAGGGCTTAAAGCAGGAAGAGTGCGCCGAGAGAATGAATGTGGCACGGACAACAGTGCAGCGTATTTATAATGATGCACGTAAAAGAATCGCTGAAGCCATAGTTAATGGCAGTGTACTAAAAATTGAGGGTGGAGATTACAAACTATATGATGAGAGCGAACGCGCTCATGGCTGTGGTCGCTGTCGCAGACGCAGATATGGTCAGCAAGGCAAATTTTGTCTGTAAAGGAGAATAACCGTATGAGTGAAAGTTGTAATCAGGACTGCAGCAGCTGTGGGAAGGACTGCAGTGACAGAAAAGAGGAAAGAATTGACTTTTTGGTTAAACCGCATGAACTTAGTAAGATTAAGAGAGTTATAGGTGTACTCAGCGGAAAAGGTGGTGTGGGAAAATCACTGGTTACTTCCCTGTTGGCTGTATTGATGAGGAGGAAGGGCTATCGTAGTGCGATTTTGGATGCTGATATTACCGGCCCCTCCATCCCTAAAGCTTTTGGCCTGAAGCAGAAGGCCGCCGTCAGTGAAAAGGGGATTATCCCGGTCAAAAGCAGATCCGGTATTGATATAATTTCCATTAATATGTTACTGCCTAATGAAACCGATCCTGTTGTGTGGCGGGGACCTATGATTGCCGGTGTTGTGAAACAGTTTTGGACTGATGTGATCTGGGGCGACGTAGATCTCATGTTTATTGACATGCCGCCAGGCACCGGTGATGTGCCCCTGACTGTATTTCAATCCATGGCTTTAGATGGCATTATCGTTGTCACGTCACCGCAAGAACTTGTGGGCATGATTGTTGCTAAAGCCGTTAAAATGGCAGAAATGATGAACATACCTATTTTAGGTATTGTAGAAAATATGTCTTATTTTAAATGTCCCGAATGTGAAAAAGAATATAAGTTGTTTGGTGACAGCCATTTAGAAGAGATTGCACAGCAGTATGGGATAAAGCTGTTGGCAAGAATACCAATTGATCCCCAACTAGCCCAGGCAGTTGACAAGGGTCAAATTGAAGATTTTTCCGGCAATTGGCTGGACAGTATAGCAGACAATTTGGAAAAAAGTTATGTCTAAAAGAAACTTGCTGCTCTGCCTGAGGGTAATAGTTGACAAGTAAGGTATTTGTAAGGATTTATGCAGCATGCTATAATAAAATATGTTTAAGAGAAGTGAGAGAAAGGAAGGATAAGAATGGATAGTTACGAAAAAGTTCTTGATTTCTTCAGCAAAGCAGACAAGCCTGTTAGCGCAGGAGAAGTAGCGGCTGCTACCGGTGTAGATAGAAAAGAAGTAGATAAAGTGATGAAAAAGCTAAAAAAAGAGGAGAAAATTGTTTCCCCGAAAAGATGTTACTGGCAGATCAATAAATAAAAAAGACTCTGTACATAAAAAAGTGCCCTGGCTATCACGAGGGTGCTTTCTTTGTAAGAAACACAACGCTCGCAGCCGGACCGGCAGAAACTGTTGACTAAAACAAACGGTCGTGATAAACTTTCTACAATAGAATTATTTGCCAGAGGGAGTAACGTCTGCTTAACAGCAGCATAAAGTCGTCATTACGGCCTTATGGCCCGGCTTTATTGTTTAAATCGTGAGACTCTGTGTCTGATCTGCCTAAGACAGATCTGGATGCAGAGTTTTTGTCCTCTTAAGGGGACATGCTGTTAATGTTTTCGCAGCCGCCGCAGGCATAAATAATGAAGATAGCGAAATAACTAAGAAAACTGATGTGGAGAGGTGTTTTGGCCATGTGGTTTACCAAATCCCGTGAAGAGGTGCTCAAAGAATTTGCTGTAGACCCGGCAGCAGGCCTGTCGAGTGAGGAAGCTCAATACAGACTGGCCAAGTATGGTGAAAACAAGCTTAAGGGTAAACCGAAAAAAGGCTTAGCAGCACTTTTTTTTGCCCAGCTGCAGGATATGCTGATCTATGTTTTGCTGGGGGCAACAGTAATAACTGTTCTAATAGGTGAGTATGTTGATGCCATTATTATTCTGTCAGTTGTGGTATTAAATGCCGTGATTGGAGTAGTGCAGGAATTTAAAGCAGAAAAAGCGATTGAAGCATTACAAAAGATGACGACGCCGAAAGCTGTTGTCCGACGGGACGGTGAGGTTAAGGAGATTAATTCTGAGGAAGTGGTGCCCGGTGATATTGTCATCATCGATGCAGGCAGATATGTCCCGGCGGACCTGCGCCTCATCGAGAGTGTTAACCTGCAGATTGAGGAATCTGCCCTGACCGGTGAATCGGTGCCTGCGGATAAGAACGCAGATGAGCTGCATGAAGATCCTAAGACACCGCTGGGAGATAAATCTAATATGGCATTTATGTCAACCCTCGCCACTTATGGTCGCGGTGAAGGTGTCGTTGTTGCCAGCGGCATGGAAACAGAAGTTGGTAAAATCGCCAAGATTCTTGACGAAGATCATGACGAACTGACTCCTTTACAAAAAAGGCTGGAAGAACTGGGCAAGGTATTAGGCTTTTTTGCCATTGGTATTTGCGCCTTAATCTTTGTGATTGCTTTATTCCAAAAAAGAGATCTCTTTGAAATGTTTTTAACGGCCATTAGTTTGGCGGTAGCTGCTATTCCGGAAGGACTGGCGGCAATCGTGGCTATAGTTTTAGCCCTGGGCGTCACCAGAATGTCCAAAATTAACGCCATCGTCAAAAAACTGCCTGCTGTGGAAACATTAGGTTCTGTCAATATTATTTGCTCTGATAAAACCGGCACTTTGACACAAAACAAAATGACAGTCGTCAAAACATATACTGCTAATAATTTAGCAGATGTTCCTAAAGTCGGCAGCGATTTCAGGATTACTAATATTGATAAAATTAATCTGATTAAAACCCTGGTTTTATGTTCTGATGCTACATATGAAAATGGGGAAGGTACAGGTGATCCCACCGAAATTGCCTTAGTGGTTTTAGGCGAGCGCTTCAACCTTTCTAAAGCTAAATTAAACGCCGAACATCAGCGAGTCGCGGAGAAGCCCTTTGATTCAGAGCGCAAGCTTATGTCTACGCTGAATAAAGAAGGAGATATCTACAGGGTACATACTAAGGGAGCTATTGATAACATCATTAATATTGCCAGCACCGCTCTGGTAGACGGGAAAGTTGTACCGTTAACAGAGTCGATGAAGGAGAAATTCCTGCAGGTAGCCGAGGAGATGTCAAATGATGCTTTGCGGGTACTGGGTGCTGCCTATAAAGATACTGCGGACATTATCGACCCTGACGAGATGGAAGAAGACCTGACTTTAATTGGCTTGGTAGGTATGATAGATCCACCGCGACTGGAAGTTAAGGAATCGATCAGGGTTGCCAAACTGGCCGGTATAACTCCGATTATGATTACCGGTGATCACCGCAATACTGCTGTGGCCATTGCGAAGGAGCTGGGCATTGCTGATAATCTGGAACAGAGTCTTCTCGGGGCGGAAATTGATGAAATGAGTGACGAAGAATTTGCGCAGAGAATTAATGATTATCGAGTGTTTGCCAGAGTTTCCCCAGAGCATAAGGTAAAGATTGTCAGAGCCTTCAAGTCGCACGGGAATATTGTTTCCATGACCGGTGACGGTGTGAATGATGCACCATCTCTGAAATATGCAGATATCGGTGTAGCCATGGGTATTACCGGCACAGATGTTTCAAAGGGTGCCAGTGATATGATTTTAACTGATGACAACTTTACCACCATCGTCCGGGCTATAGAAGAAGGCCGGAACATCTACAACAATATTAAAAAGGCGGTGATTTTCCTCCTTTCCTGTAATTTAGGTGAAGTAATCACTGTCTTTGCATCTATACTTTTCTTCTGGCCGGTACCCCTGCTGCCGACACAAATCTTATGGATCAACTTAATTACTGACTCCCTGCCGGCCATCGCCCTAGGTGTTGACCCTGGAGATAAAGATGTTATGAAAAAGCCGCCTCGTGATCCGAATGAAAGTTTCTTTGCTGAAGGGGCAGGAAGCAGGGCTATTATTGGCGGTACCCTAATCGGCATCCTGACGCTCTTAGCCTTCTACTTTGGTTTAAAAGAACATGGCTACAGTCTTGGTTCAACAGCTATTCCTGAGACGGTTTTAATGTATGCCAGAACCATGTCTTTTGTTGTCTTGGCTGCTTCTCAGCTCTTCTATTCCTTGTCGGTACGAAGTTCCAGCAAGTCGATTTTGCAGCTTGGTCTTTTCTCCAATATTTATTTAATTGGTGCCATCATTGTGGGCTTTATCCTGCAGTTTGGCGTTATTTCAGTGCCTTTTTTGGCCGATGCCTTTAAGGTCCAGAATTTAAGCTTCCGTGATTGGGCTTTGGTTTTTGCTTTTGCCATCCTGCCGTTGATTGTCAATGAATTAATTAAGATGCTGACAAACAGACGAGAAGTGAGCAGGTAAATATTATAACCGGTTTAACAAAGCACAAAGGAAACGGGGGCGGATACAAAGTGTCCGCCCCCGTTCTGCTGTTCCCAGAAAAAAACAAAATATCTGTTTTGGTAGTGGGGGATGCTACAGCTAAGAGGATGCTTTTTGGCAAACTAATTCAAAGGAGCGTTTACCTCATGTCCAAAAAACCGTTAAATAAAGCTATTAAAACCTACTATGGCATCGGTGATCTGGGTTTTTCTTTAATGACAAGTGTAGAGTTGTTTTATTTCGTTTATTTTCTAACTGATGTCGCAAAATATTCACTGCCTGTAGTTGCACTGATTGGCTCCGTAACAAGTATCGTGGATGCTGTGCTTTCACCGTTTTATGGGGCAATTATCAGCGGCACGAAAGCTTTAAAATGGGGACGCAACCGTTCCTGGTTGTTGATTGCGCCCCCGGCGGTAGTTATACTTTATATGTTCCAGTACACCAGGATTGGTCCCGAACCGATTGCCGCCATCATAGTTTGTGCCGGTTTTATCTTAAGTCACATTATCTGGAATATTGCCTGGGTTGCTAATGTGGCCTTAATTAATGTCCTGGCAAATAATCCTGAAGAAAGAGGGTTGTTAGCTTCCCGGCGGGGTACTTATACCAGCCTGGCAGGGGTCTTTTTTTCTTATATCGGTCTGCCTTTAGCAGTCATGCTGGGCAATTTAACAGGTAATGAAGTTCTGGGTTATTCGCTGCTTGCCGGTTTGATGGCCCTGCTGATGTTGATTGGTTACTGGATAGTCTTTAAAATAACCGAGGGTTATGAGGAAACGGGCATAGAAGCTGACATAGCTCCGGGAGCGCAAAAAGTAAGCTTTAGTATAATGGTCAAGAGCCTTGTGCAGAATCCGCCGTTAATTGCGTTATTGGTGGGTGATTTCTTCCGCTATATGGTAAACTTTATTATGAGTGCGGCTGCAGCCTACTACTTTGCTTATGTGGCGCAGAACCAGGCTTTACTGCCAGTTTACTTACTCATTGGTGCAATTGCTCAGGTGGTTGGAGCTTATCTCAGCGGCAGCATGGCGAGGGCACTTTCAACCCGTACTGCTGCCATTATCAGTCTTTTCGGTTTGGCTGTTTCTTTGTTTGTCACCAGACTGCTGGCCTTTAATATCACTACCTTCTTTATTGTGGTCATGGTAGCCAGGTTTTTTTTAGGAGTGCTGACGGCTGTGATGGTTGCTTTGTATACAGATACAGCAGTTTACGGTGAATGGAAAACAGGAGAAAATGCTTCTCCCTTTATTATGGGGTTGATGAATATTTCCATCAAAACCGCCGTTATTTCGCGAGGTACTCTGATCCCGTTAATTTTAGGTCTGGCCGGCTTTGTGGTTGGTGCTGACCCGGCCACAGCCTCCCTGGAGCTGAAAACTGCCGTCACGAATGTTTTCTTATTGGTGCCCGGGATTTTTGCCCTGGCAGCAGCTTTGATTATTACCTTCGGCTACAGATTAACCAGGGAAAAATTAGCCGCATACCAGAAAGAAATAGAGCAAAGAAATTCGGCCTGAACGGGTTGAGGCTACTCCATAGGGGTAGCCTCTTTTATTACGGCATTATCTGCTTATATATTTGAAAAAGGCCGGGAGTATATTGACAATAGCTGCCTGTTTAAACTACACTGTAAAGTAACTGACCAGTCAGTCATTTTATTTAAAGCGCAGTGCTTAGGGGGAATAATATGTTAGCCAGGCTGAGTGTAGCAAGACGATATACAGTATATGTGGCTGTCATCACAGTGCTTATTTTAGGTGCTGTTTCCTTTGTCAACCTGCAGATAGATCTGCTGCCTAAAATTGATTTACCCTACCTTTTAGTCATAACTTCTTATCCCGGAGCCAGTCCGGAAGAAGTAGAAATGGTTGTTACCAGACCTATTGAACAGGTTGTGGCCACGACCAGCAATATTAAAAATATTAGTTCCGTTTCCAGGGAGAATTCATCCATTGTTATTTTAGAGTTTAATAATGATGTAAATTTAGATTCGGCAACGATAGAAGTAAACGGCAGTCTTGATTTAATCAAAGCAGCCTGGAGTGATGCCGTCGGTTCGCCAATGATCATGCGCCTGAACCCGGAAATGCTGCCGATTATGGTGGCTGCCGTCGATATTGAAGGGAAAGAGACAGCCGAGGTTTCAGAAATTGTGCGCAGGGACATTATTCCGGCCCTGGAAAGCGTTAACGGTGTAGCTTCGGTTACCGGTGTCGGTCTTCTGGAAGAAAAGATTGAGGTTGTCATCAGTCAGGAAAAGATTGAAGAGCTAAATGAAAAAATTTTAGCTAAAGTTGACCGGGAGCTGGCACAAGCAGAGCAGCAGCTGCAATCGGCAAGAAAAAAAATTGAGCAGGGCAAAGCCCGCTTAGCGGAGGAAAATGAAAAGCAAACCGCTAAGCTGGATGAAGGTGCTCAGGCTATTGCTTTAGCCCGGGAGCAGCTGGCCCAGGCAGAAGCACAAATTGCTGCAGGAGAGCCGCAGTTGGAACAAACAATAAAAGTTCTGCAGGGTGCGCTTGAGGTTATTAACTACACTGAACAGCAGCTGACAGCGCAAAAAGAAAAACTGTTGGCTAAAGATGAGCTGACAGAAGCAGAGCAGGCACAGTTAGCGTTTATTCAACAAAGTTTAATCACGCTGACTGAAAGGAAGACGGCAGCCAGTGAGGAACTGGCAGCTATGACAGCACAGTTAGCGGCACTGCAGGATCAGAAAACACTGTTAACAGAACAAAAACAAGCTTTGGCGCAGCAGGAAAAACAGCTGCAAAGCGGTCGGCAGCTGCTGACGGCGGAAATGGAGAAGGCAAAAACAGAACTGCTCAGCGGTGAACTAACCCTTAACCAAAAGCTGGCTGAATTTGAAACTGCCAAAGAGGCAGCCTTTAAAAATGCGTCTTTAGAGGGTGTCCTGACACCGGAAATGATTGCCGGTATTTTGGCGGCACAGAATTTTGCCATGCCTGCCGGTTATCTGACGGAAGCAGGTACTGACTACCTGGTTAAGGTGGGCGATAAGCTGGCAGAAGTAGATGAATTGAAAAATCTGGTGTTGTTTGATACAGGAATTGACGGTGTAGGCAAGATTCGTCTGGATGATGTAGCCGAAGTTGCTGTAAAAAATAATGCTGATGAACTCTATTCACAGGTAAACGGTAATCATGCAGTTATTTTAACTTTCCAAAAGCAAAGTAATTTTTCCACAGCAGCCGTTGCCAAAAGTATTGAAAAGAAGTTTGCGGAATTACGGGGCAGAAATGAAAAGCTTAATTTGACAGTGTTAATGGATCAAGGAGTCTATATTGGCATTGTCATTGATTCGGTAATTGATAATCTGATTTACGGTGGCTTGTTGGCAATCCTGGTTTTAGGGCTGTTTTTAAGAGATTTAAAACCGACGCTGATTATTGCCTTGTCGATTCCTATTAGTGTTGTCTTTGCCCTCGCCATGATGTATTTTAGCGGCTTGACCATGAATATTATTTCCTTGGGCGGACTGGCACTGGGAATTGGCATGTTAGTTGATAACTCCATTGTAGTCATAGAAAATATTTATCGCTTACGAAGCGAAGGTGTTCCCGTCATACAAGCTGCTGTGGAGGGAGCACAAGAGGTAGTAGGTGCCATTGCAGCTTCCACTTTAACAACGGCCTGTGTATTTTTACCAATTGTTTTTACTAAAGGTATAACGCGACAGGTTTTTGCCGATATGGGACTGACTATTGCTTACTCCCTCTTTGCCAGCTTAATCGTAGCCATTACCTTAGTTCCCACCATGGCGTCAACGATGTTGAAAAAAACTCAAAAGAAAGAGCAGCCTTTCTTTACCGGACTGCAAAAGCTCTATGAGCGCTCCCTGCGCTGGTCGCTGCGGCATAAGGCACCGGTTTTAATCTTGGTGGCTGCGCTGTTGATTTTAAGTGGTATTTTAGCTTCATCTATGGGCACATTATTTATTCCGGAGATGGAAGCACCGCAAATGTCTGTTTCCCTGGAACTGCCGCCCGAAGCATCTTTGTCTGAGGCCATTGACATGGCTGAGACTGTAATTGAGCGCCTCACCGGGGTGGAAGAGATCGAGACAATAGGTGTTTTCCAAAACAGCATGATGCGTGGTCTGGGCAGTCTGGGCGGCGGCAGCAATTCCGTGTCCCTATACCTTGTGCTGCGGGAAGATAAAGGCAGGAGCAACACGGACATAGCAGCAGAAATCAGGAATTTGACTGCTGATCTTGATTGTGATATTACTGTCACAACGTCCAATATGGACCTGTCTGCTTTGGGAGGAACAGGACTGGAGATCATAGTAAAGGGCAGGGAAATTGATACTTTACGACAGATAGCTGCCGATATTGCACAAATCCTGCGGGACACAGACGGTACGGTGGATGTCTCAGACGGGATGGAGCGGAAATCCTCAGAGTTAAGAATTACTGTTGATAAAGAGAAAGCAGCGGAAAATGGTTTAACAGTAGCACAAGTTTTTACCAAAATCAGTACGCTTTTAGCAAACAAAAATGCCACTACCCTTTCCGCGGCTAATCAGGACTATCCTGTGATTATCATTGACGGTCAAAGCCAAACACTGACACGGGAAAAACTCGAGGAAATAACGGTAACTGGCAGCAAGAAAGGTGAGCCTATAGAAGTTAAGCTGGCAGAGATAGCTTCTGTGAGAGAAGCAGAAGGACTTTCCGCCATTACTAGGGAGGCTCAGGAAAGATATATATCCGTGACGGCAGGTATTGATGCTGAACATAATATTGGTTTGGTTAGCCGGGAACTGGAGCAAAAACTAGAGGGTTACCAGCTACCTGACGGTTACAAAATTGAGTTTGCCGGTGAAACTGAATTAATTAAAGAGTCCTTTATCGATCTTATTTACATGCTGCTGCTGGCGATTGTTTTAGTCTATCTGATTATGGTGGCGCAGTTTCAATCATTGTTATCACCTTTTATTGTAATGTTTACTATCCCCCTGGCTTTTACGGGAGGATTACTGGCTTTGGCGCTTACAGGTCATGAGCTTAGTTTAATCGCGCTGTTGGGCTTCCTAATCCTTGCCGGTGTTGTGGTTAACAACGGAATAGTCTTTGTTGATTTTACCAATCAAATCAGGGAAAAGGAAGCGACAGTCAAAGAAGCTTTAGTGCAGACAGGCCTTACCCGTCTGCGTCCCATTCTCATGACTGCCCTTACAACTATTCTTGGTTTATCCACACTTTCAGTCGGTGTAGGTATGGGCGCAGAGGCGATCCAGCCTTTAGCCATTGTGACCATCGGCGGACTAACGTATGCAACAGTACTTACTTTATATGTTGTCCCCATCATGTACGCTCTGTTTCATAAAGAGAAAGAAGAAAAAACTGCCTAGTAGAAAAAACCACTCTGCGGAGTGGTTTTCTGCTGTTTAGGTGAGCTTATGGAAAAAGGAATCCTCTGCCGGTTGAGAGAATTAATGAGGGGCGGATTATATCATCATCATTAAGGAGTTGTGCAATGAAGATTAAAAACAGACCATTTTTTTGTTCATGGAGTGGTGGCAAAGATTCCTGCTTAGCGCTTTATTATGCTCTGCAGGAAGGGGGAATCCCTAAGCAGCTGCTGACAATGTTTAACGAAGAAGGGATACGCTCCCGTTCACATGGTTTGTCCCTTCCCTTACTGCAAAAACAGGCAGAAGCGCTTGGTATTCCTTTAACTGCTGCGGCTGCGACCTGGGAGGATTATGAGGCTGAATTTATCAACAAGCTGCAGCAGCTTAAAGCATCAGGTATTGAAGTCGGTGTTTATGGCGATATTGATCTGGAGCAGCACCGGGCATGGGTGGAGCAAGTTTCCAAGCAGGCAGGAATGCTGGTTTACCATCCGCTCTGGCAGAAACCACGTCTGCAGGTGTTAAATGAGTTTCTGGCTGCCGGGTTTAAAGCTGTGGTGGTGTCATTAGACGGCAGTCGTTTAGACAAAAAATATCTGGGATGCGTAGTTGATCAGCAGCTGCTGCAGGAATTTGTCCAAGCAGGCATCGATCCGGCGGGTGAAAATGGCGAATATCATACCGTCGTGATCGGCGGACCTATCTTCAAAAGTGAACTGCCGATTATTCTGGAGGAACAGCAAAAGCATGGTAACTACTGGTTCCAGAGCGTTGCGCTTATATAAGGCTGAAGGAGCCGCGTGCAGATATAGTGGGAATGCATACGCGGCTCCATTCTTTTCTGCTTATTTTGTCTTAATCCCATAAATAGGAAGGAGTTGCTTATTTGTATGGCGAATGATTAAAGGTAACTGTCGAAAAATTTAAGCTTGTGAGAATTATTGCAGAATAAATACTGCTGTAAAAGGAGAGGGTATTTTTGGCAGAAAAATGTCTTGAGAGCAGTGACTGTACACCAAAGACGAAGGCACAAATAAGAGCTGCGCTGCTAAATCTGCACAGAAAATCTGGTATCCCTTATCTTCAGGATCTGCCCTGGGGTACACACCTGTGTGCTTTTTATGAAACAGAGGATGACTTGCTGGAAATAGCTGTGCCTTATCTGCGCGCAGGTTTTGAGAGCAACGAGTACTGTATGTGGATAACAGCCGGCTCCCATACTCCTTATACAGCCGCTAACACACTGAGAAACCTGATGCCGGATTTGGACTCCTATCTGCCGCAGCTGGAGATCCTGACGGCTGATGATTGGTATTTAAAACAGGGCGGTTTTCAGGAAGAGGAAATAATAGCCGGGTGGCAGGAAAAGGTGGAAATGGTGCTGGCTGAGGGCTATGAAGGTTTAAGATTATTTTCCAATGCCGCCTGGTTAACGAAAAAGTACTGGAAAAAATTTTCCGACTATGAAGCGCGTGTAGGGGAAAAAATCGGCTCACTTAAAATCATTGCTCTCTGTCTTTACCAGCTCAGCTGCTGCAGTATACCGCAAATATTAGATATTGTCAGCAGTCACCACTTTTCTTTTGCTAAGAGTAATTATACCGGTCAGTGTACTGATAATTTGGCCAAATATGAGCGTATCAATTTAGTGGCTAAGATGTCAGCCAGCATTGCCCACGAAATCCGCAATCCGCTGACTACTGTCAAAGGCTTTATTCAACTTTTGCAAAAAAAAGATGAATTTACTGCTTATCAGGATATCTTAGCTGTGATGATTGATGAAATAGAGCGCGCTAATGATATTATCTCAGAATATCTTTCTCTGGCCCGTGAAAAAAGTAAAGATATCCGGAGACAAAGTTTAAATGATATTATACGGGCAATTCTACCCTTACTGCAGGCTGATGCTTTAAAGGAAGATAAAGATATAGCTTTCATAGCAGGTGAGATAGTACCGCTGCCCGTGGACAGTAAAGATATTCGCCAGGTAATTCTCAACTTGGCGCGCAATGGTTTAGAGGCCATGTCCAAAGGCGGTGTTTTAACCATTAGTACTTATATGGATAATGACAATGTAGTGTTAATTGTGCAGGATTCAGGCAGTGGTATCCCGGCAGAAGTACTGGAAAAACTGGGTGAGCCCTTTGTAACAACGAAAGAGCATGGGACAGGCCTAGGCTTACCGGTTAGTTTGAAGATTCTTGAGAGTTACCAGGCGACTGTAAAAATAAAAACTTCTGCTGCCGGTACAACTCTTGCTATCCACTTTCCGCGGGAGAACATGCAAAGTTAGCTGTTTTCTGCAGCTAAGCGGGCAATTTCCACAATTACAGCGGCAGCTTTTTGCATACTTTCTACGGTGATGAATTCATAGCGGCCGTGAAAGTTTTCTCCGCCCGTGAAAAGGTTGGGTGTAGGCAGACCCATAAAAGTAATTTTAGACCCATCTGTGCCTCCGCGGATGGGTGTGATCATTGGTTTAATGCCCAGATTTTCCATAGCCTTTTTTGCCAGGTTAACTACGGTCATATCTTTGGCGATAATCTCACCCATGTTATAATAGGAGTCTTTGATCGACACAACGACACGTTCACTGCCGTATTCTGTATTCAAAGCCCGGGCAATCTTTAACATGGTTTCCCTGCGTTCGGCAAAAAGCTGACGATCATGATCGCGGATTATATATTCTAACTCAGCCTGTTCTACTTCTCCGTTAAGCCGCAGCAGGTGATAAAAACCTTCACGCCCTGCTGTTTCTTCGGGTACTTCATCCGGGGGTAAAGCGGCATCAAAGGCAAGTGCCAGTTTGAGGGCGTTGATCATCTTGCCCTTAGCTGTACCGGGGTGTACATTTTTACCCTGGATAGTTACTAAGGCGGAAGCTGCATTAAAACATTCATACTGCAGTTCTCCCACAGGACCACCGTCTACAGTATAAGCAAAATCAGCATTAAAGCCTTCGACATCAAAACGATCGGCACCGATGCCTATTTCCTCATCCGGGCCGAAAGCTACCCGAATATCACCATGTTTTATAGAGTCATCATTAAGTAAAATTTCCAGGGCGGTAATAATCTCGGCAATGCCGGCTTTATCGTCGGCACCCAGCAGCGTTGTGCCATCGGTAGTAATTAAAGTTTCTCCGATGTAGTTTTTTAGGCTGGGGAAATCTGCGGGGGACAAGACAATGTTCTTTTCCTTGTTTAAAACAACTGCCTGACCTTGATAGTTTGCATGAATTTGCGGCTTGATATTTTCGGCATTAAAATCTGCTGTATCCATGTGGGCGATAAAACCGATTGTCGGTACTTTTGCCGTGGTGTTAGCAGGCAGCGTGGCTGTGACATAGCCGTTATCATCATTATAAGTTACGTCGTTTAGCCCTAATTCCCGCAGTTCCGCGGCTAATAACCGGGCAAATTCTTTCTGTGATTCTGTTGAGGGGATAGTTTTACTGTTGGCCTCAGAACGTGTGTTTATTTGTACATAACGCAAAAAGCGCGGCACTAAATTTTTGTACATTTCGACAGCTCCTTTCCCGGATAACTTGTTGTTCACAGCTTCATTAATTCTCTACAGGCAGCCCTGATACCTTCAATTCCTTAACCTGCTTGTTGTGGGGCGGAGCCAAACAAAAAGGAAGGCGCTCAACCTTCCTTAATTTTATTTTTGATTAGAATCCACATATTCTTTGGCATTTCTTACATCAACTTCGTGTGGGATAGTAACTTTAGAATTCTTCTTAATCTTTTCTATATCTGCCCAGGCTGCAGTATCATGTTTCTCTATGGGCTTAGCCATAAATTTTTCTTTTTCCCGGTTCACTTAGTGCCACCCTTTCTTTTTTACTTTGACTACTTTAGCTTACCCTTTGTAGAAAGACATTACCCGTTATTGTTTCTTTTACTACTATTATTCAGGTTACTTTGGCAAAAAAATAAAAGAAAAGACTTGACCTTAACGTAACGTAAATGTTTATACTGGTTAACAAGGGGAGGTTAAGTAAGTGGAGTACACAGTGCACAAACTAGGTAAAATGGCCGGTGTCAGTACCCGGACACTACGCTATTACGATGAAATCGGTATTCTTAAGCCAGCCAGAATCAATTCATCCGGATATCGCATTTACGGCAGGGCTGAAGTTGATCGCCTGCAGCAAATCCTCTTTTACAAAGAACTAGGTGTGGGTTTGGAAGACATTAAGGCGATTATCGATGATCCTGCATTTGACGCAGAAACTGCACTGCGGGAACAATTGGAAAAACTTCTGCATAAGAAAGCGCAGCTGGAAATACTCATTGACAATGTGCGTAAAACACTAGCTTCGAGAGAAGGGAGAATAACTATGTCTGATCAAGAGAAATTTGCTGGTTTTAAGGAAAAATTAATTGCTGAAAATGAGCAAAAGTATGGCAAAGAGGCAAGGGAAAAGTATGGAGAAGAGGCAGTAGAACGTTCAAATCAGGCTTTTAAAAATATGTCGCAAGCTGATTATGCTAAAATGCAGGAGCTGGAGGTGGAAATGCGCAAAGTCCTGGCTGAAGCAATGACCAGCGGTGACCCTGCCGGTCCCTTGGCGCAAAAAGCTGCTGCCCTGCATAAAGAGTGGCTGACTATGGCCTGGGGCCAATACAACAAGGAAGCACATGCCGGCTTAACGCAGCTGTATGTTGATGACGAAAGGTTTACTGCTTACTATGATCGGGAGCAGCCTGGTACTGCCGCCTTCTTAAGGGACGCGGTGCAGATTTATACCGGCATGAAAAAATAGTACTACAAACAAGAGCTACCTGCAAAAATACAGGTCGTCATAACACGTAAGACCTCGTTCTTATGCGGAACGAGGTCTTTTAATACTACTTTTTCTTCTTTGCCCAAGAATCCCTAAGTTCTACGGTGCGGTTATAAACTATTTTTCCTGCTTTTGCCTCTTCAGGGTCCAGGTAAAAGTAGCCTTTACGCATAAACTGGAAGTGGCTGCCGGGCGCTGCCTCAGCCAGTGCCGGTTCTACCGGCACATCTGTCAGAATACGCAAAGAATCAGGGTTAATATTCGCGGTAAAATCATCTCCTGCTTCTTCCGGATCTTCTTTAGTAAATAGTCTGTCATAAAGACGTACAGTTACTCTGGCCGCATGGGCAGCAGAAACCCAGTGGATGACACCTTTAACTTTTTTGCCGCTGGTATCGGCGCCGCTTTTTGTTTGCGGATCATAGGTACAGTGAAGCTCAATAATTTTCCCTGCTTCATCCTTGATTACTTTATCACAGTGAATAATGTAAGCGCCTTTCAGGCGGACTTCACGCCCCGGTGCCAAACGGAAAAACTTCTTCACCGGCTGCTCCATGAAATCTTCCTGCTCAATATATATTTCGCGTCCAAAGGGCACCTGGCGTACACCGGCGCTTTCATCTCCCGGCATGTTTTCCAGCTCCAGCATTTCCGTTTTACCGGCCGGCCAGTTGGTAATCACCACTTTGAGTGGTTCCAGGACGGCCATCATGCGGTGAGCCTTAGGACCCAAATCTTCCCGGACACAATGTTCTAATAAAGCCAGATCAACAGTACTGTCGGCACGCGCTACACCTACACGGTCCTGGAAATCAGCAATGGCTGCCGGTGTTACACCACGCCGGCGCAGCCCGGCAATGGTTGGCATTCTGGGATCATCCCAGCCCTCGACATAGTTTTCCTCAACCAGGCGGCGCAGTTTTCGTTTGCTCATGACGGTATAGGTCATATTTAAGCGGGCAAATTCAGTTTGCTCGGAGCGGGTTTTAATATACTCCGGCATTAATTCCAGGGCATTCTCAACAACCCAGTCATACAGTGGGCGATGATCAGTATATTCGATGGAACACAGGGAGTGAGTGATTCCTTCTAAGGCATCAGTGAAAGGATGGTCAAAATCATACATGGGGTAGATGCACCACTTATCACCCGTTCTGTGATGAGTGGCATGCAGAATACGGTAGAGAACCGGATCACGCATGTTCAGGTTGCCGGAAGACATATCGATTTTGGCACGCAGTACACGTTCACCATCGGCAAATTCACCGCTGCGCATCCGGGTAAAAAGGTCTAAATTTTCCTCGACGGAACGGTTTCTGTAAGGACTTTCTTTACCGGGTTCTGTCAGTGTACCACGATATTCACGTATTTCGTCCTGTGAAAGATCGCAGACATAGGCTCGTCCGGCTTTTATCAAACGGATGGCGAACTCATACTTTAAATCAAAGGAATCGGAGGCAAAGTATAAGCGATCGCCCCAATCAACTCCTAACCAGCGGAGATCCTCCAGAATAGAATCTACAAATTCCTGCTCTTCTTTGACGGGGTTAGTATCGTCAAAACGTACATTAAACAAGCCATTAAAAGCCTTGGCCAGCCGATAATTAAGCAGAATAGCTTTGCTGTGACCAATATGTAAATAACCATTAGGTTCCGGCGGGAAACGTGTATGTACTCTGCCGTCGTGTTTACCGTCCGCAACATCTTGAGTAATTTTATTGTAGATAAAGTTGGACTGCATCTCTGTGTTGTTGCTCATCTGAATCTCCCCTTATTTAGTTAATTCCGCTGTTGGTTGTTAAATGGTAAGCAGTTAAATTCTCTCCTATTATACCAGAGATGTGCCGGAACAAACAAATTAATTCATCTGTGTTAAGAGTTTACTTTAAGCTTCTGCTATAATGGAAGTAAGCTCTTTGAGGAAGCAGAGGTCGGCATGGGATATAAAGTAAAATTAGCAGTTAAACAGTTGGTTGAGTTTGTCCTGCGCAGCGGAGATATTGATCACCGTTTTACCGGGCTGGAACGAGCCGCTGAAGGAAGCCGCATCCACCGTCGTTTGCAGAAAGAAGCAGGTGAAGATTACCAGGCTGAAGTTTTTTTGTCCTGGGAAACTGTCTGCGAAGGCATGACGATCAGCGTAGAAGGCCGTGCTGATGGTGTATTCACTACTGCAGACGGTTACTGGATCGATGAGATAAAATCCACAGTGATATCTTTGGCGGAAATAGATGAAGATTTTAACCCCCTACACTGGGCACAGGCTAAAGTTTACGGTTATATCTATTGCCTGCGGCATAAACTGGCAGGGATTGGTATTCAGCTGACTTATGTCCATGCTGAAAGCAGGAAAGTAAAACGTTTACAAAAAATATACAGCAGGGAAGCTTTAAAAGTTTTCTACTATGAGCTGCTGGCGATCTTTAAAAAATGGGCTGACTTAAGCTGCCGGTGGGCGGCAATCAGAGAGCAGTCTATTAAGAAACTGCAGTTTCCTTTTGGCGCTTACCGTCAGGGACAGCGCAGCTTTGCCGTGGCCGTTTACAAAACCATTACCAATGCAGGTCATCTATTTGCGCAGGCACCTACCGGCATTGGCAAAACTATTTCTACCTTGTTCCCGGCGGTAAAAGCACTGGGTGAAGGGGAAGTGGAAAAAATTTTCTACCTGACGGCCAAGACGGTAACCGGACAGGCTGCTGCCGAGGCTGTGGCAGCTATGCGTACCCAGGGTTTGAAGTTAAAAACGGTAACGCTGACAGCTAAAGATAAGGTTTGTTTTTTAGCAGAGCGCAGCTGTAATCCGGACAGCTGCCGCTATGCTAAAGGTCACTATGACCGTGTTAACGGGGCTTTATACAGGCTGCTGCAGGCAGAAGACGATTTTTCCCGGGAAACAATTGCGGAATACGCCCACAAGTATCAGGTCTGTCCTTTTGAACTGGCTTTAGATCTCAGCTTGTGGAGTGACTGTATCATCTGTGATTATAATTACCTCTTTGATCCCCAGGTTTACTTAAAACGTTTTTTCAGCAGTAAAGGTAATTATGTTTTTTTGATTGATGAGGCACATAATCTGGTGGACAGGGCAAGAGAAATGTTCTCGGCTGTATTAAATAAAACTGCTTTTCTCAAGTTAAGAAGACAGTTGGGCAGGCAGGAAAAAACTTTATACCGCAGCCTCGGTAGAATTAACCGCACGCTGCTTACTCTGCGTAAGCTTTGTGAGCCGGAAGGCTTTTTTGTGCTGCAGGAACAGCCGGCAGAGCTGACGAAGCAGTTAGCCGATTTTGTACTGTTCTGTGCGGACTGGTTAAAAGAGAAACAGGGGCAGGAAGTGGCGGAAGAGTTCCTGCAGCTGTATTTTGCTGTTTTAAGCTACCTGAAAATTGCTGAACTTTATGATCAGCGTTATGTGACACTGCTGCGCAAAGATGGCAGTGAGCTGTCTGTAAAACTGTTTTGTTTAGATCCGGCACTTTTACTGCAGCAAAGCCTGGAGAAAGGGAAATCCGCCATCTTTTTTTCTGCTACCTTGACGCCTTTTTCCTATTTTATCAAGCTGCTGGGCGGTAATGAAGAAGCAAAAGTAATTTCCCTGCCCTCACCTTACCCGCAAAACCGGCTTTGTTTAATGTTAGCAGATCACATTAGTACAAAATATAAAGACCGTGCACAGAGCCTGCAGGAGATAGCAGATTTAATTTATCATACTGTCAGCAGGAAGCGGGGCAATTATATAGTTTATTTTCCTTCATACCGGTATTTATCTGATGTCTATCACCTGTTTGCTGCCACCTATCCTGAAATAGAGACAAAAGTACAGCACAGTGAAATGGACGAGCAGGCGAGGGAAGAGTTTTTAGCCGCCTTTGTTCAGAAAAATACCACGACGCTGGTAGGTTTTTGCGTACTGGGCGGCATTTTTGCCGAAGGAATTGATTTAAAGGGCGAGCGGCTGCTGGGCACAATCATTATCGGTGTGGGACTGCCGCAGTTAAATGTGGAAAATAATGTTATCCGCGATTATTACCAGCAGCAGTACCAAAAAGGCTATGAATATGCCTACCTTTACCCCGGCATGAACAAAGTGTTACAAGCCGCAGGCCGGGTGATCCGCAGCGAATCTGACAGGGGTATAGTGCTGTTAGTCGATGAAAGGTTCGGCACAGTGACTTATCGCAGTCTTTTTCCGCAGCATTGGCAGCACTATCAGCTTGTACGGGATACCGGTGTCTTACAAAGTCAGATCAGTGATTTTTGGCGAAAATACAATCACTAAAGAAATATTTTTACTGAAAAAAAAGGGCGAAGCTTCGCCCTACTTGAATTTGTACGCCAGGATAAAGAAGATTACAGCAATGATAATAAAAAGGATTTTAGTCTGCTTCTTACCGATTTTATCTACTATCCATTTAGATTTGGGATTTTCAAAGACAAAGGGTATTTCAAACAGGGTGCCAAATAGATACACGACAGCAATGAGCAGGAAAACCAGCCCCGTACCGGACATTTTATCCACCTCCTGGTAATTATATGTCATTTTTCTTTCTGAAAGTCCCAAAAGCTGCTGTTATCAGCAGCAAATTATAGGCAAAGCCCAGCAAGATATATTGGTAAAAATTTAGATTCATAGAAATTAAGCCGGTATCAATTTGTGGCTGTAAAATGCTGTACTGCACCGCTTTTGCCGGCCAAAAACCAGGTGCTATGGCAAAGAGCCATTCCTTGACATCAAGGAAGAAGTAGCTGCCAATAGGCAGCAAAAGTAAAAGACCTGCAGCCTTCATGGTGACGAAACCTTCAACTTTGTTTTGCGCAAAGGCATTGATTATAAAGGCAATGAGCGGTGTTTGCAGAGCTGACAGTGCAGATATTAGTATAAGATCACCGGCAGCAAGGGTAAAGACACCGGTAACCCAGACAATGAAGAAACTTGACAGAACGGCAAGGAGGTAGGTGAATAATACTTTAAACCAGATATAATAGTTTAACGAAATTGGTGCAATTTGCAGGGAGGTAAAAACATGATCATCCCGGTCGTCAAGCAGAGAAAAACCTGCCATGGCACCATAAGCAAAACCGGTCAGAATAGCCATCAACATGGCTGTAATACCTAAAGCTGCACCATCAACATAATTGTTAGTGATTAGATATTTGCCTAAGCCTCCCAGAACGAGGGGATAAATAAACATAAAAACTGTCATCTTATCACGTAACAAATTTTTGAGCTCAAATTTAGCTAAAGTCAAAAGCATGCCTAGACCCCCGTTTCTTTCATCAAATACTCATTAAACTTTGGCTTAACGACATACTGAAAGAGCAGCACAGATAATATGCTGAGATAAGCATAACTAAAGAGCAGCTTCCACAGTTCAGGCTTCGTAAAGGCAGCATTGATTAATATACTTGATGCTTCGGGAGGCAGGATAACAAAATAGCGGGCAATCTTGCTGCTGATGAGGCCGAAGGCTGCAAAGACAGAAGGGAGCAGGAAAAGAAACGCATAAACCATGAAATTGATCAGCAGAGAGGTAAAATCTTTAGCGTCGTAAGCAAGACGAATGCCCAGCAGAGTGTGTGTGATAGTAACCAGCAGCACTGCCGGCAGTAAGAGTAAATAGTTATACGTGACGCTTTTTATCAAGTAAACAGCAGCAGAGATGAAAAAAACGGTAATCAGTGCATTGCCAGCATTGACTAAAACCTTGGCTAATAAATATTCATTTTCAGTGACAGGGGAAACCATGATGGAGTTGATGGTGTGCTCTTTTTTTTCGTAAAACAGAGTTGCTCCAACCAGTAAAATGGTCATCATCACGCTTTCCATCAGGAAGACAACAGGCATAAAATGTAAAAGTATCTCCTCCTCTAAAAACCATGCCAGCACTACCCACAGTAAGAGGACAACAAAGTGTGCTGAGAAAAGGTTATATTTATTTAGACGCTCAAATTCGTTCTTTACCAGCACAATTAGTCTAGTCACGCAGAGCCACCCCCGTGACTTTAATAAAGATTTCTTCTAATGTTGTTTCACCGCTATGCAGTGTTTCAATTTCCTTCGTTTGCAGCAAATTAATAAACTCCGGTGATCTTATTGCTTCCATACTAAATTCGCGCTGTATTAACTCATTGTTTTCACGATATTCTACTTTTACGCTGCGCTTGCCGTACTTTAATTTCAGATTGCGTGGTGAATCTATTTCACGGAGTTTACCGTCGACAATGAAAGCAACACGGTCACATAATTCGTCTACATCACTCATGATGTGGCTGGTTAAAAAGACTGTGCCACCCTGCTCCTTAAATTCCAGAATCATATCTTTCATAATTCTGGCGTTGGCAGGATCAAGACCATTGGTGGGTTCGTCAAGACAGAGAAAAGCAGGCTTATTAAGCAAAGCGCGCACAAAATTCAGGCGGATTTTCATGCCTTTAGAGTATTCTCCCGCTTTTTTATGTCGATCTTCCCAAAGTCCAACTCTGCGCAGTAAAGGCTCCAGATCAACTTTTGTTTTGTATAACTGCTGGAAAAACTGTAGATTCTCCCAGGCTGTCAATTTAGAGAAAGAAATGGGCATTTCGAAACTGACGCCGATATCTTCATAAAAATCATCACCTAAAGCGGCCAGCGGCTGTCCGCGATATAAGATTTCTCCTTCATAACCGAGCAGCAGTTTAATCAAAATCTTTTGCGTGGTGCTTTTGCCGGCACCGGAGGGACCAAGGAAACCAAAAATTTCACCTTTTTTAATCTCGAAATCAATACCCTTAATGGTGTAATCCTGGTTTTGGGGGTATTTATAACGGAGATTATTAACTGTAATCATCGGCAGCGCCTCCTTTATCATCAGTATAAACTTTTTTTTTTGCATATGACAAGTATGTCATATGACAAGGTTGTCATTAAACATATTTTTGTTATAATGAAGGGAGGAGGGATGACTGCATGCCAAAAGAGACTTTTTATAATCTTGATGGAGCAAAGCAGCGAAGAATATTTCAGGCTGCTGTACAAGAATTTTCACGGCGCAGCTTTAACGAAGCTTCAATTAATCAAATAATAAAGCAGGCCGGTATTTCACGCGGCAGCTTTTATCAATATTTTCAAGATAAAGAGGATATTTATCTATACATGTTAACGGAAATCGGCAAGGAAAAAACAGCGGCAATCGAACAGGTAAGACAGCAGCGGCCTGCAGGTGATGATTTTTTTGCTGCACTTTTGCAGATGACGGAAGCGGCGTTGGATTGGGCACGCGCCATGCCGCAATATAACCAAATTGGTATGCGGATGATTTTAGATGACAGTGAATTTATTATAAAACTGCGGCAGCTTTCTCCGGCAGCTGTCAACCAATTTATAACTTTAATTGAGCGGGATCAAAAAAGAGGACTAATTAAAAGTGACGTTAAACCGGAATTAGTTATTGATGTTATTATGGTGCTCATGCAGCATTGTCTCAAAGAATATTATCAATCGGCTGATTATGCAGGCATGCTGCAGCAAGCTAAGAAGATATTTGCTATTATTAAACATGGCATAGCGGCGCCTAAGTCTACCGGCGAATGAATTAAAGGTGTATACTATAATTTAAGGATTGACATAAGTAGGAGGAAGCAGGGTGGCTCTAACAACAACGCTGGAAGAAAAAACAGTTAGCAGGATGATTGAGATCTATTGTCGCGGCAGGCACGGCACGAAGACAGGGCTGTGTCCGGACTGTCAGGCTTTACTTGCTTACAGTAAGGAACGTCTTTATAAGTGTCCTTTTGGGGAGCGGAAGCCGGTGTGTGGAAAATGTACTGTTCACTGCTATGCACCGCAAAAACGTACCGCCATTAAACAAGTAATGCGTTATGCCGGTCCGCGCATGCTTTATAAAAGTCCTTTGCTGACGCTGCGTTACCTCTACCGCAAAGCTTTTAAATCCGGCAATAATAGTTTTTGACAGGAACAGCAAGAACTAAATATGCAGCAAGGTAAAGATGCAACTACAAAAAGAGGAGCATAATCCTCACGTTGGACAGCACTATTATTAGAGTAAAAAGTAAAAAGGTCTGCTAAGCTAAAGCCCTAACCTGAATTGTTCAGATTAGGGCTGTCTTTATAGAACTTTAGTGCTGGCACAGCCGTCAGTATCAAGCTTGCACGCAAGCTTCTGCCGGTTATCACCTTTGATCAAGGTGAGGAAAGCCGGTGCCGTCCCACTGTTCAACTTTCTCGCTGAACTTTTTCAGCAGCTGCTCTGCCTCCTGCTGCGTAATTTTACCTTCCTGGACGCGTTTCTCCAGCACTTCCTGATAGTGAGCGAGAAGTTTTGCTTTTTTTTGCGGCAAATCAAGAGCATTGAACTCATTGATTTTGCGGATTTTTTCCTCCAGTTTTGCTAATTCTTTCTCCGCTT
>ERZ773359.747-NODE-747-length-46734-cov-18.235631_pt1 | contig 46734 bp, 39 predicted proteins | sample MGYA00374955_ERZ773359 | MGnify/ENA primary metagenome ERZ773359 (study PRJEB29098, sample SAMN04486028) | biogas fermenter metagenome | study: EMG produced TPA metagenomics assembly of the Biogas fermentation microbial communities from Germany - Plant 4 DNA1...
GATTGAAATACGGAAATAAGAAGGCGTCGGAAATACTTGCAGGGGCGGTCCATGGGTCGCCCGAACCTGTGGCACAGGAGAAATTGTTTAGTGAAGAGCAGCCACCTGTCCCGCGGGCGGGCATGGAAACCCGCCCCTACGCCGGGCGGGCATGGAAGCGCGCCCCCACACGTCATCCTGTGGGCAGCGAAGGCTCTCCCAACTAGGCGGCGTTTAGGCAATATTACCCGTCACCTGAGCACGATGAGGGCATCGGCGGCGACGGCACCCTCGCCCTCGGGATAGAGGATGAGGGGGTTGATATCGAGCTCGGCAATCTCGTCGCCCAGCTCCACCGCCATGCGGGAGAGGCGCATCAGGATCTCAACAAGGGCCTCCCGGTCCCGCGGCGGCTGCCCCCGCACACCGTCAAGGAGAGCCTTCCCCTGGATCTCCGCGATCATCTCCCGCGCGTCCTCTTCTCTTAAAGGAGCGACGCGAAGCGCCACATCCTTGAGCAGCTCCACGTAGATGCCGCCGAGGCCGAAGAGGATGGTGGGTCCGAAAATGGGATCCCTTTTCATGCCCAAAATAACTTCCAGGCCCGGTGGGAGCATCTCCTGGACCAGGACCCCCTCCAGCCTGGCCGCGGGCTTGTAGCTCCGGGCCCGCTTAATGATGAGATCGTAAGCCTTCTCCACGGCAGCCCTGTTCTCCAGGTTCAGGACGACCCCGCCCGCTTCGGTCTTATGTAGAATGTCCGGCGACTCTACCTTCAGGACAACGGGGTAGCCCATCTCCTCCGCCGCCGCCACCGCCTCGGCAGCAGAATGGGCCAGCTTCTCACGGGTAACGGGAATGCCGTACGCCCTCAATATCTCCTTGGAGAGGGATTCGGTAAGGCTGCGTTCCCTGGACCGCCGGATCACCTCCAGGGCGCGCTGCTTCTCCACGCCGGGGCGGTATTCGGGGAAGGCGCCGGCCTTTTCCGTTTTCTTGACCCAGTCGGCCAGGGCGGCAAGAGCCCAGAGCCCGCTGGGCACATGCTCGATTACCGGCACGCCGGCGCGGATCATCTTCTCCCGCGCTTCGACGGCAAAGTCCTGGCCGGTGGGCCAGGTAAAGACTACCAGCGGCTTGCTGGTGGCATAATAGACATCGATGATCTTCTGCGCCGCGTCGGGATCAGGCATAAGCAGGTTGTAGAAAAATGCCCCCATGTGCACCCGGGGATCCTCCATCACGGTACGTATGGCCCGCTGGAAGAGAGTCTGGTCGGTGAAGATGGCCGAGGTGAGGTCAACAGGATTGGCCACGGCCCCGTATGGGGGGAAGAACTGGCGCAGGCTGTGCTGCGTCTTCTCCGTGAGGCGGACCACTTCCAGGCCAAATTGGGGACACTTGTCGGCCACCACCACCCCGCCGCCGCCGGAGATGGTGATCACGCCGATGTTCTTTCCCGCAGGCATGCGCCCGGCGGCATGGAGAAGGAAGAGCGCATTCATCTGCTCCACGTCGTCGGCGCGCACGGCCCCGAACTGCTTGAACACCCCGTCGTAGACCCGGTCTTCACCAACGAGGGCCCCGGTGTGCGAAGCGGCCGCCGTGGCGCCGGCGGCGGTGCGGCCCACCTTTTGAAAGGCCACCAGCTTGCGCCTTTGCAGGGCCTTGTGAAGGGCCTCCATGAAGAGTCGCCCGTCACGCTGCAGCCCCTCGATGTAGCCGCCGATGAGCCCCACTTCCTGGCGCTCCACCAGGTAGCTTAAAACCTCGGCAAAGCTGATATCGGCTTCATTGCCGGTGCTGACAAAATAATTGAAGCCCACGGAATGCTGCAGCACCATCTGGTAGATGATGGCGCCAAGGCCGCCGCTCTGAGTGATGTAGGAAAGCTTCTCCGGGTAAAAGAGGCCGCTGGGCTTGTCGTGAAACATGAAGCAGGGAACGCTGCCATTGTAGAGGTTCATAACCCCCAGGCAGTTGGGCCCGAGAATGCGCATCCCCGAACTCTGGGCCAGGCGGCGCATCTCATCCTGGACCTTTCTGCCGCTTTCATCCACCTCGGCAAATCCCGAGGTGAAGACTACGGCTACCTTGACCCCGGCTGCGGCGCATTGCCGCAGCGCCTCCATGGTCGCGGCAGCGGGCACCCCTATGATGGCCAGATCCACCGGGCCGGGGATATCGGCCAGGGTGGGGTAGCACTTCCACCCGCCCACCTGGTCGTACTTGGGGTTGACCGGGTAAACCTTGCCGCTATACCCGTAGAGGGTCAACAGGGCAATGGGAATGCCGCTGGGTTTGACCAGGTTCTGGCTGGCCCCGACAATGGCAATGGAAGAAGGGTAGAAGAGGGGATCAAGCTCCGCCTGCAGATCCCTCTCCAATTCTTGCTTTGACCTGGCAGTCAATGAGATTACCCCCTCGCCTCCGATTGGTAAGCATTTTTACTATGAAAGCCACGCTATAAAGTATTTTACCCCATCTCATCAATTTTTGGTATATTTTTAATCTAAAATTATCAATGGCTAAACTTAATTAACTCAATTACAGCAACCGTGCTAATAATTATTTTTATAAATGGCATAATGTGACATAATATACATATATTTAATGGCCATACTTAGTAAAAAAACGTTTAAAGCTAAATTATTATATTATGTGCTATAATACTTTTACCAAGATCGAAGCCGAGAGGAGGCGCGCCAAGAGTGGCTGAGAAAAAGGTCCCGTTGAGCAGTTCTCGGAAAGGCGCTGATAAAGAAGATAAAAAGCATCGGTTTCCGAAGTTGAAAATTAATCGGAAAACTCTTAAGATAACAGCCCTGGTAATCCTCATCCTGGTTGCGGTCACGGGCCTCGGTGTTGCCGGCGTGCTCATAAGCTATGCCGCTTCCGCGCCCAAGCTGGATCCGGCCGCCCTGGAAGCGGTGGAGGCGTCTTACATTTTCGACCGTGAAGACCGCGAAATAGCCCAGCTTCATGCTGCCGAAAAGCGGGTCATCGTTCCCATTGAAGAGATCCCGGAGCAGCTTCAGAATGCCTTTATCGCCATAGAGGACGAGCGTTTTTTCAGGCACAAGGGTGTGGACCTGATGGGTCTCGCACGCGCCGTGCTGGTCAATATCCGTGAAGGGAGCTATGCCCAGGGCGCCAGCACTATTACCCAGCAGTTGATCCGCAATGCCATGCTTGACCCAGGGAAGAGGATCCAGCGCAAGGTCCAGGAAATCTGGCTGTCCTTGCAGCTGGAGCGCATTTACAGCAAGAAAGAAATCTTAGAGATGTACCTGAACCGGATCTGTTTCGGCCATGGCGTCTACGGGGTGGAGGCGGCCGCCCGCTTCTATTTTGACAAGAGCATCGATGAGCTTAGCCTAGCTGAATCAGCCCTGCTGGCCGGAATCGTCCGCCTGCCCGAATACGACAATCCCTTCTACGACGAAGAGAGATCCATCAACCGGATGAAGCTGGTGCTCGGTAACATGAAGCGCCTGGGCTACATCAGCGAGGAGGACTACCAGGCGGCTATCGCCGAGGAGCTAGAATTCGCCGAGCCGAAACCCGTCACGTACCCGTACCCTTACTTCATCGATTACGTGGTCCATCACGAGCTCATCGATATCCTCACGGATTTGCCTGAAATCGGAACCGTGGAGGATGCTTACGAGGTCATCTACAACGGCGGGCTCAAGGTCTTTACCACCCTGAGCCCGGAATACCAGGCCCACGTGGAAAAGGTGCTTAACCGCGCCGAACTCTACCCTCGCACCATCTACATCAACATGCCCAAGCTGCGCGAGGCGGTTAAGGCCAACAACGGCCGGCTGCCTTCCGATTATCCCAATGCCTACATTGACGAGGAAAACGGCATCCCCCAGCCGCAGTCGGCGCTGGTGCTGGCCGATCCCAAAACCGGCGAGGTCCTGGCCCTGGGAGGCGGCCGGGAGTACAGCAAGAACCGGAATGAACTGCTGCGCTTCCTAAGCCCGCGCCAGCCCGGTTCGGCGATCAAGCCGGTAATCGCTTACAGCCCCGCTTTTGAAAAGGGCCTCCTGGGGGCCGGTTCGGTGCTGGATGATTCTCCGCTCATCGGGCCGCAGGGCTGGCGGCCGGAAAACTACGCCGGCAACTTCCAGGGCATGGTCACCGTCCGCCGCGCCCTTGCCTGGTCGTACAACATCCCTGCGATCAGGGCATACACGGAGCACACCGGGCTGCAGGAAGGCGCAAGGCAGGCTTACCGGATGGGCCTCTCCACCTACAACCCCCAGGAAAATAACCCCGTGCCCAGCTGGGCCATCGGCTCCCGCGAGGTAACCGCGCTGGAGATGGCCCAGGCCTACGCCGTCTTCGCCAACAACGGGGTGAAGATGCCGCTCCATACCGTGCGGCGCATCGAGGATCGCAACGGCAATGTTATCTACGAGCACAAGGCCGAGCCGGAGCAGGTGCTTTCCCGCGAGGCGGTATTCATCACCACCAGCATCCTGCGGGACGTGGTCACCTCCACCACCGCCAGGGGACTCTCGGGACTGGGCCGGCCCCTCGCCGCCAAAACGGGGACCACTGATGATGCCCGGGACATCTACCTGGCAGCCTATGCCCCGAATATCGTGGCCACCTTTTGGATGGGCTACGACATCAAGGACATGGGGAAGATTGTCAGCGGCTGGAACTGGTCCTCCGGCATACTGCGCGAAGTGTTCAGAGAGGTATTCAAGACGCTGCCACTGGAAAACTTCCCCTCGCCGCCCTCGGGAGTGGTCCGGGTGGAGGTGTGCACAAAATCCGGCCTCCGGCCTACCGATCTCTGCCGCCAAGCAGGAACGGTAACGGCCGACTACTTCCTGAGAAATCATGCGCCCAACCTGACCTGTGACCTGCACGTGGAGGTAGACATCTGCCAGGCCTCGGGACTCCTGGCCGGGGAGCACTGCCCCCCCGACCAGGTGGTTAAGGAGATTCGATTCAACCGGCCGGAGTTTATTGTCACCGACGGAAGATGGCCCAGGGGAGCCGGGCGCAAGCCGCTGGATGCCGCGGAAATGCCGCCTGAAGAAACCTGCGACATCCACGGTGAATATCCCGGAGCATTCTTATACTTCACCGCCAATCCTGTAGGGGGTCAGGTGGAGCTGTCCTGGGAATACGGCGGCGAAACGCCGGAAGGATTTCTTATCTACCGCCAGCTTAAAGACGACAGCGGCACTGAAGCGGAGCTAATTGCCAGGGCGAGAAAAAATGATAAATCCTACCGCGATAGAAATGTGCCGCCGGGTACATATGTCTACACCATATATGCCTTTAACCAGCATGGCAGCCGCTCCCAGCCGGCCTCGGTGGAGGTAACGGTGCCGGAACAGCCCCAGGGTAAGCCGCTCACGCTGCGCCTGAACTACGGAGAGGGGCGCGTAATGATCACGTGGGAGGTGCAGGCGGGCCTCATGGCGGATGAATTCCGCGTCTATCGCGGCGACAAGCCCAACGACCCCATCTGCACCGTTAGCGCGGGCGGGCAATACTACTGTGAAGATGCCGATGTCCAGCCGGGTCAAAGGTATAGCTATGAAGTCGTCGCCTTGGCCGGCGGCCAGCCCTTGGCCTCGGCAAAAGCTTCCATCAACGTTCCCGGCAACGGCGGAGAAAAAGAGAACAGCAACAGGTTTTTTGACTGGGACTGGGACCTGGATCGCCTGCGCGACTTCCTCTCTGCCTCCCTGGGACGCCTCGTAGCAGCCCAGGGTAAAGCCTGGCCGTGAGACATTTTGGGGAATCACAGTGCTTCAAGAGGGCTGTCCAGATGGGCAGCCCTTTATGCTGTTTGACGGTTGGACGGCCTGGAGGGCCCGCGCTTCGCCCAGGACGACATGCCTACAGAGGGTTTTCCAGCTGCAGGGTTCGCCCGCTTTGCACCGTCTTATATAAGGGAGAACAAAGGAGGAGAGCGTTTGGAACCTGGATGGATCGAGAGAGCCGCGGCCGGCGATGAAGAAGCCTTTGCTGATCTCATCGAACAGTTTAAAGGCTACCTCATGGCCGCAATCCTGCCCATTGTCCGCGATCCCAGCGATGCTCAGGATGTGCTGCAGGAAGCTTTCTGGCAGATCTACCGCTCTCTTCCCGGCTACCGCGGCGGCAACCTGAAATTCTGGCTGGCCCGCATCGCCACCCGCAAGGCCATCGACTGGCGCAGGCAGCAGGAGCGGCGCAGCAGAGAGCTTCTTCACCACTCTCCGGGAGACATGGACAGCACCACGGCCCTCTCGGCGGAAGAAGAATATCTCCGCCGGGCGGCAGCAGGGCGGCTGGCCGCGCTCCTGCGGGACCTGCCCCCGCCCTACCGCGCCACCATCACCGGCTACTTCCTGGAGGGGAAAAGCTACCGCCAGCTGGCCAAGGAAGCGGGGGTCAGCATAAAAACGGTGGAGTCCCGGCTCTACCGGGCCCGGATGCTGCTGAAGAACAAATGCAGGGAGGGGCTGTAAAGTGAAACATTACCATGGCCGGGCATGGCTTTTATACCGGCAAAACCGCATCGGCGAGGAGGAGCGCCGCCTCATGGAAGAGCACCTTGCTTCATGCGACCTCTGCCTGCAAAGATACCTCGACGCGGGGACGGAGCAGGATGCTCTCCTGGCCGAGCTGCTGCTGCCCCCGGATTTCAGCGACCGGGTTAAAGAGATGATCAGGTCCAGAAGGTGGCAGGCCTACAAAAAACAGCGCTCCCGCTCCCTGGCCAACTATGCCGTCGCCGCGGCAATCACCCTGGTCTTAATGAGCAGCGGCATCTTCGACCTCTGCGCCAGGGAACTCCCCGGCATTCTTGCGGAGACGGGGCAAATCCCCCGGGCCATCGAGAAGACGGTTCAGTGGGATGCCGGCCGTCTCCTGGAGAACGCCCGCACACAGCTTGAAAAATTACGCCAAAGCAAGGAGGAATAAGCATGCCCAAAAAAAGCAAGCTGGCCACGATCATCCTCTCGGCGCTACCGGGGGTGGGGCACATGTACCTGGGCTGGATGCAGAGAGGTCTCTTGTTCATGCTCGCCTTCTTCCTGACCATCTTTCTCATGGACTGGGTGGGTCTATCCCTGTTCACCTATTTGCTGCCGGTGATCTGGTTTTACAGCCTCTTCGATGCCCTGCAGTGCTATGACCGGGAGCCGCCCGGCCCGGCAGAGGAGCCCTTTATCTGGAACTATGAAAAACAGCGGCTGGTCGGGATCGGCCTTATCATCATCGGAGGCCTGATTCTCTTAAACAGGCTGGCCGTACCCCTGCTGCTGGAGTATTTCACCTACCAGACGCTGCGCTTAATCACCTCATCCCTGGTGGCGCTGCTGTTTATCGCCGGCGGCATCCGCCTGGCCTGGGGCAAGCCCATTCCGCTGCCCCGGCTGCAGGGCGAAAAGATGCGACAGCCAAGCTCCTCATTGACGGGGCATGAAAAACACGCCCCCCGGCAGCCGCTGCCGCCGGAAAGCAGCCCCGCTCCTGCTCCGGGGACATCGCTGCAGGAGGAGGAGTAGACGATGAGGCAGTGGCGCGTTGGCTCTTTCTCCATGGGCTTGATCCTGGTGCTCCTGGGCGTGGGGCTGCTCATCGAACCTTTCGGCGGTGCCTCCCGATCCCTGGAGCTTGTGCTCAACTGGTGGCCGCTAGCACTCATCCTGCTGGGAGCCGAGATCATAGCGGCAAGCTTGTTGACCCCAAAACTGCAGTTTAAGCTCAAATACGACGGCTGGTCCATAGTGCTGGTGGCGGTCCTCATCGTTTTCTGCCTGGCAACCTATGCCCTTTCTTACACCGGCGTGATCCCTGAAGTCCGGGAGGCCCTCTCCATCGCCGAGCACTCCTGCACCATCCCGGATCAGGAGATCGACCTTGCCGGGGTAAAAAAGCTGATCCTTTCAGCCCGCGGCAGCAACCTCGAATTGCACACCATCTCCGGCGATAAGCTCACCATCCTTGGACAGGCCACCATAATGGCCCCTTCCGCCGAAGCGGCCCGCGAGTTGGCCAAAGAGGCTGAAGCCGAGGTGAAGAAGGTGGGGGATAAGCTTTACATCCAGATAAACCCCGTGCCCGGGCATGGGAATATCTTCAGGAGCAGCAGGGGCAGCTCGGGCAGGGCCATTTTTATTCCCCACCACCTGGCCCTGGAGCTTTCCTGCTCCGGCTACGAAGATGACATTAAATTAAATCTCGATGCCCTGACTGCGCCCTGGTCCGTGGCCAGTGAAGGGCCGGTGCGGGTGAACCTGGTTCCCCATCTTGATATAATCCTCTCCGGCTCGGTGAGCTGGTCAAGGGAAAGCCTAACCGGCAACGCCGGCTGGGAATATACTTCTGAAGAGGATCCCGGCAGGGGGCCGTATCAAGGGGCCTCCGGCAAAATCACGCTGGGGCAGGGCCGCTGGTCGCTGGCAATTTTCAGCAAGCAGTCCATTGAGGCCAATATCCTGCAAGTCCAGTAAAGCCGGAGCCGGTGCGGGAATCCTTTTTCCAGGTGGCATGTAAGCACACCCTTCAGGCTTGTACCTGTAATACCCCATCTATTTATTCACCCTCCGGCGGGGGGGCGCTCCAGCTGTAGCTATTGCCCTCCCGCCGGCAGAGACATTTTCCTGGGGGAAGGTTGAAAAGGGCCTGGGCAATCCGCGTTGCCGGCTGCTGGTAAGCGCCGCAGCTGCTGCCGTAAAGGCGCCGCCCCTCCCTCTCCAGCTCACGCCAGGCACGGGGAAACTCCATGCGGAATTCCTGCACCAGCTGGGAGGTGGTCTTATAAACTCCCGGCTCCAGCAGCGTTAAAAGCAGCTTCTCCAGCTCGCGCTTCTCCAATTTAAATCCCCCACGTCCTGGGCCGGCATAGAATATTGGGTTTTGGGTCCACAAGGCATGGCCTGGAAAGGGGGCTGCCCCCAAAGGGCAGCACTGTGCAAGCCAAATTGCAAGGAGCTCCTCTAGCTCATCTGCCTTCCCGTTCCGGGGCCGCCGACAAGGGTCACGATGGTAACGCCGCTGCCGCCTTCCGCGACCCCGCCGCTGCGCATCGATTTTACCAGGGGGTGATCGCGCAGGTAGGCGCGAAGCCCCTCCTTCAGCCTGCCTGTCCCCTTGCCGTGGATCACCGTGACCTGCTCCAGCCCGGCCCACAGGGCATCATCGAGAAACTTATCCACCAGAGGGATGGCCTCTTCCACAGTTTTGCCGTGCAAGTTGATCTCCGGCCGGATGTCAAGCTCCTTCTTCACGGTGTAGGAAATGCGCACCGGCGGCTCCTTTTCGGCCGGGGGCCCCTCCCAGCGGCGGAGCTCGCTTTGCGGCAGGTGCACACGCATCGTGCCCACCTGCACCAGCGCCTCATCCCCGGACAAGGCGAGGATCTCCCCCTTCTGCCGCAGGCTCTGCACGTATACCGTCTTCCCCACGGCCAGTTCGGCAGCGGGCAGGGCGGGAGCTTCCTCCACTTCAAGCCCGGATTCGATCTCGCCCTGCAGCTGCTGCAGCTCGCGGCGGGCTTCCTCGGTCCGCTCCAGCGCCTCGCGACCACCCCCGGCGGCATGCAGCCGGCGCAGTTCGCGGATGAGCCCCTCCGTCGTCAGCCTGGCCCGCCGCACCAGGGCGCGAGCCTCGGCGCGCGCCTCCTCGATGATCTTCTGCCGCTTCGCGCGCAGCTGCTCGCGTTCCGCCTCCAGCTCGCGCCGCAGCGACGCCGCCCGCGCCCGCTCCGCGGAGGCCTCGTCGCTCTCCCGGGCCAGCCGCTGCCGCTCTCCCACCAGGCTGGCAATGACCGATTCAATGTCCTCGTGGCCCTGCGTCAAGTAGCCCCGCGCCTCGGCCAGCACCTCCGGGGGGAGCCCCAGCTTCTCCGCGATGACAAGGGCGTTGCTCCGCCCGGGCACCCCCTGCAGCAGCCGGTAGGTGGGGGCCAGCGTCTCCTCGTCAAACTCCATGGCCGCGTTCTGCATCCCCTCCTGCACTTGGGCAAAGAGCTTCAGCTCGTTGATGTGTGTCGTGGCCACGGTCAGCCCGCCCTTGCGGGCCAGCGCGGAGAGAATGGCCATGGCCAGGGAGGCTCCCTCGGAGGGGTCGGTGCCCGCCCCCAGCTCGTCCAGGAGGGCCAGCGAGGCGGGGCCGTGCTGCTCCAGGATGGAGATGATGTTTTTCAGGTGCCCCGAGAAGGTGCTCAGCGACTGCTCTATGCTCTGCTCATCGCCGATATCGGCGCGGATGGTATCAAAGACGGAGAGGATGCTGCCGCGCTCCGCGGGGATGTGGAGGCCGCACTGGGCCATTATCGCCAGCAGGCCGATTGTTTTCAGCGTCACCGTTTTCCCCCCGGTGTTGGGGCCGGTGATGACCAGGACGCGACAGTGTTCATCCATGGACACCGTCAGCGGAACCGCCGCCGCGCCCAGGAGGGGGTGGCGCGCCTGCTCCAGGTAAAGCTGCGGGCCGCCCTGGAGCAGCAGCTGCGGCGGGGCGGCATTCTGTTCCAGGCTGAGGCGGCCGCGGGCCATAATGAAGTCCAGCCGGCCGTAGAGCGCGCAGTCGCTGCGCAGGGCGGCGGCAGATTCCGCCACCCGGCTGCTGAGCTGCCGCAGGATGCGCTCAATTTCCCGGGCAATCTCGTGGCGCAGGCCGGAGAGCTCGTTCTGCAGCTGCACCACCGGCAGCGGCTCGATAAAGAGGGTGGCCCCGCTGGCCGACTGGTCATGCACCACGCCGCTGACCTGCTGGCGGTATTCCTGCTTAACCGGCAGGACAAAGCGGTTGCCGCGGATGGTAATGAGCGGCTCCTGCAGCAGGCGGCGCTGGGCGGGATCCCGCAGGTAGGAATCCAGCTTCTCGCGGATGGCCTCCTGCAGGCGCCGCTCGCGGCGGCGCAGCGCGGCCAGGTGGGGAGAGGCGCTGTCGAGGATCTCCCCCTCGGCATCGACGGACTGATCCAGCTCGCGTCCCAGGGCCTCGCATCCCTCCAGCCGGGCGGCCAGCCCTGCCAGGAGGGGGTAGCTTTCGGCATTCTTGCTCTCCTTGAAAAAGCGCCGGCAGCGCTGCACCCCCTTGATGAGCCTGCCTATGGCCGCCAGCTCCTTCCCCTGGAGCAGCCCCCCTTTTTCGGAGCGCGCCACCAGGGGGGTAATATCGTCGACGGCCGCCGGGGAAAAGGAACTCCTGGCGCAGAGCAGCCTTCCCTCCTCCGTCTCCTGCAGGAGCCGCTCCACCATCTCCCGGTCCGCGGTGGGCAGGAGCGATTCCGCCGCCTCCCGCCCCATGGGGGTGGCTGCCAGCCCGGCCAGCCTCCGCCGGATGGTATCGAATTCAAGGGATTTTATTTCCCGCTCGGTGATGACATCATTCACGATAACCGCTTATCTCCTTGAAACGCAGGGATTGTCTTTTATGTAGAAGCGAAGCAGCTTATCCGCGGCCCGGTTGATCCCGATGCGTGGCGATACGGCCACCTCTTCCGCCTTCACCGGGGTGCCGGCGGCAATCCAGAGAGGAGGGCGGCGCAGGTCATGTCCATTGAGGGAGCCGTCGATGGCCAGCGCCTGGCAGAGCCGGCCCGGGCCGCCGGCCAGGTGCCGCGCCCCCTTTCCCGGTCCGCGGCGCCGCTCCATCAGGTCAATCCCGTAAAGCGGCTCCAGGGCCCGCACCAGGACAGCCTCGCCGCTGCCTTCCGGGCCGGTGACCACGTTGAAACAGTAATGGACGCCGTAGATGAAATAGACGTAGGCATGACCGGGGGGGCCGAACATGACCGCATTGCGCCTCGTCTTTCCGTGGGAGGCGTGGCAGGCGGGGTCGTCCTTGCTCAGGTAGGCCTCCGTCTCCACGATTATTCCCGCGGCCAGGCCCTCGGGGGTCTCACGGCAGAGAATGTGCCCCAGCAGGGCGCGGGCCACGCTTACCGTATCGCGATCCCGGTAAAATGAAGCCTCCAGGGGCTGCAGCTGCAAGGTTGCTTCATCCTCTCAGGCGGCGCTTCCAGCTTAGGGCTTCCCGTATCCGCTCCAGGGGGAGGGTATTGAGAATGTCTTCCGCCTCCAGCCAGCCGCGCCGCGCCGCCGTGACCCCGTAAACCATGTCCTGCATCGTAGCCGTGGAGTGGGCATCGGTGTTCACCAGCAGGGGCACCCCCTTGCGGCGGGCCAGGCGGTGGTACTTTTCCGAGAGGTCGAGCCGCAGCGGCGAAGCGTTGATTTCCAGGATGGTGCCCGTATCCGCCGCCTTGTCGATAAGCCGCTCCACGTCAACCTCGTAGCCGCCGCGGCTGCCGATGAGGCGGCCGGTGGGATGGCCGATTATTTGCACGGCGGGGTGCTCCATGGCCCGGCAGATGCGGGCGGTCATCTCCTCGCGCCCCTGCCGGAAATTGCTGTGCACCGAGGCAATGACCACGTCGAGCTCGCCGAGGATTTCGTCGGGCAGGTCCAGGCTGCCGTCGGCGTGAATGTCCACCTCCACGCCGGTAAAGATGTAGCAGCCGCCGGCCCGGCGCAGCTCTTTTACCTGCTGCACCTGCCGCGCCAGCTGCTCCAGGGAAAGCCCCCCAGCAATTTTCAGCGAAGGGGAATGATCCGTGATGGCGATATACTCGTAGCCCATCCGCCCCGCGGCGGCGTGCATCTCTTCCAGGGAGGCATTGCCGTCGCTCCAGCTGCTGTGCAGGTGGAGGTCGCCCCGGATCTGGGAGAGCTCAACGAGGCGGGGCAGCTTTCCGGCGGCGGCTCTTTCCAGCTCGGCGCTCCCTTCCCTCAACTCGGGAGGGATAAAGGGCAGCCCCAGGGCCCGGTAAAGCTCTCCCTCCTCCTTGAGAGGCACCCGGCGGCCCTCCTTCAGCAGGGCGTCGCCGCTCAGCTGGAAGCCCCTCCCGGCCGCGTATGCCTGCAGCTGCTCCCAGTGCGCCGCCGAAGCAGTGAGCTCCGCCAGGCGAGTGGGATATTCCTCCGCGGAACAAAGCACAACACGGGCGGGCAGTCCCACCAGGGTGGCCAGCTTAAAGCCGCCGGGCGCGGGCTCCAGGCTGCCCACCCCGGGCAGCTTGCGGAGCTGCTCCGCCAGGTGCTCCCGCGCCTGCTCATCCAGCGCGGCCACGACCACCACTTCCGCAACCGTCTCCGTGCCGCGCCTCACCTCACCGGCGGGAGAGCAGCACAGGACAAAAGGCAGCTGCAGGAGAAAAGAGTGCAGCTGTTCGGCCAGGGGCAGGGCCACGCCGCGGTGGAAGCGCTCCGGCTCGGCGGCACGGTGAGCGAAGAAGTGGAGCACCTTGTCCTGCAGCGCCTTCCCCAGCCCGGGCAGTTCGGCCACCTTGCCCTGCCGCGCCGCCTCCTCCAGCTGGGCCAGGTTTTCCAGCTTCAGCTCCTGCACCAGCTTCCCCGCCGTCCTGAAGCCCACGCCGGGAATGGAGAAGAGAGTGAGCAGCTCCGGCGGGACCTCCTTTTCCAGCCGGGCCAGAAAAGAACTCTGCCCGGTGGCGACCAATTCCTTGATCTTCGAGGAGAGCGCCTTGCCGATGCCGGGGATTTGCTCAAGGCGATCCTCTGCGATTATCTGGGCCAGGGGCTCCGAGAGGCGGACAATCTGCCGCGCCGCCTGGCTGTAAGCTCTTATCTTAAAGCTGTCTTCGCCCTTTAACGCCAGCAGCCCGGCCATTCTCTCCAGGGCTGCGGCTACTTCCCAATTCTCCAATGCCGTCAAGCGTCCTTTCTCAGATTCCCTCGCCGGGACGGCTGCCCAGCAGCAAATTGATCAGAACTTCCTTAACCTCGCCATATGCTAGCGGCAGCTGCTGGGCCAGGTATCCTGCCACCACGGAGCCGTTAAGGGCCTCCGTTAAAAAGGACAGCGGCAGCAGCGACACGGCGCTGATTATGGCGAAATCAATGAGCAGCCCGATGAGCAGGCCCAAAAGGGCCCCGCCCAACCGGTTAAAAAAACCAATGACGGGGATCTTGTTGGCCGCGGTAAGCCAGTGGAGCAGCAGCCGGAAAACAATGAGCAGGACGAGCAAGATCGCCAGGAAGGTTATGGCTGCGGCGGCAAGGCCCATCATGTCTTCCACCGTGAGGGCCATCCCGAAGCGCTGCAGCACTTCTTCATAGGGCAAAAAGTAATCGGGCTTGAGGTAGGCGGCCACGTACCCGCTCAAGTACCGGCTCCCCAGGAAAGCCAGGGCCAGGGCAATAAAAAATCCAAAGAGATTGAAAAGCTGCTTCAGCGCCCCCTGGATCAGCCCCCCGATAAGATAGAAGGCGGCGATGCCGAGGAGCAGGTAATCAAACCAGTTCATCTTCTCCCTCCCTATCCCTCTCTTCATCATGGAAGCGGGGGTGCTCTTGTCTTGCTTTCAGCAGCTCGTCAGCCAGGTTGAGCGCCGCCAGCACGGCAATTTTATATCCGCTCAGCTGCCTGTTCTTCTCCGCCAGGGAGCGCATCAGCCGGTCCACGTAGCGGGCCGCCTCTTCCAGCGATTCCGGCGAGCCGCTGCCCCTGATGGTATATTCTTCCCCCATTATGGTTACCGTTACCCGGTTTTTCGGCTTCTCATCCACCACAATTATGCTTCCTCCTGCCCGGCAGCCGGCTTTTGCTCATCTATTTCGTGAAAAGTGACCGATATCCTGCCGCTTTAGCGGCGCAGCTCCGCTCCCAGCCGGGCAAGGGCGGCCTCAATATCCGCCTGGGCAGCATTGATCTCCGCCTCGGTAAGGGTGCGCTGGGGATGGCGGAAGGTGATGGTAAAGGCTAGGCTGCGCTTGCCTGCCGGGATTTGCGCGCCCTCGTAAAGATCGAAGAGAGCCACCTTTTCCACCAGGCCGCCGCCCGCTTCATAGATGCAGCGCTCCAGCTTTTCGGCAGGCATGGAGCGGGGGACCAGCACGGCAATGTCCCGCAGCCCCGCGGGGTAGCGCGGCAGCGGCGCCACGCGCGGTACGAGGTTGGCCTTTGCAATGAGCAGATCCAGGTCCAGTTCGGCGACGGTGGCCGGCTGCGGGTAGTCCCACGCCTCGGCCACCTCCGGCCGCAGTTCCCCGATAAAGCCCGCTTCTTCTTCCCCAATCATGATCGCCGCCGCCCTGGTGGGATGGGCAAAGGGCAGCTCCGCCGGGAGATAGCGCACCCCGGCAATGCCAAAGCGATGCAGGAGCGCCTCCACCGCCCCCTTCAGCACGAAAAAGCCAGCCGGCTGCGAGGGACTGTACCAGTTCGCCTCGGGGAACTGGCCGGTGGCTCCCAGGGAGAGGCGCAGCTTCTCCTGGGGCAGCTCCGCCAGGGGCAGCTGCCGCGGCAGGAAGACCGCCCCGATTTCAAAAAGCAGCTGGTTCATCTCCCGCTGGTGAAAATTGTACTGCATCGTCTTAAGGATGCCCGGCAGCAGGGTGGTGCGCATGATGCTCTGCTCCTCGGAGAGGGGATTCTGCAAAGGGATGGCCTGAAGGCGGTAGTCGCCCTCCGGCAGGCGCAGGCTGCGCAGCTCCGCTGGGCTGATGAAGGAGTAGGTAATGATCTCGTTAAAGCCGCAGGCCGTCAAGGTATCCCGGGCCAGACCCTGCAGCCTCCCCGGCAGCCCCTCGCGGCTTTCCTGCATCTCACCGCGCGGCAGGGTGGCGGGGATCTTCTCGTAGCCATAAAGGCGGGCCACCTCCTCCACCACGTCCTCCTCCAAGGAGATGTCGCCGCGCCGCAGCGGCACCGTCACCTCGAAGCTGCGCCCCGCCGGATCCACGGCAAAGCCCAGCCGCTCTAAGATCTCTCTCACCTCTTCCGGCGTTATCTTCATGCCCAGTATCTCGCTCATCCGGTGCGGGCGCACGGTCACCCGTCGAGGTTCAACGGGAGCGGGATTGCTGTCCAGCAGACCGCGGAGCACCTTCCCCCCCGCCAGCTGGGCCATGAGCAGCGCCGCCCGCCCGGAGGCCTCCGCCACCCATTGAGGATTTACTCCCCGCTCGAAGCGCTGCGAGGCCTCGGAGGGAATGCCGTAGCGGCGGGAGGTGCGCCGGATATTGGCGGCGTTGAACAGCGCCGCCTCGAGCAGGACGCGCCGCGTGGAAGGCTTGATCTCCGAGCTCTCGCCGCCCATGACCCCGCCCAGGGCCACCGGCCCCGCGGCGTCGGCGATGACGAGAACCTCCTCGTCGAGCGAGCGCTCCACCCCGTCAAGGGTGACCAGGATCTCACCGGGGCGGGCCCGGCGGACAATGATCCTGCCCCCGCGGATGAGCTGGAAGTCAAAGGCATGCAGCGGCTGGCCGTATTCCCACATGACGTAGTTGGTGATATCGACAATATTGCTGATGGGGCGCAGACCGGCCTTGAGCAGGCGCAGCTGCATCCAGAGAGGCGACGGCCCCACAGCGATATCGTCGATCACCCGCGCCGTGTAGCGGGAGCAGAGTGAGGGCTCCTCTACCTCCACCTGCAGCACCTCGGAGGTAGGCTCCTCCCCCTCCGGCGGCGACGCCGGGGGATGCTTCACCGCGGCGCCGGTAAGCGCCGCCACCTCGTAAGCTACCCCCAGCATGCCCAGGCAATCGGCCCGGTTGGGCGTGAGGTCGAGAACCAGGATGGGGTCGTCCAGCCCCAGGGCTTCACCGAGAGGCTGCCCCGTTTTGACGTCAGGGTCAAGTATGAGAATACCGTCGGGCGAGCCCAGCTCCAGGCCCAGCTCCTCTCCCGAGCAGAGCATGCCCTCGGATCTTACGCCACGGATCTCCGCCGCTTCAATGGGGCCCCTTCCCGGCAGCACGGCCCCGGGAAGGGCCAGGGGCACCTTCTGTCCGGCGGCGATGTTGGGGGCGCCGCAGACAACCTGCAGCGCCGGGCCGCCGCCGGGATCAACCGCAGCTATGGAAAGATTGCTGCTGCCGGGATGAGGCGCCAGCGAGACAATCTCGCCCACCACCACGCGGGCCGGCAGTTCGGCCAGCCTCTCTACCGCATCAACCTCGATGCCGGCATGGGTCAGCTGCTCCGCCAGCTCCTCCGGCGAGAGCCCCAGGTCGATATATTCTTTCAACCAGCTGTATGGAATGCGCATCTCCGTTATACCTCCCTTGCATGGTCTCGCTTTCATTAAAGCAGCTCCACCCAGGCCAAGGCTGCCCTGTTTCGATTCCCCGGGGCAACGGCCCCGGCTCTAGCGAAACTGCTTCAGGAAGCGCAGGTCGTTGGCAAAGAAAAGGCGGATGTCGTCGATGCCGTACTTAATCATGGCAATGCGCTCCACCCCCATCCCGAAGGCGAAGCCGGTCACATCTTCGGGATCGTAGCCGCTCACTTCAAGCACCCGGGGGTGGACCATGCCGCATCCGAGAATCTCCAGCCAGCCGGAGTGGCCGCAGACCCGGCAGCCCTCGCCGCGGCAGATGATGCAGGCAATATCCACCTCGGCGCTGGGCTCGGTAAAGGGAAAGAAGCTGGGCCGCAGCCGGATGCGCTGATCGGGGCCGAACATCTCCCGGGCAAAGAGGAGCAGCGTCCCCTTAAGGTCGGCAAAGGTGACCCCGCGATCCACGGCCAGCCCTTCCACCTGGTGGAACATGGGCGAGTGGGTGGCATCGTCGTCGCGGCGGTAGACCTTGCCCGGGGCGATGATGCGCACCGGCAGGTGCGGCGCCTTCTTCTCCATGGTCCGCACCTGCACGGGCGAAGTGTGCGTGCGCAGAAGTATCTGCGGCGTAAAGTAAAAAGAATCCTGCATATCCCTTGCCGGGTGGTCTGCAGGGATGTTCAAGGCTTCAAAATTGTAGTATTCGCTCTCAATCTCCGGGCCCCGCGCCACCTGGAAGCCGAGGCCGGTAAAAATGGCGGTAATCTCCTCCAGGACCAAGGTGAGGGGATGCTTGCGCCCCAGCTTGAAGGGAGCGCCGGGCAAGGTTACATCAATGCGCTCTTCTTCGATGCGAGCTGCCGCGGCCGCCGCGCGGAGCTCCTCTTCCTTGCGGCGAAGGAGCTCTTCAAGCTTCTTCCGGAGGCTGTTGGCCTTCTGCCCCGCCGCCGGGCGCTGCTCTGGGGGCAGGTCGCCCATCCGGCGCAGCAGCGCCGTGAGTGCTCCCTTCTTGCCCAGGTAGCGCACGCGCAGCTCCTTCAACGCCTCCATGTCCTGCGCAGCTTCGATCTCCCGCAGGGCTTCCTCTTCCAGTTGAGCAATCTGATCGAGCAAGCCTCTACCGCTCCTTTCATTTCTATCTTAAAAAAAAGCTTTCGCCTTGAGGGACGAAAGCTTTCCTTCCGCGGTACCACCCGACTTAGCCGCAAAAGCGGCTCCACTCTGATCATCAATAACGGGATGACCCGTCGCAGGCCTACTGGGCTGCAGGGGCCGTTCAGCCGGAAGCTCCGGAGCGAACTTCAGCGGGTGGCGCCGGACGGGGCTTGCAGTCGCGGCCCCGCCTCCCTGGGCGGCCCCTTCTCCGCCTACTCCTCTCCTTCATCGCATTGGTAAATATTTTTAATGAATTATAACACAGCCCCCCTGCAAAAACAACCTGCCCCCGCCTGGACAACGGCGACGTACCTTTTTGTCCCGCTTTGCCGGAGGTAAAAGTGGGAGAAAGGCGCAATGGGAATGCAATTCATTCGCGGCGCTGGCGGAGCGCCTCGTAGAGGAGGAGGGCGCCGGCAACAGCGGCATTCAGCGAATCGAGGGGGGAAAGCAGGGGAATGGAGACGGCCAGGTCCGCCGCCGCCGCCAGTTCCGGCGAAAGGCCTCCGCCTTCGCTGCCGATGAGAAAGGCCGCCTTTTTGCGCAGGTCCACCTCCCAGTAAAGCCGCCCATCCCGGGGCTGGGCCGCCAGCACCTGCATGCCGCCGCCCTGGAGCAGCTTTACCAGCTGCAGGGGCTCTTCCGCCACCGCCGGTGGAAGGTGGAAAACGGCGCCGGCCGAAGCCCGCAGCGCCTTGGGGCTATATGGATCCACGGAACCCGGGGTATAGAAGATGGCGTCTGCACCGGCGGCAGCGGCGGTGCGCACCAGCGTGCCCATGTTGCCGGGATCCTGGAGCCGATCCAGGATCAGGACCAGGGAAGGCTGCCTCCCGGCAATGGCCGAAGGCTCCGGCAGGATGAAGGGGACAATGGCCGCCACTTCCTGGGGGCTTTCCGTATCGGCCAGCCTGGCAAAAAGAGAAGGCGGCAGGAGATACTTCCTTGCTTTCTCCGGCAAGGAAGCAACCACTTCGCCGCCGTTTCCTTCAAGAAAATCGCGGGTGAAAAATACGACTTCAGGGGTCAGCCCCGCCGCCAGCGCCTCTTGAAGCAGGTGCGGCCCCTCCAGCGCCAGCTTGCCGGCGCTGCGGCGGTACTTGCGGCTGCCGGCGAGGCGTCGGTATTCTTTTACATACCTGTTGCCGCTGCTGCGGATCTCTTTAACCGGCACATCAAACCCAGCCCATTTTTTTCAATGCTTTATTGTCGCCAACGGCGATGATGAGATCGCCCTCCTTGATTATATCCTCCCCGCCGGGAGAAATATTGGTCTTCCCGTCCTTGCTCCGCAAAGCAATCACATTTATGCCGAAACGCGCCCGTAAGTTCAACTCCTGGAGAGAACGTCCCACCATCTCTGCAGGCGCGGTTACTTCCACCACGTTGCTGCTGGAGGAAAGTTCAATCAAGTCGACAATGTTGAATGCGCTCAGGCTATGGGCCAGCTTCTGTCCCATGTCTTTCTCCGGGAATACGACCCGGTTGACACCAATCTTGGAAAGGACCTTGCCGTGCATCTCCGTGTGCGCCCTGGCCACGACAAAGCGGGCTCCCATCTCGATGAGCAGGATGCAGGTCATAATCGAGGATTGGAGATCATGGCCAATGGCCACGACGATGACATCAAACTCCCTCACCCCCAGCGAGCTCAAGGCGGCCTCGCTGGTAGCATCCGCCTGGAGGGCATGGGCGACGGATTTGCTAATCTCCTGCACCCGCGACGGGTTGATATCCACAACGGTTACATCATGCCCCAGCTCATAAAGGGTTGTGGCTACGCTGGAACCGAAACGGCCGGCCCCGATCACCAGATATTGCTTGGACACTTCAAACACCTCCCCTTCTTCATCCCAGGACAGGGGCGGCTAACTTCAGGGAAATAACGGGGCAAGGCCCTGCCACCATCCGCCCCGGAAATGCAGGACATTCTATGCGGAGAGGGCTAGCTGTGCTTTTTGGCCACTTGAACCAGCCTGCTGAAACCGTCCTGGTCATGAACGGCCATCTCGGCAAGCATCTTCCGGTTGATTTCCACGTCCGCTTTCTTCAGCCCGCTGATAAAACGGCTGTAGGAGATCCCATTGGAGCGCGCGGCGGCGTTAATGCGCGCGATCCACAGCCTGCGGAAATCTCTTTTACGCTGCCGGCGGTCCCGGTAGGCGTAAAAGAGCGATTTCATCACCTGCTGCTTTGCCGTGCGATATAGCCTGCTCTTGCCCCCGTAGTATCCCTTTGCCAGCTTCAATACTCTTTTGCGTCTCCGGCGGGCAACCGGTCCTCTTTTGACGCGGGGCATGGCTGCGACCTCCTTTCTTGACTAGGGCAATAGCCTCTCTACACGCTTGTAGTCGGAAGGGCTAACCAGAGTTGATTGGCGAAGCCTTCTCTTCCGGCGGGCGCATTTTTTCGTGAGGAGGTGGCTTTTGAAAGCGTGAAAGCGCTTGAACTTTCCACTCCCCGTTCTCTTGAAACGTTTCGCTGCCCCCCGGTGTGTTTTCATCTTGGGCATTGCTCTTATCTCCTTCTACTATGATTTAGGGGACAAAATCATGATCATGTTGCGCCCCTCTAGCTTGGCACTGCGTTCGACAACGGCGCAATCCTGCAGCGCCCGTGCCATCTCTTCGCAAAGGCGCTTGGCCATCTCCGGATGCGCCAGCTCCCGGCCCCGGAACATCACGGTGACCTTAACCTTGTCGCCGCTTTCCAGGAAGCGGCGCGTGCTCCTTAATTTCACCTCAAAGTCGTGCTTTTCAATCTTTGGACGGAGCCTGATCTCTTTTATCGTAACCATCTTCTGCTTCTTGCGGGCTTCGCGCTCCCTCTTGCTCTGCTCGTACTTATACTTGCCAAAGTCCATCAGCCGGCATACGGGCGGATTCTCGTTGGGAGCTACATTTACCAGGTCCATCCTCTTTTGCCGGGCTATTTCCAGAGCATCCTGGAGCGCCATCACCCCGATCTGGGTGCCGTCCACATCGATGACGCGCACTTCCCGGGCCTTAATTTGCTCATTGACGGGCAAGTTTTTGGTAATCTTTTTCACCTCCTGCCATGGCATTCCCCCATTTAATCTAATTAACAAATATGAGCAGGTAAAAGCACCTGCCCACCAATCCCGCAGTTGGCCTGGATAACCCTGGCAGCAGCATCACTCCACGCGCCCCAGGGTGAGAAGCAGTGGCTTCTACTTCTTCTTTCAGCAGATTAATTATTTTTTTGTTGCTGATTGGAGCATACCAAAAGATGCCCCAGAGGTCAATTTATTTTTTTTCTTCTATCTCCTCTCTAAGGCGGGCGATAAAATTATCCAGGGAACAGGGACCGAGGTCGCCCTCCTCGCGGTGGCGCACCGCCACCTGCTTCGCGGCGGCTTCCCGCTCCCCTAACACCAGCATGTAGGGAATCTTCTTCAGCTGCGCCTCCCTGATCTTGTAGCCCACCTTCTCGCTCCGGTCATCCACATAAACCCTGAAATTGGCGCCGCGCAGGGCTTCGTAGACCTCCGCGGCGTAGAGGTGCTGCCTTTCGGTGATGGGAATTACCACCGCCTGCTGCGGGGCCAGCCAGGCCGGGAAGGCGCCGCCATAGTGCTCGATGAGCAGCGCCAGGAAGCGCTCTATGGCCCCGTAGATGACGCGGTGGATCACCACCGGGCAATGCTTCTGGCCGTCGGGGCCGATATAGGAAAGGTCAAACAAGCTGGGCATCTGGAAGTCCAGCTGGATGGTCCCGCATTGCCAGCTGCGGCCAAGGCAGTCTTCCAGGTGAAAGTCGATCTTGGGCCCGTAAAAGGCGCCCTCGCCCTCGTTGATGCGGTAGGGAAGCCCCCTCGCCTGCAGGACCCGCTCGAGAATGGACTCAGCCCGGTTCCACATCTCGATGCTGCCGATGGCCTTGGCCGGCCTGGTACTCAACTCCACGCGGTAGTTGAAGCCGAACACGCGGTAAAAGCGATCGATCATGTCAATGACGCCGGCAACCTCCGACTCGATCTGATCTGGGGTCATGAAGATGTGGGCGTCGTCCTGGGTAAAGCTGCGCACGCGCAGCAGCCCGTGCAGGGTGCCGGAAAGCTCGTGGCGGTGCACCAGGCCCAGCTCGGCAATGCGCCGCGGCAGGTCGCGGTAGCTGTGCATGCGCGAGCGGTAAACGAGCATCGCACCGGGGCAGTTCATCGGCTTGACGGCATAATCTTCTCCGTCAATCTTGGTGAAATACATGTTCTCGCGAAAATGATCCCAGTGGCCGGAATGCTCCCAGAGCTTCCGGTTCAAAATTATGGGAGTGCGGATCTCCTCGTAGCCGGCCCGGCGATGCTCCCGGCGCCAGAAGGAGATGAGCTCCTCGATGATGATCATCCCGTTGTGGTGGAAAAAGGGGAAGCCGGGGCCCTCTTCGTGCAGGCTGAAAAGATCGAGCTCGCGGCCCAGCTTGCGGTGATCCCGCTTCTTCGCCTCCTCCAGCAGCTCCAGGTGCCGCTCCAGCTGCTCGGCGGTGGGGAAGCTGGTGCCGTAAATGCGCTGCAGCATGGGGTTGCGCTCATCGCCCCGCCAGTAGGCGCCGGCAAGCCCGGTTAGCTTAAACGCCCCAATCTTGCCCGTATCGGGCAGGTGGGGTCCGGCGCAGAGATCGACAAACTCGCCCTGCTCGTATATGCTGATGGGTTCATTGTCGGGCAGCTCGGCGATTAATTCGCACTTGTAGGTCTCGCCCTTTTGCCTGAAGAGTTCAAGGGCCTCCTCCCGGCTGATTTCCCGGCGCCTAATGGGCAGCTTTTCCGCGATGATCCGCTTCATCTCCGCTTCAATTTTGTCCAGGTCTTCCGCCGAGATGGGCTCGGGAAACTCGAAATCATAGTAAAAGCCGTTCTCTATCGCCGGGCCGATCCCCAGCTTCGCGTCGGGATAGAGCCTCTTCACGGCCTGGGCCAGGACGTGGCTGGTGCTGTGGCGGTAGATCCTGGCGCCCTGCTCGTCGGTAAAATTCAAAAAAGCGACCTCGCTGTCAGATTCAAGGGAGCTGGTCAGGTCGCGTTCCTTTCCATTGACCAGTGCCGCGATCACACTGTCGCAGCTGTCCTCGTGTTCGCGGCATATATCCAGCAAGCTAACTCCCGCAGAATAGGAGAGTTCCTTCCTCGGCTTTAACCTAACCTTGATCTGCGGCAAAAAGCATGTCCTCCTTCCCTGCTGCAATAGGCTAGCTTAATGATATGACTTGTCCCAACCCCTGTCAAGTTTAGGAGAAGCGAGAGTTGGGAAGCCAGGGGTGATAGGTTAGAGGTAAGAGGTTTGGGGGCTTCCTGGAATGTCGTCCTGAACAAGTGAAGAGCTCCGGGCCATTTACTCCCTCTTTGCCAGGAGGGACTTAATGGTATGGAAGCCCAGGTGGGCAGGGCTTGTCGCCGGTAAGAAGGGGCGCCTTCTCCCGGCGGCAGCGGCTGCAGTCTTCACAGTCAATAAGGCGGTGTTCAAAGATGCGGCGCAGGCTCTCCACCGCCCGGGGATAGCGCTGGGCAACGCTCCGGTGGAGCATGATCCGGCGGGGCGCCACCGACACAAGCATGCTCACAAGGATATCCTCGTAATCGCTCTCATTGTCAAAATCGGCGAGATCAAATTCATCCCATTCCCCGGGATGGACCTGCCTGAAGCGGTGATCGGTAATCCGCACGCGCCCTTTCTGGTCGGCGGTAAGGTGAATGAGCTCTATCTTCGGCTGCTGAAGGCTAAGAAAATACTTCAACAGGCGGATAAATTCCCGGTATTCCCTGTCGGCAAGATAGGTCTCAATGGCTTCTTCAATGACCCGGCACAGCTCGCGGCGGCATTCGTGCAGCCGGAAATTGTAGAACCCTTCGATGTTTAGATGATCATGCGGCCCCTTCAGGTAGGAGAGGATGCTCTTCTCAATAAAGTCCCGGTGAAGCTCCCGGCGCAGCTTTAGCTTTACGCTGTTAAACTTGCGGCAGGCAATGGCGAGGATCTCTTCTCGCTCCTCCTTGCTGAAATAGAAGTAGTGAAAGCGAATGAGATCGCGCAGCAGGTGAACGACCAGGTCCTCCACCAGGTAATGCGATACCAGGGAGGCAACTGCCTTGACAAGGGCCTGCCTGGAGCTGCCGTCGACAGGTTGAGCAGGAAGGAAGCAAAGCAGCTTTCCGGCGCTGCCGCAGTCGCTCCAGGAATAGAGAAAGGGCAGGTTATTAAACAAGGCGCCCTTGCTCTCCAGCCTTCGCTGCAGCTGCTCACAAGAGCGCCTGACCATGATCGAGAGGGTATACACCGGGCCTCCTCCTTCCTGCTTTATTATATGAGGAGGGCCCCCTAGCTACTACCTTCCAACGCTATCATTAAGTGAAGTATTTTTACTAAGCCCTCACCTGAAGGGCCAGGGGCAGCAGATCCATCTCCACCGGCCCCCGGCCGGGCTGCTCTCCGTCCACGTTCAAGAGCGCCTCGGTCTCAATGACCACCTTCCGGCCCCGCACGCTAATAATCTGGGGGTGATCCAGGTGCGTCCCCCGATAGACCTTGGGGAGGTTGACGAGCAGGTTTAGCTTGCTGAGGCTGTGCAAAATCACCACATCGAATAGCCCGTCATCCATCACCGCGTGGGGGGCAATGAACATGCCGCCGCCAAAATAGCGGCCGTTGGCCACGGCCACTTCCGTCACCGGCCCCTCAAACACGGGCTCGTCATCAACGGAGATGGCCATCTGCTGGTTGCGGTAGAGCATGAGGCTGGCGATTGTTCCCCAGAGGAAGGAGATAAAGCCGCCCAGGGCCTTGCTGGTGCGGTTAACCCGGTCCACGGTATCGCCGTCAAGGCCCAGGCCGGCAATGTTGATAAAGTAGCGTATCGCCCGCTCCCCGCGGTGATTGTAGAAATTAATCCGGCCCACATCAACTTTGCGCGGCCGCGCTGCCCGGAATTGTTTTACCGCTGCCGCGGGATCCTTGGGAATGTGCAGTGTTTTGATAAGGTCGCTGCCCGTGCCCATGGAGATGAAAGCGAGCTGCGCTTCGGGGCGCACCGGGCCCTCCGCGGTAAAGAAGCCGTTCATCACCTCGTTGTGCGTCCCATCACCGCCAACCGAAACCACCAGGTCGCAGCCGTCCTGGAGCGCCCGGCGGGTCAACTCCGTGGCATGTTCGGGAGCCTCGGTCATGAAAGCGGTGAAGGAAATCCCCTCACTCTCCATAAAGGCGGCGATCTCCGGCCAACGCCTGGCCGTAGTTCCGTTTGCTGAAGCCGGGTTGACCACTACAGCAGTCTTTAAAGCTTCCAACTCCACACCTCCGTTATCGGTTAATGGTGTCGCCGGCCTGGCCCTCTCTACCGGAGAGCGGCCAGGCCCAGCAGCTCGGCAAGGTCGAGGACCTTACCGCCGCCCACCTGCAGGTTCTCGCGGCAAAAGGGGCAGGAGGTGACTACGGCGTCGGCCGGGGGCAGCTCCTCCAGGCGCCGCCGCGCGATCCCGGCGGAGCGCTCCGGAAAGGTCAGCTGGAACATGGCCCCGCCGCCGCAACAGCGCGTCTCCCGCCCCGCGGGCCGGGCCTCTTTAAGTTCCAGCCCGGGAATGTGCTGCAGCAGCTCGCGCGGCGCCGCGGTCATTTCGGCCACCCGCGCCCAGATACAGGGATCGTGGTAGGTGACGCTGCCAATCCCTTCCGGCGGTGTTATCTTGAGCCGCCCCTGCTGCACCAGCTCGAGGAAATAGGTGGCCGCGTCCACCACGGGCAGGCCCAGCTCACAGCCCCACTGGGGATACCTGGCGGTAAAAGTATGCCAGCACTCAGGGCAGTCGGTAAGCAGCAGGCGGGCGCCGCTTTGCGCGGCGCGGTCGCGGTTCTCCTCTGCCAGTTGCCGGGCCAGCTCCATATCGCCCCATATCTGCGCCGGGTAGCCGCAACAGTACTGGTCCATCACCCGGTAGGAGACCCCGGCGGCTTCAAGCAGCTCCAGCACCAGCTGCGGCGACCGGGGGTGGTTTGCCTGCGCGGTGCAGTTTATAAAATAGAGCACCTCGGGACTGCCGCCCTGCGGCGAAGCCTGGGCCACGGGGCGGGTGCCGTAAGGGCTGCCGAACTTTTTCAAATTGTTCAGGTAAGGCGCCGCGGCGGGCAGAACCATCCCCGGAGGGCGCTCCACCGTGCGCGCCTGGAGCAACTCTTCGCAGAGGTCAAGCTCGGGGAAGGGGCAAAGCAGGCGGCAGCCGCGGCAGCCCAGGCAGGAAGAGACGGCCTCCAGGAGGTCTTCCTCCCAGTCAAGGTGCCCCTCTAGCAGCAGGTGGGCCAGTCGGGCCTTGCCGGAGGGGGAAACGGCTTCGCGACCGTACTCCTTGTCTACAGGGCATTCACAGCGGCACATGTTGGGGCAAAGTGCACAATCCAGCAGCAGTTTGCGGTTTACTCCGGCCATTTTTTCACCTCCCCCAGGCCCAGCTTGCCCGGATTCATAATTCCCTGCGGGTCGAAGGCATCCTTAATCATGCGCAGCGCCTCCAGCGCCTGTCCATGCTCCTGCGCCATCCAGAGCCCCCGGTGCAGGCCCACGCCGTGATGGTGGCTGATGGCGCCTCCCAGGGCGAGGCAGCTGTCCATGGCCGCGTTCCAGAGACGGCGGTAATACTCCCTCTTGTCGCCCGGCGGAAAGCCCACCAGGGTAAGGTAAAGGGCCGCTCCCTCGGGGTAGACATGGGAATAGTGGCCGGTGGCCAGCACCGTCCCCTCCACCTCCAGGAGCGCCTTCTGCATGGCATGATAGATCTCCGCTGCCTTGCTCCAGCTGGTGGTCACTTCAATGGTATCGACAACGGCACCCTGCCGGAAAAGCTTGGAGGCCAGGCTCACGTTGAAGCGGGTCTCCAGCCAGCGCTCCACGGGGGCAGGGCCTGCCGCAACACCCCCCTCTTCGCGGGCCAGCCTGGCCGCCAGCTCATCTTCGGCGGCGACAATCCCGGCAGCGCCCTCGAAGAGGTAGATTAAGATGACATGGCCCGCCGGAACCTCGCAGTCGGGAAAGTGATGCGCCGTCTCGGCGGGATCGTAGAGGCGCACCACCGCGGGGCGAGCCCCCGCCTGGACCAGCCGGCGGATGGCCTCCAGGGCCCGCTCGATGTTCTCAAAGATGTAGGAGCTGTAGATGCGCTTTTCCGGGTAAGGCCAGATCCGCAGGGTGATGGCGGTAATTACCCCCAAGGTCCCCTCGGAGCCGATGAAAAGGTGATCCACCCGCGGACCCGTGGCGGTGCGGGGCAGCTTGCGGCCCCGGATCACCTTCCCATCGGGCAGCACCGCCTCCAGGGCGACGACCATGTCCTCGATCTTGCCGTAGCGCGTGGAAAAAGTCCCCGCCGCCCGGCAGGCCACCCATCCCCCCACAGTGGAGCAGCGCAGGGACTGGGGAAAATGCCCCCCGGTGAAGCCGTGCCGGTTAAGGTATTCCTCGTAGCGCGCTCCGTTCAGGCCGGGCTCGACGGTAACCATAAGATTGTCCCGGTCCAGCTCCAGCACCCTGTCCATCCGCTTCATGTCCAGCGCAATGCCGCCCTGCAGCGGCACGGCCCCGCCGAGCGCCCCAGAGCCCTCGCCGTAGGGGGTGACCGGAATGTTGTGCTCGCCGGCCAGCCTGAGCACCGCGGCCACCTCGGAAGTGCTGCGCGGCCAGACCACCAGGTCCGGCAAAGCCGGGGCCTTTCCTTCCAGGAACCAGAGTGTCCCCATGGGCCAGTAATCGCGGCAGGTGGCCAGCCGGTCGGCTCCGCTTGCTGAGACGCCATCATCGCCCACGATATGGCGGAGCTTCTTGGCAATGAGCTCATAATCGGGCGCAGGAAGGCGCTCTTCTTGAATGGTCCTGCTGAGACGTTCAATCAATTGGCATCCTCCTTTCCGTTGGAGGCGGCTGCGTTCTGCCCGCCTTCCCGAAATAGACGGCAAATTGTTTTTACAAGTAAATAATTCTTCTGTTTTCCGCCTTTCCCTTTTCCCGCGCCTCCTTCGCCTAGCCTCTGGTAAAAATTAGCAGGTACTCGTGGACCTTGTTGACGCGAAAAACCGCGGGATAACCCAGGGGACGGAGGCGGTTGTATTCATGGCGCCGGTCCCAGATGATGATGTCTTCCAGCCGGAAGCCAAGGGGCTGCAGGGCCAGGGTGAGATCCATGTGCAGGGGATAGAAGCGGTTTTTCTTGCGCAGGTCCATAATCACGACCACGCAGGCGCGGCCCGGTTTTAACACGGCGTGCACCTCGGCAAAGACCTGGGCCAGCTTTTTGAGGAAGGATTGGTAATCGGCAGCCCGGCCCAGGTCGGCCGCGCAGTCGCCGTAAGCGCGCGGCTGGCGGCGGTCGGCGGAGCGCTTCTCCAGGAGGATGTCCCAGTAGGGCGGCGAGGTGAGGATAAAATCGACGGAGTTGGGTTCCAGGTAGTGGCGCAGGTTGAGGGCGCTGTCATGGTAAAGGCAGGGCTGTAAAGAGCTGCCGGCGGGCGGGGCGGCCTCTTCGGAGCGGAGCCGCCGCTCAAAGAGCTCCAGGTAGTGCGCGTAGATCTCGAAGCCCACGCCCCTGCGGCCAAGATTGTAGGCGCCGAGGAGGGTCGTCCCCGTCCCGGCAAAGGGGTCGAGCACCACTTCCCCCGGCACGGCGGTAAAGATCTCGATGCAGCGCTCGGCCAGCTCCAGGGGGAAGGAAGCCGGGTGGTTCAGCCGCAGCTCCGCAGCGGACTTGCGCAGGTCGCTCCATATGCTGATGCTGTAGCGGGTCCAGGTCTTCCCATCCAAACGGTTGCATCGCTTCCTCCCTTCGCTGATGGCTTTCACCCCCGGGGAATTCTATTCGCAGCGACGGAGGCATAAACCTGCTAAAAAAATAGAGCCGTTATTTTCTCTAAAAAAGCTGCCGTTTTTGTTTTTACAACTCCGGATAATGAATATCAATGAATATATGATATACAATTCGGGAACAGGCGGCACTGGGAGGAACGGCATGTCGAGAAGCACTGTTGTTTATTTCCTGGCGCTATGCGCTGTTGTACTTCTCCCGGTTACCGGGTGCTTGCGGGCGCAAAACGAATCAAGTGGGGAGGAACTGGCGGCAAAGCTGCACCATGCTCTCATTGAGGAAATGGATTATGTCTCAGATATCCGGGTCTTAAAGTTTATCAGCTTCGAGAACAGGAATTTTGTCCTGTATTATTACAAGGTGGGCCAAATGGAAAATGAGCATTTGATGCATTTCGAAATAATAAACGACCGGGTCGTCCTAGACAACGGGCCAGGGAATATGATTACCGCCACCGAAGAGGAGCAGCTCACTGTTTCCGGCTATGCTTTTAGCGAACCCAGCGCAACCGGGGAAGAAAACTGGATTTATCTGGTTTACGGCCACTCCATGAACCCTAAAATTCGTAAAGTGGAAGTTGATTTTATTGGCGGTGAAATCAAAAGCCAGGAAATTGACGGCTTGGGCGGTTACATCATTCCAATTAAGGTTCAACATTATCCGGGATTTATAGAAATAAGGGGCCTGGACAAGGACAACAATGTTGCATATAGGTTCCCCTAGGTTGAATAGCACCTTGTAATTTCAAGCCCGGATCTCGTGGCACCGCTACAGCTGCAGCTCCACCACGTCCCCGTCGGAAAGGACGTAGTCCCGCGGCACCGCCTGGCCGTCAAAGCGGGCCGATCCCCAGACCAGGGCGCTTTTCAGCCTCTTGGGAAAATCTTTGTGTACCATCTCCGCAAAATCGAGCACAGTGCTCCCTTTTCTCAGGATAAAGGGGCGCTCCTTGTCGGGAGGCCGGCCGGGAGCTTTCCCGTAGATCCGGATCACTCCCAGGATGTCGAAGAGCTTCCGGCGCAGTTGGTCCAGCCCCTGGCCGTGGCAGGAGACAGCCCCAATCTCCAAATCGGGCCTCAATTCGCGCAATAGCTGCAAATTTTCTTCGCTTTCCGGCAGGTCGCACTTGGTAGCCACGATGAGAAAGGGCACCGGGGCGATGATCTCGCCTTCTTCAGAGAGGTCGATCACCTCCCGCTCCTGTAGCAGCTGCAGCATCCCCTCCAGCTGGTCCAGGCATTCCGGCGAGGCGGCGTCGATGACGATGAGAAGGGCATCGGCCGCCTTGAAGGTGCCGGTCAGGCCGGGGGGAATGGCTTCGGGCGTCACCGGCGGGGTGTCGACAAGCTGGACATGGGTATCTTCGTATGGCATCATCCCCGCCACGGGCACCGAGGTGGCGTAGGGGTAGTCGGTCACCTTCACCTTGGCGCGGGTGAGGGCCCCCACCAGGGCGGACTTGCCGCAGTTGGGGTAGCCGGCCAGGACCACCTGCCCCGCCCCCTCCTTCTCCACGGCAAAGGGATCGAAGCCCTTGGCCTGCTTCTTCTTCTTTTTCTCTTCGCGCAGGCGGGCCAGGCGTCTTTTGATATCGGCCTGGAGCTTCTCTGTCCCCTTGTGCTTGGGGATCACCGCGAGCATCTCGTGCAGCGCCGCCTCCTTCTCTTCGGGCGTGCGGGCGCGGCGGTATCGCTCTTCGGCGGCATGATACTGCGGGGTAAGATTAGCCGGCACAGTCTACCCTCCCTGAACAACCGGTATTAGTTATGAAAAAGAGCAGCTCCTGCTGCTCTTCAATATGGTGCGCCCGGCAGGTTTCGAACCTGCGGCCTCCTGCGCGTCAAGCAGGCGCTCTCCCCCTGAGCTACAGGCGCATGGTTAGCAGTAAAAAAACAACCTGCCTATTCACTTTTTCGCCACCCCTATTATAAAGGGTCTTGTTTAAAAAAACAAGGGGTTAACGCCAATTAGGATCAGTGGGCACGGATAGGGTACAACGCGGCCGCCTCGGGCCGGCTACCGACTCCTGTTACCGCTGGAGCTGTTTACGCAGTTGCATCTTCATGAACTTGTTCAGCGCCCGGTCAAGCTGCCTGCTCTTGGCCAAAACTTCCGGCTCCAGTAGATTCCCTTCCTGCTCAACCAGCTCCGCCAGTTGCAAGCGATAGTATTCAATGCGCTGTCGTAGCTCTTCCATTTGACCTTTCCACATCAAATAATTAAAGATCTTGTTATCCGATTAAATATAGCATTATTTTAAATGCTTGGTCAACCTCCAATTGACTTAATTTTACATATAGGCAATTTGATAAGCCCTATTTGAACAATAATATCCAGCTTTCATGCAATAATGATAGAAGCTGCAACTTCTTTTCGAAAACGGTGTTCGTATTGATAATATTACGGGAGGATATGTCCTTGAAAAAAAAGAAGTATAGATTGATTTCTAAGCAGGGCAAGTGCAAAGGAGTTATGGCACATGAAGCAGATTTTGATTAAGACCAACCGCCTTACAAAGCAATACGGCGCCATTACAGCCGTTAACCAGCTGGACCTCGAGGTTTTTGGCGGCGAGATCTACGGTTTCCTCGGGCCGAACGGCTCCGGCAAGACCACCACCATCCGCATGCTCGCGGGCTTGCTGGAACCGACCTCCGGGGAAGCCTTTATCTGCGGCTACAATATCAACCGGGAGCCGGCCCGGGCCAAGGCGCTGATCGCCTATGTCCCCGATCATCCCAGGGTATACGGCAAGCTGACTGCACGCGAATTCCTGGCCCTAATGGCCGATCTTTACCGCATGCCGCCGGAATATGCCCGGGATCAGGCCGAACGGCTCCTGACCTTGTTTGAACTGTCCGAGCGGGCCGATGAGCTCCTGGAGGGCTTTTCGCACGGCATGCGCCAAAAGGTGGTGGTGGCGGCGGCCCTGCTCCACCGGCCCAGGGTCCTATTGATGGACGAACCCACCGTGGGCCTCGATCCTCGCAGCGCCCGCCTGCTGAAAGATGTGCTGCAGGAGCTGGCCCGCCAGGGGGAGGCCATCTTCCTCTCCACCCACATCCTCGAAATAGCGGAGCGGATGTGCCACCGCGTGGGCATCCTGAAGGAAGGGCGGCTCATTGCCCAGGGCAGCCCGGAAGAGCTGCGGCAGCAGGCCGGCCGCGCCGGCGGGAGTCTCGAAGATATCTTTCTGGAGCTCACCGGGGGCGCCGAGGATGCCGAGCTCATTCGGAGCCTTGGGGAGGAGGGTGTCAGTTGAAAATCATTCTGCCCTCTCCGCTGGTTGAAGCCCCGCCGCCGCGTCCTTTCTGGCAGGATTTCAAATTGCTCCTGACCGCCCAGCTGCGAGTAACCTGGAACAAGATACGACACTGGCCCCGGAGCGTACGAATAGGGATGGCGATCACCTCCCTGGCCTTTTTGTCCCTGATTGTTTTCCTGGGCCAGCTGTCGTACGGTGTTCTAAGCCAGTTGCCGCCCCATATCGCCCGCGGCTTCCTCTCGCTTATTTTCATGGCTGGATATGGGGCCCTGATATTTTTTGGCATTACCACGGCTTTCGCCACCCTCTACATGTCCGAAGACCTGGATCTGCTTTTCATGGCCCCGGTCTCCACGCGGGCGGTTTTTGCAGTAAAATTGCTGGTCGTAGCCGCCGGCAACAGCATCACCGTGCTAATCTTCATTTTCCTGCCGGCGCTGTTTTTCGGCCTCCTCTTCGGTGCCGCCCCGCTTTTCTATCTTTGGGCGGCTCTGGTCAGCCTGGGCCTCTGGTTATCGGGAATCGCCGTGGCGGCGCTGCTGAACCTGCTGGTAATGCGAATTGTCCCGCCGCACCGCAGCCGCGAAGCCGTAGGGCTGCTCGGCGGCATTGGCGGGGTGTTGATCGCCCTCTTCTTCCAGCTTCCCAATTTGCTTATTCAAAGCGGCCAAAAGATTGACCTCCCAGGCTGGCTTGGCGGGCAGCAAAAGATGCTGCAGGTAATGGATCTCTTCCCCTGGGGCTGGGCTTCCCGGGCCCTGGCCGGCAGCGCCGCCGGCGCCCAGTGGGCCGGCCTAGGCTGGAGCCTGCTGCTGCTGGCGCTGGGAGCGGCAGTTCTGGCCGCAGCCTTTCTGCTGGTGGAGCGGGGCTTCCGCCGCGGCTGGATTTCTTTAAGCCAGGATCAGGGCGGCCGCCGCAGGAAGAAACACCGCCAGCCGAGAAGCAGCGGCGAGCGGGTCCGGTCCGAAGAGAGGCACCCTCTATCTTTAACCGCCACCCAAGAACCCTTCCCAAAAGCTTCCGCATGGCGGGGCATGTGGGCCGTGGCCAAAAAAGATCTGCTCTACCTGAGGCGGGACACCCGCGAATGGTTCGGCTACATGATCCCCCTCATCGTCCTGGCCTTCTTTATCGGCCAGCATATTTTCCTCTTCAGCGACACCTCCCGCTCTTCGCTGGTTACAGTCCTGATTATGTATACAATCATTTTCAGCGGGAACATGGCCGCGCAGTCCTTCGGCCGGGAGGGAGAATCGGATTGGATCTTGAACAGCGTCCCCCTGGCCGGGTGGCCGGTAGTCTGGGGCAAGCTGCTGGCCGCCATTCTGCCCACCCTGGTGCTCATGGAGGCGATGCTGCTGGGAACCGCCCTGGCCACCGGGCTCTCCCGCGGGATGACGCTGCTCATGGCGGCAGGCGCTCTCCTGCTCACATTTGCCGCCAGCGCCATCGGCCTTTTCTTCTCTATCAACAACTGCCGCTACCACCCGGACAATCCCCGGCAGCGCATCACTCCCGGAGCCGCCTGGCTGATGTATCTATTAAACCTCGTTCTCATTGCGCTCATGTCTCTGGGCCTGCTCTATATTTTTACCCCAGCGGAGTTGACGGATCTGCTGCGGGAGATGCCTCCCATTTCTTTCAGCTGGAGCTTTCCGGGATTGCTCCTTTACTTTTTCTACCTGCTTACCCGGCCCTTCTTCTGGGCGCCGCTATGGCGGATAGTGACGGGCGTTGGCGTGGCCGGGGGCGTCTGGGCGGCCTTCTTCTTCGGCTTCATGGCGGCCACGGTGCGCCAGAGCCGCAAGGGCTTCCGGGTGGAGATCGTTACCGCGGCAAAACAAATCCGGCTCAGGCAACCGAGCTAAATCCACCTGATCCCCCTTTAGGAAAGGGGGACTTTAGGAAGGATCTCCCATACTTCCCTCCCTTGTACATGTGGGGGGATTTAGTGGCCGTCTAAAGGGAGCTTCTGCTCCAGCCGGGCCAGGCGGTAGTGCTGGATCAGGTCGATGAAATCAGGGCTCTGCAGGGGATCTGCAGCAAGGTAGAAGAGGCGGCCTCTTTCTCCATCCAACCCTGGCCAATCAATGGGTTTGCCGGCAATAGCAGCCAGGTCTGCGGAGAGCTCCTGCTCCAGGTTCTCTCCGGTAACCAGCGGTATGGGGATAATCCTGTCGGCCGCTGCGGCAAGATAATCGATGGGCTGCTGCTTTGCCTTTCTCTTCTGCTTGTGGCGGGCCGCCTCCCCGGCCGGATCGGCTGCCGCCGGGCTCCTGTAAATATAGCAGCCCTTCTCCAGCGCCACATTTTCCCCGCCCGGCAGCGTCACCACTTTCGGCCGCTCCATGTAGAGCAGGAGAAGATAGAGCCCCCGGCCATGCAGCTGCTCCTCGATAAGAACATAGGGGATGAGCACCCGCTCCACCGAGACAACTTCAGTGAAGGAAGGGTCAAATCCGAAAGAAAGGGCATTGAGCTGCACCGAGTGCCTTACATCGAGCAGGGCCCGGGCAAAACCAGGGTCAATATGATAGGCGGGGATAAACCATTTAACCTGCGGGTTCATGATCACAAAGAGGCAGCCTGCTTCCCGGCCGGGACCGGCGATCTCCTTGAGCAGGCGGAGATGATCGGCGCCCCTCTTGGTAACGGCATCGGGGAAGGCCGCCAGCCGCCCTTCAAAAAGGGTGCAGGTCTTGATCTCCAGGTAACAGAGCCGCCCGCTCCGCCGGTGCTGCAGCAGCAGGTCAAAACGGTGCCTGCCCCAGGCCGGCTCCGAACCGATCACCCGGTAGCCCGCGTAGGGCGGCAGCCGCCCGGCTTCAATAAGGGTGCGCACAATGCTGTTGGTCAGGTGAGTGTGCAGGAGGACATGGCGGCCACCTTTCTGGCAGGCCAGCACGGTGTAAGGCAGCCTGCCCCCGGAAGGAGAGGGAGTGAGCAACAGCCCGGTGCCCGGCAGCAGCAGCTCCCAGAGGCGCCCGGGATTGGCCAGGTAGGCCTTCTCCGGCCGTCCGCCAATCTCCGCTTCGACCACGAAACGGTTCAGCCTCCGGATAAAGCGACCGCGGACCTTGGGGAAAGTAAAAGGGTAGCTAAGCATAGCTCAAGTATGCCTTAGAACTGCAGCCTCGTCAAATACCTTTCCCAAATTTTCCGGTAATCTTTTTTGTACTTAGAAAAGCCCAGGTAGTATTCCTTTAACCGCGTATATAATTCAAACAGCATCGGGTATGCCAGTCCACTCAAAATGATCAAGGAAGCGCCAATCCGGCAAAGGATTAAGCAGGACCGGATAGAAATCCATAGTAATTGGACCTGCCAGGAGGAATCGCCATGGTGAGAAGCAATCCAGGAAGCCTGGAAATAAGGCCTGCCCAATTGCCACGGAGGAAGCGAGCCGGAACCTGGTTACTGCCGGCGGTGCCGCTGCTGGCCGCGGCCGCCGCGGCACTGCTTTACCTTGCCCCGGGGTTTTTCCGCGCCCCCTGGGGCGAAGGGACCGTCCTGGTGGTGGGAAATGAGAAGATCGGCGCCGGCAAGGTCATGCTCGCCGGTGAAGAAATATATATCGATGTCGAAACGCTGCGGCTGCATATTGACCCGCATCTCTTCTGGGATGAAGCCGAGCAGACAGCGGTGATCACCACCGCCGACCGGGTCATCCATATGTATAGCGATAAGCTCACGGCAGAGGTGAACCTGCGCCCCGTGGAGCTGCGCTTCCCCCTGCGCAGCGACGGGGATAGGCTCTTCCTGCCCCTGCTCTTCCTGGCTGATTTCTATGATCTAACGGTGACCTATCACCCGGAGACGGATACGGTGGCCGTGGACCGGGCCGACGCGCCGGCCTACCTGGCCAGGGTCGCCTCCCGAAATGTGCGCCTGAGGGAAGGACCGGGGTTAAATTGCCCCTACCTGGCCCTGCTGCAGGAGGGCGACCGGGTGCGAGTGGAGGAAATTCCCATCGCGGGAAGATGGGTCCTTGTGCGCACCGCTGCGGGAATGACCGGCTACCTGCCGCAAAAAAGCCTTCTCCTGGAGGGCTCCTATCCCTCGCCGGAAAAGCGGCTGCGCGAGGATGAAAAGCCGGTCAAAAGAATCCCCCCGCCGCCCCTGGTGATGACCTGGGAATATACATACCCCAACCCAAAAGTTGAAACGATCCCGGAGATGCCCTCTTTGCAGATCGTCTCGCCGACCTGGTTTCACCTGCTGGACGAGAAGGGAAATATAAAGAACCTGGCCGACCCCGCTTACGTCAACTGGGCCCGACAGAGGGGCTACCTGGTCTGGGCTCTCGTGAGCAACTCCTTTGATCGCGAGATCACCGCCGCGGTGCTCTCCAGCTCCGCCCTGCGGCGCAAGGTGATAAACCAGCTTTTAATTTATGCTCGCCTCTACAACCTGGACGGGTTCAACCTGGACTTTGAGAATTTTCACTACGCTTACCGCGATTACTACGCCCAGTTCGTGCGGGAGCTGGCCCCGCTCTGCGCCGAAGAGGGCCTGGTCCTCTCCGTCGCCGTGAGCATGCCCTCCGAGGAACCCTACTGGGGCAAGAGCTACGACCGCAAGGCCCTGGCCGAAGCGGCGGACTACATTGTCCTCATGGCTTACGACGAGCACTGGGAGAACGCCCCCGTGCCCGGCCCGGTGGCTTCGCTCCCCTGGGTCGAGCGGGGCATTCGGCAGCTGCTCCAGGATGTTCCCGCGCAGAAGTTGATCCTCGGCGTCCCCTTCTACACCCGGGTGTGGCAGCTCGCTTCGGCCGGCGGCGACGAAAGCTTATCCTCGCGGTCCTATTCCATGGGCCGCATTGACGAGATCCTGGCCAAAAACGAGGTGTACATCCACTGGGACGAGGCGGCCCAGCAGAAGGTGGCCGAGTATAAAGAGGGCGCAGACTACCACAAGCTCTGGCTGGAGGACTTTGATACCATGGCCCGGCGCCTGGAACTGGTCAACCGCTTCCGCCTTGCCGGGGTGGCCGCCTGGCGGCGCGGCCTGGAGAAGCCGGAGATCTGGGAGCTCTTTGAATCGGTCCTGGCCGGCTAAGCGTACACAATCGCCTGAACCAAAGCAAGCGGCTCAAATTCCTTTTCGCCGCAAGTTGCGATCACTGGAGCGCTGCTTGTTCTGAAAGAACCTGACGAACACACTTAACACCGGGGACAGCTCTTCCTTGTTTATAAAAGCGAGGGAAATCCGGCGGGGGATGGCAGGGACGACAGGGATTATTACCAGGTCCCGGTTCGAAAAATGAGAGGCCACTGTTTTAGCCAGCAGGGTAATGCCCAGGCCGTTGCGCACAAAATCGAGGATTGTTTCAACCTGGCTGCATTGATAGTATATTTTCGGCGTAAAATTGACCTTGCGGCAGGCATCCATCAAATTCTTATACAATCCGGAATCGGAAGTAGGAACGATGAGGTTTTCATAAGCAAGATCGGCCAGGGAAACTGATTCCCTGGTGGCCAGGGGATGAAGGCTGCTTGTTACCAGGTAGAGCTTGTCGTTAATAAGCCTGATCATCCGCAGCCGCGGCTCCGGTTCAATTTCACTCAAAAAAGCAGCATCCACCTCTGAATTTAGAACCATATCGTGCAGCCTGGCACACTCTGCTTCTGTAAAATGCAGCTTTATCCCCGGGTAGCTTTTCTGAAACTGCGCAATTTGCTGGGTGAGCTGGTAGTAGCTGATAACCGGCATGATCCCTATTTTAATCTGCCCGCGGTCGGTGGTAAGGTACTCCTTGATCCTGCTATGGGCTTGGTTCACTTCTGAGAGGATGCGCAAAGCGTGGTTGATGAACTCTGCCCCTATCGGGGTAGTTTTGACATTGCGCGTATTTCTTTCGAAAATTTTAACCCCCAGCTCTTTTTCCAATTTTTTTATCTGCTGTGAAAGGGAAGATTGTGACAAGTGAATGGCCTTTGCGGCCTGGGTAAAGTTTTTATATTTAGCCACGGCGACGACATATTCAAGCTGGCGGATCTCCATGAGCCGTCCCTCTTTCAACTGTCTATCACAAGCCGCTTGCCTGGCTGCTGCCTTTATATTACACCATGCTTCTGTTTCATTTCAAATGCTAATTAATGACATTAAAAATATCGCTTAGTGTAAACAATCCGCCGGCTGCATAATGCTCCGGCCGTTTTCAATAATTTTGGAGAGATATTAAAATAATTAACCATTACGGTTCTCAATAATTAGGATAACTAATTAATATAATTGCATATTCGAATTGGACAAATATATTATTTTGGCTTATTGTATATACAGCAGAAGCCATGTCTAAACAATTAACTTGTTAACTCTGATCCGTATCAGCGGCAGGGTTTCATAGTATATATAGATGACATCGCCGCCGCAAGGATTTGTTGATTCCATCTTACTTAAGAAGGGAGGGCTGGTTTCATAGTATATATAGATGACATCGCCGCCGCAAGAGAGAGGGGTGTAGCGAGCAAGAAGCATCGCCAGCAAGCAGGGGGCCAGTAATTAAGAATTGGCAAACTATTAACGAAAAGGGGGACAAGAATGAAGAGGCATCTGATTATGAAGATCGGTGTTTTGGCAATACTGCTAATAATGCTGAACGTGGTAGGATGCTCAAGAGGCGCCGAGACCGGTGACGAGACTGAAGTAATTGAGCTCACCTTTGCCCATCCATTTCCGGCCACCCATCACCATCATGTGGACATCATTATGCCTTTTGTCGAAGAAATTATGGAGAAAAGTGAAGGCCGGATCAAGATCAACGTCCACCCCGGCGGCAGCATTACTACGGGAACTTCGGCCATTGACGATATCAGCACCGGCGCGGTAGACATGACCTGGACCCTGCAGGGCTACACCCCCGGCCGCTTCCCCCTGACCGAAATGTTCGAGTTTTTCGGTCATTTCACCTCCGGGGAAGAAGCCACCCGGGTGGCCTGGGCCCTCTTTGAACAAAGCGAAGCCTTCCGGGAAGAGTACAAAGACTTCAAGGTATTCAACCTCTACTTCTCCGATGTTAGCGACGTCTACCTTGCCACCAAGCCGGTCCGCACTCCCGACGACCTGGTGGGAGTGAAGCTGAGAAGCGCCAGCCCCATGGTCGACCGGTCGCTGGCCAAGTTCGGCGCCACCACGGCCGGCATGCCCATGCCCGAAACCTACGACAACATTGAACGGGGCGTTGTGGAAGGGCTGGCCACGGGAGCCTCGGCCATACCCACCTACAAACTCTATGAAGTGTTGAAGTATGGCACCGAAGGCATGAACCTCTATGTTTCCCCGCAGGTTATGGCCATCAGCTGGAATGCGTGGAACAAGCTTTCCCCCAAGGACCAGGAGCTCTTCGAAACCATAGGCTGCGAAACGCTGAGCATCAAGTCAGGCCAGTACTACGATGCTCTGCATGATGGTGCCGTAAAAGAGATGGAAGAAAAGGGCATGGAGATCTATCGCCTCACCGATGCCGACAGGGCGCTATTTGCCGAAAAAGCAGCGCCGGTGGTGGAGGAATATATCGCCGAGCTCGAAGCAAAGGGCTATGCCGCCCGGGAATTCTACGAGCTCATGGTCTCCATCAGGGACAGCCTGCGGAACCAGTAGAAACGCTTATGGCAAGCAGCGTGTTATGAGGGGTTGTGGTGGTTGGTTAAGCAGCCACCACAACTTCTTTAAATTAACCGGTGAATGCCGCCTCTCGGGGAGAAAGCTCCTGGCATGGCAGTAGAGAAACCTTTTCCTCAAGCGAGGAAACCCACTGCTTTGCGCGAATATACATATTAACCATCATACAGGATACGGGAGGTGCGCGCCTTGCTTCGAAAAAAGATCAAAGCACTTAATCATTACGCGCAATACGTCAGCGGCTTTACCTTGATGCTATTGATGATGCTGATGGTAGCGGAAGTGATCGCCCGCCGTTTTTTTAATGATCCCATCGGGGGAAGCTACGAACTGGTCTGTGTGCTTCTCACTTTTATTGTTTTCTTCGCGGCCGGCTACGCCCACCACTACAGGGAACACGTGGTCATAGATTTCATCTACGAACTCCTGCCGCGCAGCGGTCGCAGGTTTATTAGCTTTCTCAGCACCATCATCTACCTGGGGACAGTCCTCTTGATGTGCTGGATGGTCTTCAAGTACGGCCTCGCCCTGATCGCCACCGGCGCCACCACCGCCATTTTAAAGATCCCCCATTGGCCCATCGTCATCGCCGCCGGCGTGGGACTCATTGGCTACGCTTTGTCCGTAATCGGCGATCTTATTTTCCTCATAGACGGAGGGGTGCTTAGCAATGACATCGATTGAGGTAGGAATTTTAGGCATCGTCCTGCTGCTGGTTCTGCTAATAATCAGGGTGCCCGTGGGCATTGCCATGATCATCGCAGCCCTTGCCGGCAATGTCATCCTCTCCGCTCCCGGTCCGGCCTTAACCAAGCTGGGTATCGACACTATCCTGATTGCCCAAAACCACAGCTTCAGCGTCATCCCGTTTTTTGTTTTCATGGGCATGATCCTGGCCCGGGCCAACATAGGCGCCGATCTCTACGAGGTGATAAACGGCATTATCGGCAGAATCAGGGGCGGCATGGCCATGGCCACAGTTGGCGCCGGCGCCGCTTTCGGAGCCGTTTGCGGCTCCTGCGTTGCTTCCGTGACCACCATCGCCGCGGTGGCGGTGCCCGAGATGCGCAAGTACAAGTACGATGAAGGCTTTGCCGCCGGCGTAACCGCCGTCGGCTCAACCCTTGGGATAGTCATCCCGCCGAGCACCGCCCTGGTCGTTTACGGAGCGCTCACCGAAGAATCCATCGGCCAGGTTTTGATTGGCGGAATTCTACCCGGCATTTTGACCATGATCTTGTTAATGCTGACGGTGACCATAGTCTTGAAATGGAAGCCCGCGTTGGCCCCGCCGCCAGTGAAAGGAGAAAAAATCCCCTTCCCCTGGGAGAAGCTTAAATACATCTGGGCTGTTCCCCTTATCTTCCTCTTAAGCATGGGGGGCATCTATTTCGGCTTCTTTACCCCCACCGAAGCCGGCGCCGTGGGGGCCTTCCTGTCGCTGCTCTTTGCCGTGCTGATGGGGCGGCTCAAGTGGCGGGAATTCGTTGAAGCCGTCGAGGGCACCATCAGGATTTCAGCCATGGTCTTTATCATCCTCATCGGCGGCAAGATGTTCGGCTCCTTCTTAACCAGGAGCCTCATCCCCATGGAGTTGGTGGAGTTTATCCAGGGCCTTAACGTGCCGCCCTTTTTCATCATCATGATCATACTGCTCATTTACACGCTCATGGGTCCGATTATGGATGAAATGGCCACGCTGGTCATTATGACGCCCATCGTCTATCCCATCGTCACCGCCCTGGGCTACAACGGGATCTGGTTCGGCGTGATGACGATCATGATGCTCCTCACGGGGCTGCTCACCCCGCCGGTGGGCGTGGTCAGCCTGGTGGCTTCGTCAGTTACAAAGGTCCCGGCCATGAAGGTATTCATGTCCCAGTGGCCTTTCTGGATCACGCTGATAATCGCCTGCGTGCTTATGGCCATTTTCCCAGAAATTATTCTTATTCTGCCTCGCATGATGTATCAATAAGCTGCCCGGAAACAATTTCGGGGGAGACGGTTGCAGCCGCCTCCCCCGAGTTCTTTTACAAACAGCTATTCCCAGCTATTTCAGGTTTTCAGGATTCAAGACTTCCAGCTCGGGTAAGACAAAGAGGCCGTCTTTCCTGACCAGGACGCCGTCAAAGTAAATCTCTCCGCCTCCGTATTCCGGCGTCTGGATGCAGACAAGATCCCAGTGGACGGCCGACTTGTTGCCGTTGTCACAGTCGTCATAGCAGCTGCCCGGGGTGAAGTGAAAGGAGCCGGCAATCTTTTCATCAAAAAGGGTGTCGTTCATCGGCCTGGTGATGTAGGGATTAACCCCGAGGGCAAACTCGCCCACGTACCTGGCTCCCTCGTCGGTATCAAGAATCTGGTTTATCCTTGCCGTGTCATTGGCCTCGGCCTTGACGATCTTGCCCCTGGAAAACTCGAGCCGGACATCGCGAAAAGTAAAGCCGTGATACTGGGAGGGGGTGTTGTAGCTGATGACCCCGTTTACCGAGTCCTTCACCGGGGCCGTGACAATCTCCCCGTCGGGGATATTAAGCTTTCCGTCGCATTTTATCGCCTTTAAGCCAGCGATGGAAAAAGAGAGGTCGGTGCCCTTGCCCACGATACGAACCTGTTCGGTTTTATTCATCAGTTCAACAAGGGGATCCATGGCCCGGGACATCTTCGCATAATCGAGGTTGCATACCTTGAAATAGTAATCCTCAAAGGCCTCCGTGCTCATCCCGGCAAGCTGGGCCATGGAGGGGTTGGGATATCTCAGGACGACCCACCTGGTTTTAGGCACGCGAATCTGCCCGTGCACCTTCTCCCAGAAGTGCTTCATGTAAAGATTCATCTTCTCCGGGGGCACGTCGGAGAGCTCGGCGCTGTTGCTGCCTGCACGAATGCCTATGTAGGCGTCCACCTCCGACATCCGCGCCGCCTCGTACCTGGCCATCATCTCCAGCTGCACTACAGTGCACTCCATCAAGAGGGCCCGGTTTACCTCGTTATCCTTGATCGTTACCAGCGGTATCGCCCCGGCTTTATAGGCCTCCCGGATGAGTTCCTTCACCAGGGGCGTTTCCAGGCCTATAACTTCAATAAGCACCTTTTCGCCCCTTTTAAGATCGCAGGAATAATGAACCAGGTTGGAGGCCAGCTTTTTTATCCTTGGATCAACCATTGAGTTAACCTCCTCTATTTCTCTTTAGCGAGCAGGCGTGGTACGCTTTGCCGGCAGGCAATAATATCTTCCCTTTTTATTCTCCCTTCTCCTTCACGCAGCTTTGAAGCAGGAAACGAGGATGGCAGAAATCTTCTACAGCGGCAATAAAACCACATTCTTGGAGGGTAAAAGCCTGATAACCCGGTAAAGAGAAATGGTGCGCCTGGAGGGATTCGAACCCCCGACCTGCGGATTAGGAATCCGTCGCTCTATCCCCTGAGCTACAGGCGCACACTCTTATTCTGTACTAAAAACCTTTCTGTGTCAAGGATATTAATTGCCACATACTTCCAGCGCTATGAATAAAACTATGACGATGACGCTGCAGATCCGGTAATTCTTCGATTTATATCCCGCCCCTTAAAAGAGACAAAAAACACAGCTGCCAGGATTCTAAATAATTCTTTCCCCCTGCAATGCTTTCTCTATTTCATACTCTTTTAATACAACAGGAGAGGCTCCGGGTTTATCTTTATAATCCCGGGTGACGGGAAACTTAATCCGCCACCCGGGAAACTGTAGAATATTGTCCTGCTCCCCCTAGTGCAATTGTGAGGCTCAGGCTGAAGACTGCTCAATTACGGAAGCGGCGAGGATACAAGCAGCCTATCAGAGTAATTTCTGCCATTACGGCGGTAGCATTGGTCACAGACCCAAATCCGCCCGTCAGCACCGATGGCAATGCCCGACAATCCCTCCGCGTTATACTCGCGGACATAAGGCGCACCGTCCAGAGTGGCAATATTAAGATCACCCACGACGCTCATGTCGGTCTTGTCAAAAACTCGGATCAGCGAATTAACCCCGTTGTAAGAGGTGACATATGCACGCCCTTTGTAAAGAGCCACGTCCATCGGCCTGGTCATAGCTACCGGCGTCGTCTGTGTTAAGTCAGCGTTAATGCGAAATACCCTGCCACCATTCCGATCGGCAACAAAAATAGTGCCATCCGAATCTACAGTGATACCTCGCAGGTTGCTGCCACCAGGAACCCTAAAACTGCCATAGCTCCCAAAGGATGTGTCAATAAAGATGTTATCTAGATTGGTAACATTGAAACGGTATATCGTACCGTTGCCTTCGCTGGTTACGTAGAGATAATACTGGGAACCGCTGCGGTATATGGCCGCACCGCCATATTCATAGGTCCCCAGCACCACCGTGGCTATAGCATCGCTTAGATCATCGCTGTAAACTTTGATTATGGATCGATTTGACCCATAACCTTCGCGGTTGACAGTATAAACGTAGCCCCTGTCGTCCACGGCTATAGCCTTGGGTTGCTCGAAACTCGTTCCACGCGCATTGATGAGCTCGTAAGGGGCTTCGGGACTATGGCGATGCACATCCCGCCCCCCTGAGCTTGACTGGATATAACCGATATAGACAGAGTTGTTGCCCAGGGCAACGGACCTTAGCGAGTAGGTGAAATTGCTATCTTGATTAACAGCGGTGGACCAGATCAAGGGACTGGCAACCATGAATGTGCTGAAGCTGCTGACGGACACGCTGACGATTTTCTTGTTCGCTGTATCAACATAATCTGTAATATCAACCCAGGTTCCGCCAGTATAGTGATAGAGTCTCAGCTCATCCTCGTTAATCCCCGCGGGAAGCTCGGCCGGGTCATAGCTGACCATTAAAATCACGCTGGTGCCAGGCGGAAGCGGCTCGCTGGAGTTAATATCCAGATAAAAAACGGGGGCCGTGGCAAAAGGCGGCGGGGTGGGATTAAAAACATATTTTTCAACACTGATAACCGTGTTTATATTTTCCCCGGATGTAAATTTCATATCCACACCCTGGGTGTCAAAGCTAACTTCAGTCTCTTTGTCTTTCTCAAAAGCAAAGCTCTGCCATTCGGCAGGGTTGTTCACCTGGGTGGCAATGAAGGTGATGGTGCCGGTGAAAGAAGCGCCCTGGTACTCGTTGCCGGCAGCGGTGTTGAATTCTACTTTAATACCTATATTCGCCGTTGCACCCGCAGCTATCGTGACGGGGATATCGTACTCATCGGCAAATACTAGAACCTGGTCCAGCAACTGGGTCAAGGTGCCTTTGTACACCTGTCCCCCACCCATGGTCACCGTAACATCCAGTGCATCGGGCAGGTAGCCGCCTTCGCTCTCCGCACCGCCGTTGCCAAGAACAGAATCATCTTCGCTGATGATAGCGTAGAACTTGAAGGGCAGGCTGCCCGCGTTCTTAATGACCGCGGTGGCTTCCTCTACATCACCGGGCTGCATGTTTTCAAATTTCATCAGCGCTTCAGCAGGCGTGCCCTCGGCAAGCTCAATTACCAGGGTGCCGGCCTGAAACAGATTGTTCTCTATGGACTTCTGGCTGGTAAACCAGGCCATGATGCCAACACCCATAAGGCCGGCCACCAGCAAAACGGCCATCACAGCCAGAGCTAGCTTCTTGTTATTCATGACTTAACCTCCCTTTCTAAACCGATAGGCTTTACTGATCCCAACCGGGATTGTTAACCTGGGTGGCAATGAACTCAATGGTCCCCTTGAAGCTGGAAGCCTGGTAGTCATCACCAGCGCTGGTCAGAAACTCCACCTTGAAAGTAACGGTATCTTCTGCACCCGCCTCCAGCGGGACAACGTCGCCATTAGCATCAGCATAAACCAAGTCCTTGCCCAGCAGGTCAGCCAGGGTTCCCTCATACACCTTTCCTGCACCCATGGTTACCGTGGCCCACAGCTGATCGGGAAGGTAGCCTTCTCCACCCTTGCCGGGAACAGCCTCTTCCTCGCTGATGACTACCTTGAACTTGAAAGGCAGGGTGCCTTTATTTTGCACGGTCACGGTTTTGGTTTCCTCATCGCTGGGCTGCATGTTCGTTAAATTAAAGGGCAGCGTATGGTTTTCACCCAGGTCCAGAACCAGCGTGCCGGCCTGGAATAAGTTGCCGGTAATTTCCGCCTGGCTGGTAAACCAGGCCATCGTCGCCCCGCTGACCAGAATCGCAGCCAGGAAAATGACAAACAGGCTTGAAACAATACGCTTGTTCATCCTCTCTACCTCCACTCAAAACTTTTTTTACTGTACCCGCTTTTTCAGACAGCAAGCCCCGCCGTCTTACATCCGGACTGACCCTTTACCTCAGAGAAAAACCCGTTTCGGTTTACGGCTGAAGCATCTCCCCTTTTACCCAATTCTCAGATACAAGCTCAACACTGTTCCTCAACAGAATTCCTCTCTATTGACAACATCTCTAATATTTATAAAGGTTTAAATAATATTAGCAGGAGCTTGTCACATAAAGGTCACACTGAGGGAGTTTTATCGATGGATTCTCTAATTTTCCACAATGCTTAACCTACGGGAAGCTTCTATTGTCACACCGGTAAAAAGCCTAGGCTTATTGAGGGCAGCACGATCGGAGTTCCTTCGCTGCAATCGAGATGACTATAAATCAAAAGGGTGCTCGGATAACATAAGGGGTATTTGGAATAAACAAAGGTGGGGTAATTTGACCCGCCCCTCTAGATGATGTAGTTAGGGCCATCATGACCTCGGGGAAAGCCTCGCGGGCGATTCCGCCGGCAGCTACGTAATTCTTCATGGCT
>ERZ773359.752-NODE-752-length-46591-cov-12.237622_pt1 | contig 46591 bp, 42 predicted proteins | sample MGYA00374955_ERZ773359 | MGnify/ENA primary metagenome ERZ773359 (study PRJEB29098, sample SAMN04486028) | biogas fermenter metagenome | study: EMG produced TPA metagenomics assembly of the Biogas fermentation microbial communities from Germany - Plant 4 DNA1...
TATCGTTGCTGTCACTGCGGGTGCAGCACAGAAACCAGATGAAACAAGACTGGATCTAGTTCATCGCAATGTTGACATTTATAAGGAGATTATTCCTGAAATCACTCGGTATACTAAGCAAGCCATCTTGCTGATTGTCACAAATCCCGTTGATGTTATGGCTTATGTCGCCTATAAGCTTTCGGGGCTGCCGGCGCATCAGGTCATCGGGTCTGGTACCGTACTAGATACGGCCCGTTTTCGTTTTCTGCTGAGCCAGCACTGCGGTGTGGCTGTCCATAATGTGCATGCCTATATCGTGGGTGAGCATGGCGATACCGAAGTGCCCTTGTGGAGTCTCGCAAATGTGGCAGGAATGAAGTTTGATCAGTATTGTCTCGCTTGCGAGCGCGCTTGCCATCAGGACGAGCGTGAAGCTATCTTTACCCAAGTGAGGGATGCGGCTTACCACATCATTGAAAAGAAGACGGCAACCTATTATGCCATTGGTTTAGCGATGGTGGAGATCTGTGAGACGATTCTACGCCATGAAAACTCGGTTCTGACAGTCTCAACTCTCCTTGACGGTCAACTGGGAGTTTCGGATATATACCTGTCAGTACCGGCTGTGTTGAATCGGCGAGGAGTCCAGCGTCTAATTGAGCTGAACATCAGCGAAGAGGAACGCCGCGCTTTCCACCACAGTGCTGAGACAATCGGTAAAATTGCCTGGAATTTGGGCCTATAGATTTTGTGAACTAGGCACAAATACCATCCAAAGGAAGTTACAACGAAATGTGATTGCACGCACATTCCCTATTGACTTTATATAGATGCACCTATATAATGAGCAAAGGATAAACGCGTTTATCTAATCCAGTAGATATTCATTCCAAATCCAGGAAGGGGTTTCACATGAAAAAGGCTCTTAATCTTGTACTCGTTGCAGTACTCGTACTTGGCATTTTTGCTTCTAGCGCTCTCGCTGCTGACCTGAAGGTCGGTAAAGTTGAGTGGGCAGCTCACGGTAATAAGTGCTTTACCATTGCTTTTGTTGTTCTTGATGGTGATACAATCATCCGTGCATACATCGATGAGTATCAATTCCTGCCTGCTGCTGAAGCAGTTGGTGTTCCTAACTCTGATGTAGCTAACGGCTTTGCTGCTGACTTTGCTAACCCTGAGCGTGTTCTCGCTTCCAAGAAGGTTAACAACGAATACTACAGCAACAACATGGCTAAGGCTGGTTCCACCGTTGCTATTGCTGACAACTTCCGGGCTATCGAAGCTTTCGCAGAAGGCAAGACCGTTGCCGAACTGGAAAACATTCTGGCCTCTTACAGCAAGACTGAGCTTGTTGACACCGTAACCGGTGCTACCCTGGTTGACACCGACGGATACCTGAGAGCTATCGTCGAAGCTGCCAAGGTTGCTCAGTAATTTGGTATACAAGAACTATAACCATGGCTTGAGGTAATACTAACCCAAGCCATGGTTTTTTTATATGAAGGAATAAACTATCATGAGGCGAAGAAAACTGTCACAGCCACATTTTGGGACATATGGGCCTTAAAGAGGAGGTTTGTTGATGGAACTGTTCGAAGTGTTGAAGCAGAGACGTTCTGTACGGAAGTTTGCAGACCGTCCAGTCGAAGAAGAGAAAATTATGCAGGTATTAGAGGCTGCCCGCCTTTCTCCTTCTGCGGTGAATTATCAGCCTCGGCATTTTATTGTGATAACCGATCCTGAGCTAAAGGAGAGGCTATCGCACACATATTCTCGCGACTGGTTTAAGAAAGCCCCGGTGGTCATAGTTGCTCTGGGTGATCACAGCCTTTCGTGGAAACGAGCAGACGGCAAGGATCACTGCGATATCGACGTTGCTATTGCGGTCGACCATATGACCCTGGCAGCCACAGCACTGGGGCTTGGAACCTGCTGGGTGTGCGCTTTCGATGCAGAACTGGCGCATAAAATCCTTGAGCTTCCTGATCACCTAGAAGTCGTTGCCCTCCTGCCTATGGGGTATCCGGCGGAAGACGATTTTAAGGCTCGGCCTCGCAGAGAACTCGAGGAGATGGTCAGTTGGAACAGCGCACCTCGCGAGGAGTCAGGGAGGGCCCATGAATAAGATAATCGACCTCAAGAAATCAGTATATGAAATCTGCCAAGAATACCCCGATGCGGTGGGGATCTTGGCAGAAGTGGGATTTTCTGAGATTACGAAACCGGGCATGCTGAGCACGGTAGGCCGGGTTATGACTATCCCAAAAGGTGCGCGGATGCGCGGCGTTAATCTAGCTGAAGTAAAGAGCGCCTTTGAACGGCATGGTTTCCAGGTTGTGGAATAAGCTCTATCACATCGCCGTCCTTCAGCGGCGTGGTAAACCCTGCTATCTGGTTGTTGACCAGAATTTGACCACCGGATGCAGTGAACTGGGGATCAGGTTCATAGAAACGGAACACGTCTGTGACTATGAAGGAATAGCCCTTTTCGTCGTATGTAATCTGGTCCCCATTGTGGACGGTGTAGTCGAGGGGTTGGGGTTGGCCGTTCACTTGAGCTTTGATGCCTTCGGGCTCTAAGGTCACAAGCTGACCATTAACGGTCACGCTAATTGGTTTTGCGAGATTACCCGGCAAAATGTCATGCAGTGAGATGCGGGGTACTTCATAGTCAATTGCCATGTTCGGAATCAGCTCGGTGTGTTGGCTGACGGGTTGGCCTGCAACCATGACCTTAAGTGGTTGAGAAACGGTACGCGCCTCGCCATTGAGGAGGTAGCTTACCTGGTAGTAGAGCTCAATATTCTGGTCCTCGAGAAGTTCGCCGATCGTCTTAATAGCGATAACTTCGACGTCATCACCGTCATTCAGCTCATAGTCCATGCTCTGTCGTTCGCCGTTTACCGACGTTATGGGTTCTACGTTGATTGGTTCCCCATTAAGGTGAACGGTGAAGCACGCTGCATCCGAGTCCAGCAGGTCTGCGAGTCGGATTGGTGCAAGATTCTGCGGATCAGCCGGGAGCAGTTCGATGACTGCATTGTCTGAAATAGGAGCCGATAGCTCAGATATGTGCCCGTTTACCATTACACGTGCGCTGGTACCCTGGATACGGGGGAGTTCCAACGAACGTCCGCCGATCTTTACGTTAATGTAGTGTCCGTCAGCGCCCACAAAATCTTCTTGAGTGTAACCCGCTTGAATTAGGGCGTCACCCACAGTAGAGCCAGGCATTTTCAGAAGCTGAATTCGCCGTCCATTAACCGTTACTGAAATGAGCTGCATAGTGATGCCATCGAGGTATGAGCAACCGATTCCGATCGGTGTAATGACTTGAGGGCCTGTGAATTCAGGACAGCCTGTCACATTTGCGATACTAGTACGGTCACGCATTCGCACCAGGTTTGGAGGCAGCTGTAAGCGCTCTCGAATAAGCTCTGCCAGCTTTGGCGTTTGACTGCCGCCGCCAACAAGCAGCACTCCTTTCGGCGGGCCATCGTTGAGTAGAGTGATGTGACTGGCAATTTCATCAGCTAGCAGTTCCGTATGGGGAAGCATCGCTGCGAGGATATCGTCGTAGGTGAGCGACAGGGCATTTCCAAAAACATCGTGGCACTCTACGCTTGTCTCGGGGACAGCCTGCTGTTTAACGGTTTCTGCGGTTGTGAGATCAAGCAGGAAAGTGTGAGCGATTTGCTCCGTTATCTCATCGCCTGCTGAAGCTACCATGCCGTACGCCTTGATGGTATTATCTGCAGCGATTGCGATATCGCTTGTGCCAGCACCGATGTCCACCAGCGCTATGTTGAGCATGCGCATTGTTGGCGGAACGATTACGTGCATAGCAGCGATAGGTTCAAGCGTGATCGAGGCCATTCTTAGATCGGCCATTTCTAGGGCCATAGTCAGCGAATCGACTACGACACGGGGAAGGAACGTGGCGATTACCTCGACCTCGGCTTGCAGGCCTCTGTGGCCCACCAGCGAGCCGATGGGCGCACCGTCAAGCCAGTATTGGACGACACTATAACCAACACAAAGGTAACTCTCTAAAGCACCTTGACCAGCTGAGGTAGTAAGCTCATCCATTGCGTAAGCTACCGCCTGCAGTTCTAAGCTTTTTACATCATCGCTGGACAGTGGTTCAGCCGGGTGCAGTGCTCGAGCGGCTTTCGCCCGGCGTGTTTCAAGAGCCCGGCCTGCGGCTGCCACAGCCGCTTCCTCTAGGGTAGTGCCGCTGGCTCGTTCTAGATAAGTTTTAACCTCACGCACCACCTGTGCCACACTGGCAATTTGATGGATCTGCCCATCACGCATGGCTTGGGGAAGCTGATCTAACATAATGGCATGTTCGATCACATACCCCTGCGGAGAGCGGCTCATCAGGAGTCCAGCGATCTTGTGGGTGCCGATGTCCAAAGCAAACACTCTAGCGTCACTCATGCTAGTCACCTCATCCCATGTTTTCCACTTGAGGGAGGAGGTTTCCTGCCCAAGACTTGGTGAACTGAAAGGGGAAGTTTAGTTTGTTCTTTGTAGGAATCTTTGGTGTACAGCCAGGGCAGAAAGTCCTCTATGAAGGCAGCGGCGTTTGTCCTAGCTGTGAAGCGTTTGACCGGCATAAGGTGATTCAGGCATATACTTATTTTCATTTCTTCTTCATACCGCTTTGGAAGTGGAACAAGCATTATTTTGTCGAGACGCGGTGCTGTCGGCATACACTCGAAATAGATCCCGCGATAGGAGAACGCTATGCCCGTGGCGAGGCAGTTCAGCTGAAGCCTGAGCATATCGTAAGGCGCACAGACTCTTATCGGGAACCGATTTGCCCGAGTTGTGGGGCAAGAGTGCGTTCTGATTTTCAGTTCTGCCCGCACTGTGGTACTCAGCTCAGTTGATGGGAGGTAAGCGAAATGGCCGCAAAGGAGTGGGGCCTTGACTGGAAAGGGCAGTCATTGAGGGGCTTGGTGTGGCAGCCCCAGGGTGAAGTGAAGGGTGTAGTCTCAACGGTGCACGGCCTCGGTGAACACATCGGCCGCTATGATCATGTGGCTGAGTACCTCTCGTCTCATGGGTATGCTTTCTTGGGCGTAGACCTTCTCGGCCACGGTCGATCTCCTGGTGCACGGGGACATGTGGGGAAGTACGAACATATCATGGAGCAAATCGATACGTTGCTGTACCGTGTCTCTAACGTGTTTAGTGATGCTTCTTTGTTCGTCTACGGGCACAGCATGGGTGGGAACATCGTGCTGAACTATCTTGCACGTCGGCAGCCTGAATTGGCTGGTGCGGTCGTAACCAGTCCATGGCTTCAGTTGACAAGGCCGGTACCGCGGGCTGCGGTGGCGCTGATGCAGCTCATGGCCAGGGTTAAGCCCGAGCTGGCAAGGCCTAATGGGCTGGCAAGCGCACTCCTCAGCCGCGACGAACGTGTTGCAGCTGACTACGAAGCCGATCCCCTAGTTCATAATCTCATCACAGTCCAGACCTTTGTGGAGCTTACGAAAGCTGCAGAGTGGGTAATGGCAAATCCTGATAGTATCAGGACTCCGCTGCTTTTGATGCACGGCAGTGCCGACAACATCACTGACCCCACAGCGAGCCGCAGACTCGCTCAAAGAATTGGCCAAAGCTGCACTTTCAGGCTCTGGGAGGGTTCGTACCACGAACTCCATAATGAGTTGGACAAAGGCCTTGTCTTAGACACGATTAGGCAGTGGTTGGACTCAAGGTGTGGAGGTTGACAGTTCATGGGCCTTTTGCTATCCTTAAGGCAGTCTGGGAGTGGTTGTACATAAAAGTACACATTCTAGAGGGCGCAAGGGCGGCGCAGCGTGGGCCTGCAGCTTGCGTCTCCAAGCGAGGGGGGTACGATAGTTGAAAGAGAAATTGCGGTTGTATGGTTTTAACAACCTCACTAAGGCGCTGAGCTTTAACATCTATGACGTCTGTTACGCAAAGTCACAGCGAGAACAACAGGACTATATTCAGTACATTGATAAAGAGTATAATTCAGAACGTTTGACAAACATCCTTACTGAAATGGTAGAAATGATTGGTGCTAAGATCCTAAACATCTCAACGCAAGATTTTGAACCGCAGGGCGCTTCGGTTACGGTGTTGATTGCGGAGGATGAGCTTGTTCCTGTAGGCGACACAATTGTGGCTCACCTCGACAAGAGCCATCTAACCGTACACACCTATCCCGAGTATCACCCCGAAACGAGTTTGGCTACCTTCCGCGTAGATATTGATGTGGCCACATGCGGGGAAATCACCCCTTTATCAACTCTAGACTATTTAATTAACTCGTTTGACTCTGACATTATTACCATTGACTATCGGGTACGTGGCTTTACCCGAGCAGTAGATGGGAGCAAACTGTTTATTGACCATAAAATCACCTCTATTCAGGATTTCATTAGTCCGGAAATCTTGGAGAAGTATGATGTGGTCGATCTCAATGTTTACGAAGCAAATCTCTTCCACACCAAGCTTCTCATCAAGGAAATCGATCTGCAGAATTACCTTTTCAATACGGATGCTTATGAACTACCGCCGAAAGAACGAATGGAGATCATGACCAATCTGCGGCGGGAGATGATCGAAATTTTCAGCGGACGCAACGTTTACTAGAAGGAGTGGATTGGTTGGAACTGTGGTTTACAGAGAATCTATCGGGCCATGTGCGTTTCTCGATGCGTGTTACCGGCCATCTCTACAGTGGCGAAAGCCCTTTTCAGAAGATCGACGTTTTCGAGACTGCTGAGTTTGGACGTGTCTTAGTAATCGATGGGTACTTAATGACTACTGAACGTGATGAGTTTATTTATCATGAGATGATCACTCATGTGCCCATGGCAGTGCATCCCAATCCCCGCAGCGTGCTGGTGGTAGGTGGGGGTGACGGCGGGACAGTCCGTGAGTTGTGCCGCTATAGGAATATTGAAAAAATCGACATGGTCGAGATCGATGAGCTGGTAGTGAAAGTATCAAAGGATTTACTGCCGTTTACATCGAGTGCGCTCGCTGACCCTAGAGTAACTCTGTATTTCCAAGATGGCGTTGAGTATATTAAGAACTGCAGCACTAAGTACGACTTGATTATCGTTGATTCTACTGATCCGATCGGGCCTGGAGAGGGCCTGTTTACGCGAGAGTTTTATCAGGGTTGTTATAGCGTTCTTAATGACGACGGCATAATGGTTAACCAACATGAAGGCCCATTTTATCAAGACGATGCCCGAGCTTGCCAGCGTGCTCATGCCCGCATCGTGGAAGTGTTCCCCATCAGCCGGGTCTATCAGGCGCATATTCCCACATATGCTTCTGGGCATTGGCTGTTTGGATTTGCTTCGAAGAAGTATCATCCTATAAAGGATCTGCGCGCCGAGGCCTGGGAAAGCCTTGGGCTCCAGACCCGCTATTATACAACAACTCTCCACAAGGGTGCATTTGCACTGCCAGCATACGTAGAGCAGCTCCTTGCTGAGGTGGAATAAGGAGACGAGAAAGGCTTTGGACATTTTAGAGAGTCTGCGTGGCGGACTGATCGTATCTTGTCAGGCGTTGGAAGAGGAGCCTCTGCACGGCCCAATGCTGATGGCAGCGATGGCCCGTGCAGCGGCCATTGGCGGAGCGGTCGGTATCCGCACCAACGGAGTACAAGACGTTGAAGTATGCAGCAAGATTACTGGTTTACCGGTAATCGGTATACAGAAGGAAGTTTCGGAGAAAGGTGAACTGTGTATTACGCCCACTTTCCAATCCGCTGAGCCTCTAGCGAGAGCAGGGGCCTGCATCATCGCAGTAGACTGCCGTCACGAGCGCCCTTTTGGAGACCCTCTCTCAGAGCTGATTCCCGCTCTTAAAGAGCGGTTGAATGTACTTGTTATGGCTGATTGCCGTACTGTGGCTGATGCGGAACGCGCAGTGGCGTATGGTGCAGACTTGGTTGCTTCTACCTTTGCGTTCCAGGAAGGGAAGTGGGGAGCAGAGCCAAGTTTCGAGGTAATTGAGCAGATGGCAAAGCTTCCGGTACCCTGCATCGCTGAAGGGGGCATATGGGTTCCGGAGCAGGCTATCCGGGCTCTAGAAGTCGGAGCATGGGCAGTGGTTGTGGGCAGTGCCATCACAAGGCCTCAAGATATTACCGCTCGCTTCGTGCGTGCTTTAGGGACCATAAAAAAGGCAGAAGACTCGCTATGAGCCTTCTGCCTTTTTGCCATTTCTGCCGTCTAGCGGCACATGCCTAGGAGTGAGAAATTGGGAACGGAAACGGGAGTGAGGAGGATTTATGAGTTAACTGCCTCTGCATATCGGGCAGCTACTTCGTCCCAGTTAACTACCTCAAAGAAGGCCTTTACATAGTCGCCTCTGAGGTTCTTGTATTTCAGATAATAGGCGTGTTCCCAAACGTCAATGCCGAGTATTGGGGTGAACTTGCCTCCATCAGCCATCAGTGGGTTATCTTGATTTGGAGTAGAAGTAACCTGCAAATTACCCTGGGCATCGGTAGAAAGCCAAGCCCATCCGGATCCGAAGCGCCCGTTAGCTGCCGCAGTCAGCTTTTCTTTCAGCTGGTCATAGCCACCAAACTGGGCGTTTATCTTTTGAAGCAGGTCCCCTGTTGGCTCCTTGCTGCCGCCCGGTGCCATGATGGCGAAGTACAGGTTGTGGTTGTAAAACCCGCCACCATTGTTCTGGACAGTCGTGCGCAGGGCTGCATCAGAAATCTGATCTAGATTCGAAAGAATCTCTTCGATTGTTTTGCCCTGTAGTTCAGGGAGCTGTTCAACAGCCTTATTTAAGTTAGCGGTGTAAGCCGCATGATGTTTTCCGTAGTGAGTTTCCATCGTTAGAGTATCAATATATGGCTCTAGAGCATCGAAGCCATATGTGAGCTTTATCTGTTCAAACATATGCTCAACTCCTCTCGGATTCGTTGCTGATTTTAGTGTAGCACAGCCGGGAAGAAATTGCAAGTGATTCTCATTCTCATTCCGGAAATATTATCCTAAGATCACCAATACTCCCTTTCCAAGGCAAAACAAAAACGCAGTGCCAGTCAAGGCACTGCGAAAAAGGCGTATCAATGGTCTCTTAGTATGTTTCAACAAATAGCTCGAAGTGGGCGCGGGGATGAATGCAGGCAGGGCACTTTTCGGGCGCCTCGGTGCCCTCGTGGATGTACCCGCAGTTGCCACATTTCCACCGTACAGTCTCATCTCGCTTGAATACCGTACCGTTCTTGATATTCTCAGCCAGCTTTTTGAAACGGGCGTCGTGATTTTTCTCTGCATCAGCGATGCGGCGGAACGCTTCGGCGATCTCGGGGAAGCCTTCTTCGTCAGCAATATCTGCGAACGCGGGATACATCTCGGCCCATTCTTCGTACTCGCCGCTGGCGGCGGCTTCGAGATTTTCCACGGTTGTACCCTGCGCTACAGGGTAGCTAGCTGTGATTTCAATCTGTGTTGGCGGTTCCTCTCCTAAGCCAGCCAGAAGAAACTTATAGAAGCGTTTGCCGTGTTCCTTTTCATTGTCTGCTGTTTCTAGAAAAATATTGCGAATCTGTTTGTATCCTTCCTTATCTGCAACCGACGCATAGAAAGTATACCGATTGCGCGCCTGCGATTCTCCGGCGAATGCTGTGAGTAGGTTTTGTGCAGTGCGTGTACCCTTCAGGTTTTTCATATAAGTGTTCCCTCCATAGAAAAGTTCTGTCTATCACAACTTCGATTTTCGTACCGGAGACCCCTGCTCAGAAGTTTAAGCCAGTGTTACCGGCCCTTTCATTTTTTGTAGCGAAAAGGTTGTTCGGAGTTGTTTACGAAGTGATCTATTGCGCAACCAACTTGCAGGATTTCCGGGAATAGTGTTAAATATTACATGAGACGGAATACTCGGTTTTTGCTCAAAGGAGTTTGAATTGTGGATGATCTAGCCATGCATTTACGTCGGGGGATGCTGTTGGTCATCACATTCGTCTTGGTATTCGGGGGTGTATGCCTAGCTCAGGCCATCTCTTCCGGGCAACCTAACGATAGGACTGTGGTGGTCTTCGGCGATGATCTGCACTATCCACCATTCAGCTTTCGGGATGCTCAAGGCCAGCCCGCCGGTTTTTCGGTGGAGCTGGCCATGGCTGTCGGTGAGCTGATGGGGTGGGAAATAGAGTTTGACCTTGATCACTGGTCCCGTGTTGTCGACAAGCTTGAAAGTGGCGAAATTGATGTGATCGCTGGCATGTTCTACACGCCTGAGCGCGCACAGCGTTTCGATTTTGCCATCCGGCATGCTGTGGCCAGTGGTGATGTGTTTACCAGATACGGGGACGGGGTACGTAGTTTGGAAGAACTGCGTGGTCAGCGTGTGGCTGTGCAGGAAGGAGACATCGTCCACGAATATTTGCGCGCCCAAAACCTGGACATTGAGTTCTTACAATGTCCGACAGTTGTCGAAGCTCTGCGGATGGTTGCCGATGGTGAGGCCGATTACGCAGCCGTGTTAAGAGTTCCTGCCTATTTCAGTATTGCCGAGTATGGGCTGAACGATCTAAGAGGCAGCGGGCTGATATTGGGCGAATACGATTACAGTATGGCTGTGCGTAAAGGGGATACAGCCCTTCTTTTGGCACTAAATGAGGGACTGCAGGCACTCAATGCCACCGGCAGGTATGCTGAGATCTATCAGAAGTGGATCAGCGTACACGAACCCAACGCCTTCAGGGACGCTCTAAGCCGTTATGGGATCGTGATGGGGGTCTTGGCGGCGCTTGCGGTGGTTGCATTCATTTGGGTTGCGTCGCTGCGTCAGGCGGTGGAAAGACGAACCAGTGATCTCGAAGCTGCCAATCAGCAGTTGAGCTCTCAGTTTGAACTATTGAAACAGACAGAGCAGGATTTGGCGAGTGAAAGAGACCTTCTGCATACCACACTCCTTTCGGTAGGTGAGGCAGTTATTGTAACTGACTGCCTGGGCGCGATTATTATGTTTAACCCGGCGGCAGAGTCGCTGACGGGTTGGTCAGCCAAGCAGGCGATCGGCAAAGATTTTCACGAGGTTTTCCGGTTGGCATCGGGACTCGATCCGCTAACTCATGTGCTGACTAATGAGTGCTCCATGGAGCTAGAAAAAGAGTCCCTCATCTCCCGTAATGGGCAGGAGATTATTGTGGCGGGAACGTTTGCCCCTATTCTAGATCGCGGCAATCAAGTACGGGGCGGGATCGTGGTGTTTCGTGACATCACCGCCCAGGTTGAGTCTCAGCGCCATATTGAGTATTTAAGCTACTGTGACTCTCTCACCGGGCTCTATAACCGGCGCTGGGTTCAGATGCAGCTCAAGCACTTCAATGATGCAGCTTTCCTGCCGTTCAGTGTGATCATTGCTGACATGAATGGGCTCAAACTCACAAACGATGCCTTTGGCCATGCCGTGGGTGATGAGCTCCTGAAGTCAACGTCGGCAGTTATCCAGGAAGTGATTGGCGATTCAGGTGTTTGTGCGCGTTTAGGTGGGGATGAGCTCATTGTCCTACTGCCGAATACAGATCGCCAGACCACCCAGAACCTTGTACGCAGAATTAGAGAGATTGCTTCACAACGGCAGGTAGCGGGGCTGGTTCTGTCAGTGTCCCTAGGCTGGGAGACGAGAGAGGATTTGGACAGGACGATCCATGACGTGATCAAGCATGCCGAAGATGACATGTATAAACATAAACTGCTTGATCAGCCTGTTTACCGAGCTCGGGCAATTGCGGTTATTCTCCAGTCCCTCTACGATCGAACACCGCGGGAAGAGGACCACAGTTTGCGTGTTGCGCATATCTGTGAGCTGATTGGTGAGGCCTTGGACATGGATATGGAGCAGATCGAAAAACTGCACACCATCGGCATGCTCCACGATATCGGCAAGATCTCCATCGAGCGAGAGATCTTAGAAAAACCCGGGCCTCTCACCAAGGACGAATATGTCCACATTCAGCGGCATGCTGAACTTGGTTATAGGATTATTGGGGCAATGAGCGAAATGGTGGACATTGCTGAATACATCTTGGTACACCATGAACGTTTTGATGGGTCCGGGTATCCAAGAGGATTGCGGGGAAGACAGATCCCATATTACTCGCGTATCGTAGCTGTTGCCGACGCGTGGGATGCCATGACAAGCCCCCGCCCCTACCGCGATGCTATGACCATCGAACAAGCTGCAGCGGAGCTGTACGCCAATGCGGGGACCCAGTTTGATCCGCGTATTGTCGAAGTCTTTCTTGAAAAGGTACTGCCCAAGCTTGCTGCCGATGAGGCAGCGGTTGGGGGGCCTTCTCGGTAATAGAGGCCATCAGCGGAGAAGGTATAAAGCCCCAGAGGCTGGAATTAACAGTTGAATAGTAGTATACCTGAGAAATTGGCCTACTTAGATGGCCAATTTCTTATGATCAAAGCACGGAGAGGGAGCTTACGATACCTTCCTCTTCTGTTTTGACAGCTGCAGGGGGGATTTAGATGGAAACTATTTCAGTTCATACGACCACGAGATCAGAGTTTGTGCCAATATCCCACTTAGTAGAAGAAGTGGTCCGCCGCAGTGGAGTAACGGCGGGGGTGTGCATAATCACGACAACACACACTACTGCCGGCTTAACCATTAACGAGGGAGCCGATCCTGATGTTGTCTCTGATATGCTGTATCTCTTAGACAAGTTGGTTCCCTGGGATGATCCAAGATACAAACACCTCGAAGGAAACACCGCAGCCCATTTGAAGACTTCTCTCATGGGTACCAGCCTGCAGGTAATCATTGCGGGTGGCCAGCTCCGTTTGGGGCGCTGGCAGGAGATCTACCTCTGCGAGTTTGACGGCCCTCGCACCCGCCAGGTTAGTGTTCAGATTCTGCCTGCCGCTGAGGAGAAGGATAGGCAATGAAGAAGATCAGCATGGCAGAGATTGCCCGTAAGTGCGGCGTTTCCAAAGCTACGGTGTCGCGCGCCCTTGCGGATGATCCTCGGGTCAAACCCGAGACCAAAGCCTACATTAAGGAAGTAGCAAGTCGCTACAATTACCGTCCGCATGCAGTGGCCAGCAATCTTGCCCGGGGCCGCTCTAAGACTATAGGTATGATGCTGCCCGCAGCTCCGCGAACTATTGCCGATCCCTTCTTTCTTGAGTACCTCAATGGAGTCAGTACTGTCCTTTTTGAGCATGGCTACAGTATGCTGCTCCCGCAGGTCAGCCCAAACGATGTTCAGGAGACGATTACCTCACTCTCTGCGCAGGGAAGGGTTGACGGAGTTGTGCTGACTGAGCCACGTCTTGACGATCCCCGGATTGAGTTTTTGAAGAACAGCAGGATTCCCTTCGTTTTCCTCGGGAGTACTAATGCACCAGATGTGTCTTGGGTAGATGGCGATAACATAGGCGGTGCCTATAGTGCTGTACAGGAACTCTACCGCCTTGGACACCGCAGAATTGCCATCATCACAGGGGAAGAAGGGTTGGTCTCAACGGCTAACCGCTGCCGGGGCTATGAGCATGCTATGGCTGACCTAGGCCTAGCTGTTGATCCTGATCTAGTGTGGCATGGAGATTTCACTCGCGAAGGCGCGTACCGTGTTGTGAGAGAACGTCTCATGGCCGATGGAGGGATGAATGCTACCGCTATTTTTGCCAGCAACGACCTGATGGCTATTGGTGCTATCCAGGCACTGCATGAGGCGGGGCTGCGTGTGCCAGAAGATGTCTCCGTAATCGGTTTTGACGGCGTTGAAGTAGGAAAATACTTGACTCCGCCGCTCACAACGGTGCAGCAGCCGATTCATGAGTTGGGCAGGCAGGTGGCATATACCCTATTGGGCCTGTTAGAAGAGGGTAAAAGGTGCCGCCAAATTACACTTCCTGTTCGATTAGTTAACCCAGGTAATACAGCTGGGCGAAATATGCGCAAATAATCTCAAGAAAGTTCCATAACTTAGCAGGAAATTATCAGCCCGCGTCCAATAAAGAAAATGACCGGGCTGTATTTTATTGCCCAGAATACAACCGGTTACATTCAACTTTACACAGGGAGGTCATACAGAATGAAGAGAAGTTGGTTGTGGGCACTCAGTTTTGTACTCATTGCAGCTTTGATAGTTCCCAGCGCCGCACTGGCTCAAGGGACTGTCACTATCCTTGGTGTATGGGGAGGACAAGAGCTTGAGGTCTTCCAGCGAGTAATGGATGCCTTTACGGAGAAGACGGGCATTAAGGTACAGTTTGAAGGAACTCGCGACCTGCCAACAGTTCTGGAGACTCGTCTTGCTGCAGGCAATCCTCCTGATATCGCTGCGATTCAGGGGCCTGGCCAAATGCATCAGTATGCCGAGCGGGGAGCTCTCGTCGACCTTTCCAAACATCTTGACATGAACAACATTGCCGCTGACTTAGGCCCTGCTTGGATTGAACTGGGTTCGCATGGTGATGGTTTCTACGGCCTGATGATCGCCGCCGACCTGAAGAGCCTTGTATGGTATCGTCCTGACCAGTTCGCAGCCAAGGGTTATCAAGTTCCAACCACCTGGGCTGAAATGGAAGCCTTAATGGAACAGATGGTAGCCAACGGCGATACACCGTGGGCAATTGGTGTCGAGTCAGGTGCTGCTAGTGGTTGGCCAGCAACAGACTGGATCGAAGACATTATGCTCCGCACCGCTGGGCCTGAAGTCTATGACCAATGGGTCAATCATGAGATTCCTTGGACAGATCCAAGAGTCAGAGAGGCTTTCGAGGTATTTGGCAAGATCGTCCTGAACAGCAATCTGGTATACGGTGGCCCTGTCACCGTTTTGTCTACCAACTTCGGTGACTCTGTAAATGAGTTGTTCACCAATCCGCCTAATGCCTACATGCACCGCCAGGCAAGCTTTATCACCAGCTTTATCCGTGAAGCTAATCCTGATGTAGTAATCGGTGAAGACGTTGACTTCTTCCTGTTCCCACCGATCAAGGAAGAACACGGCAATCCGATGCTCGGCGCAGGTGACATGATGGCTATGTTCAACGAGACGCCTGAAGCGGTCGAGTTCATGAAGTTCATGGCCTCTGCCGAAGCCCAGGCGATCTGGGTAGGAGGCTTGGGTAAGCTTGGTACAAACAACAAGATCGACCCAGCTGTATATCCTGATGATGTAACTCGCGCTATGGCTGAGGCATTAAACAGCGCCGAAGTATTCCGGTTTGACGGCTCTGACTCTATGCCAAGTGCAGTCGGCTCCGGTGCATTCTGGGAAGCCCTGGTAATGTACATCGGCGGCGAAGATCTGGATAGTGTCCTCGAATATATCGAGAATGCAGCACAAGAAGCTTATTAAGAAGCATAGGTGGGCTGGTCTTACGACCAGCCCCCTTCAGCCATTGTGAAGGGGTGACGGAATGAAGCGCAGGGCTGGGCGCCTTACGCCAATACTCTATGTTGGTCCCGCCGTACTCTTTATGGTTGTGTACCAGCTGTACCCAGCCATACACACGATTATCCTCAGCTTTATGGACCGCCGCTCGGAGACGTTTGTGGGTTTGGACAACTACCGCTATGTTTTCACTTCGTCCACGATGCTGCGGGCTTTCCGAAACAATCTGCTGTGGGTGGTTTTCTTTACGGCAGGGACGGTAGGCTTTGGTTTACTGCTGGCGATCTTGGTAGACCGCGTTAAGTATGAGAGCTTGGCGAAATCTGTAATCTTTATGCCCATGGCAGTTTCGTTTGTCGGAGCAGGTGTGGTTTGGAAGTTCATGTACAACTACCGGCCGCCTGGTGCCAACCAGATCGGGCTCTTAAATCAGATTCTCGTCGTTTTAGGCCTTGAGCCCAAAGGTTGGCTGCTCGAATCACCGCTGAACAATTTTGCCCTCATCGCGGTAGGACTGTGGATATGGACTGGTTATTGTATGGTGATCTTATCAGCCGCGTATAAAGGGATCCCAGCTGAGCTCTTAGAAGCAGGCCAGGTTGATGGTGCTAATGATCTGCAGCTGTTCTGGCATGTAATAATTCCAGAGATGAAGCCTTCTCTCACTGTGGTGGTCACAACGATGCTGGTAAATGTCTTGAAGATCTTTGACATTATCTACGTAATGACCAACGGCAACTACGGTACTGAAGTTATTGCTAACCGTATGTATAAAGAGATGTTTCAGTTTGCCAACACCGGCCGGGCGAGTGCCATCGCTGTGGTTTTGTTCCTCATCATTATCCCGGTGATGTACGCAAACGTCCGGGAGAAGTTGAAGGGAGAATCGTAAGAATGGGTAGATCCAAACTTAAGCGTATGATGCCTCGCATCGCCATAAATGCCTTGGTCATTTTTGCTATGGTAATCTGGATCATACCCACGCTGGGTTTGTTCGTCACGTCCTTCCGTTCGGCCAGTGATGTGGCTAGTACTGGATGGTGGACGGTTCTTACAAGCCCTCTGAAGTTCACCCAGTTTACCATCGAGAATTACCAGACTGTGCTGTCAACGGGCGGCATGAGCACCTCTTTCCGCAACAGCTTTACTATCACTATTGGTGGTACGTTTTTGTCAGTTTTTGTGGCCGCTCTAGCAGCCTTTGGTTTGTCAAGGCTGAATTTCGGAGGTAGGACCTTCTTCTACGGTCTTATTGTAATGATGATGGTTGTACCAACTCAGATGACATTTGTGCCTGTACTGCGGCTTTACAATAAGCTTAGTTTGAGCGGGACCTTTTTCGGCCTCTGGCTGGTCCATACCGGATATGGGCTGCCCTTTGCAGTGTTTATGCTGCATAACTTCTTTGATTCATTACCAGATGATCTTTTTGAGGCAGCCTATATCGATGGAGCATCCGTTTGGACGACTTTCGTACGGCTTGCCATTCCCTTGTCGGTACCAGCGATCGCATCGCTTGTAATCTTCCAATTCCTCTTCATCTGGAATGACCTCTTGGTAGCCCTAATTTATCTGGGTGGCCATGAGTCGGTTGCTCCGTTGACAGTTCGTCTGTCAAGCCTCGTCGGCTCTTTTGGCCAGAGCTGGCACCTCTTGACTGCAGCAGCCTTTGTTTCGATGTTTGTCCCTTTGATTGTGTTCTTCTCTCTTCAGAAATACTTTGTCAGGGGAATTCTCGGCGGGGCTGTAAAAGGCTGATCACATTACGAAGTACCCCTACGCACTAAGGAGAGGCTGTCCGATTGGGCAGCCTCTCTGGTTTCTTGTGCCGCTAAATAGCGGCGGCTTTCTTTTGTTCGATGGTTTCAAACGCACTCGATAACATGAGCTTAATTCGGTTGAGCTGGTTGATCTCACTTGCTCCGGGATCATAGTCAATTGCCACAATGTTGGCCTGTGGGTAGAGGCGCTTGATCTCTTTTATCATACCTTTCCCGGTAATGTGGTTCGGTAGACAAGCAAAGGGCTGAATACAGATGATGTTTTCCACACCTGATTCGATCAAGTCGACCATTTCGCCAGTCAAGAACCAACCTTCACCTGCCTGATGTCCTAAGGCGAGCACCTTCTTTGCTTTTTGTGCAAGCTCATAGATGGTGCGTGGTGGTGTAAATCGCTGGCTGTTGGTAAGGGCCGTCTTGAGTGGCCTTCGATAAAGCTCCAGCACGGAAGTGGCTGCTCGAGCAAGCACCTGCTCGAGCTTGGGCCCGGCTAGATAGCGGTACTTGAACTGCAGCCCGAACAGAGAGTAGTTAAGGAAGTCAATCAGATTAGGGACCACCGCCTCGGCCCCCTCTTTTTCAAGGATCTCCACCAATTGGTTGTTCGCGGTGGGATGGTACTTCACCAAGATCTCACCGACAATTGCCACCCTTGGTTTGGCCTTGCTGATGATGGGTAGACTGTCGAATTCGTGCACCATCTCGAAGATGTTGCGCTTGAAGGCCTTGATGTCGATCTGTGCGAGGGAACGCTTGCAGATTGCGTTCCATTTATCGAAGAGCCGATTGGCGGCGCCTAGCTCTTTTTCATAGGGGCGGGTCCGGTGGAGGACCTGCATCAGACAGTCTCCGTATACTGCTGCCATCAGTCCTCGGTGGATCAAAGACGGTGTGAATTTGAATCCGGACTTCTCCAAGCCCTGTGCACTTAACGAGATGACTGGAACGTGGCCGAATCCAGCTTCGAGGAGCCCTTTTCGGAGAAGACCGATGTAGTTTGTGGCACGGCACTGTCCTCCGGTCTGGGTGATCATGACAGAGGTGTTGTTCAGGTCGTACTTTCCGGAGCGGAGAGCTGAGATGATCTGTCCGACCACGATAATTGCAGGGTAGCACGCATCATTGTTCACATATTTAAGGCCTTCTTCGACACATGTGTGGTCCACCGACGGAAGAACCTCTACGTTGTAGCCTGAGTGGCGTAGAGCTGCTTCTATAAGGCCGAAGTGGATGGGTGACATCTGTGGGGCCAAGATGGTATGCCGGCCCTTCATCCACCGCTGAAAAACGCGTTTCTTAAAGACGTACGATTTTTCGTCTGGTTTCTCGGGCTTCTTGGCCCGTTCTCGCACAGCAGCTTGGAGAGAACGCAGACGAATGCGTGCTGCACCTAAATTACTCCCTTCGTCAATCTTAAGTACAGTATAAAGCTTGCCCTTGGCTTCGAGGATCTCTTGGACCTGATCGGTTGTAATAGCATCCAAACCGCAGCCGAAGGAATTTAACTGTACCAGCTCCAAGTTTGGTTGAGTTGTGACGAAGTCGGCAGCGGCGTAAAGCCGGGAGTGGTAACTCCATTGATCTACCACCCGAAGAGGCCTGTCGACATCTCCTAAATGGGCAATGGAGTCCTCAGAGAGGACAGCCATTCCTAACGAGTTAATCAGCTCCGGAATGCCGTGGTTTATCTCGGGATCAACGTGATATGGCCTCCCAGCCAACACAATTCCCGTCAAACCCTCCTTGTTGATGCGTTCCAATGCGGCTTCGCCCATGGCCCGTATGTCGGCTCGAAAACGCTGTTGTTCATCCCACGCCTCTTCTACCGCTTCTTCTATTTCCGCAACGGAAAGACCCAAAGTTGGGCCGAGTTCCTCGATGAGCCGTTCAACCAACCCCTCCTTGTCGTGAAGAGGAAGGAAGGGTATCAAGAACTTGATGTTCGCTTTACGCAGGAGTTCGACATTGTTCTTAAGTACCTCTGGGTATGAGGTTACAATTGGACAGTTGAAATGGTTATCCGCATGCGACACTTCCTCTGCCGCAAAGGTGATGCAGGGGTAGAAGATCGTGGTGCATCCCTGATCAACCAGACTGACGATATGACCGTGAGTGAGTTTGCCTGGGTAGCAGACGGACTCAGACGGCATAGTCTCGATGCCCTGTTCATAGACACCCTTCGAGGAGTCGGGTGAGAGTTCGACACGGAATCCGAGCTTGGTGAAGAATGTGAACCAGAATGGATAGTCTTCATACATATTCAGTACACGCGGGATTCCGATCTTACCCCGAGGTGCTTGGGCAAGAGGTAGTGGTTCATAGCTGAACAGTCGTTTATAGCGCTCCGCATAAAGATTCGGCAGCCGGTTAGGATTACGGGCCCCTCCAGCCCCGCGTTCACAGCGGTTACCAGATACAAACCGTTCTCCTTGCCCGAAACGGTTGATGGTGAGGAGACAGTTGTTCACACACAGACCGCAGCGAGCTTTAGAAGTCTTGACTTCGAGTTTTGCCAGCGACTCGGGCCCAAGAATGGTGGAATGGTGGCCCTTAGGGGAGCGTTCACGAGCAATGAGCGCTGCACCGAAAGCACCCATGATCCCAGCAATATCTGGCCTTACAGGGGTGCGCCCGGTCAGAATTTCAAAGGCACGCAGCACGGCATCGTTGTAGAAGGTACCGCCCTGGACAACGACCCGTTCTCCAAGTTCTTCTGGACGTCGGATCTTTATCACCTTGAACAGCGCGTTCTTGACAACCGAGTATGAGAGGCCGGCGGAAATATCGGAGACGTCAGCGCCTTCCTTTTGGGCTTGCTTGACACGAGAGTTCATAAACACTGTGCAGCGCGAGCCAAGGTCAACGGGGCGCTTGGCTGTGAGAGCTTCTTGAGCGAATTCCTCAATAGACATGTCCAGCGATTTGGCAAACGTCTCCAAGAACGAACCGCATCCTGATGAGCAGGCTTCATTGAGGAGGACGCTCTCAATCACGCCATCGCGCACGCGCATGCACTTCATGTCCTGTCCGCCGATATCCAGAATGAAATCAACGCCGGGGCAGAAGAAGTCAGCGCCTTTGTAGTGAGCAATTGTCTCAATCTCGCCAATATCCACACGCAGTGCAGCCTTGATGAGCCCTTCACCATATCCCGTTACCGCAGTGCAGCGGATCAAGGCTCCTGGAGGCAGCTTGGCGTATAGATCTTGGAGAGCGGCGATGGTGGTATCTAAAGGACTGCCGTGGTTGCTGCTGTAGTACGAGTACAGCAGGGATCCTTCGGAGTCGATTAGTGCAAGTTTGGTTGTGGTAGAACCTGCGTCGATCCCTAGATAACAGTCGCCAGAGAACTCGGAGAGTTCTCTGCGCTTCACTTTATGTCTTGCCTGCCGCCTGCGGAATTCGCTTAACTCAGCTTCGTTGTTGAACAGGGGGGCGAGGCGTGGCGCTTCTTCTACGGTAACACCAGCCGCAGCTTTCGCTTTCTCGATGAGCTCTTCTAGGGTGACAACTTCTTCCTCTGTTGAGGACAGCGCTGCTCCGATGGCGTTGATCAGCTGCGAGTTCTCCGGAACTATCACCTGATCAGGAGTCAGCTTGAGAGTCTCGATGAATCTCTGCCGCAGTTCTGACAGAAAATGCAGCGGGCCGCCCAAAAATGCCACGTTTCCTCTGATGGGGCGCCCGCAAGCCAGGCCGCTGATGGTCTGAATCACAACAGCCTGAAAGACAGATGCAGCAATATCTTCCTGTGCAGCACCTTCGTTGAGAAGCGGCTGAATATCTGTCTTCGCAAAAACTCCGCAGCGGGCAGCAATGGGGTAGATCGTAGTGTAGTTTTTAGCAAGCTCATTTAGGCCCTGCGCATCAGTACTGAGCAGTATTGCCATTTGATCGATGAATGCCCCCGTGCCCCCGGCACATGTCCCATTCATCCGCTGCTCCATGCCATCGCTTAAGTAGATAATCTTGGCATCTTCGCCGCCAAGCTCTATGGCCACGTCGGTTTCTGGGCAGACCGCTTTAATCGCGGTTGTACCCGCGATCACCTCCTGAATAAAACCGGCACCGCAGGCCTGGGCAATCCCAATTCCTCCAGAACCGGTAATCATGAAAGTTGCATGGAAGTTACCAAGCTTCTCGTACGCAGCCTCAAGCAGAGTCAGCACTGACGTTCTTACATCAGAGTAGTGGCGGCGGTAATCGGCATGGATCAGCTCATCGTTTCTATCTAGTACGGCAATTTTGACGGTCGTTGATCCGATGTCGATTCCAACTCGAAAAACATGCACCGTTGAATCCTCCTAGACTTTGAACATAAAAATACCTTAACTAATTATAATACCTGAAAATGCCGGCAGTTCCTGCTTTGAATTGCGGAAATTTTCACTAATGGTGTATCCTGCCATTGTGGCAGGGAAATGTTTCTGGGGAGCGAAATTGATTATGCAAGAGGGGAGTGAATGTCATGGAAGCAAAGAGTTTTCGTAAAGTCGTAGAAAAAGAAGTTGCGCTGGATTATCTGCTATATCTTCCTCCGGAGTACGATCATGATGAACAGAAAAACTGGCCCTTAGTTTTGTTTCTGCATGGGGCTGGCGAGCGCGGCAGCGATCTTGAGGTCTTAAAAAAGCATGGCCCACCACGGCTGATTGCGGAAGGAAAGCAGCTGCCTTTTATTATGGTGGCGCCACAATGCCCTGTAGACTCTTGGTGGAACTTGCACGTGGAAAGCCTTGATCTGTTGCTCGACGAACTTGAGGCTCAATACCGCGTTGACAAGAGACGCATCTATCTCACCGGCCTGAGCATGGGTGGATATGGTTCATGGCACCTTGCCGCACATAATCCGACTCGCTTTGCCGCTGTTGTGCCTATCTGCGGAGGAGGCCTGCGTTTCTTTGGCTTTCCAGAGCGAGTCCGGGTGCTGAAAGACGTACCGATCTGGGTGTTCCACGGCGCTAAGGATGAGGTTGTGCCGCTGAAGGAATCGGAAATACTAGTAGAAGAGCTTCGCAAGGTGGGAGGCAATGTGCGGTTCACGGTTTACCCAGAGGCAGATCATGATTCGTGGACCGAGACCTACGCCAACCCAGAACTGTATGAGTGGCTGCTTGCGCAGCGTTTACCCTAGGGGGTAGGAGTGATCAGGTGAAGCTGCTTCATTCGAGGCTTTTCCAAGGCACAATCTGGCTGCTGCTGCTTTTTGCTGTTATTTGGCTGGGACAGCAGATATCTTTTGTATTTCAGCCTGTGGTTGTGCTGATAACTACGATATTTCTGCCGTTTTTGGTAGCGGGGATTCTGTTCTACTTAACTGATCCAGTTGTTTCTGGACTGCAGCGTCTGCGCTGGCCGCGCACCGCCGCTATTCTAGCCGTATACGTCGTGTTAGGAACCTTGCTTCTTCTAGCAGTGCTCTGGCTTGTGCCGCTGTTGGAGAGGCAGCTGACTAACCTAGCCACTAACGCTCCCACGATTCTGCGCCAGCTTGATACCTATATACGGGAAGTTCAAGAATCGACGTTCTTCTCTAAGTTCCATCGGTTTGAGTTTTTCCGTAAATGGAGCGAAATCGATTATATTGGTGTTGTTGATTCGGTCTTAGAAAGCGTTGCAGCTAATTTTGTTGGCTTTATTGGTTCGGTTGCTAACGTAGCCGTTGCTCTCTTTACAGTACCGATCCTTCTGTTCTACATGCTGCGGGATGGCCATAAGCTCCCTGACTTAGTGGCCAGAGCGGTCCCGGAAGACTATAGGAAGAAGGTCATAGATGTATTCTACAGCATCCACATGACTATCAGTTCGTATGTACAGGGCATGATAGTCGTATGTTTCTTTGTGGGTCTGATTGTCTATATTGGCCTGCGGCTTATCGGCCTTGACTATGCGCTGCTCTTTGCAGCAGTGGCAATGGTGACAGAGATCATTCCGTATTTTGGCCCTGTGGCCGGAGCCATTCCTGCGCTAGTCGTTGGGCTGATGGTTTCTCCATGGACTGCCGTAAAGGTGTTGATCGTGTTTGTCGTCGCCCAGCAGGCCGAAAGCCATCTTATATCTCCATTAGTTTTGGGTAAGAAGCTCAACATGCATCCGGTGACCATCATCGTAACCCTTCTGACTGCGGGCAGTATGGCCGGGATTGTGGGTATGATTTTGGGTGTACCAATCTTTGCTGTTGGTAAAGTCCTTATTACTCATCTAATTGATTTGGTGCGTGAAATCCGGGGTGCAGAGGTTTAGAAACAGCTAAATAAGGAGGGCCAAGCATGAAGCAGAGCAAGCGACTGACGAACAACGTTACTTGGGTCGGTAAGGTGGACTGGGATCTGGCGACTTTCCACGGAGAGGAGTATTCCACCTGGGAAGGCTCGACCTACAACTCTTATCTCATTCGGGATCAAAAGACTGTGCTGATAGACACGGTGTGGTTGCCTTATGCTAAGGAGTATGTCACAAACCTCAAGGACGAAGTTGACCTGAAATCCATTGATGCCATCGTGATTCTGCATGGTGAGGTGGATCACAGCGGTGCCTTGCCCGAGTTGATGAGAGAAATCCCTGACACGCCTATCTACTGCACGAACAATGGGGTGAAGTCTCTGAAGGGGCATTACCACTGTGACTGGAACTTCGTTCCTGTCAAGACAGGCGATACGCTTGATTTGGGGCCCAGTAAGCTTGTCTTCGTGGAGGCTCCCATGCTGCACTGGCCTGACACTATGTTCGCGTATTATACTGGAGAGAACATTCTTTTCAGCAATGACGCCTTTGGGCAGCACTTGGCCACCGAATCATTGTTTAACGATACGGTGGATCAGTGTGAGCTGTATGCCCAGGCCATCAAGTACTATGCCAACATCTTGACGCCATTCAGCCGGCTGGTGAAGCGGAAGATTGAAGAGGTTTTGGCGATGAACCTGCCAGTCGATCTGATTTGTACAAGCCATGGCGTGGTTTGGCGTGATGATCCTCTTCAGATTGTTCACAAGTACTTAGAATGGGCCGACGACTACCAAGAAAACCAGATCGCCATCGTCTTTGATACAATGTGGAATGGAACCAGGCGGATGGCTGAAGCAATAGCTGCAGGTATTCAAGAAGCTGATAAAGAAGTTCAGGTTAAAGTCTGCCATGCTGGCAAACGGGATAAGAATGACATCGTCACTGAAATATTTAAGTCCAAGGCAATACTGTTGGGTTCTCCCACCATCAACAACCGTTACTTGTCTTCCATTGGCGGGCTTGTGGAAATGGTCAAGGGGTTGAAATTCCAGAAGAAAAAGGCGGCTGCTTTCGGCAGCTATGGCTGGAGTGGTGAGAGTGTCAAGCTGCTTACCGACGAACTGAAAGCCTGTGGTTTTGAGGTAGTTCATGACGGCTTCAGAACAACTTGGCAGCCCACAGAAGAAGTCTTGGAGCAGTGTAGAGACTTCGGAAGGGAGTTTGTAAGTCTGTTGTAACAACACCTTTCCAAGGAGGGTTAAGATGAAGTCCCTAGAGTTTGCCATCAAGATGGAACTGGATGGGGAGAAGTACTACTTAGAACAGGCTGAGCTCCGCAAAGGTACCGTTCTTGAGCAGGTGTTTACGATGCTTGCTGAGGACGAACGAGAGCATGCCCGGCTTCTCGAACTGCATGCCGAGAAGCATGAGTACGAGTTTACCGAAGGCAGGGCATACAGTGCGTTCAGAAGCATCTTTGAAAATGCTTCTGAGTTCAGGCTGGATGAAAAGGAAATCCCTAGTCAGCTGGACGTGTACCAGCATGCCATCGGCTTCGAAGATGATGCCATCAAGCTGTACCAGGAGCTGTTGGCTGAAGCAGAGACCGAAGCAGACAAGAAGCTCTTTAAGTTCTTGGTCGAAGAAGAACAGCGTCATAAACAAGTATTTCAAGATATCGTTGAACATCTGCGCAAGGCTGATCAGTGGGTAGAATCGGCTGAGTTCGGCTTGCAGGAAGATTACTAGATTGGAGTGGAGTTAGTGCTGATAGGGGTAAGTTCTTACAGCTTCAGCAGAGCGAAGCTGAGCACGTTTGAGATCATTGAGAAGACAAGGGAACTAGGTTTTGATGTAATTGAGTTTGCAGGATTTCCGGATCTGCCCGAGGGCGAGACTCCTCTAAGCTTTGCGCCAAGAGTACGCGAAGCCTGTGACGAAGCAGGGCTTAAGGTTGCCAGCTACACCATCTGGGCTGACTTTATCAATGGATCCAATGGTGACTGGCAGCAAGAAGTAGAGCGTCTCAAAGACGAGGTGCGGGTGGCCCAGATCCTAGGATGCCCAGCCATGCGCCATGATGCTACCTGGGGTTTCCCGAGAGATAAAAAGGGAGCACGGGGCTTTGACGATGCACTTCCCATTCTGATTCAGGGATGCCGGGCGGTTACCGAGTTCGCCGCTGATCTAGGTGTAAAAACTATGGTGGAAAACCATGGCTTCTTCGCCCAGGACAGCGAGCGGGTTGAGAGGCTGGTTAATGGAGTAGACCATCCCAACTTTGGTGTTTTGCTGGACATGGGGAATTTCCTCTGTGTTGATGAAGACCCAGCGAGAGCTGTGGGCAGGCTGATGCCTTACGCCTTCCATGTGCACGCCAAGGACTTCCATTACAAATCTGGTTCTCTTCCTGATCCAGGTGAGGGTTGGTTCAGGAGTAGAGGTGGTAACTACTTAAGAGGTGCCATCATTGGGCATGGCGAAGTACCTATCACCCAGTGTCTCCGGATCATGAAGAATCATGGCTATGACGGTGTGCTTTCGATTGAGTTTGAGGGTATGGAAGAGCCGATCAAAGCGATCGAAATTGGTTTAGCGAATCTCAAATCTTATGTTGCAAGTGTCTATTAGGCGGTGAAGGGCGTTTTGCCCTTCACCTATTCAGTTTACTAAGGAGTAAAATGTAGAGATGATGAAACAGGCGAAGCTTTGGACTAACAAGTACTTCGTGGCACTCAGTGCGACCATCGCATGTGTACTGTGGGGAAGTGCTTTTCCAGTTTTGAAAATTACGTACGCAGAGTTGGGGCTTACCGGTGATGATACGGCAAGCCGCGTAGTTCTCGCAGGGGGGAGGTTTTTGCTAGCCGCCCTGCTTTTGTTTGCACTACTGAAGATAGTCTTTAGGCAGTCAATCCGTTTGGAGAAGGAGTATATCTTGCCGGTCTTGTCGCTGGGAATCTTCCAGACAGGTCTGCAGTACTTCTTCTTCTACAACGGCCTCGCGTTTACCGGCGGGATTAAAGGAGCAGTACTAAATGCTTTGGGCAATTTTCTTGTAGTGATTTTTGCTCATTTTATATATAAAGATGACCGCCTCAATCCAGGTAAGATAATCGGGATTATCACGGGATTTGCCGGTATTGTCCTGATAAACTGGCACGGCGCTGCCGGTTTTTCGTGGTCCATGTCGTTTAGGGGAGAAGGCTTTCTTGTGCTCTCAGGGTTGGCAGGCGTAGTCGGTACCTTCCAGGCAAAGAAGCTGGGACGATCTCTCAATCCGGTTCTGATTAACGCATATCAGCTGCTGTTTGGCTCTCTTGTTCTGCTGTTTGTTGGGCTCCCCGGTGTGGTTGGCAGAGAAGTAGAGCTAACCGGCCTCTTCTGGGGGTTATTTCTGTACTCAGCCTTCTTATCTGCAGCAGCCTTTTCCATTTGGTACTATCTTTTGAAGTACAACCGTGCTGGTGAAGTGACTGTGTATCGGTTTATGATTCCGGTATCGGGCACGCTGCTATCTGCACTGCTCTTGCCGGATGAGCGGCTCACGCCGGCGGCGCTCCTGTCACTGGCTCTGGTTGCGTTCGGCATTCGAGCAGTTAACTACTGGAAAACCCGGCAAACCCCTCTTGACAGAGACAAGCTCCGTGGGTAAACTATTCTTTGTGGAAAACCTTAGTGAGTAACTAAGTAATTGTCTCGAGTGAGGGGGAGATGGAAATGAGTACGGATATTGACATGTTCTGCTTCCAGTGCCAGGAGGCAGCGGGAGGGACTGGCTGCACCATTCGTGGTGTGTGTGGCAAGGATGCCGATTTGGCAAATCTGCAGGACCTCCTAGTTTATGCAGTAAAAGGCATCGCTCATCTTGTGGAGTCGGGCCGGATCAACAGGGAACCGAGCCTGGATCTGCACCGCATGATGATTGACAGCCTCTTTATGACCATTACCAACGCCAACTTCGATCACAAGGCTATTGAGCGTCAGATTAGAGATGTGCTGGCGGTGCGCAATGACCTGCTCGATGGCGTTGATACCAATGGTCTTCATGATGCGGCCTTGTTCACAGTTGAAACTAGGGAAGAGATGGTGGAAAAAGGGCTGGTTGTAGGTGTGCTCTCTACGCCTGATCCAGATGTCCGCTCTCTACGGGAACTGATTACTTACGGGCTCAAAGGTCTGGCTGCGTACCTGCATCACGCCTATGCCCTCGGTTTTGAAGATGAAGGCATTTATCGGTTCATCTATAGAGCACTCAACGCTACTCTAGATGACAGTCTGACAGTGGATGAACTAACCCAGCTCACGCTGGAAACAGGCAAGTTTGGTGTTCAGGGCATGGCTCTTCTTGATACGGCGAATACTAAGACCTATGGTAATCCTGAGATCTCGAGTGTTAACATCGGTGTACGGAACAACCCGGCGATTTTGATCTCCGGACACGATCTGCGGGATCTAGAAATGCTTCTAGAGCAGACCGAAGGCACCGGTGTCGACGTGTATACCCATGGTGAGATGCTTCCTGCACACTATTACCCAGCTTTTAAGAAATATGAGCACTTCGTTGGAAACTACGGCAACGCATGGTGGCAGCAGGTGACCGAGTTTGAGTCTTTCAACGGGCCTATCGTGTTTACTACTAACTGTATAGTCCCACCCCGTAGTGAAGAGGTAAGAGAGCGAATCTTCACAACTGGAGCAGCCGGTTTTCCTGGCTGTAAGCATATTGACGCCGACGAGGACGGATGGAAAGATTTCAGCGAAGTGATTGCGCTGGCTAAGCAGTGCCCTCCGCCAGCTGAAATTGAGTCTGGTGCCATTGTGGGCGGTTTCGCCCATGAACAGGTCTTTGCCTTGGCGGATCAGGTCGTGGATGCAGTGAAGAGCGGTGCTATTAAGAAGTTTTTCGTGATGGCAGGCTGCGACGGCCGGATGAAGAGCCGTTCGTACTATACTGACTTTGCCAACGCGCTGCCAGAAGATACAGTCATTCTAACCGCAGGTTGCGCCAAGTATCGCTACAACAAGCTTCCCTTGGGCGATATCGCTGGAATACCGCGGGTGCTGGATGCGGGTCAGTGCAATGATTCATATTCATTAGCTCTGATTGCCCTAAAACTAAAAGAAGTCTTCGGACTTGATGATATTAATGAGCTGCCAATTGCTTATAACATTGCATGGTATGAACAGAAGGCTGTCATCGTTCTCCTGGCCCTCTTGTATCTCGGTGTGAAAAATATCCACCTCGGCCCAACACTGCCTGCTTTCCTTTCGCCTAACGTGGCTGAGGTTTTGGTCAAGCAGTTTGGGATTGGAACGATCAGCACAGTCGAAGAGGACCTTGAGCTGTTCCTAGGCTAGACAGATGAGATAAATAAAGCGGCCCCAGCAGTCCTATTCTGCAGGTGGTCGCTTTTCTATCACGTCAGAAGGGGAATCTACCCCACACGTTTAATTAAGGGGAAGGGCTCTCCAGCCACAAATGCATCAGGAGGCTGTACCGTGAATATTGATGTGATGTCCTTTAACTTGCGCTATTGGAACAAAGCAGATGGGCCTAACGCCTGGCCCAACCGTCGCAGTGCTGTGGTATCTGTCATTCAGAGATTTGCCCCATTGGTTATGGGAACACAAGAGGGGCTGCCAGAGATGCTTGCGGATTTGGACACTGACCTGCCTGATTACGCGCGCATCGGGCGTGGCCGGGGTTCTGATGAGGCAGATGAGTTTTGTGCAATATATTACAGGCGCGATGTGCTGGAGCTAATCGCTGAAGGCCAGTTCTGGCTGTCTACTACCCCTGAAGTCCCAGGCAGCCGCTCTTGGGACAGTTCGCTGCCTCGCATCTGTACCTGGGGGCATTTTCGCACCAAGGATGAAGAGCTTGAGTTCGTAATGTTCAATACCCATCTAGATCATGAGGGTGAAGATGCTCGGCGTTTAGGTGCCGAACTTCTGTGGGAGAGAATGCGCCCCTTTGTTGAGCGTGGCCTGCCCTGTATCCTGACAGGGGACTTCAACTGTGAACCACAAAGCATACCTATTCAGTTTCTCCGTGAACGTTTGACTGACGCCCTGGAGGACAAGGGTGCCGGAGGAGCTACGTTCCATGGGTTCTCGGGAGTAGGAGTCGGGGGCTGGATCGACTATATATTTGTCTCCGCCAATGTGGGCGTTGTATCAGCGGAAGTCATTCGCGACAAGGTGGATGGACGATTCCCGTCGGATCATTATCCAATTAGAGCTCGTCTAGAACTACCAGTAAAATGAACAGAGGTGTCGCCATGCTGTTTACTCCATTTGAGCTGAAGTCAGTGACTTTTCCGAACCGTATTGTGATGCCGCCCATGTGCCAGTATTCAGCTGGAGAAGATGGTCTAGCTAACGAGTGGCATTTTGTGCACTACGGGGCCAGGGCAGTAGGTGGGGTAGGCTGTATTGTTGTTGAAGCGACAGCAGTGGAACCGCGGGGCCGGATTTCGCGCCGCGATCTGGGGCTCTGGGATGATTCGCAGATTGGGCCACTGCAGAAGATGGTAGATTTCTGCCGCAGCCATGGGACAGTGATGGGAATTCAGATTGCCCATGCTGGACGGAAAGCATGTGGGCCGGAGTTAGTCGCTCCTTCAGCGCTGCCTGCGGGGCCAGAACAACCAGTGCCTCGTGCCTTATCTCAAGCGGAAATTGCGGAGATTGTTGAAAAATGGGCAGCTGCTGCTCGGCGAGCTCATCAAGCGGGCTTCGACGTGCTCCAGATCCATGCCGCCCATGGATACTTGATCCATGAGTTCCTTTCGCCCTTGAGCAACCACCGTCAGGATGAGTATGGTGGAGATCTGAGGGGGCGTCTGCGCTTCCTCTTGGAGATCATAGAAGCGGTACAGAAGGAATGGCCAAAGGAAAAGCCTCTTTCTGTGCGGCTCTCTGCTGTTGATCATCTCGATGGTGGATTGACTATCGAAGACACTATCGCCATTTCGTCAGAATTAAAGCAGCGAGGTGTAGATCTCATCGATGTGAGTTCAGGTGGCCTTATGCCTGCGCCTATAAAGACGGGCCCTGGCTACCAGGTACCTTATGCAGAGGCAGTACGCCGAGAGGTTAATATTCCCACGATCGCTGTAGGGTTGATCTCACAAGTAGAACTGGCTGAAGAGATTTTGCTGAACGAGCGTGCCGATTTCGTTGCACTTGGCCGTGAGCTCCTGCGCAATCCCTACTGGCCGCTGCAGGCGATGACCGGCCAGGCAGAAAAGTGGCCCGAACAGTATAGGCGGGCTGCACTGAAATAATCAAAAGGCCCTTTTGCAGGGCCTTTTTTCGTATCTACATTAATGGTGCAAATAGTCTCAGGATCGCTGTCGCGATTCGTCTGTGGATACTGCGGCTTAAATATGCGTCGATGTCGAACTCATGGCATTGTTCCAGAGTCTTAAGGAAATCATCGCGGATCTCCTCGACCGTCGATGTGTTATACAGCCAGACGCCGCACTCGAAATGCTGGTACAGGCTGCGGTAGTCGAGGTTGATGGTTCCGACAACTGCGAATTCGTCATCAGCCACGAACGTCTTGCAGTGCATGAAACCCGGGGTGTACTCATAGATCTTCACACCGGCTTCCATCAATACCTGGTAGTACGAACGGGATACGGCGTGTACATACCATTTATCAGGAATGTGCGGTGTCACAAGGCGAACATCGACGCCTGACTCAGCGGCAGCACAGAGAGCCGTCTGCATTGCACTGTCCAAAATAAGATAAGGTGTGTTGATGTAAACATAGCGCTTTGCGCGGCCGATCATGTTGAGATACACGGTTTCTCCCACCGGATTGTCATCAAGCGGATTATCGTGATAGGGCTGTACAATCCCCGACGAGGGAGGAACATCAGGCAAGGCTTCGGGTTTGAAGGCGGAGAGGTCTTCATCGGTTCCTCTCAGATAATTCCACATCGTGAGGAACATGACAGTCAAGCTCCAGGCTGCAGGGCCTTTGACTAGAATTGCTGAGTCCTTCCAATGACCGTGTTTCTCAATGGCGTTGATATACTCGTCTGCCAGGTTTATACCACCTGTAAAAGCGGTGTGACCGTCAATTACAGCTATCTTGCGGTGATTGCGGTTGTTAAGGCGAGTGGAAAGCACTGGAATAAAGGGGCTAAAGCGGCAGCACTTTATCCCCATTTTTTCGAGCTTGCGGTCGTAACGGTAGGGAAGTTTCATGATGCAGCCAAAATCGTCGTAAATCATACGCACATCAACACCTGCGGCTGCTTTTTCCTTCAGGATATCCAGAATGGTATTCCACATGATGCCTTCTTCTACAATAAAATACTCGAGGAAGATATACCGTTCGGCCTTTTTCAGCTCCTCAACAAGCGCTTCAAACTTCACCTCACCGAGGGGGAGGTATCTTGTATAAGTGTCCTTATAGGGTGGGCAGTGGGCATGGTGCATCAGATAGTGTACCTGCCGGGCTGCATCTGGGTTTTCTTTTTCTAATTCTTCCAGAATAGAGTCATCGGGTGGCAGTGCATCAATGAGCTGCTGACGCATACTGTCCATGCGCTTTTTGAGAAAAGAACCCATACGGCTGCCGCCGAACATCAGATAGAACAGTCCGCCAAAGATGGGGAAGGACATAATCAGTATAATCCAAGCAATTTTGTATCCCGCATTGCCTTTACCGTTGGCAATTGCCAGAACCGCGACAATGCTGGCTGCTAAGGTGATTCCATAGAACACAGAAAAATAAGTTGAGAACCGGTTGATCATGAGTATCAAGGCGGCAACTTGAATGACGATTGCCGCCGCAACCAGTACAACACGATGAAAGATCAAATTCAGAAGCTTTTTCATAGCGGTGCATCCATCCTTGCTATCCGTTTAGTATACGGAGGAACTCATCGCCAGAGATTGTTTCCTGGTCTAATAGATGTCTCGCTAGTTCGTGTAATTTGTCTACGTTATCCTTGAGTATCGCGATTGCCCTCTCGTGCGCTTTGTTGATAATGTTCATCACTTCTTGGTCAACTTGAGCTGCTGTTTCGCTGGAACACGTTAGTGCAGTGTTTCCTCCAAGGTAGGGATTGGTTTCAGATTCTAGGGCAATCATTCCGAAGCGATCGCTCATCCCGAAGCGCGTTACCATGGCCCGCGCAATCTTGGTGGCTTGCTCGATATCGTTAGCGGCTCCGGTAGTCACAGTGTTGAACACCAGCTCTTCTGCGGCTCTGCCGCCAGTGAGGGTCGCTAAGCGAGCAAACGCTTCTTCTTTGGTGACAAGATAGCGATCGCTCTCATCAATCTGCATGGTGTAGCCCAGTGCTCCGGAAGTGCGGGGTACGATGGTAATCTTGTGCACAGGAGCTTGATCGCCCTGCCTTGCCGCCACAATTGCATGGCCTATCTCGTGATAGGCGACCATCTGGCGCTCTTTGGGTGAAAGGGTGGTGTTCTTGCGCTCATAACCAGCCAGCACAACTTCTACACTTTCCTCCAAATCGCTTTGCTGAACGGCGCTGCGCCCCTGGCGAACGGCTCGGAGTGCCGCTTCGTTAATGATGTTGGCTAGATCGGCACCTGATGCGCCTGCTGTCGCCCGAGCAATGGGAGCAAAATCGATCGGGCCTTCGGTCTTGATCTTCTTGGCATGAACTTTCAGAATTGCAATCCGCCCCGCAAGATCGGGGAGCTCTACCGGGATACGCCGATCAAATCGGCCTGGCCTGAGGAGTGCTGGATCGAGCGATTCAGGCCTGTTGGTGGCGGCCAAGAGGACAACACCTTTGCGGCTGTCGAAGCCATCCATTTCAGTTAGGAGCTGGTTGAGCGTCTGTTCCCTTTCATCGTGGCTGCCGAACCCGCCATCGCCGCGTTTTTTCCCGATTGTATCAATTTCATCAATAAAGATGATGCACGGCGCCTTTTCTTCGGCTTGCTTAAAGAGGTCCCGTACTTTGGCAGCTCCCAGGCCGACGAACATCTCTACAAACTCTGAACCCGAGATAGAGAAGAAGGGTACATTAGCCTCACCAGCGACGGCTTTAGCGAGGAGCGTTTTGCCTGTACCTGGAGGGCCCACCAGAAGTGCGCCCTTAGGCAGCCGGGCACCTATGTCTGCATAGCGTTCGGGATTGTGCAGGAAGTCTACGATCTCAGTGAGTGCTTCTTTGGCCTCGTCTTGGCCGGCAACATCGTCAAACGTGATGCCCGTCTCTGCTTTGACGTACACTCGAGCGTTGCTTTTCCCAAAGGCCAGGGCATTGCCCATACGGTTCTGCATCTGCCTCTGGAACAGCTGGCCTAGGCCCACGAATATTAATATGGGGACAATCCAGCTCAACAAGAAGCTGAGTAAAGGGGAGCTAGGATGGGGCAGAACCTTCGAGAAACGGATGTTGCTGTTACTAGCCAACAACCGGTTGACGAGTTCAGGGTCATCCATCGCTCCAGTGACATAAGCCTGTTCAAAGCCCCTCTCATCCCGGGCTGTAAAGACAATGCGTTCGCCGCTGGTGTCTAGTTCGACTTGTTGGACAGAACCTGCTTCGACCATCCTCAGAAAAGTTGAGTATTCAACTTCAATGAGCCGAGCGCGCATAAACATTGGAAAGACGAACGCGTTAAATAGAAGAATCAGGATCAGCGATGCGACATAGTAGAAAATCAAAGGTTTTCTTGGGTTGGGGGATTCTTCCATATGACTGCCTCCTTTTCACTCTGATTGCCTCAGCATAGCGCTGAGGATTTCTTTGACCTTCTTGTGAGCTGCATAGATCAGTTCAAAGTCTTCTTGTGGCCATGTACTGATAACTCTTTCGTACCGGGATGCAATCTCCTTTTCAAGTAGGTTTAGAATCTCGCGTCCTTCATCGGTCAGCGATATAAACACTACTCGCTCATCGTGACGAGCGCGTTCTCGGGTGACATAGCCGAGCTGTTCAAGCCTTTTGCACATGGTAGAGACGTTGCCACTGCCGGTTCCGAGGTGTTCGCCTAAGTCTCCGACAGTTATTTCTCCAATTGTCTGTAGTTCTACGAGAATCCTGGCCTGAAGCATAGTGAGGCCCAGTTCCTCTACCAAGGGCCGGAACAGACAGTCTAGGCTGGTCCGCAGGTAGCGGACATAATCCCACAGCGTGTTGCGAAATTCACTGAGCTCCATAGTTTCCTCCAATAACATTTATGATACAGAAATAATGTATCATATAAGTTTCTCTTGTCAAGCTCTCTTCTTTTGGAGGAAAATTACCTGGTTCGTAGAAATACGGATAAAAGAAGTTTGATGCTTATAATTAAGGAGGCGACGAGATGCAGCGGAAAATCGGGATTTGGCTGGGTGTATGCTTGCTTGTTGGATTCTTCCTGTGGCCTTATCAAGCTGTGGCTCAGGAAGAGAAACCACTGGTTCCGGATTTTACTCTGATGTCCAACCGTGGTGAGCCTGTCTCCCTTTCCGACTATGCTGGGCGGGTTGTTGTGCTCAACTTCTGGGCGAGCTGGTGCCCACCCTGCCGGGCGGAAATGCCAGAGTTCCAGAAGCTCCACGAAGAGCTGGAGGAAACAGGCGAGGCGGTCCTGCTCATGCTTAATCAAATCGATGGCGTTAGAGAAACGGTGGCCAGCGGCGAGAAGTACCTCAACGACAATGGATTTACGTTTCTCAACCTGCATGACAATGGAACCGTAGGGGGACGGATCTTTGGGCTGCCCGGCATTCCGGTCACCGTTGTCATTGACCCAGACGGCTATATGGATAACTATATCATTGGCCCTGCTAGTTATGCTGCCGTCAAGCGGATGATTGAGGAGGCAAAATGATGTTTGCGCAGGTACTGCCTGAGGTCACGCCTGCGCTGTTTGGTTTGGTTTTTATTGAGGGCCTTCTGGCTTTCTTGTCGCCATGTATACTTCCTCTGCTGCCTGTTTACTTGATGTATCTCGCTGGTAGTGATGCAGAGAAAGTGGACCGCAGGCGCCTACTCACAAATGTGTTGGGCTTTGTGCTGGGCTTTACAGTTGTGTTTGTACTCCTTGGAGCTACAGCCTCGACCGTGGGCAGTCTGCTTGTTGAGTACCGACAACTGCTCATCAGGGTTAGTGGCGTTGTGGTCATCCTGTTCGGCCTAAACTACTTAGAAGTGATCAGAATTGGTTTTCTAAACCGCAGCAGCGGAGTCCAGGCCAAGACTTCTGATTTGGGCTTTGTGTCCAGCCTGGTCTTCGGAGGCGCATTCTCGGCGGCTTGGACACCCTGCTTAGGAGCCTTTCTGGGAACAGCGCTCTTGTTGGCTTCGCACACTCAGACACTGTGGGCGGGGATGGCCCTTCTGTTTATGTTTGGAATCGGGCTCGCCGTACCGTTCATTTTGACAGCTCTTTTGTGGCACCAACTACAGGGCGTGTTAGGATTCGTTAAGCAAAACCTTAAGTACATCCAGCGCATCTCTGGGGGCCTGTTGGTGCTGATTGGGATCTTGATGCTGACTGGGCATCTTCAAATCTTGTTCGGCATGTTCAGCTGACTAGAGAGCGTCTGGGAAAGGAGTATAGAACTTGCAGAAATACGATGTGGCAATAATTGGGGCGGGAATCGTAGGAACAGCGGCCGCTCGCTGGCTGAGCCGTTACGATCTAGATGTTGCCCTCTTGGATAAAGGTAATGATGTATCGATGGGCGCGACGAAGGCGAATAGTGCAATCGTGCACGGCGGCTATGCCGAAAGCGGCTCTACCTTGCGAGGCAGGCTTTGCTATTTGGGCCGACTGCAGTTTAAGAAGCTCGATCAGGAACTCAACTTTGGTTTTCGCGAGTCCGGTTCCTTGGTAGTGACAGCTGAAGATGATCCGGCTCCTCTAGAGCGCCTGTTGGAACAAGGGCAGCTTAATGGCCTAGATGACTTGGAGATCATTAGCCAGGAGCGCCTGCGGGAAATGGAGCCTGCCCTCAACCCTGACTTGAAGTGGGCGCTTTACTGTCGGGGTGCGGGCGTGTGCTCGCCATATGAAATGGCGATTGCCCTGGCTGAAAATGCCATCGCCAACGGAATAAACCTTTTCCTTGAGCATGAGGTTATCGGGATTCGAAAAGAGCAGTCAGGTTTTATCATTGAGACGACCAAAGGAGAGATCTGGAGCCGCTTTGTGATCAATGCCGCAGGAGTCTATGCCGACCACATTGCCCGAATGGTAGGGATCGATGATTTCGAGATCCTACCGCGCAGTGGTCAATACTTGTTGTTTGTGCGCGGCAGCGGAAAGCCAATTAACTCAGTGATCTTCCAGCTTCCGACGGATAAAGGTAAAGGCGTTCTCCTCACATCGACGTATTACGGGAATCTTTTGATCGGCCCCGATGCCAGCGATGATTCTTCGAAAGATGATACTTCGACTGACGTTCAGAGGATTGCTGCTATTTACAGACAGTGTCGTGAGCTGTACGACAAGCTCGATCCTCGGCAGTTTATCAGAAGCTTTACCGGCATTCGCGCTCGGAGCTCTACAAATGACTTCATCATTGAAGAGAGCAGGGTGCCCGGGTTCATCAACGTGGCTGGCATTCAATCGCCAGGGCTGACCGCCGCACCGGCAATTGCCGACATGGTGGTCGATATTCTGAAGAATGCAGGCCTTGAGTTGGTGGAAAAAACGGACTTCAATCCGTACCGGCCTCCGATCATCCAGAAAAAAGAGCTGCGGCCGCGCAGCGAAATCGAGCCGCTGCTCCACATCCCATCGTCTCCAGAGAAGATCATCTGCCGCTGTGAGCAGGTAACAGAGGGTGAGATCGTGGATGCGCTGCACAGGGGGATCAAGCTGAAGACCATTGATGCGGTCAAACGCCGCACTAGAGCTTCGATGGGCTGGTGCCAAGGCAGCTTCTGCCGTACTCGCATTGCAGAAGTCATGGAAAGAGAGTATGGCGAACCAATTGATCCTTCCTTTGATATTGAACACAGCGGCGTCAGCCGTGTGGAAAGATCAGAACTGATTGAGTTTCTCAACTCGCAGGAGTAACCCATGCTGAGAAAAAACGAGCCCTCCGCTTTTGTAAGCTGGAGGGCTCGGGTTTTTTAGAGTGGTTCAAACCGGGCGGTGAAGAACCGCAGTACCGGTGGTTCATAAACCATACGCAGCCCCTTAACCTTGTCTCTTTCTTGATATAGGTCGATGACTGCATCGGCTACGACATCGAGGTGGGCGTAGGTGTAAACCCGGCGTGGAATAGTGAGGCGTACTAGCTCAAGCTTCGGGTAGTGGTGACGGCCTTCTTTATCTCTACCAGCAGACACGATACCCCGTTCCATGCTGCGCACTCCCGATCTGACGTACAGTTCAGCTGCGAGGGTCTGGGCAGGGAAGTGGTCCTGTGGGATGTGGGGATAGAACTTTCTGGCATCAATGAAGACAGCATGACCGCCAGCAGGGCGTACAATGGGTATTCCGGCTTCGTCCAGCATATCCCACAGGTATTGGACCTGACTGAGACGGTGCGTTAAGAAATCATAATCAGCTGCTTCATACAAGCCTCGCGCAAGCGCTTCCATATCGCGGCCGGCCATTCCACCATAGGATGGCATTCCTTCATAAACCACTACGAGGCTTGCTGCCTTTTGATACAGGTCCGGATCGTTGAGAGCCAAGAACCCGCCGATGTTGACGATACCATCTTTCTTGCCAGACATAGTACAGCCATCTGCGTAGCTGAACATCTCTCTCAGGATATCAGGAATGCTCTTGTGTTGGTAACCTGGTTCGCGCTGCTTGATGAAACAGGCGTTCTCAGCACAGCGGGTTGCATCCATGAAAACTTTGATGCCATGGCTGTGTGCCACCTCGGCAACTTCCCTAATGTTGGCCATTGAAACGGGTTGGCCACCAGCCATATTGACTGTTACCGCAAGCGAGATGTATGGGATACGCTCTGCACCAACATCATTAATCAGCTTCTTGAACTTCTCAATATCGACATTTCCTTTGAACGGAAGTTCCGCTTCAGAATCATGGGCTTCGTCGATAATGACGTCCACAAATGTAGCTCCGTTTAACTCTTGGTGGGCCCGTGTGGTGGTGAAATACATATTCCCCGGTACGTAATCGCCGGGCTCGATCATGATCTGGGAGAGAATGTTTTCTGCACCCCGGCCTTGGTGGGTAGGAACTACGTACTTAAAGCCGTAAAGGTCTTGGACTGCTGCCAGGAGATTCTTGAAGTTCTTTGAACCGGCATAGGCTTCGTCGCCCAACATCATGCCTGACCATTGATTGTCGCTCATAGCATTCGTACCACTGTCAGTTAACAGGTCAATGTAGACGTCTTCAGAATCAAGCAGAAAGGTATTATACCCAGCTCGCTTGATGGCCTCTTCTCGCTGTTCTCTGGTAGTCATTTTGATGGGCTCGACCATTTTGATACGATACGGTTCGGCCATGTACTTTCTTTCCACGCCACTACACCCCTTAGTGTAAATGTTCTGTTTATATTATAAACCTATGTTTAAACTGTTTCTAGGGGGAGGTTTGGAATGCTTGCTTTTTTGTTGACGAAGAAAGCTGCAACGCCGCCAAGGCCGATATGGCAGCCAAGCACGCTGCCGATGGTGTTTACAATGAAGTGCTTGTAGCCCAAAGCGTTTTCCAGCATTTCCTTCAGCTGTTCAGCCGTTTCCCCGTCGTCGGCGTGAGTGATTCCGATCAGCTGTTCCACGTGCCCCAAGGAGCGTTCTTTGAGCACATCTACGATCCGCTTTAGGGCAGCTGTCTTTCCTCGAGCCTTCTGCAGTAGGAGCATTTGCCCATCAAGCACGTGTAGGATCGGTTTGACTCTTAAGACGCTCCCCATCACCGCACTGGCCCAACCGATGCGGCCACCGCGATGAAGGTGTCCTAAGTCGTCAACGGTAAATATGTGTTCGACATTATTGTCGGACCGGAGCATTACCCGTTCAACCACTTCGTTGTATTCGGCACCAGCTGCTCCAAGCTGCGCTGCCTCAAGGGCGATCAGGCCCTGCGCAAGAGAGCCGCTCAGCGAATCGCAGATTGTAAGCTGAAAGTTGGGGTAGCGCAGCCGTACCTCTTCCGCAACCATGCGGGCAGTATTGCACGTGCCTGAAAGCTTGGAGGAAAACGCTACGTAGATACAGCGGACGCCTTTCTCAGCATACTTGGTGAAGGTTTCCCAGAAGAACCTTGCTGGGACTTGACTGGTTGTCGGCTTCTTGCCTTCCCGCAGCGCATGGAAGACATCATCAGAATGAATCGTTTTGCCATCGACATACTCTTTACCATCGATGTGTACGATAAATGGTATTATATCAATATTGTGGTTCTGCGCTAGCTGCTGGGGGAGATCACAAGCACTGTCTGTTATTACCTGCAGCATTTTTTCACCTCTCTATCGGTTCTCACCAGACATACTTCTTTACACGAAGAAAGAACCCTTTTGGTTGTCTGGCTGGTATGGGGATGATAGAATAAATACATCAAAAAGGATAGGCGAGGTCATACGATGTATAACGAACTCAAAGAAGCAGTTTTGGCGCGCATTAATGAGCTGCGTTTTGAAAAAGTACATCTACGCCCCTACATCGAGTCTGACCGTATCAGAGAAGAGGTCTTGGATAAGGCTATCGACGAGCTCACTTGGGTGCTTAGTCTACTGTCAGAAATGGAGGATGAGAGTTGAAGCGATTTGCGTTGTCCGTAGTGTTGCTCATGGCTTTGCTGGCTGCGGCTGGCTCGGTCTACGGCTCAGAGGTTTACGAGGGCAAGTTTGTTGTCTATTTGGGTGGTCAAGAAATTGGATCTGAGGAATTTACTATTTCTGATGGACGCATCGCTACCAGTGGATCGCTTACCGTAATGGGCCAGACTGTGCAGCTGAGCTCCGAACTTAAGGGCGATTCGTATGTCTTAAGTCAAATGGGCATCTCGATAAGAGGGGCCTTTGGGGATGGCTTGTTCAAGGCAGAAGCTGGACCAGTGCAGCTATCTTATGAAGTAACTGAGCCGTATGTCGTTTTGGACAACAATGTTTTTGCCCAATACCAACAGGTCGTCGACTTGGCTGCTGTGGGAGTGCAAGATGTAGCTATTGTTTCTCCAATATTGGTGCTGATGAGTCAAAATCCCGTGATGCCTGGGAAGATCATTCAGGGTGCAAGCTCCCTTTATCAGGTGAGTGGGGAGAATGTACTGCTTGACGAGTCGGGTATCATCTTTGATGGGGCTTTGTACGTTAAGCTTCTGTCGCATGATGGCAGGCTAGTTGTGGTTGATGTTCCTGCTCAGGGAGCTCAAGCCGTGCATCAAGATTATGTGGGCTTGACACCGGTTCTTGCAGGAAACGCAGGGGAACAGGTGGGGCGCAGCGAGGAGTTTATGGTTCCGTCGGGAGATGTCACCTTAGCTGGGACACTTACGCTGCCTGATGGCGATGGGCCGTTCCCTGTCATCCTGCTCAATTCGGGTTCGGGGCCCCAGGACCGAGACGGCAACACGCCGCCTGAATTCATGACCGATATGTTCAAACTGATGGCTGAATACTTCTCGGGCCTGGGTGTGGCTGTGCTGCGCTATGATGAGCGCGGAGTAGGGGAAAGTACAGGCGATTACAATGCAGCCTCACTGCAGGACCTGGTGGATGATGTGCGTGCGTTAGTTAAGTATCTGAAGAACCATCCACAGATCGATGAACAACGCATAGTCATACTCGGGCATAGTGAGGGAGCAGTAATTGCCCCCATCATTGCTGCTGAAGATAGAGAACTGGCCGGTGTTGTGCTCTTAGCCGGGCCTAGTACACCCCTAGATGAGATCATGATCGAGCAACTGGAGTATCAGGCCAGCCTAGATATTATTTCTGAAGCTGAACGTCAGGTTCTAGATTCGCTTCGCCCTATGGTTGAACAGCTGATCGATGACGCAGCTGCGGGCAAAGATGAAAGCGTTCTTCCGTACAACATGGAGTGGCTGCGCCAGCATATGGCGCATGATCCTCGAGAAGCAGTTGGGCGTGTAGAGCAGCCAGTGTTGATCATCCACGGCGAAGATGATGTGAAGGTTCTGCCTTATCACGCCTTGGCGCTGGCTGAGGCGCTCCGTGAGGCAGGAAATGACAATGTGGAAGTCCACATGCTGCCTAAGACAACCCATTATTTTACACTCTTTCCAATTGACAATCCAGCCTATGATGCTACCAATCCATGGAAGCTGGAGCCAAGCCTGTTTGAGCTGATTGGGAATTGGCTGCGGGCTACTGTGCTAGACTGACCATCTGCAACTTTGCTTGTCTGCGAAACTCACTGGGAGTAACCCCGGTGAGTTTTTTAAATACCCGAGCGTAGTAGTTCTGGCTGGTAAAGCCATGCTGAAGTGCGATATTTAGAATAGGTTCATCCGTTTCTCGCAGTGCCTGCTTACTTGCTTCTACGCGAAAACGGTTGACAAACTCGATAAACGTTTCACCCATTTCACTACGGAAGACATTGGCCAGATAGCATTTGTTGATACCAAGATACTCAGCCATGCTCTCTAGACTGAGCGGTTCGCTGTAATGCTGATGAACATAGCGGACGGCGCGCCTTACATGCAGATTTGCAGGAAACTGCAGCGACGTCGTTAGGCCAGTCCCTTCAATGCTGCGAAGCAGTTCAATTAAATAGTGGACACAGGTCTGGAGATGCGTCTTGGAAAAAGGGCCAATAATGTACATCCCCTGCATAAAAGAACCCTTCACTAATGGGACAGCAATCACCTGCAGGTCTTCGTGGCCTTTCACGGGGATGGCAATATGGTCCATACGTAGTTTAGTGCCAGATGTAAACTGCATGATTTGGGTAGGAATTTGCTGCAGAACATTAACCGCCAGAGCGTGTGGCAGGGTTTCTCCGGCATAGGCTGTCAAGTCGCCTTGTCCTGTAATGGCCGCAGCCGGTAGGGAAGTACACGCCGAAAATGTTTCTACTGTTTCTCTAACATGTTTGAAAACATCTAATGCCATCATAGGGCCGTCCTCCAAGAGATCTAAAGATTGTGCTAATCACTACAACTTAATGCAAGACATTTCCACCCATCTGTGCTATGATTAACGAGTGAAACTGAGATTCATTCTCATACTATCCCAATCTTAGCAAATGGGAAGGGGGACTGTCAAATTACATCTATCTTCAGAACTTCAGGTTTATTGGCAGCACTCATCATACTAAGCCTTGTATCTTTGACCGTTGGTGTATCGAGTTTCAGCTTCGTGGATCTATTGGCAGGCAATGACCTTATCACACAGATATTGATCATCAGCCGCATCCCCCGATTGGCTGCAGTGATACTGACTGGGATAGGTATGAGCATCAGCGGACTGATAATGCAGCAGCTGAGCCGCAATCGTTTTGTCTCTCCGACAACTGCAGGCACAGCTGATTTTGCCCGCTTAGGGGTTCTCGTTTCTTTGCTGCTCATTCCGCACGCCAGTTCGCTTGGGAAAATGGTGATTGTTTTTGCCTTTGCAATACTCGGAGCTTTTCTTTTCCTAAGCATTTTGCAGGGCATGAAAATGAAGGATGCTATTTTTGTGCCCTTAATCGGTTTGATGTTGGGCAGTGTAATCGATGCGGTAACAACTCTGATAGCGTATCGTTTTGACCTTGTCCAAAGCATTTCCACCTGGTTGATGGGGAACTTTGCCATGGTGACCCAGGGCCGCTATGAGCTCCTGTACATGGTAATTCCGTTGGTGGTCATTGCTTTCTTTTGGGCGGACAAGTTCACCATCGCCGGAATGGGGAAAGACCATGCTATCAACTTAGGGCTCAACTACGATTTGGTTATGTATGTAGGATTGAGTATCGTCTCCGGTATAACGGCGGTTGTTGTAGCGTCGGTAGGCCGCATTCCCTTCTTGGGGTTGATAATTCCAAACATAATTGCGCTCCGTAAGGGCGATCATCTGCGGAGCAGTTTCGTCTCAACGGGGCTGTTCGGAGCAGTCTTTCTCTTGGCTGCTGATATCATCGGGCGAGTCGTGATTGCACCCTATGAAATACCGATTGGTTTGACCGTGGGAGTAACCGGAAGCATTGTCTTCCTCTATCTTCTTTTGGGGAGGGGTAAGCAATGAGCGACCGGAAAAAACTCCTTATTCTCTGTGTTATCGCTATAGCGTTGGCAGTACTGATGCTGAGCCTAGGGCTTAACTCCTTTATCCTGCGGTACGCCTTGAGTAGGCGGATTCCACGCTTGGCCGCTATCCTGCTGACAGGCTGCGCTATCGCGGCGTCTACAGTAGTCTTCCAGACCATCACACATAACCGAATTCTCACGCCCAGTATTATGGGTTTGGATTCGCTCTACTTGTTTGTCCAGACGGCGACTGTGTTTGTGCTCGGTTCACAGAGTCAGATCATGACGAACGCGGTGTTGAATTTCGTGGCTTCTGGAGGCTTAATGATCGGTGCCACGCTGCTTCTCTTTCGTTTCCTGCTGCGGGGTGATGAGGGTGCAAATCTGTTCCAGCTCCTGCTCGTAGGCGTAATCATGGGAACTCTGTTCAGCAGCGGAGCCTCGTTTATGCAGATGGTCATTGACCCGAATGAGTTTCAGGCCGTGCAGAACCGTATGTTCGCCAGTTTCAACAACGTCCAGATCAATGTACTGATACCGGCCGCGGTTATTCTGGTGTTGACCTTGATATACATCTTCCGGCAAGCCCAGATACTTGATGTGCTGGCTTTGGGCCGAGAACATGCTGTGAACTTGGGTATTCCCTATGATCGGGTGACTGCCAAGCTCCTAGCTGCCGTGTCCTTGCTGGTTGCAGCATCAACAGCACTTGTGGGCCCGGTGACTTTTTTGGGTCTTCTCATCGCGAACTTGGCGAGGGAAATGCTGCGTGGCTACGAGCATCGTCTGCTGCTTCCAACAGCGGCTCTGATGGGCATCATTGCGCTAGTTGGTGGACAGCTTGTGGCCGAGCACCTGTTCAATCTGTCTGCGCCAATCAGTGTGATTATTAACTTTATTGGTGGCATTTACTTCATCAGTCTGCTCTTAAGGGCGCGCACTGCTGACTAATATATGGAGGAGTTGTGCATATGCTGAGTGTTCGAAATGTGGTAAAGCGGTATGGGCAGGTAACTGTCCTTGACAATGTTTCGCTGGATATACCGAAGGGTAAGATCACCTCCCTGATTGGGCCTAATGGGGCTGGCAAGAGTACTCTGCTGTCCATCATGAGCCGGCTGATACCCAAAGACGGTGGAGAGGTGTATATAGAAGGGAGAGAGATCGGGCAGTGGAAGAGCAGTGAGTTGGCTCGGAAACTGGCTGTTCTCAAGCAGTCTAACCATACTAATCTGCGCTTGACTGTACGCCAATTGGTTAGTTTTGGCCGCTTTCCATATTCACAGGGGAACCTGACCCGGGCCGATGAAGAAATAGTCGACCAGGCGCTTGAGTACTTACAGCTGGACTGCATTCAGGACAAATACCTGCACCAGCTTTCGGGGGGCCAGCGCCAAAGAGCCTACATTGCCATGGTCGTAGCCCAAGATACAGAGTATGTGCTGCTGGACGAGCCGCTCAATAACCTGGACATGCGCCACGCAGTAGAAATCATGAAGACTCTGCAGAACCTGGTCGAAGATCTGCAGAAAACGGTGGTCATCGTACTGCACGACATTAACTTCGCTTCATGCTACTCAGACCATATAGTGGCCATGGATCATGGGCGCATTGTCAATGCGGGCTGTACAGAGGAGATCATCTGTGGCGATGTTCTTGGGCCCTTGTATGACATGGATTTTCGGATCGAGGAAATCAACAATAATCGGATCTGCATTTATTACTAATCTAAAGAGGTGAATCGCTATGCAAAAGAAGATCGGTATAGTATTAGCACTGGTGTTATCCTTCATCGTCGCGGTGCCCGCTGCATCTGCACAGGAGACAGTCCATATTGTCCATGAACTCGGTGAAGCGGTAGTGCCGAAGAATCCCGAAACAGTTGTCGTGTTTGATTATGCGGCCTTGGATATCCTGGAACAGCTTGGTGTGGAACCCGCCGGTGTCGTTAAGGCTTCGCTTCCACCGTATTTGTCTGACTTCAAGGATGACAAGTACGCTGACATTGGGACCTTGTTTGAGCCAAACTTCGAGCGAATCTATGCTCTACAGCCAGACGTGATCTTGGTCTCTGCTCGTCAAGCGACTGTGTATCCAGAACTAGCGAAGATTGCGCCAACCGTTTATCTGACTATCGATACAGATGATTATTGGGGCTCGTTCGCTTACAATGCGCGGACCATCGCAGGCATCTTTGAGAAGGAAGATGAGGTAGAAGCAGTTCTGGCTGAGTTAGCAGAGGATTTTGCGAGGGTAAACAAGCTTGCATCTGCAAGCGGCCTGCGTACTCTTATTCTGATGGCGAACGACGGTGCTATGAGCGTTTATGGCCCAGGATCGCGATTTGGCGTTATCCATAACGAGTTTGGATTTGCTCCTGCGGACACCAATATTGACACAGCGAATCACGGGCAGAACATTTCCTATGAGTATCTCCTGAAGGTCAACCCTGATGTGATTCTCGTAATCGACCGGGCAGCCACAGTAGGCGGCAGCGTTACAGCAGAGCAGGTATTGGATAATCCTCTGGTGAAGATGACCACTGCGAGCAAAGAGGGCCAAATATACTACCTCAGCTCAGAAGTTTGGTACACAGCCAGCGGAGGGCTGCAGAGCACCCGCATTATGATCGATGATGTTCTGCAGGTTTTTGCAGAAGAATAGAACATACAAAAAAGCTGCTGGGAATCTCCCAGCAGCATCTTCTTGTTTGAGTTAGTTTCGCTTACTGACGAACTACATTAGCAGCCTGTGGGCCGCGGTCGCCTTCAACGATATCGAATGTTACAGATTCGCCCTCTTCGAGTGTACGGAATCCATTACCTTGGATAGCGGAGAAGTGTACGAATACGTCACCACTCTCACACTCGATAAAACCATAACCCTTTTCTGCGTTAAACCATTTTACTTTGCCAGTCATTCTGATGGCCTCCTAGATAAATACTAGCTAAAACCTAAACTTCGCAAACAATCCAAACCTTACTTGGGCAAATCTGCGTCAGAGGCCACAGATGTTCGCTACATTTAAATCTCAACCATGTTCAGTCTAACACACCCATTCAGTTATGTCAAACAATTTTCGAACTAA